>Ga0075418_10002062_pt1 | contig 22835 bp, 22 predicted proteins | sample SoiMetdeltSBSDD2_FD_81776 | JGI IMG/M metagenome (GOLD analysis project Ga0075418, IMG submission 81776) | Bulk soil microbial communities from a Populus tree surrounding site in Tennessee, USA - Soil MetaG P. deltoides SBSDD2 | ecosystem: Environmental > Terrestrial > Soil > Tree plantation...
GGCCATCCGGAGCGTGCCGAGCGGCTGACGGCCATCCGCGATCACCTCGAAGCCGGCGGGCTGCTGTCGCGGCTGCTGGTCGTGGAGCCCTCTCCCTGCCCGGTCGATCGACTGGCGAGGGTCCACCGGCCTGAATACGTCGAGGCGATCCGGCAGGCCTGCGACCAGGCCCCGGTCGGGCTCGATCCCGACACCGCGGTGTCGCGCGGCTCCTGGGATGCGGCGCTCCTGGCCGCCGGCGGGGCGCTCGCCGCCTGCGACGCCGTCCTCTCGGGCCGGGCCTCGGCCGCCTTCGTGGCCACGCGGCCGCCCGGCCACCACGCCGAATCCGGCCGCGCCATGGGGTTCTGCCTGTTCAACAATGTCGCCGTCGCGGCCCGCTACCTCCGGGACGAGCACGGCCTCGATCGCGTGGCCATCGTCGACTGGGACGTCCACCACGGCAACGGGACGCAGCATGTCTTCGAGGAGGACGACAGCGTCTTCTACTTCAGCGTCCACCAGTTTCCCTTCTATCCAGGTACGGGGGCGGCCGCCGAGCAGGGCCGGGGGAGGGGGCGCGGCTTTACGCTCAACGTGCCCCTGCCGGCCGGGAGCGGGGACGCCCGGTATCTCGAGGTCTTCGAGAAGGACCTCGTGCCGGCTCTGGAGCGGTTCCGGCCGGAGGCGATCCTGATCTCCTGCGGCTTCGACGCGCACCGCGCCGACCCGCTGGCCGGCATGGATCTCACAGAGGACGGCTACGCGGCGCTGACGGCGATCGTCAGGAGGGAGGCCGAGCATCTGTGCGGCGGGCGCATCGTGTCGCTGCTCGAGGGGGGCTACGAGCTGCGCGCGCTGGGGCGATCCGCCGCGGCGCACATCGGAGAGCTTCTATAGCCGGAAGCGCGCGGTGGCGAGGAACCGCGCCGTCAGCTCGTGCACCTCCCGCACGTCGGGCAGGAACATGTGTCCCGACCGCGCCACCACGAAGTCCGCGGCCCCTCGAAGGCCCGCCCGTTCGACCGGAACGGTCCAGTCCCAGGATCCGGCGATGACGCCGATCGGCACGCCTGCGGGGGTGGGGAGGGTGTGGGCGGCGTTGGTCTCGTCGGTCGTCAGGTCGGGGAGCGGACGCATGAGCCAGGACAGCCAGGGGGCGGTGGCGTCGGCGAGCCGCGATCCCTGGTTGGGCGCCGCCAACAGGACCACCCGGGCCAGGCCGGGCGGTGGCCGGTGGACGATGATCCAGCGGATCAGGATCCCGCCCAGGCTGTGGCCGACGAGGTGCAGGCGGCCCCCGTCGGCCGCGCCGCCACCGGGGCGTCCGGCCGCGATGCGCTCCGCCACGAGACGGGCCAGGCCCTCGACCCGGGCGCAGAAGCTCGGGTACCCGACGTTGAGCGTGTCGTACCCCGACGCCCTGAGGGAGCGCTCGAGCCGTCGCATCGACCGCGGCGTCCGGCCGAGCCCGTGCAGCAGCACGACGCAGTCCATGGCAGGTCAGCCGATCGGTCGCCCCAGGCCCAGGGCGATCGCGCGATCGTAGGCCAGGGAGGCCACGGCCGGGTCCTCCAGGCCGATCCCGAGCGACTTGAAGAGAGTGATCTGCCGCTCGTCCTGCCGGCCCGGTCGCCGGCCGGAGAGGATGTCCGCCAGCTCGACGGCCCGGTCGAGCGGCGGGCCGCCTTTCGGCGGCGCCGCCAGGAGCAGATCGCCCGCCTCGAGACGCGCCTGCTCGAGGGAATCGACCACGATGAGATTGGACCGCCCGACGGCGTCGTCGTCGATCTCCCGCCGGTCGGGGCGGTTGCTGCCGACGGCGTTGAGGTGCGTTCCCGGCGCCAGCCACGAACCTTTGAGCACCGGCGTCGGAGCGCTGGTGGCGGTCACGACGATGTCAGCGCCGCGCACGGCCGCCTCCGCCGAGGCGGCCGGCAGCACCGCCACGCTGGTGTCCTTGGCGACCTCGGCGCAGAAATCGATGAGCCGTCCGCGGTCCCGTCCCCAGGCGCGCACCTCGCGCAGCGTGCGGACCCTGGCGATCGCCTGGACCTGCGTTCGGGCCTGCCAGCCGGTGCCGAGGATCCCGAGGATCGCGGCGCCGGCTCCCGCGAGGCAGCGGGTCGCGACGCCGCTCGCGGCGCCCGTGCGCATCTGTCCCAGCCGGTCGGCCTCGATGACCGCCAGGAGGTCGGCGCTCCCCGCGTCGAACAGGAGCACAACGAAGCGGACGCCTCCCTTGGCCGTCGCGTACACCTTGGCGGCCAGACGTTTCAGGGACGAAGAGGCGGCCGGAAGGACGTGCAGGATGGCGCCGGGGACCGCGGCGCGCGAGCGCGGCCGGTTGACGGCGCGCCCCACCGCCCACTGCCGGAGGGCCCCCTCGACGGCCTCGAGGCAGGCGTCCATCGTCAGGGTTTTCTCGACGTCGTCTTCCGTCAGGTGGAGCGCCATCCGCAGCGCATGGTAGCGCACGCGGCGGCGGGGAACCACCGCCGATTCGCGGGGCCGCTCACCAGCCGGAGCCGATCGGGGAGCGCGGGCTCAGTTGCGGTTCTTGCTCCAGCGGTCGTGGGTGATGCCGTGCTTGTGGACCTTGTAGTTCATCACCCGGCTGCTGACGCCCAGGAGCTTCGCGGCTTCCTTCTGGATCCAGTTGCTGCGCTTCAGGGCTTCGAGCAGCGCCGCCTTCTCGAGGGCTTCCAGGTTCAGGAGATCGACCGCGAGCTGGGGCGTCATGTTCACCGAGTGCTCCCGGTCCATGAGCGTCAGGTCGGCCGGCCGGATGGTGTCGCCGTCGCACATCAGGACCGCCCGCTCGATGGTGTTCTCCAGCTCGCGGACGTTGCCCGGCCAGCGGTGCTCGCGCAGGCCCTTGACGGCCTCGGCGGAGAACCCGGTCACCTTGCGGCTCAGCTCCTGGCCGAACTGTCTCAGGAAGTGCTCGGCCAGCGGCAGGATGTCGTCGGCGCGCTCCCGGAGCGGCGGCACGGGGATGCTGACGACGTTCAACCGGTAATAGAGGTCCTCGCGGAACCGGCCGTCCTTGATGGCGTTCTCGAGATTGACGTTGGTCGCGGCGATGATGCGGACGTCCACCTTGATCGTCCGACTGCCGCCGAGGCGCTCGAACTCCTGGTTCTGGATGGCGCGCAGCACCTTGGCCTGCGTGCTGCTGCTCATGTTCCCGACCTCGTCGAGGAACAGCGTGCCATCGTTGGCCATCTCGAAGCGGCCGATGCGCATCTGGTCGGCCCCGGTGAAGGCGCCCTTCTCGTGCCCGAACAGCTCGCTCTCCAGCAGGTTGTCGGGGAGCGAGGCGCAGTTCATGCGCACGAACGGCGCGTCGCGCCGAAGCGAGGCGTTGTGGATCGCCTCCGCCACCCGCTCCTTGCCGGTGCCCGTCTCGCCCTGGATCAGGACGGTGGCGCTGGAGGAGGCCACCTTGTCGATCAGGCGGATGACCTCGCGCATCGATTGCGAGGGCCCCAAAAGCCCGTGCGGGCGCGACGCCTCGGGGTGGCGATCGGTCATCGAGGAGAGGCGCGACAGCAGCCGCTGGTGCTCGATCGCGCGCTGGATCTTGAGCTCCATCGCCTCGATCGACAGCGTGCGCTGCACGAAATCGAAGGCGCCCGAGCGCATCGCCTCCGCGGCCGCGGCGCCGCCGTCACCGGTCATGATGATCATCGTGCCGGCATTGCTCGCTCTGGCTCTGCGGACGATGTCGATGCCTTCCTGGCCGCCGACCCGCTGGCCGGCGATGACCAGGTCGAAGACCTGTTTCTCGATCTTCTCCATGGCCTCTTTGCCGGTCTGGGCGACGTGCACCTTGTAGCCGCCCTTGCTCATCGCCTGCACCAGACCGTCCCTGAGAGACCTGTCGTCTTCAGCCACAAGAATATTCTTCATGCCCGCAGCTCCCTCCGACCGGACCGGTGCGACACGCGCCGCCGCACACCGCGCCAATATAGATGCAGGCAAATCCGAGTCAAGGAATCGGGGCACGGAAAGTGCCAGAGACGCGATTTTTTCTGGCGATCGCGTCAGTCGGTTGACGAGGCGCGCGAGACGGCAGGTTCCGGCAGCGGGTTCGGTGGCCCGTCGGCGACGGCCCGGCCCTCACCGGCGCGCCGGCAGCAAGAGCGAAAGGACCCGTTCCGCGCCGGCCAGGGATCGGCGCAGGACGCGGCTGATGAGGCCCGGCGCGGTCCCGGGCGGAGCGGCGGCGGGCAGGATCGGGCGCAGCATCGCGCTCAGCGCGTACCCGCAGCGGTAGAACAGGGAGAGAGCATCGGCTTCGAGGGCGACGACGCGTTCCTCACCGCGCCGCCGGCCCGGAATCCCCACCGCTACGACACGGCCGAGGACGGCCGACCTGGGAACGCGGTCCCGGACCCGACTGTAGTCGCCCCGGAACACTAGCGTCTCTCCCTCGGGACGCCGCTCGATCCAGACCAGGCGGTGCACCGTGAGGTAACGGTCACCGCGGAACACCGCGATCTCGCCGGGCTTCAACTCTTCGTGCAGCGGCTCGATGTAGATCCACCACCCCATCTGCAGGGTCGGGTGCATGCTCGTGCCGTTGACGGCGATCCGTGCGCTACCCTTCGCCTGGAGGGCCTGCGCGAGCAGCTCGGCGGTGATCGGCTCGTCGCTGAGGTTCAGGCGCATCAGCGATCGCCGGAGTGATGCGCCTGGTGCCTCTGGGCGATGCGCAGCACCGCGCGGGCGAGCTTGCTGTCGTGATGGCGGATCAGGTGTCCGCGCGGGTCTTCGCGCAGCAGGTCTCTCTCGACGGGGACGACGCCCATCGAACGGAGCGCCGCGGGGTGCAAATGGACCGGCTCCGCGCCATCGCGATCGTAGACGTGCCGCAAGGATCGCGACACCGGCCGGCTGTTCGCGAGGTAGTAGTCGACCAGCCCCGGCCCGGCGATCCGGGTGAGGGCCGCCAGGTGGTCCGCGGCCGAGAAGCCGAGGGTTTCTCCGGGCTGGGTCATGAGATTGCCGATGAGGACGCGGGGCGCCTTCGAGCGTCCGAGCGCCCGCGCCACGCCCCGCACCAGGAGATTCGGGAGGATGCTCGTGAACAGGCTCCCCGGCCCGAGGAGGATCAGGTCCGCCTCGCGCAACGCCGCCAGCACACCGGGCGCCGGACGCGGATGCGGAGGCTGCGTCGTCACCTGGAGGATCGGCGTCGTGTTGCGGGAGATGCGGGTCTCGCCGCGGATCGCGCGGCCGTCGGCCAGCCGGGCGCGCAGCACCACGTTCTCCAGCGTCGAGGGCAGGATGCGGCCGCGGATCGCCAGCACCTCCCCCGAGGTCTCGATCGCCTTCAAATAGGATCGGCAGCAGTCGGCGAGCGCCGTCAGGATCAGATTGCCCACCGAATGCCCCCCCAGTCCGTTCCGGCCGCCGTAGCGGTACTGGAACAACCGCGACATGAGGGGCTCGTTCTCCGACAGGGCGACGAGGCAGTTCCGGATGTCGCCTACCGGCAGCGCGTTGTAGCGCCTTCGAAGGCGCCCGCTGCTGCCGCCGTCGTCGGTGACCGTGACGATGCCGGTGAGGCTCCCGCCGCTCCGGGCGAGGATCCCTTTGAGCGCCCGCAGGACGACCGGCAGCCCCGTCCCCCCGCCGAGGGCGACCACCTTGAGTCCGGCGCGACCCCGGCCGGAGGAGATGCCGGCGGGGCGAGGGCGGGGCGTGCGGCTCACGACGACATCTCCAGACGCATCTTCGGTGGACGCATCGGACTATAGGCGACCCTTCGGATGCCGGTCAAGCCGCGGAGTCCTTTGCTGTCGCCTGCCTCAGCGCACTTCGAAGGGGACTTCGGAGTGCGCCGTACCGCCGGTCAGGTTGTCCGTCACGATCACTTCGAGACGGTAGGCGCCGGGGGACCATCCGGTCAGCGGCAGCGAGAACCCCTGCACCAGGTTCTGCTCGTGCGTCAGGTGGATCGGGTTGCCGAAGCCTTGGAGATGGATCGAGCCGTCGGGCGCCGCGGCGGCGAACCGGAAGCGGTACTCGAGATCGAAGTCCGGCAGCCCCTCGATCGGATCGGTCATCGCGCCGAGCACCTGGTAGTAGAAGGCGAGCTCCTCTCCCTGCCGGAGCCGGTCGTCGGTTCGCGGCACGACCCGCAGGCGCCCCAGCACGAAGGGGGCCGTGTACTCCGGCCAGGTGCTGGTTGAAAGGCGCTCCAGGTGCGACGCGAAGGTGATCGGGCCCACCGCCAGCGTATCGCCTTCGAGCTCCGGCACGGACAGGGACTGCTGGAGGGACTGCAGGGGGGACGAGTCCGTCTTGAGGAGAGCGATCTCGACGCCGTAGTCTCCCGGCCGGATCACCAGCCCTCCCTGGAAGATCCGGCACCCATCGGGCCCGCGCGACAGGGAGTCGTCGCCGGCGCGGAGCACGGTGCTCCCTTCCGAGCCCTCGGGCCCCGAGCCCGTCCCGCCGGCTGCGACCAGGCGGGCCACCGCCTCCCGGAACGCGGCACCGCCCGGCCCTCCTTTGTTCCGATCCCCGCCGTGGTCCGGCGTGAACAGGGTCTCCCGCGCCCAGAGCGTCAGGACCACGAGGGTCCGGCCGTTGCCGGCCCGAAAGAACCCGGCCTGCATCCGCAACGGCGCAGCCGCGCCCGCGGACTCCGGTGGTCCCGATCCCTCCTCGACGGCGTGGGTCCCGGGCAGGCTCGCCATCTGCAGTGCCTGGAGGGCCAGCGCCCGCGACATCGCCGTCTCGCTGAGGAACGTCCGGACCCGGGTGCTCAGGCGGTATTCGCCGCTCGGATCGCGCAGGAAGTTGACCTGCGAGTTGGGGCTGGCTCCGGTTCCAGGCGGCGGATCACGGTAGATCCAGGTGATGATCTCAGGACCCGTGATCTGGATCGAAGCCTGGGAGAGATCGTCGGGAGGGCCGAGCAGGATGTAGATCTTTCCGCGATCGGTCTTCCAGCCGGGCTTGGTGGATTCCGTCCTGAACAGGCTCGTGGCGTCCTCGGCGCGCCGCAGGAAGAGCGAGCGATACTCGTTCTCGGGCGTCGATGGGGCGGGATCCCGGGAAGCCCAGAAGCGGACGATGAACTTGCCCCGCTCGGCGTCCGTCGCGAGACGCCGGAAAGCCTGATCCTCCTCCTGGGTCAGCAGGTAGCGGACCGGCCCTTCCCGCCAGCCGGGTGTCGGAACGTCGAAGTGGTCGAAGGATGCAGGCATGCGCTCCCCGCCGCGCGCGGCCCGGCCGGTCTCGGACGCGAGGCGGGACGGCCCCGCCGCCAGCAGGCACGCGCCGAGGACGAGGATCCGGGAGGCCGGCAGGCGCCGGCCGCCTCCTGTCCGGTGCCTGATGCGCACGGCCTTCGCCTCCGGCTCTGCGGCTAGCCGGCGCCGCCGGAGGCCGTCGACTTCGGCCGGCGGGTGAGCGAGGCCCTGAGGAAGTCCCGGTTCAGGCGGGCGATGGTCTCGAGGGGTATGCCCTTCGGGCAGGCGGCTTCGCACTCGCCGTGGTTGGTGCAGCCGCCGAAGCCCGCCGCGTCCATAGCCGCCACCATCCTGAGGGCCCGGCTCGAGCGCTCGGCCTGGCCCTGCGGGAGGAGACCCAGATGGGATACCTTCGCCGCGGTGAACAGCATCGCAGAGGCGTTGGGGCAGGCGGCGACGCAGGCGCCGCAACCGATGCAGGCGGCGGCGTCCATGGCACGCTCGGCGGCCTCCTTCGGGACCGCGACGGCGTTTCCGTCCGGCGCGCTCCCGGTGTTGATCGAGATGTACCCGCCGTTCTGCACGATCCGGTCGAGGGCCGTCCGGTCGACCACGAGATCCTTGATCACCGGGAACGCCGCCGCGCGCCACGGCTCGATGGTGATCGTGTCGCCGTCCGCGAAGGTCCGCATGTGGAGCTGGCAGGTGGTCGTCAGGCGCCGCGGGCCGTGCGCAGCGCCGTTGATCACCATGCCGCAGGTGCCGCAGATCCCCTCGCGGCAGTCGTGGTCGAAGGCGATCGGCTCCTGACCCTCCTGCAGGATGCGCTCGTTGACCACGTCGAGCATCTCCAGGAACGACATCTCCGGGCTGACGTCAGTGGCCTGGTAGGTGACGAAGCGTCCTTCGGTGCGCTGGTTCCTCTGCCGCCAGACGTGCAGGGTGAGATTCATCTCTACTTGTAGCTCCGGGCCGCGAGGTGCACCGATTCGAAGACGAGGGGCTCCTGATGCCGGACGGGCGGCCGGCTGGCTCCCTGGAATTCCCACGCCGCGACGTGGCAGTAGTGCTCGTCGTCCCGGAGCGCCTCGCCCTCCTGGGTCTGGAATTCCTCGCGGAAATGGCCGCCGCAGGACTCCTGGCGCTCGAGCGCATCCAGGCACATCAGCTCGCCCAGCTCCAGGAAGTCGGCGACGCGGCCGGCATGCTCCAGCGACGGATTCAGATCGGCGTTCTCGCCGACCACGTTGACGTCCTTCCAGAACTGCTCACGCAGGGCCGGGATCGACTTGAGTGCCTCTTGAAGCCCCGCCTCGTTGCGCCCCATCCCGCACTGGTTCCACATGATCGCGCCGAGGTCGCGATGGAAGGAGGTCGTCGTCCGCCGGCCCCGGATCGACAGCAGCCGCTGGGTCCTCTCCGTCACGTCCGCGAGGGCCTTCTTCGCCTCGGGATGCGAGGCATCGACCTTCGGCAGCGGATTCGTCGCCAGGTAGTGCCCGATGGTGTAGGGGATGATGAAGTAGCCGTCGGCCAGCCCCTGCATGAGGGCGCTCGCGCCCAGACGGTTGGCGCCGTGGTCGGAGAAGTTGGCCTCGCCCAGCACGTGCAGCCCCGGGATGGTGGACATCAGGTTGTAGTCGACCCAGAGCCCGCCCATCGTGTAGTGCGAGGCGGGGTAGATGCGCATCGGGGTTTTGTAGGGGTCTTCGCCCGTGATCCTCTCGTACATCTCGAACAGGTTGCCGTATTTGTCCCGCACCGACTCGGCTCCGAGGCGCCGCAGGGCGTCCGCGAAGTCGAGGAAGACGCCCAGCCTGGTCTCGCCGACGCCCCGGCCCTCGTCGCAGACGCGCTTCGCGGCGCGCGATGCGATGTCGCGCGGCGCCAGATTGCCGTAGGTCGGGTACATCCGCTCGAGGTAGTAGTCGCGCTCCTCCTCGGGGATCTCGGCCGGGGCGCGCCGGTCACCCTTCGTCTTCGGGACCCAGATCCGCCCGTCGTTGCGGAGCGACTCGCTCATGAGCGTCAGCTTCGACTGGTACGCACCGGTCACCGGAATGCAAGTGGGGTGGATCTGCGTGTAGCAGGGATTGGCGAACGCGGCCCCCTTTTTGTAGGCCCTCCAGATGGCGGTCGCGTTGCAGCCCTTCGCGTACGTGGCCAGGTAGAAGACGTTCCCGTAGCCGCCGGTGGCGAGGATGACCGCGTCCCCGAGGAACGTCTCGAACTCGCCCGTCACCATGTCCCGGATCACGAGGCCCCGCGCCCGCCCGTCCACGAGGACGAGGTCGAGCATCTCGTGGCGCGGGAACATCCTGACCCGTCCCGCGTCGACCTGGCGCTCGAGCGCCTGGTAGGCGCCGAGCAGGAGCTGCTGGCCGGTCTGTCCGCGCGCGTAGAAGGTGCGCGACACGAGCGCCCCGCCGAACGAGCGGTTGGCCAGCGTGCCTCCGTATTCGCGCGCGAAGGGAACTCCCTGGGCCACGCACTGATCGATGATGTTGACGCTCAACTCCGCGAGCCGGTAGACGTTCGCCTCGCGCGCCCGGAAGTCGCCCCCCTTGATCGTGTCGTAGAAGAGGCGGTACACGCTGTCGCCGTCGTTCTGGTAGTTCTTGGCGGCGTTGATCCCGCCCTGCGCGGCGATCGAGTGCGCGCGCCGGGGGGAGTCCTGATAGCAGAAGGCCAGCACCTCGTAGCCCATCTCCGCCAGCGTGGCCGCGGCGGAGGCCCCCGCCAGCCCGGTGCCGACGACCAGGATCGTGTACTTCCGCCGGTTGGCGGGGTTCACGAGCTTCATGTCGAAGCGGTGCCGCTGCCACTTCGTCTCGAGGGGGCCGCCGGGAGAGCCGGCCTTGAGGTCCATCGCCATGACGCTACCTCACCACTCCGCTCAGGACCGCCACGGGGATCGAGATGTTGCCGGCGACCACGGCCAGCGTGATCGACGCGGCCAGGACGCGCCGCCAGCGGTCGTAGCGGGGGTGCGCGCCTCCGAACGTCTGAGTCAGGCTCCAGACCCCGTGGTACATGTGCAGGCCCAGGGCCAGCATCGCCAGGACGTAGAAGGCCGAGACCGGCCAGACTGAGAAGCCGGCGACCACGTTGTGGTAGACCCGTCCCTCCTCGAACGAAGGGTGCGCGCTGCCGATCGTGAGGTGCAGCAGGTGGTAGACCACGAACAACGCCAGGATCGGTCCGCTCCATCGCATCGTGCGCGAGGCGTACGACGACTCCCGGTGCTCCGTGAGGCGGTACCCGACGGGCCGCGCGCGCCAGCCGGAGCGCGACAGCGACCACGCCGCCCAGATGTGCAGGGACACCGCCAGCAGCAGGACCGTGCGGACGATCCAGAGGCCCGAGCCGTGGAGCAGCTCGCGCAGGAGCGCTCCGTAGGCATCGAGGGCCGCGGGCCCGAGATAGACCTGGAGGTTGCCGAGCATGTGGCCGATCACGAACAGGACCAGGACGACGCCGGTGATCGCCATGACCACCTTGCGGCCGATCGTGCTCGACAGGAAAGCCTCGGCCGCGACCGCCGACGGCAGCGCCGCCGACGGCGCGGCTCGCATGGATGAGGGGATCATCGACGTGGATTCTAGCACCTCGCGCGACGCCGATCGGAGCGCGAGAAATCTCCGCGGGCCGCTTGACGGCCCGTGAGGCCCCTCCTATACTCGGGTCAACTCACAGGACGAATTCATGTCAGCCATGCGGGCCCGCGAGCACGAGAGCGATGTCGATCGGGACATCGCGATCACCGTGCCGTTGCTCACGCTGCGCGCGGGGGAGACTCTCGTGGTACGCATCGGCGCGGTCGATCGCCAATCGGGCGTGGCCGAGGTGGTCGCCCGCTGCCGCGCGCGCGACAACCGGGATCTCACGACCTGCGGCCGCTGGATCGCCGGCGGCGGCGAGCGGGCGCCGGCGGATCACTACTATCGGGTCGCCGTGACGGTCCCCGAGCGATCCCCCACGGTGATCTGGGAGGTGCACCAGATCCTCCTCTGCGACCACGACGGCAACCGGCGCTCCTATGTCGCCGGCAAGGACTTCGCGCCGCTGCTCTTCCAGGTGCTCGAGCGCGAAGGCGTGGACTGCACGCCGCCGCGCCTCCTCGGCATCCAGCTCTGCAAGGACGGCAACTCCGCGGACGAGTAACGAGTCCCGACGGAACCCGGGCCACGCCGGTCCGGGGCGCCGGCCCCGCGTCCGCCGGGCACGGGTCCGGGTCGCTCTCGCGACCCTCCCCTCTACGTCGCCTCGCTCCGCCCAGCGCGCCTCACAGGCGCGCCGGGACCCCGTCGCTCGGTCGCCGACGGGCCCGGCGGACGCGTGGCCGGCGCCCCGTATCGACGCCGCCCGCGAGCCCGGACCCGTGCCCCGCCACGGAGCGGTCCGGCCCTTCACGGGCCGCGGTTTCTTCAGTCGAAGGATTGGCGCGCAGGGAACTACTTGCCGGCGGTCTTCTCGACCTTCTTCTCGCGGATCTCGACCTTCTTCATCACGACGTCGCGGATCGGGCGCATCACCGCGCGGGCACCGCCCGCGCCGGCCGTCGGGAGGTTCGTGATCGCCTTGACGGTATCGAGACCCGCCGTCACGCGCGCGAAGACCGTGTAGTGCGTGTCCATGTCGGGCTTCGGCACGGTGGCAATCAGAAAGATGCTGCCCGACTCCTCGGCGCCGCTCATCGCGTTGCGGACCTGGGCCACCGATCCCGGGAGGACCTTGAGGCCGTTCGGCTCGGGCGGGAGCGTGTAGCCGGGCCCCCCGCGCTCGTCGTTGGTCGGCGATCCGGCGAATGCGACCTCCCCCTTGATGGTGCGGTGGAACAGCTTGCCGTCGTAGAACCCCTGGTTGGCGAGGTCGATGAAGTTCTTGACGTGCATCGGCGCCAGGTCGTCGTAGAACTCGAGCACGATGTTGCCGAACTCGGTGTTGATGACGGCCTGATAGTCGCGTGACGAGTCGTACTTCTTGATCACGCGGTGCGTGATCGCCTTCTCCGGGATCCCGGGGCCGCTCCAGGTGATCTTGTACGTGTCGATGCCGCTGATCTTGGGGAACAGCGCGCTGAGATCGACGATCTTCCCGAAATAGCCGTTCGGTTCCAGCATCCGCGGCTGGCCGTCCTTGGCGGAGGCGGCGACGTTCTTCACCCTCTCGAGCTTGTTGCCGTTGCTGTCGTAAACCTGGAAGCCTGCTTCGACCTCCATCCCGGGGTTGGTCCAGTTCTCGGTCCCCTCGTTCTTGAAGAGGATCGTCACCTCGTTCCGGTCGCCGGAGTAGCTCAGCGGGGCGCGCGTCTCGATGTGGACGTAGAGCGGCGAGCTCGCCTTCGGGGTCTCCTTCGCGGGCTCCGCGGCGGTCGCCACGCCGGGTCCTGCGAGGGCCGCCACGAGCACAAAGAGCGGCGATCTCCTGACGAATGAAGCAGTCATCATCGGCACCTCGAGATGTTAGCCCGGTTCGGCCGGCGCGCGGTGCAGGACCACGCGGGGCCGCATATCCTACCCGACCCCCCAGGGGCTGTCAAACGCCCACCCCGGGCGGCCGTCGGGCCGCTGACACCCTCCTCGCGGCACGCAGGCCGCGCGATGGATCCTCCAAAAGCCTTGCTGGGCGCAGGTTTTGGACGTATATGAGGCTCGCTCCAAAAAGAGAATCCGGTTCCGGGATCGTGGGGGCGACGATGTGGTGTTCGGGGTGTGGCACTCCGCTGGCGGCCGGGGAGGTCTTCAACATCCCCGTCGAGGCCTGCTCCGAGTGCGGCGGGACCTGGCTGGAGGAGGGCCGCCTCAAGTGGATCATCGAGGTCGGCCCGAAGTCCCTCCCGGCCGACCGCACGCGCGAGGTGACTCGCTTCACGGCCGGCGCGACGCCGGCCTACAGCCTCAACGCGGACGAGACTCGGCGCATCGTGAAGTGCCCGTACTGCGTCTGCATCCTGCGGCCGGTCAACTACTCGGCCAACTCGGGCGTGGCGATTTATCGCTGCATCCAGGACCACGGCGTCTGGATCCCCAAGGGCGGCATCGACCGGCTGATCGTGTTCATCGACACCTGGGACCGGTACCTCCAGTCGGCCGCGCCCTACTACATCGGCCTCGCCCAACTCGAGCGCAAGCGCTTCCTCCGCAAGCTAGTCTGACAGGGGCGCCCTCAAGGGGTTCGCGCCACCACGAAGCCGATGACGGCGGCCGCGCCCGCGCCGCGCAACGCCCCGGCGCAGGCCTCGAGCGTCGCGCCGGTGGTCATGACGTCGTCCACCAGCAGGACCACCCGGCCGCGCAGGGAGAGGAGTCGCCGGCGGCCGGGGGGGCCGGTCCTCCGGGTGGGACGCGCGCGGAACACGCCGTCGAGGGCGCGGAGCCGATCCCCTCGTCCCAGGCGGATCTGGCGGCCCGCGGCGCGAGGCCGGCCCAGCAGCCCCGGCACCACCGGGAGGGCGACCGCGCGCGCCAGGGCGCGTGCCAGGATCTCCGACTGGTTGTAGCCCCGCCGCAGCCGCCGGCTCCAGTGGAGCGGCACCGCGAGCGCCAGGTCGGGGCGCAGCGGCCCGTTCAGGAGCAGGGCCCGGGATCGGTCGAGCGCCGCCAGTGCGAGCGCGGGGCCGAGCGACTCCATCCCCTCGAACTTGAAGACCTGGATCAGCCGGCGGATCTCCCCCTCGTAGTCGCCACCCCAGAGCACGGCGCGCAGAGGGCCGCGCCGCCATAGCCGGGTTCCCGGCGTCCAGGGGATCGCCTCCCAGCAGGGGAGGCAGACGCCGCCCCGCTGGCGCCAGGGGAGGATCCCCGCGCACAGCAGGCAATCGGCGGGAAACAGCGCCGCCAGCAGCCCCTCCCGGAGCCGCCGGACGAGGGGGACACGATCGCTCAACCGGCCTATCCCTGAAGCAGGGACCGGCCCTCCATGTCCTGCGGAATCGGCACCCCCGCGATCTGCAGCATCGTGGGAGCGACGTCGGCCAGAAGGCCTCCGTCGCGCAGGCGCCTCCCCTCGAGGCCGGCCCCCGCCAGGTGCACCGGCACGGGGTTGGTGGTGTGGGCCGTCAGCGGCCCTCCGGTCCCGGGGTCGATCATCTCTTCGGCATTGCCGTGGTCCGCCGTGACGATGACGGTGCCCCCCAGGCGGAGGACCAGGCTCACCACGGCCTGGACGCACTGGTCCGTCACGCGGCACGCCTCGACGGTCGGATCGAACCGCCCGGTGTGCCCGACCATATCGGCGTTGGCGTAGTTCAGCACGACGGCCTGGCGCGGCTTGGCCTCGAGGCGCTGGAGCACCTCGGCCGTCACCTCGCGGGCGCTCATCTCCGGCTTCAGGTCGTACGTGGGCACCTTCAGGGACGGGACGAGGCAGCGCTCCTCCAGGGGGAACGGCTGCTCCCGTCCGCCGCTGAAGAAATAGGTCACGTGGGCGTATTTCTCAGTCTCGGCGATGCGCAGCTGGGGGATCCCCGCGCCGCTGACCACCTCGCCGAACGTGGCAGAGATCATCTGCTGTGGGAAGGCGACGGGAAGGGACCAGGTCCGATCGTAGGTCGTGAAGCACACGAAGGAGGAGAGCACCGGCGGCGCGGGGCAATGGAAGCGGTCGAAGCCGTCGAGCGTGAACGCGCGCGTGATCTGCCGCGCCCGGTCGGCCCGGAAGTTGAACAGGACGACGGAGTCGCCGTCGCGCACGGCCGCGTCGCGCCCGGCGCGTGCGGAGGCGGCGGATCGTCCCGGCGCTCCCGCTCCCGCCTCGGGGCCGACGACCGCGGGCAGGATGAACTCGTCGCCGATGCCGCGGGCGTGCCCTGCGCCGACGGCGGCGGCGGCCGAGGGGAAGCGCTCCCCCTCCCGGAGGACGAGGGCGCGCCACGCCTTCTCGGTCCGATCCCAGCGGTTGTCGCGGTCCATGGCGTAGTAGCGGCCCGACACCGTGGCGATGGGTGGGTACCGCAACGCCTTCAGCCGCGCCTCCGCGCGCTCCACGAAGGGGAGCGCGCTCATCGGCGGCGTGTCGCGGCCATCCAGGAAAGCGTGCACGAAGAGGGTGTCAACACCCTGCCGGCGGGCCAACTCGAGGAGCGCCTCCAAGTGCGCGATGTGGCTGTGCACGCCACCGTCGCTCAGGAGCCCCATGACGTGGAGCGCCGCTCCCGGGCGGGCGGCATCCGCCGCCGCGCGCAGGAGGGCTTCGTTGCGGGCGAACTCGCCGGTCCGGATGCTGTGGTCGATTCGGGCCAGGTCCTGCATCACGACGCGCCCGGCCCCCAGGCAGAGGTGGCCGACCTCCGAATTCCCCATGTAGCCCGGCGGCAACCCGACCGACTCTCCCGACGCCGAGAGCAGCGAGGACGGCCACTCGCGCCGCAGGCGCTCCATGAAGGGCGGGGCGCAGGCGGCGATGGCGTTCCCCTCGCGTCGAGGGCTGTGGCCCCAGCCGTCGAGCACGATGAGGACCATCGGGAGCCGCGGCGTGGAGGGCATCTAATCCTGGTTGTCGACGGTGTAGACGGGGGCCGTGCTCAGGCCCAGCTCTTCGACGCCGCGCTCTTCGCGGAAGTCCACGACCACGCTGTTCCACTCGCCGCAGCGCTCGCAGTGCTCGACCCAGGCGGGGTAGCGCCGCGAGCAGGTGCCGCAGGCGTACTCCACCTTGAGGGCCTCGGCCTGCAGCAGCAGGGTCTCGAGCTCCCGGAGCGCCTCGCGGTAATTGCCGTGCCGCTCCTGGATCTTGGCCAGGCAGTAGTGCAGCGCGGGGAAGTAGGTGACCTGGGCCTTCATGCGCGAGAACTCGGCCAGGGCTTCGTCGAGCATCTCGAGCCGGAAGTACAGCTTGCCCAGAAAGAACCGCGGCAGGACGTCGTTGCGGCTCTTCCAGACCGCGGCCTTGAGCGCCTCGATCGCCCGGCGCGGCTGCTCCTCGCGCAGATAATGGTCCTCGATCGTGGTCAGGAGGATCGGATGGCCGGTCGCCTGGTGTCCCTCCTCCCAGACCTCGACGGCCGCCTCCGGCTGGCCGATGGCCAGGAGGGCCCGGCCGAGGCGCAGGTGGGCCGGCACGAACGCGGGGTCGACGCGCACGAGGCGCCTCAGGATGCCGATCGCCTCGCGGGGCCGGCCTTCCTCGAGGTGCCGGATCGCCAGGTTGTACCGGATCGCCAGGTGGTACTTCTTCTCCGCCTTGCTGGAGCGTCCCATCCCGGTCAGCAACTCCTCGATCTTCTGCTGGATACCCCAGGCCTTGTCCCAGGAGCCCTCGCGGATGCAGATGGCCCGGAACTGGCGGTAGGCGTTGAGCGACCGCTTCGGGTTCAGCTCGATGATCCGGTTGAGCGAGGCCTTGGCGTTCTCACTGGCCCCCGACTCCTCGTAGTCGGCCACCAGCTGGTAGAGCGGGCGCAGGTCGCCCTCGCGGTCGCGGGCCGCGCGCCGGTGATATTCGATCGCCTCGGCATAGCGCCGCAGCGTTCGCAGCACCTCCCCCCCCTTCAGGAGGGCCTCGAAGTGGGCCGGGTCGATCTCGATCACCGCGTTGAAGTGCTCCAGCGCCCGTTCCTCGCGTCCGTTCAGCATCGCTTCGATGCCCTTGAGGTAGAGCTGTTCCGCCTCCTTGACGTTGATCTGCCGCTGGCGCACGGTCAGGTTCGCGAAGAACCGTCGCAGATCGCGCAGCAGCCCGAACAGCAGGGGCACCAGCATCGAGATGCCGCAGGCCAGGAGGATGCTCGACCAGACGGGCATCGAGAGCCCGTGGCCGAAGAAGATGTGACGATCGAGGACCTCGCGGTTGGTGGTGTAGAGGATGGACAGGACGGCGACGACGATCGCGCCGATCGTCAGGTACAGAACGGTCCTGATCTTCATCGCGATCCCCGTCCGCCACGGGGACCTCCCTGCGACGGGCGGCCCTCCGTCTAGAGAAGTCCCTTTTCGATCTTCTCCTGACAGGTGACGCAGTGGCTCGCCCAGGGGACCGCCGCGAGGCGCTTGCGGTTCAGCTCCTTGCCGCATTCGCCGCAGGTCCCGAACTCGCCGCGATCGATGCGCGTGAGCGCCTCGTCCACCTTCTGGAGGATCTCGCGGTCCGTGTTCGACAGCGAGTAGAGGAATTCCTTGGTATAGGCGTTCGAGGCCTTGTCGGCGAGGTCCTGCGTGCCCTCGTCCTCGGTGAGCCGGCCGTAGGTCTTGTTCTTGATATAGGCCTCGGCCAGCCCCTTCTTCTGGGCCTGCAGCAGCGCCTTGAACGCCTCGAGCTGCCGGCCGCCCAGGGACGCGGCCGCGGGCCGCGGATTCTCCGGCCGGATCGTCTTCGGGGTCTTCACAGCTTTACCGCCCTTCACGGCCTTGTCGGCTTTCTTTCTGGTCGCGGACTTCATGATATGCGGTACCTCTTGCGCTTTTCCAATAGAGTCTTGCGATTAATTCCGAGAATCCGGGCGGCCTCGGTGCGATTCCCTCGCGTCAGCCTGAGGACTTCCCGGATGTACAGCTCCTCGAGTTGGGACAGCGAATACCGCCCCCGGGTCGCCCGGGCGATCGGGCCGTCGCCACTGGTCTGGCCGATCGGCAGATCGCCGGCCGCGACCTCGCGGCCGGTGTGCGTGATGGTGGCGCTCTCCAGCACGTTGCGCAGCTCCCTCAGGTTGCCGGGCCAGTCGTGCTCCTGCAACCGCTCCAGCGCGGCCGGCGCCAGGCGCTGCGGTGCTGTGCCCCGGCGGGATGCGATGTCCAGGAGGATGGCCTCCGCCAGCTCCGGCAGGTCCTCGAGCCTGTCGCGGAGCGGCGGCAGGTCAAGCCGGATCACGTTCAGCCGGTAGAACAGGTCCCCTCTGAACCCGCCCGACGCGACCAGCGGCTCGAGATCGAACTGCGTCGAGGTCACGATGCGCGCGTCGACCGTGAGCGTCCGGGTGCCGGCCAGCCGCTCGAAGCTCTTCTCCTGCACGACCCGGAGCAGCTTCCCCTGCAGGGACGGCGCCAGCTCGCTCACGCCGTCGATCAGGATGGTGCCGCCGTCGGCCTGTTCGAACCGCCCCTGCCGGCGCTCGGTCGCTCCCGTGAAGGCGCCCTTCTCGTGACCGAACAGCTCGCTTTCGAGCAGTTCGCCGGGGATGTTCGCGCACGTCATGGTGACGAACGGCCCCTGGCTCCGCGGGCTGGCGTCGTGCAGGAACCGCGCGAGCGCGCCCTTGCCCGTCCCGCTCTCGCCCGTCAGGAGGACGTTGGCATCGGTGAGCGCTACCCTCTGCGCCACCTCGTACAGCCGGGCCATTCGCTCCGACCGGTACGGTGGGGGGGTGGCAGGGGCGAATGCAGCGACCGCGCCCACGGGGATCTCCTTTACCCAAAGCAGGGGCGCTAATTTAAAGGCGGGCTGCAGGAATGTCAACCCGCGGGTTAGCTCCGGCGCGTCCGGCCGGCGGTGGCTCGCCGCCCGCCTGCGCCGCGGCGGCCCGCGGAGACCCGTGGAAGGACCGGCGACGGGGAGGCCGAAGACAGCGGCTCCACGCGCGGCGCGTCCCCCCACAGGCGCTCCAGCCCGTAGAAGTCCCTCGTCTCGGGGGTGAAGACGTGCACGATCAGGTCGTAGAGGTCGATCAGGATCCACTCCCCGCGCCCGTAGCCCTCGATGTGGCCCGTGCGCTCGCCGGCCGCTTTGAGCCGCTCGACGATGGCGTCGCAGATCGCCTGGGTCTGCCGGCGCTGGGCTCCGGTACAGATAATGAAGCCGTCGGTGAAGGTGGCGATCCCCTTGAGGCGGATCGCGACGGGATTCTCGGCCTTCTTCTCCTCGGCCGCCTCCAGGACCAGTGCCATTTTTTTCTTCAGCTGAATGGCCGCTCCTCCTCGTTCGGTTGCGCACCGGCGCCGCTGGAGCGCGCCGCCTGCTGCACGATGGGCCAGACGGTCTCCAGCAAATCCCGCAGCCCTTCGCCTGTCACCGCGGAAATGGACCGGAAGGGCACCCCCGCCGCCTCACACCGGGCCTGGAGGTCGCGCGCCCTCTCCTTGGGGGGCTGCGTGTCGATCTTGGTCGCGACCACGATCTGGGGCTTGGACGCGAGGGACGGGCTGAAGGCCGAGAGCTCCCGGTCGATCACCTCCAGATCGTGCACCGGATCGCGCCCCGATGCCGGCGAGACGTCCACCAGGTGCAGCAGGACGCGGGTCCTCTCGACGTGGCGCAGGAACTTCGTCCCCAATCCGTGCCCTTCGTGGGCCCCTTCGATGAGGCCCGGGATGTCGGCCACGATGAAAGTCCGGAACTGTCCCAGATCGACCACTCCCAGGTGAGGCTCGAGGGTCGTGAAGGGGTAGTCGGCGATCTTCGGTCGCGCGGCGGAGATGCGGGAGATCAGGGTCGACTTGCCCGCGTTCGGAAAGCCGATGAGACCGACGTCGGCGATGAGCTTGAGCTCGAGGATGAGCTCGCGTTCCTCGCCCGGCATCCCGTCCTCGGCCTCGCGGGGGGCCTGGTGCGTCGAGGTCGCGAAGGCAGAGTTGCCGCGGCCGCCACGGCCGCCGCGGGCGGCCAGGAATCGATCCCCCTCATGCAGCAGGTCGGCCAGCGTCCCGCCGTCCTCGCCGTTCAGGATCACGGTCCCTGGCGGTACGCGGACGACCAGGTCCTCGCCATCGCGCCCGGCCCGTCCCGACCCTTCCCCATGCCGGCCGCGCTCCGCGTCGTAGGTCCGCACGTAGCGGAAGGCGTTGAGGGCCTTGAGCGACCTGTCGGCCACCAGCCACACCGAGCCGCCGTCTCCCCCGGGGCCGCCGTCGGGGCCCCCGCGCGGGACGAACTTCTCCCGGCGGAAGCTCACGCAGCCATTGCCTCCCGCACCGCCGCGGACGACGATGCGCGCCTGATCGACGAACACGCGGATCCCCCAGAGGCGGGGCGGCAGGAAAGGGGCCGCCGCCGGGACGCCTCGGTTTCGATAAGACTCGGTGACGGGGAAACGAGAATCGGCCGGACCGGGCGTCGTCGCCTAGGTTCCTGGAGCCGACTCACGCTCGGGCAGAACGCTGATGAACCGGCCCAGGTTGCCGCGATCCTCGAAGCGGACGTAGCCGTCGATGCGGGCGAAGAGGGAATCGTCGCGCCCCCAGCCGACGTTCCTGCCGGCCTTGAAGCGCGTGCCGCGCTGCCGGATGAGGATCGACCCGCCGGTGACGAACTGCCCGCCGTAGCGCTTGACGCCGAGCCGTTGCGAGTTGCTGTCGCGGCCGTTCCTGGAGCTTCCGCCCGCTTTCTTGTGAGCCATGCCTGCCTCTCCTGACGCGTCCGCTCAGCCCGCGTGGATCTCCTCCACCACGACCTCCATGAACTGTTGGCGGTGGCCTCGGGTGCGCCGGTACTGCTTGCGCCGTTTCTTCTTGAAGATCAGGACCTTGCGGGCCTTGCCCTGCTCCACGACCTTGGCGACGACGCGCGCCCCGTCGAGCCGGGGACGGCCGATTTTGAGCTGCTCGCCGTCCTGCAGGGCGAGGACCTGGTCGAAGGTGACGGAGTCGCCGACGACGGCTTGGAGGAGCTCCACGCGCAGGCGGTCTCCGACCGCCACCTTGTGCTGCTTGCCGCCTGTCGCGATGATCGCGTAGCCCACTTGCCCCCGTCCTGTCCGGAAGCGCGGATTATACGGGTCCGGCGCCGCCCAAGTCAACGGACACCAATGGTCCGTCGTGGGCGAGCCCCCCCCCTCGACAGTCGCGCCCGGCCCTAGGGGATCCTGGCCAGCTCCACCCGGCGGTTCAGGGCCCGACCGGCGTCCGTGGTGTTGTCGGCCACGGGCCTCCCGGACCCGTAGCCCTTGGTGGTGAGCTGGTCCCCCGGCACCCCCTTGGCCAACAGGTAGTTCCGGACCGCTTCGGCGCGGGCCTCCGAGAGATGCTTGTTGTGCGTCGGGTCGCCGTTCGAGTCGGTGTGGCCGCCGACCTCCAGCCTGACTTCCGGGCGTTCCTTGAGCGAGGCCGCGACGCGGTCGAGGACGACCGAAGACTCCGGAGTCAGGTCGGCGCTGTTCCTGGCGAACGTCACGCCCTCCAGGACCAGCGGCTGCTTGGATTCCGGGATGACCGGCGCTGTGACCGGCTGGGGCGGCTCGGCCGGAGCGGGACAGCCGGTGGCATCGACCTTGGTTCCCTTGGGGGTCGAGGGGCACTTGTCGTCCCCGTCCCACACGCCGTCGCCGTCGGCGTCCATCGGACAGCCGACTGGGTCGACCTTCACCCCCTTCGGCGTGTTGGGGCAGCGGTCGGCACCGTCCCAGATGGTGTCGCCGTCGGCGTCCTCGGTCGGGCACCCATTGGCGTCGATCTTGAGATCCTTCGGTGTGGCGGGGCATTTGTCGACCATGTCCGCAACGCCGTCACCGTCGGCGTCGGCGGGGCACCCCGAGGCGTCCACCGCCCAGCCGCGCTGCGTGCCGGTGCACTTGTCGAGACCGTCGTAGACCTTGTCGCCGTCTGAGTCCTTGGGACAGCCGGCGTCGTCGACCACGGCGCCCTTGGGCGTGTTGGCGCAGTTGTCCTTCTTGTCCGGGACATGGTCGCCATCGCTGTCGGGCGGCGGGCCGCCGCCGAAGGACCAGAGGATGCCGCCGGTCGCCTCGTAGTTGCTCTGGGTTGCGCCGATGTCCCCTCCCACATCGACCTCGATCCAGCGCGCGTCGGCGCGCAGGCCGAAATGGCGCTTCTTGCCGAAGTACCAGCGTCCGCCTCCGCCGACGTTGAAGCCTAGATCGCGCTCATCGACATCGACGTCATCGGCCTGCGTGGACTCCTTCCCGATCCCCGCGGTCAGGAACCAGCGGAACTTCTTGCCGGGCCGGAAGTTGAACAGGCCGTTGACCCGCAACGCGTCGAGGTCGACGTCGACCTTCTGCCCGGACACGCTCCCGTCCGTGCTGAAGGACTGGAACGAGCCCTCCACGCTCCACCTCTCCGTGAAGAAGTAGCCGACGCGCCCCCCCCACAGGGATCCGTTCTCGGGGTCGAGAGGGTCGTACGAATCGGGGTGCGATGTCCCCGCGTAGGCTCCCAGCTCCCAGTCGCCGTCGTCACCGCCCCCCCCGGCGAACGCGGGGATCGCGGCGCAGCACGAAAGCGACAGCAGGAGGACGAGCGGGATCTTGTGCATGAGCGTCTCCTAGTACTTGATAACCAGGGCCGTCGTGAAGATGCTGTCGAGCTCGTCCAGGTCGACCAGGACCGTGCCGATCGGCGTGCCCGTGCCGCCCGGGTCCGTGGGCGGGAACAGGTCGACCTCCTTGAGCGACGGCAGGTTGTCGTAGAGCCACTGCAGGCTGACCTTGAGGGCGAGGTGGCCCGTCATGTTGAGCGCCACCCAGTTGGTCATGTTGACCCGCCAGTCCTCCGTCTCGTTCAGGTTCTCGTCGACGATGGTGTCGTTGCCGAAGGTGCCGGCGTCGTTGTCGCCGAACTTCTGCAGGAACGTCGAGGACAGACGGATGCCGACGAAGGTGTCGTCGAAGTCCGGATCGTCCACCACGTTCTCCTGCTTCGTTCCGGTGACGGAGTAGTCCGTGCGCCACTTGCGGCGATCGGTGTCGAACCACTTGTTGCCGACGCCGCCGAAGGCGACGTAGCGGTTCTGGATGCCGGCGAACTGGTTGCGGTCCCA
>Ga0075418_10002063_pt1 | contig 22835 bp, 25 predicted proteins | sample SoiMetdeltSBSDD2_FD_81776 | JGI IMG/M metagenome (GOLD analysis project Ga0075418, IMG submission 81776) | Bulk soil microbial communities from a Populus tree surrounding site in Tennessee, USA - Soil MetaG P. deltoides SBSDD2 | ecosystem: Environmental > Terrestrial > Soil > Tree plantation...
AGCGTAGCCAGCCAAGATGCATACGTGGCGCGCGCAGTGCGACAAGATCGAAAAAGGTGCTCCGCATGAGCTTCGACCTCGTCGCGACCGATGGCGAGGCGCGCGCGGGCGTCCTGCACACCGCGCACGGCGACGTGCCGACGCCGGCCTTCATGCCCGTCGGGACGAAGGGCACCGTCAAGGGGCTCGACCCTGAGCGCCTGCGCGAGCTCGGCACGACGATCCTTCTCGGGAACACCTACCACCTCCACTTCCGCCCGGGCGAGGAGCTGGTCGAGGCGATGGGCGGCCTCCACCGCTTCATGGCCTGGGACGGCCCGATCCTCACGGACTCGGGCGGCTATCAGGTCTTCTCTCTGCGGGACACGATCACGGCCGTCGACGAGGAGGGGGTCACCTTCCGGTCGGTCTACGACGGCCGCGAGGCGCGATTCACGCCCGAGCTCGTCGCCGATGTCCAGCGGCGCCTCGGCTCGGACATCGCCATGTGCCTGGACGTCTGCCCGCCGCCCGATGTACCGCGTGCAGAGCTCGAGGCTGCGACGACGCTCACGACGCGCTGGGCGACGCGCCAGCTCGCTGCGCCGAGAGCGCCCGGACAGCTCGTCTTCGGAATCGGCCAGGGCGGCACTGACCCCGAGCTCCGCCGCCGCTCCACGGAGGAGATCGCCGCTCTCGGCTTCGATGGCCACGCCCTCGGCGGGCTGAGCGTCGGGGAGGACCGGGACCTCATGCTCGAGACGGTGGGCTGGGCGGCTCCGCTCCTGCCGGCCGAGCGGCCGCGGTACTTCATGGGGATCGGAGATCCGGCCGGGATCCTGGAGGTCGTCGAGCGCGGGATCGACATGTTCGACTGCGTGCTGCCCACGCGGCTCGGCCGCACGGGCTCGGCGATTACGTGGGAGGGGCGGCTCAATCTCAAGAACGCGCGCTTCGCCCGGGACGACCGCCCGCTCGACGAAAGCTGCTCATGCTCGGCATGCCGGCGCTTCACGCGCGCCTATCTCCGCCATCTCATCAACCAACAGGAGCTGCTCGGCTTGATACTTTTGTCCGAGCACAACGTCAGATTTCTGCTCGATTTGACCGCCGAGGCGCGGGCTTCCATCGAGCGCGGCGAGTTCGGCACCTATAAGGCGGCCGCTCTCGAGCGCCTCGACTCGGCGGTCTTCGCGCCAGGCGAGGAGGTCTCTCGGTGAATGGTGGTTTCTTAGTTCTTCTTCTTGCGATGTTCGGCTTCATGTACTTCCTGCTGATCAGGCCGCAGCGCCAGCAGCAGAGAAAGCACACGGAGCTCCTGTCATCGCTCAAGCCCGGCGACGAGGTCGTCACCGCGGGCGGCATCTACGGCGAGGTCGTCCAGCTCGACGCGGAGCGCGTGATGCTCGAGATCGACGAGGACGTGCGCATCGCCGTCGCCCGGCGCGCAATCGCGTCCGTCGTCCCGCCCGAGGAGCTCGAGCGCCTCGAGGAGGACGAGGCGGTCGATGCCGAATCGGCCGAGCCTCTCACGGCCGAGGAGCCGATGACCGCCGAGGAGCGGGACGCGGCCCGCAACTAGCCGGCAGGGTCTTCACGAGTGCGCCGCTACCTCCTCATCCTCGCCGCGATTCTGGCCGCCGTCGTCGGAGTCGTCGTCTTGGCGCTCTTCCGCTCGCCGACGCTCGGCCTCGACCTCCAGGGCGGGCTCGAGGTCATCCTCCAGGCGAAGGCGCCGCAGGGCAGGGAGATCACGCAGGAGGATCTCGACCGCTCGATCGAGATCATGCGCCAGCGCATCGACAAGCTCGGCGTCTCCGAGCCCGTCATCACGCGCCAGGGCACCGATCAGATCTCGGTTCAGCTCGCCGGAGTCCACGATGCCGGACGCGCGGCCGAGATCATCGGCCAGACCGCGCAGCTCCAGTTCTTCGACCTCCAGGCGGATGCGTTGCCACCGACGGCGGGTGCGGGCGGGGTGATCAACCCCTCGCCGCAGCTTCTGCCGCTCCTGTCAGGCCAGCAGGAGGCGGCCAAGACGGGCACCCCCACGCAGTGGTACCTCTACTCGAAGGACAAGAAGCGCCTCGCCGGCCCGAGCGAGACGAAGGAGGACATCCTCAGGCAGTTCGGCGGCGAGCAGCCAGAGGGCTCGAAGTTCTACGCGGTCCCCGAGGGGAAGATCATCCTCACGTGCACCGACACCGCGACTCTTTGTCCCGGCGTCGGCGCGCCGGCCCCGGGGGCGACCTACTACTACCTCTACAAGTACGAGCCGAACAACGCGACCAAGCCGGTGCCCGAGCTAACGGGGAAGGATCTCAACGCGGACGGGACGGACTGGACGTTCGGCTCCGGCAACCAGCCCATCGTCGAACTCGACTTCACGAATAGCGGCGGCGACAAGTTCCACCAGATCACGCGCGACCTCTACGAGCGCGGGCAGAACCTGGCGAACCTCGCGGGCCAGCCCGGCAACTCCGACTTCTCCCAGAGCTTCGCGATCGTCCTCGACGGCGAGATCCGCTCGTTCCCCCGGATCGACATCGCCGACTCCACGCTGAGCGACGGGATCGCCGGCGGACGCGCCCAGATCACGGGCCTCGACTCCATTCAGGAGGCGAAGGACCTCGCGCTCGTCCTCCAGACCGGCGCCCTGCCCGTCGAGTTCGTGCAGGTGCAGAGGGAGGACATCTCGGCAACGCTCGGCGAGGACTCGCTCCACCAGGCGCTCATCGCCGGCATCGGCGGCCTCCTCGCGGTCGCCTTCTTCCTGCTCCTCTTCTACCGCTTCCTCGGCGTCATCGCGATCATCGGCCTTGGGATCTACGGCGTGCTCCTCTACGGCGCGATGCTCCTCTTCGGGGTGACGCTCACGCTTCCCGGCTTCGCCGGCCTGGTCCTCACCATCGGTGTCGCGGCAGACGCGAACGTCGTCATCTTCGAGCGCATCAAGGAAGAGGTGAGAGCGGGCAAATCGGTGCGCGCCGCCATCTCGAGCGGCTACCGCAAGGGCTTCAACACGATCGTCGACGCGAACGTCGTCACGATCATCACCGCGTTCGTGCTCTTCGCGGTCGCGACCGGCGGCGTGAAGGGCTTCGCCCTGATGCTCATCATCGGAACGCTGATCTCGATGGTGACGGCCGTTGCCGTGACGCGCGCCCTTCTCGGGGTCCTTGCGGGCTTCCGCTGGTTCAACAACCCGGCGTTCATGGGCGCGAGCGCCCAGAAGATCCCCGCCTGGCAGCGCGTCGACTTCATCGGGCGGACGAAGTACTGGTTCGCCGTCTCGGGTGCCGTGCTCCTGATCGGGATCGTGTCGCTCGCGGTCCAGGGGCTGAACCTCGGCATCGACTTCAAGGGCGGCAGCCAGTTCTCGTTCAAGACGCCGCAGGCGCATCAGATCCAGGACATCCGAGCTGAGACGACCAAGCTGGGGATCGGCGACGCGGTCATCCAGGGTCGCGGCACGGTCGAGAACGGGGCCTACAAGTCGTTCCAGGTGCGAACGCCGTCGATCGGCCAGCAGGAGCAGACCGACCTCTCCGCGGCCCTGACTTCGAACCTCGACGCGACGTCGGTCGGGGTGAAGAACGTTTCGGCGAGCTTCAGCCGGCAGATCCTGAAGGGCGCGTTCCTCGCGATCATCGTCTCCCTCGCGCTGATCGTCATCTACGTGACGCTTCGGTTCGAGTTCAAGTTCGCCGTTCCGGTGCTCATCGCCCTGGTGCACGACATCTTCATCACGCTCGGCATCTACTCGCTGACGCAGAGGGAGGTGACGAGCGCCACCGTCGCGGCGATCCTGACGATCCTCGGCTACTCGATCTACGACACCATCATCATCTTCGACCGTGTGCGAGAGAACATCCCGCTCATGCGGCGGTCGAGCTTCGCGGCGATCGCGAACCAGTCGCTCTGGGAGACGATCCGCCGTTCGCTCGCGACGACGTTCATCACGCTCCTCCCGGTCACGTCGCTCTTCCTCTTCGGCGGCGACACGCTCAAGGACTTCGCGTTCGCGCTCATGGTCGGAATCCTCTCGGGTGCGTACTCGACGATCTTCATCGCGACGCCGTTCCTCGTCGTCCTGAAGGAGCGCGAGCCCGAGTTCGCCAAGCGCAAGAGCGCAGGGCTCCGCGAGAAGGTCGAGGATGTCGACCTTCCGGAGGAGGCCGAGGCCGAGCCGGAGGCCGTCCCGGTCGAGGAGGAGCCCGTCGCCGCGGCCGTTCCCGTGGACGGACCGCCCGAACCAGGCGACGGCGCAACCACGAGCGCGGCTGCGAGGCGAGAGGCGCGCCGCAAGCGAAGGCGGACGAGGCCCCATGGACGAGCCCGGTAGCGAAAACCACGACTCGAAGTCGCTCCGCGGGCTCGCCGAGGAGGCGCTCCTCGCCGGCGTCGGAGCCGTCGCGCTGACGAAGGACCGCGCCGACGAGCTCGTTCAGGAGCTGGCCGGCCGCGGGAAGATGACCGGCGACGACGCCCGCGAGCTCGTCGACGACGTCATGGGCCGGTGGCGTGGAGACGCGGTGCGCATGAGCGAGCGCGCCGGCTCGACGCTCTCCACGGTCTTCCGCGAGCTCGGGCTCATCACCCGGCGCGAGTACGAGGAGCTCGAGCTCCGTCTGGCGCAGGTCGAGCATCGGCTGCGCCTCGTCGAGAAGAAGGACCAGTGAGCTCCCGGCCGGCTGTCCGCCAGCTCGGCCGCCTCTCCGAGATCTCGCAGGTCGCAGCCAAGCACGGCTTCGGGTACTTCTTCGACACGCACCGGCCGCACGGGCCTGGTTCTCGCCGCGCCCGCGAGGTCGACGTCTCGGCCGACGGGTCGAACCGCGGCCTCCGTGTCCGGCAGATGCTGGACGAGCTCGGGCCGACCTTCGTCAAGTTCGGCCAGCTCCTCTCCACGCGTCCGGACATCGTTCCGCCGGACATCGTCTTCGAGCTGAAGGCGCTGCAGGACGATGTCACCCCGGTCGCCTATACGGACGTCGAGCGCGTGATCCAGGAGGAGCTCGAGCTCACCATCGAGCAGCTCTTCCTCGACTTCGAGGAGAAGCCTGTCGCCGCCGCGTCGATCGGCCAGGTGCACAGGGCGACGCTTCCAAACGGGCGCCGCGTCGCCGTCAAGGTGCAGCGGCCGGACGCGCCGCGCCAGATCGAAGCCGACCTCGAGCTCATGTATCAGGCCGCGCGCCTCGTTCGCGACCGCGTGAAGGCGCTCGAGTTCATCGACACCGTTTCGCTCGTCGACGAGTTCGCCCGCACCATCCGCCAGGAGCTCGACTACCGGATGGAGGCGCGGAACGCCGAGCAGTTCCACCGCAACTTCGCCGGGCACCCGCACGTGCGCGTGCCGCGGGTCTTCTGGAGCTATTCGCGCTCGCGGGTCCTCACGCTCGAGCTGCTCGAGGGGGTCCAGCTCCGGGATCTCGACACGGACACGTATTCCATCGAGGAGCGGCAGCGGCTCTCGTACCTGATCGCCGAGGCGTGGATGCACATGATCTTCCGCCACGGCTTCTTCCATGCGGACCCGCACCCCTCGAACATCATGGTGCTCGAGGCGACGGAGCAGATCGGCCTCGTCGACTTCGGCATGGTCGGGAAGCTGACCGACGAGGACATGTCCCGCCTCACGGGTCTCTTCATCGACGCGGTCAGCGAGCGGATCGAGGCCTTGCCGAAGAGACTCGCGGCGCTCGGCGTGCGCTACCCCAAAGATCTCGAGGAGGAGTTCGTCGCCGAGCTGCGCGACGTCTACTATCGCTACTACGGCTCGAGCCTCTCGGAGATCGACCCGATCCAGCTCATCCGGGAAGCTTTCGCGCTCATCTACCGGATGCACCTGCAGCTGCCGACGCGTTTCGTCCTCCTCGACCGCGCGATCGCCACGCTCGGATCGGTCGGCATGGAGCTCTACCCGGACTTCAATGTCTTCGACGTCGCGAAGCCGTACGCGCGCGAGCTCATGATCGAGCGCTTCACGCCGCAGCGGATCGCGCGCCGCACCGGGCACGAGCTGCGCAACATGGCCTCGATGCTCCACGAGCTTCCGTACCAGGTGCACGACACGCTCGAGCAGGTGCGCGACGGGCAGATCGAGGTCGGCTTCCGCCACGAAGGCCTCGAGGACTTGATCAAGCGCATGGACATCGTCTTCAACCGGGTCGGGATCGCGATGGTCGCGGTCGGGGGCGCGCTCACCTCCGCGTTGCTCGCCCTGGTCTCGAACGGGGTCGGATCGTTCTTCGGGATCCTCTCGGTCGTCGGGCTTGCCCTGTCGGGGATCCTCAGCATCTGGCTCGTCTGGAGCGTCCTCCGCTCCGGCCGCCTCTAGCCTCCGGGACCCTTTTGCGCTCGGCCGGCGTAGTAGCGGCATGCGCACTCGATTCCTCATCGCAGCGTTCCTCGCCCTCGCCCTCGCGCCGCTCGCCCATGCGGACGGCCTGCCGATCGCCGACGCCGGCCCGCCCGCCATCGTGGGCGGCGACGATGTGGGCGGCCGCCTCGTCGCCCTGCCCACCGAGCGCGGCACTGTCGTCGCCCGGATCGGCGAAACGGTGTACATGTCGCGGCTCCTCGACGGTCGCTACACCGTCCCGGTCGTCGCACTCGACCACACGGCGTCCGGCCTCTCGACCGACGGCTCGACGCTCGTGCTGATCAACCCGCGCCGGACCTTCCCGCGTGCCCGAACGAGCTTCCTCGTCCTGAACGCGAAAAACCTGCGTGTGCGGAGCCAGATCCTCCTCCAGGGCGACTTCAGCTTCGACGCGCTCTCGCCGGACGGGACGCGCCTGTTCGTGATCCACTACCTGTCGCGCCGGGACCCGACCCGGTACGAGGTCCGTGCGCTCGACGTTCCCAGCGGGAAGCTCCTGCCGACGCCGATCGTGGACCAGAGCGAGCCCGACGAGCGCATGGCCGGCTTCCCGATCACCCGCCAGACGACCGCGGACGGGCGCTGGGCCTACACGCTCTACGACGGGGCGGGCAAGGAGCCCTTCGTCCACGCGCTCGACACGGTGGACGGGGAGGCGCACTGCATCGACCTCGAGCTGCTCGCCGGGCGGCAGGACCTCTACGACCTGCGCCTCGGGCTCGGCCCGGGAGACTCCGGGCTCGCGGTCTTCGACGGAGCCGAGAAGCTGACCGTGATCGACACGACAGACTTCGAGCCGGTCGCGGCGAAGACCGTCGCCCCCGACGCGGCCGAGACATCGTCGTGGAGCGGATGGCGGCTCGCCGTGCTCTCGGCAGTCGGCGCGTTCTTAGTCGCCGGAGCGGCCTTCGTCCTCTGGTGGCGCAGGCGCCCGGCTACGAACGGCGCTCGAGCTCGCCGTTCGGCCCCCGGACGTAGATTCTCACTTCGCGCCTAGTCGCGCGCTCGGGTTTCAGGCGGACGATCTGAACGGCGTTCGCCGGAACGGCCTGGCTCGGTTGGGCCTGGGCGACGACCCGGTTTCGTGGCGACTCGGAGACGGCCGACTCTTCTTCCGCCGGCTTCCCGGCTGCGATGCGCTCGGCGAGCGCACGTGCTCCCTCTACGTCCACAGAAGAATGGTGACTCTTCGTTCGCGGCCTTGCACCCGTGCGAAAGGCCAGCTGTGCCCGTCTTCCGTGTGGTCCCACAGCGGGGAGTGCAGCGAACCGTTCGGGACGGCCTCACGGCGCTCTTTATCGCCGCGGAAACCGCGCGAAACGCGCCGGCGCTTCTTCTTCAGCCTTGGAACGCTGCTGGGCTTCAAGCCTGAGCATCCGGTCCGACATCTCCGCGATGGCATCCCTCAAGTCGCGGACGCCAGAAACGTCCTCTTTCACGATTGCGAGGTCAGCGGTTCTTGCCTCAAGGTTGGCAAGCGTCTGTTTGATCGCGCTGACGTCTGCCAGGCGAAGACTGGTGTCGACCAACTCGACCGTCTTCTTGAGTTCCGCCACTTCTTCCTTGGTTGCTGCGCTCTTTGCCCATTGCCAGGCAGCTTCTTGCACGCGCTGATGGCGTCGCTCGCGCTCCCTTCGGATGGCGGCGGAGGCGTAGATCCATGCGCCGAGCGCGAGGAGTGCCGCACCCACGGCCGTGAAGAAGGCGATGTAAGACCACGACCAGTCGGGCACCTTGGGGCTACTCCTGTCTCATCGCGTCGCTCTGAGTCGGTACTTGTATCAGCAGGATCATCTTCTCCTGGCAGCCGACTGCCGACCTATTTACGCGTGCCCGCCAAGCGACTCAAGCAAACGATCATTCGCTGATCAAGACCTGCGCGTAAGATCCAGCGTCATCGACTTTTCTCGCATGGCCTAGTTGGGCGGCGAGCTCCGTCACGGGGACAGACCCGTCTTTACACCCCGATGCGACCCCAGGGGCCCCAGATCGCGAATGAAATGCCCTGGCTGGCCTGGATGTTCACAAAGAGCGTGTGACCGTCGGGGCTGAAGGTGGCACCGGCGAACTCATCGGCGAATCGGGGTGCCCCCGTCAGGCCGTTGCGGAGCCGGTTCAGTGCGATGTCGAAGACCTCGCCGTCGCGTGACAGGCCACGAAGGTAGTTGTCGCCGGAACCGTCTTCGCAGATCACGATCGTGCCACGGGCGCTGTGAGTGAGGTTGTCGGGCAGGTCGAGAACGGCCGCGCCCGGCGACTGGAAGACGCACCTGAGCGTCTGCTTCTCAGGGTCGTACGCCCAAATCTGGCCATTGCCATTGCCATATCCGGTGATGGGTTGCGGTCCGGGTTCGACCGCCCCACCGCCCTGCGTGGCGTCGAAGTAGACCAGGCCCTTCGAGAGGGTGGCGCCCTCGAGCCGGGAAAACCCCGCCGCGCCCTGCGCCCGACCCTGATTGCCGACGTAGCCGATGGCGTCGTCGTTCGAGGTCGGTGCCGGCTGACCGGGCGTGTACGGGAATGTCGGGTTGGGATCTGCGATGTCGACCCAGTCGACGTCGTATGTCGCTCCGTTCGCCTGGTTGCCTTCCAGGTGCGCATTCGGCTGTCCGACGACGCGGAGCGTTTGGAGTCGCCCCCCGTCGGCAAGGCGACCGGTCTTCATCGGGTCTGTCGGTGGGAAGTAGCGGTAGAAACCCGAGGGGAAGCCGAAGTTGTCCTCGGTCAAGTAGAGCGCGTTTTCGTCCGAGTTCCACGCGGCCGCCTCGTGCGCGAATCGCCCCGCGCTCGTGATCGGCTGGCGGTTCGACTGCCCGCCGGCCGGGACCTCGAAAATAAACCCGTGACGCTGGGTCAGAGGAACGTTCGAGACGCCGGTGAAGTCGGCGCCTACGTCGGGCCCGTTCACGGTCTCCTCGCACATGATCCACGTACCCCACGGGGTCGCACCCCCGGCGCAGTTCATTTGCGTGCCGTTCAGGCTCGTGAATGCGTCAAGAACCTCCCCGAACGGGGTTACGAGGATTGTTGTCGTGATGCCTTGTGCCATGGAGTCGTACGGCGTGCCGACCCCGACCGCGGCGCCCGGATTGTTGATCTCGTGGTTGCGGATGAGCCAGACGTTTCCGTCGGGAGCGCTGAACGCGGCCATGCCGTCGTGACGGCCGGGCAGAACGGTGGCGTCGTCGTCTATCAGCTGCGGCCCCGACTCGGTGTCATGGAAGGAGCGGTACTTGAAGCCCACGGGCAGCCAGAGCCTGACCACGCCGTCGCGCAGGTCTGGTATTGGGCCGAGCTCCCCGAAAACCGGCCTCGAGGCGATCGCTGGGCCGACCAGATGGAGCGGATCCAGCGCAGCGGCCATGGCGCCAGCGGCAACAGCAGTGCGGCGCAGAAAGGTTCGACGGTCGACGACGTCCATCTCGGTCTCCCTCCTCCTGATGTTCTTGGCGCGAGCATAGCGTCGGCGCCAGGTTTCGGGCCTTGGGCGAACTTGCTGAGCAGCGAGACCCGTTCGGACGGCTGTGTGCGCGGCTGTCGATCCGTTGTTGCGCTTCTGCGCCAAAGGACATCTAGCCGATCCGTATCGCCTTCAGTACCGTCGGCGGCCATGGTTGGGGGGACGGTCCTGGTCGTCGAGCACGAGGCTCCCGTGCGCGCCTACCTGGAGCAGCAGCTCGCAGACGACGGGTTCGAAGTCCTCTCCACGGACAGGGCCACGGCGGCGCTCGAGCTCGTCGAACAGGCGCGGCCGAGCCTCGTCCTTCTCGATGCAGTCCTGCCGGACGCCTCCGGGTTCGAGGTCTGCAGCCGTTTGCGCGAAGGCGAGCCCGGCCGGGCCTGGGACCGCGACGTGCCGGTGATCATGGTCAGCACCCGCGGGGACCCGGTCGACCGCGTGCGCGGCTTCGCGCGCGGCTGCGACGACTACGTCGTGCGTCCATTCGTCTACGACGAGCTCGTCGCCCGCATGCGTGCCGTTCTGCGCCGCTCGTCCGGGCCGCGCCACACGCACCTTTCGGTCCGCGACCTCGAGATCGACCTCGCCGCGCGCCTCGTCACCGTCGCGGGCGAGCCCGTGCAGCTCTCGGCGAAGGAGTACGAGCTGCTCGTCGCTCTCGCGGAGGACCCCGAGCGCGTCTTCAAGAAGGAGGACCTCCTACGCGATGTCTGGGGCTTCCGCTCGCTCGGTCGGACGAGGACCCTGGACTCGCACGCGTCGCGCCTCCGCCGCAAGCTCAACCGCGACGGAGACGCGGGGTACGTCCTGAACGTCTGGGGCGTGGGCTACCGCCTCACCGCCCTCAGCTGATCAGGTCCGAGCCTGCTCCTCTTTCTCGACGTCGACGTCGGGGTCGAGCTCGTTCGCGCGCTGCGTCGTCAGCTCGGCCTCGCGCCTGTCCGCCTCCGCCCGCTGTGCCATCCGCTCGGCGGCCGCGCGGCGCTCGTCGGCCTCCTCGGCACGGGTCTCGGCCTGCTGGCGGAGCTCCCGAGCCTCGTTTCGCTGCTCGTCCAGACGGCGCGAGCGCCGGGCACTGAGCCAGATGAGCGCCAGTACGACGACGACTGCGACCGCGATGAGTATCCAGATCCAAGAGTCCATGTGAGCCTCCCGCTCTTTTTTCGAGGGCTACCCGAAGAGCGGAGTCGCCACACTCAGAGGAGGCGGGCGAGCGCGGTCACGCCTGCGGCCGCCACGACGACGACGAGAAGGGGCGCGCGCAGGCGGATCGCCACGATCGCGGCCGCGATCCCGAGGAGCCGCTCGTCGAAGACGAGCTTGCGGTCGGCGCCGACCGCCTGCGTGACGACAAGCGCGGCCAGGAGGGCCGGCGCGAGCATTTCCACGATCCCGGCGGGCTGGGGCGGGAGAGTGCGGCCGCCGAGGAGCACTGGCCCGACCGCCTTGCAGACGATCGTCCCCGCGCCCACGATCGCGACGACGAGCCAGGTCGAGCTCAGCGCTTCCTCCAACCGACGAGACACCCCGCCGTGGCGGCGATGATCGGGACACCGGGGGCGGTGAAGGGGACGAGGGCGAACGCGATCGTCCCGCCGACCAGCGCCGCGACGACCGCGCGGCGCGAGTGGATTTGCAGGACGAGCAGCGCAAGGAAGAGGGCGGCGAACGCGGCGTCGAGCCCGAGGGACTCCGGGTCTCCGAGCGCTTCGCCGCCGAGCGCGCCGGCGGCAGTTCCCGTGACCCAGCACGTGTAGAGGACGAGGCCCGCGCCGATGAGGACGCCGCGGTCGAAGGTGCCGTCGCGACGGCGCGAGAACGCCCACGACTCGTCGACCACGAGCTGGCCCTCGAGGAGCCGCCGCAGCGGGCCGCCGCGCAGGACCGATGCGACCGAGATCCCGATCGGAACATAACGGGCGTTGAGGAGGATCGCCGCGGTCGCCGCCGCGCCGACGCTTCCCGCCGCGCTCAGGACAGAGGCAGCCGCGAACTGCGCCGAGCCGGCGAAGGTCGTCGCCGACATCACGACCGACGCGAGCGTGCCCATACCGGAGGACTGGGCGAGAAGGCCGAACGAAGCGCCGAAGACGAGAACGGCCGGGGCGATGGTCGCGGCCCGGCCGGCGCCGGCCCTATACGGGCTCGGCGACCCAGTCACGCGTGAGGAAGAGCCAGAAGGCGAGCCCCGAGTAGTGCCCGTAGCGGCGGAAGCGGCGCTCGATCGCGGTGTCCTTCGCTTTCCGCCCGTTCAGGCTCGCGTACTTCGGCCGGGTCCAGGAGTCGAGCACGAGTCTCGAGTAGCGGCCGATGAGCATCATGATGTGCGCCGCCGCATAGGGGCCGACTCCGGGGAGGGCGAGCAGGCGCGCCGCGACCTCGTCGTCGGGGAGGTCGCCGGGGTCGGCGGTCGCGAGCTCCTCCAGGTCGACCTCGCCGGAAGCGACCGACTGGGCGAGGGAGCGAAGGTAGGCGCCGCGATAGCCGCTCCTCGCCACGTCCCGGTAGAAGGACTCCGGCGCCGCCGCCATCGCGGCGGGGGAGGGGAAGGCGCGGCCGAACGGGCTGTCCGGCGGCGCGGCAGCGGCGGGCCCGCCGAGGTGCTCCACGATCGCGCTCACCATGCGGACGGTGCCCGACCAGGCGGTGTTCGTGGTGCAGATCGTCTTGACGACGTCCTCGTAGACCGTCTGGCTCCGCAGCAGTCGGCCCGCGCCCTGGGTCACCCAGAGAAGGTCGGGGTCCTCCGCTGCGAGCGCGTAGAACTCCGACAGGTCCTCGTCGATTCGGAGGATGTGCCGCACGCCGTCGAGAACCGCTTCGGATCGCTTGCCGGCGATACCGGTCAACGCAGCCTTCCCGCCTCGTCCCTCTCGCACGATCACCGTCTGGGGGCGCCCACGGGGAACCGCCACGGTCGTCTCGAACGTGCGCGCGTCCTCGTCGATTCGGTTCGGCGGCAGGTCGGCGACCCCGTGGGACATGATCGTCCGCCAGAGGTCGACCGGCTCGCCGCCGGCGCCCGCGAGTGCGAGGGTCGCGCTCCAGGTCACGAAGTCGATGCCGGGTCGTACTTCTGCTCCCAGTCCGAGACTCCGAACGTCTCGCCGGGAGCTCCCCCGAGGCAGAGGACGGTCGTCCCGGTCTCGTGTGCGACCGCCGAGCGGATCGACGCCGGATCGGGCACGTAGACGAAGGTGCCTGCGGGAGCCTCCACCGTCTCGCCGTCGACGGTGAACGTCGCGCTCCCCGTGGAGACGTAGAAGAGCTCCTCGTGCTTCGTATCCGTCTCGTCGTGCTCGCCGACGATCTCGCCTTCCCGGGTGGCCGTGTAGGCGTTGACGCCGAACGACTGGATCCCGAAATGGATCCGGACCGCGTGCCAGTCCCGCTCTTCTTTCTCGCCCGGCGGCTCCGGAATCTGATCGATGTGGGTCACCTGGTAGCCCGCCTCGCTCATACGTCCTCCCTTGTCGTCTGACCCCGTCAAGGGGAGGTTATTCGCAGCCGGTCGCCCGCCGAGATGCCCCAGCTCGCGAACGCGCCCTGGTTGACCTCGAGCGCGCCGCGGTAGGCGACCCCCGGGTCGTAGAGCCGGCAGGGGTCGGCGTCGCACGGCTCCATGTCGAGGATCTTGAGGATGCGCCCGTCCCCGGCGTAGAACGCGATCGAGAGCGGGATGAGGGTGTCCTTCATCCAGAAGGGACCGCTGTGGTCCTCGGAGAAGACGAACGCCATCCCCGCGTCGGCCGGAAGGGTGTTTCGGCCCATGAGGCCCTGCTCCCGCTCCGCCGGCGAGTCGGCGACCTCGACCGAGATCGTCGTCTCATCGTCGCCGTGGGAGAGGACGGCCTGCGCGGCCGGCTCAGAGTCCCTCCCGCCGCCGCAGCCGGCGAGAACGACGACCGCGGCGGCGAAAAGCGCCCTAGACGAGGGTCCCTCCCTCGAGGCTGAGGAGGAGCTGCTTGCGCTCGAGGCCGCCGGCGTACCCGACGAGGCTGCCGGTCGAGCCGACGATCCGGTGGCACGGGACGACGATCGGGACAGGGTTTCGGTTGAGGGCGCCCCCGACTGCCCGCGCCGCCTTCGGCTTCCCGATGCGCGCGGCGAGGCCGCCGTAGGTGTCCACCTGCCCGTAGGGGACGCGCTGGAGCGCGGCGAGGACACTCTGCTGGAAGGCGGGCAGGGCGCTCAGATCGACCGGGAGGTCGAACTCGTGGCGGTGGCCTTCGAAGTATTCGTCGAGCTCGCGACGGGCCTCGTCCACGGGCCGCGCTGACCGCAGCACGCGGATGCCGTGCTGGCGGGCAAGGCGCTCGACCTCCTCCTCCGGATCGGGATCGAAGGCGATCTCGCAGAGGCCGCGCTCGGTCGTGGCGACGAGAAGAGGGCCGATCGGGGAGTCGGTCAGGTCGTAGGCGACGTCGAGCAGGGCCTCGGCGGCTGCCCGGTCGCGGAAGGCGAGGTCGGTCTTGGTGGGAACGGTCATGTCATCCTCCTGCGCAGCCGCCGGACTCCGGACGAGGCGGCCTGACGGGCCGCGTCCTCGCTGGAGCCGAGCGCTGTCGCGATGTCTGCGTAGTCGAGGTCGTAGCCGTAGCGAAGGACGACCGCGGCCCGCTCGGTCGCCGGAAGGTCGCCGGTCAGATGGTCGAGCTCGGCGTAGGCGGGGCGGCCGTCGTCGGCCGGCAGCTCGGGGAGCTCCGCCGTAGGCCGTCTCTTCCGGCGCTCGTCGATCGCGACCCGGGTCGCGATCCGGTAGGCCCACGCGCGCAGGTGGCGGCCGTGCTGGAGACTTTGGTACCCACGCAGGGCCCGGAGGAACGTTTCCTGGAAGGCGTCGTCGGCCTCGTCGCGGCCTGCGAGCTTGCGGAGGTATGCATAGATCTCCTCGCGGTACTCCTCGTAGAACCGTTCGAAGGGCGGTATCGCCACGGCGTTCATCATCTGCTCTAACGCGCCGGCCCGCTGAGATGTGAGACTGCCGTCGTGGACATCGCCGTCGTGGGTCACGTCGAGTGGATCGAGTTCGTCCGGGTCGACCACGTCCCGAAGACGGGCGAGATCGTCCACGCGGGCGAGACGTGGTGCGAGGCGGCCGGGGGAGGCGCCGTCGCCGCGGTGCAGTTGGCGCGCCTCGCCGGGTCGAGCACGCTCTTCACCGCGATCGGCGACGACGAGCTCGGCGAGAAAGTCGTTCCGGAGCTCGAGCGCCACGGAGTCACCGTGCACGCGGGCGTCCGCCCGGAGCCGCAGCGCCGCGGCTTCACGTACATCGACTCGGCGGGGGAGAGGACGATCACCGTCATCGGGGAGCGCCTCGGCCCGCGGCGCTCGGACGATCTCCCCTGGGGCGAGCTCGCCGAGGCAGACGGTGTCTACTTCGTGAGCGGCGACGCGGCTTCCCTCAGGGCCGCGCGCGGGGCCAAGGTGCTGGTCGCGACGGCACGCTCGATGGCGACTCTGGCCGAGGGCCGCGTCGAGCTCGACGCGCTCGTCCGAAGCCGAAACGACGAGGGCGAGACGTATCGCCCCGGCGACCTCGAACCTCCGCCGCGCACCGACGTTGCGACGGCCGGGTCCCAAGGAGGGACGTTCACCTTCGCGGGCGGCGCGCCGACCCACTTCCCGCCGGCGGCCGCCCCGGGCCCGCTTCAGGACGCCTACGGCGCGGGCGACAGCTTTGCCGCCGGCCTCACGTACGGGCTCGCGGAAGGGCTGTCCATGGACGAGGCCGTAGCACTCGGGGCACGCTCAGGAGCGGCCGCGTTGTCAAGACGCGGCGCCCACGGCGCCTAGCCCGATCGTTCGCGGAGTCGGTCGAGGATGTAGCCGGCGTACCAGGTCGGCCAGTCCTCGTCGCGCTCGCCGAGGTCGCGCTCGTACTCGCCGTGGGCGCTCTCGGCCGCCTTCAGCAGCTCGGCCAGCTCTTCTCGCGTCACGTCCATCGTGCCTCCTTGTGGAGAACGGGGGTTGCCAAGTGGGGAATTGTGGTCTACAGTGGGGCGAAGTGGGGATCAAGCCTCAGGCGGTTGGATGCTACTCGGCGAATACGAGCACACCCTCGACGACAAGAACCGACTCACCCTCCCGGCGAAGTTTCGCCAAGCCTTCGCGGGTGAGGTCGTCGTGTCCCGGGGGCTCGACGGCTGTCTCTTCGTGTTCACCCGCGACAACTGGGATTCCTTCGTGGGGGCGCAGCTTCAGGAGCTCAGCCCGTTCAGCAAGGAGGCGCGCCAGATGAGCCGCTACATGTTCGCGGGGGCCGCGGAGACCGAGCTCGACAAGCAGGGGCGGATGATGGTTCCGCCCGCGCTCCTCGGGCACGCGGGCCTCGGCCGCGAGGTCGTCGTCGCCGGCGTCCGCGACCACGTCGAGATCTGGGACCGCGGCGCCTGGAAGAAGCAAATCGAAGAGGTCGAAGGGAGTGTGGAGCTTGTTGCCGAGCGCCTTGCAGCGAAGCAGGACTGACCACGTTCCCGTCCTCGCGGACGAGGTGCGTGGGCTCCTCGCCGTCACGCCGGGCGAGACCGTCGTCGACGCGACGTTCGGTGCGGGCGGCCACGCCCGCGTCCTCGCCGGCGACCTGAAAGGGAAGGGCCGCTTCATCGCGATCGACCGCGACTCGACCGTGCGCCCGTTCTTCGAGCGGTTCGAGCGCGAGGCGAGCGTGCAGGCGCGCTTCCTCCGGGGCGAGCTCTCCGTCGTCCTCTCCCAGCTCGGCGCGAACGGCATCGAGGCGGACGCGATCCTGATCGACTTGGGAGTGTCGAGCATGCAGATCGACCGCCCCGAGCGTGGCTTCTCGTACGCGGTCGACGCGCCCCTCGACATGCGCATGGACCCCTCGAGCGAGCTGAGCGCCAAGGAGATCGTCAACGAGTGGGACGAGCGCGAGCTGGCGACGATCTTCCGTCGCTACGGCGAGGAGCGCTTCGCACGCCAGATTGCCCAGGCGATCGTTCGCCGGCGCCAGGAGAAGCAGTTCGAGCGCACGGGCGAGCTCGTCGACGCCGTCAAGTCGTCCATCCCCGCACCGCGCCGCTTCGGCGACGGCCATCCCGCGAAGCGCGTGTTCCAAGCGCTCAGGATCGCCGTCAACGAGGAACTTGACTCGCTCGAGCGCGCGCTGCCAGCTGCGCTCGCGATGCTGCGGCCGGGCGGCCGGCTCGCGGTCATCAGCTTCCACTCCCTCGAAGACCGTATGGTCAAGCGCTTTTTCGCCGCCCAGGCACGCGGGTGCACATGTCCGCCCGAGCTTCCCGTCTGCGTCTGCGGAAACGAGCCGTCGATGCGTCTCCTGACGCGCAAGGCTGTTCGTCCGTCGCCGCAGGAGACTGCCGAGAACCCGCGCTCGGCATCGGCGAAGCTGCGGGCGGCAGTCAAGGTGGGGGACGACTGATGGCGAGCTTCGCGCCCGCCACCGCGCGAGCATATGCGCCCGCTGAGCCGCGCCGAAAGCCCGTCGCTCCGCCTCGGACTCAGCCGCGTCCCCGCCGTGCCGCCCGTGCGCAGGCCCGGCCGCGCGTTGCCGGCGGAGTCCTCTGGATCGTGATCGTCGCCGCGCTCCTCGCCGGCATCGTCGCCTTGAACGTCGCCGTCCTCCGCCTGAACATGCAGGTCGAGCAGCTCGAGAATCAGCGCGACGAGCTCGTCTCCAAGCGCGAGAACATCCAGTCGCAGCTGTCGTCGACGGCCGCGGCCGGGCGAATCGAGGACATCGCCACGAAGACGCTCCACCTGGGTGCGCCGGCATCCACCACGTACCTCGAGCTCGGGCACCACGGGCCGTAGACAATGACCGCGCGGGTCGCGAACCGGCGCATTCGCCTTCTCATCGCTCTCTTCGCGGCCGTGTTCGCCGTTGCGCTCCTTCGCGCCGGCTGGTTGCAGGCCGTGCGTGCGCAGGCGCTCGGCAACCTCGCGACGAACCAGCACCGCGAGACGATCGAGGTGCCCCCGCACCGCGGCACGATCTACGACCGCCTCGGCGTCGAGCTCGCGGTCGGCTCGCGTGCGACGACGGTGTACGCGAACCCGCGTCAGATCCGCGACCCGCGCGCCGCCGCGGTCGCCGTCGAGCAGAGCCTCGGTCTCGACGCGGACAAGCTGTATCCGCTTCTTGCGGACCGTTCGCGCGGATTCGTCTACGTCGAGCGCCAGGCCGATCCGGGCCTCGCGCAGTCGCTCCAGGACAAGCACATCCAGGGATTCGGGTTCTACGACGAGGAGCGCCGGGACTATCCGCAGAAGCGAATCGGGGCCTCGGTGCTCGGCTATGCGGGCGTCGACAACAAGGGCCTCGCCGGTCTCGAGCTCGAGCTCGACAAGACGCTCACCGGCACACGCGGCGAGAAAACCATCGTCAAGGACCCCTTCGGGCGGACCCTTCAGGTCGTCGACTCGAAGCCGGGAAGCGACGGCAAGAACGTCTACCTGACGCTGGACCACTCCATCCAGAGCCAGGTCGAGCGCGTGCTCGAAGAGACGCGGAGGCGGTGGGCCGCCAAGTCCGCGAGTGCAATCGTGATGGATCCGCGCACGGGCGGGATCCTGGCGATCGCGAACGACCCCGGCTACGACGCGAACAAGTTCCCCGACATCCCGCAGGACCGGCAGCGAAACCGCGCCGTCACGGACACGTACGAGCCGGGGTCGACGTTCAAGATCGTGACGATCTCGGGCGCGCTCGAGACCGGCCTCGTGACGCCGGCTACGAAGTTCACCCTGCCCTACGAGATCCAGGTCGCCGACCGCAAGATCCACGATGCCGAGCCGCGCGGGACGCAGACGATGACGACCGACCAGATCCTCTCGCGCTCGTCCAACGTCGGCGTCGTCACGATCGCGGAGGCACTGGGCCAGACCCGGGTCAACGACTGGATCCACCGCTTCGGCTTCGGCCGGCCGACGGGGATCGACTTTCCGGGCGAGAGCAAGGGCATCGTCCTCGCGCCCGAGGAATGGTCGGGCTCGACGATCGGCAACGTCCCCATCGGCCAGGGGATCGCGGTGACGCCGGTGCAGATGATCGCGGCCTACGGCGCGATTGCGAACCGGGGCGTCCTCATCGAGCCGCATCTCGTCGACCGGGTCGGGAGCGGCGGGCAGGTGCAGCCGGTTCGGCGACGGGTCGTCTCCACGAAGACCGCTGACGAGGTGCGCCACATGCTGCGCGAGGTCGTCGAGGAGGGGTCGGGCACCGCCGCGCAGATCCCCGGCTACCGGATCGCGGGGAAGACGGGAACGGCGGCGAAGCCCGACGGTGCGGGCGGGTACTCGACATCGGCCTACGTGGCCTCGTTCGTCGGCTTCGTGCCGGCGAAGCAGCCGCGCCTCGTCATCCTCGTGACCGTGGACGAGCCGCGCGGCGCCATCTGGGGCGGGGTCGTAGCGGCACCGGCATTCGCCGAGATCGCCAAGTTCGCCCTGCAATACCTCGAGATTCCGCCCGACTAGCCGGGGCCGCCGCGGGCCTCCCTCCACTTCGATCCTAACGGTGAGAAGCGCGCGTGTGGCGCGCGGAAGGTCAGAATATCCGTGCAAAAGAGCGGTTTTTCAGACGCTCGATCCATCCAGACACAGAGGCGCCCGTTGCTAGAATCCGGCCCCATCGACCTCGAGCTCCTGGCCCACGCCGTGCACGCCACGCGCACCGCGAACCCGGCCCCCGTCGACGTCACCGACCTGGCCTACGACGCACGGCACGTGACTCCGGGGGCTCTCTTCGTCTGCGTCCCCGGGATGAAGGCGGACGGGCACGACTACGCGCCGCAGGCGGTCGCCGACGGGGCCGCCGCACTGATCGTCGAGCGCGACCTCGACCTGACGGTGCCGCAGCTCGTCGTCGCGGACGCCCGCGAGGCGATGGCTCTTGCGGCCGACGCCTTCTTCGGCCATCCGACGCGCGAGCTCGAGGTCGCCGGGATCACGGGGACGAACGGGAAGACGACGACTGCGTTTCTCGTCTTCGCGATCCTTGCTGCCGCCGGCCGGCGCCCGGGTCTCCTCGGCACCATCGAGAACCGGGTCGGCGGCGAGCGGCGCGCCGCGGTGCGGACGACCTCCGAGGCGATCGACGTCCAGCGCCTCCTGCGCGAGATGCTCGACGCGGGGGACAGAAGCGCCGCCATGGAGGCCACCTCCCACGGCTCCGCCCTTAAGCGCCTGCTCGGGATCCGCTTCGCGGTCCTCGTCTTCACGAATCTGAGCCAAGACCACCTCGACTTTCACGGGACCCTCGAGGAGTACTACGACGCGAAGCGCCGGCTCTTCACCGAGCCCGACGTGGACGGACGCAGGCCTCCTGCGGTCGTCAACATCGGGGACGCGCATGGCCGGCGGCTTGCCCAGGAGCTCCGTGACATCGGCGAGGAGCCGGTGACGTTCGAGCTTGCGGACGCCCAGGACCTGGAGCTGACCGCGGGCGGCGCCCGCTTCGTCGTCGACGGCATTCCGCTCGACACGAGGCTGCGCGGCCGCTTCAACGTCGAGAACGTCCTCGGAGCGGTGAAGGCCGCACGCGTGCTCGGGATCGAGCCCCAGGCGATCGCGACCGGCGTCGAGCACGTCACCGGGGTTCCAGGCCGCTTCGAAGCCGTGGACGAGGGTCAGCCGTTCACGGTCCTCGTCGACTACGCGCACACGCCAGAGGCGCTCGAAAATGTCCTCACGGAGGCGCGCGAGATCACGGCCGGCCGCCTCGTCTGCGTCTTCGGCTGCGGCGGCGATCGCGACAGGAGCAAGCGGCCGCTCATGGGCGACGTCGTCGCCCGCCTCGCCGACTCGGCGATCGTCACGTCCGACAACCCGCGGAGCGAAGACCCACAGGCGATCATCGACGAGATCCTCGCCGGGATGTCCGGCGATCCGGACGTCGAGCGGGACCGCGAGGCGGCGATTGCATCCGCGCTCGAACGGGCGGGGGAGGGAGACGTCGTCGTCATCGCCGGCAAGGGCCACGAGCAGGGACAGGAGTTCGCCGACCGGATCGTCCCCTTCGACGACCGGGAGGTCGTACGCGAGACCCTGCGCCGGCTGGCGGCCCGGGCATGATCCCGCTGACCCTCGAGGAGATCGGCCGCGTCGCTACTGGCGAGCTGAGACCCGGGGCCGGCGACGCCGTCACGGGGGTGACCATCGACTCGAGGCGCGTCGAGACTGGCGATCTCTTCGTCGCGGTCGGGCGCGGCGTCGACTTCGCGGAGGAAGCCCTCGGGGCCGGCGCCGCGGCAGCGCTTCTCCCGGAGGACGCCTTCACGGCCCTCGCCGGGATCGCGCGCGAGGTCCGCTCGCGAAGCAACGCAAAGGTCGTCGCCGTCACGGGCTCGACCGCGAAGACCTCGACCAAGGACATCCTCGCGGGGCTTTGCCGTCCGCATGCGCGCACAGTGGCGGCCGAGGGAAGCCAGAACAACGAGGTGGGACTTCCACTGACTCTTTGCAAGCTCGAGCCGGACACTGAGGTTGCGGTCGTCGAGATGGGCATGCGCGGCCTCGGGCAGATCGCCGAGCTCTGCGAGGTCGCGCGGCCGGACGTGGGGATCATCACGGCGGTCGGCCCCGTCCATCTCGAGATCCTCGGCTCGATCGAGCGCGTCGCGCAGGCGAAGGCGGAGCTGATCGAGGCGCTGCCGCCGGGCGGGACTGCCGTCGTCCCGGCGAACCAGCCCTACCTCGAGCCGTACCTGACGCGGACCGACATCGAGATCTACCGCTTTGGTGAGGGCGGCGACGTTTCGCTCACCTACTTCGCGGCCCACGACGGACAGGCCCGCCTCAAGGTGGCCGCGTTCGGACGGCCGCTCACCCTCGAGTTCAGTTTTTCCTCCCGCTACAACGCCACGAACGCGCTCGCCGCGCTCGCCGCCTACCACGCGCTCGGCCTGCCGCTCGGGAAGGCGGGCCGCGGGGCGCGCCATGTCCAGCTCTCGCGCCTGCGCGGGGAGGAGGTCTCGCTTCCGGAGGGGGGCATCCTCATCAACGACTGCTACAACGCCAACCCGCTCTCGATGGCGGCCGCCCTCGAACACCTGGCCGAGCGCGCCGGTGATCATCGGAAAGTTGCGGTGCTGGGCGACATGGCCGAGCTTGGGCCCGGCGCCCCGTCGTACCACCGAGAGGTCGGAGCCGCCGCGGCACGTGCCCGTGTGGACGTGCTCGTCGCAGTCGGTCCGCTTGCCCACGGCTACGTCGAAGGAGCGCGCGGCGTGCCGACGGTGCGCTGGGCCCCGACGGTCGAGGCCGGGCTCGCCGCGTTGCGGCAGCTGTTGCAGCCGGGCGATTGCGTGCTCGTCAAGGGCTCACGCTCCATGGGGCTCGAGGCGATCGGGGAAGCCGTCGCCGTCGTCCCGGCTCGAAGCTAGTCTCCGCGCGTGGTTCAGGTCCTTCTCGCGGGGCTCATCTCGATGGTCATCTCGATCGTCGCGGGCCCCAAGTTCATCGAGTTCCTGCGACGCAACGAGTTCGGGCAGCAGATCAGGGAGGACGGGCCGCAGGGGCACGTGGTGAAGCGCGGCACGCCGGCGATGGGCGGCCTTCTGATCATGCTCGCGATGGCGATTCCCTTTCTCGCCTTCTCGAAGCACACCCTGCCGGCGCTGACGGCCTTCTTCGTCACGCTCGGCTGCGCGGCCATCGGCTTCGTCGACGACTGGACGAAGATCGCCCGTCGCCGCTCGCTGGGTCTCGCCGGCCGCTGGAAGCTCGTTTGGCTTGCGGGGATCACGGTCATCGTCGGCCTGGTCGTGTCCGACCGTGGCTTCTCGACCTCCGTCTACGTGCCCCTGATCGACGTGGACGTGCCGCTCTCCTACGCCTGGTACGTGCTCGCCTTCTTCATCATCGCGGGCGCGGCCAACGGGGTGAACCTCACGGACGGGATCGACGGCCTCGCCGCCGGCACGACCACGATCGCGATCCTCACGTATACGGCGATGAGTCTGGTCGCGGCCCTCACCGCCGTGCGGCGCGGCGCCCCGGCCGACCCGATCGACCTCGACCTCGCCA
>Ga0075418_10002064_pt1 | contig 22831 bp, 20 predicted proteins | sample SoiMetdeltSBSDD2_FD_81776 | JGI IMG/M metagenome (GOLD analysis project Ga0075418, IMG submission 81776) | Bulk soil microbial communities from a Populus tree surrounding site in Tennessee, USA - Soil MetaG P. deltoides SBSDD2 | ecosystem: Environmental > Terrestrial > Soil > Tree plantation...
ACTGGCGTCGACCCGACAGCCACCCCATGTGCGAAAAGTGCGTAGTTTGTGCCAGAACCGATCAACTTTGTCAGTGAACGTCACCGGCGTTGCGGGGTGCGCCGCACCGGCAACCGACTGGAAGGATGGTACTTACTTGAAGCTTGTCCGTCCCCGTTGCGAGGGCGTACCGCTTGCACCCCGGGAGCGGACCTTCGATGGACCTGGCCAATCGCGTCGCCCGCGGCGCGTCCATTCTCGTTGTCGATGACAACGAGCTCAATCGAGATGCGCTCTCCTGCCTGCTTCGGCTGCATCAATACGACGTGGAGGGCGCAGCAAATGGACAGGAAGCGCTGTCGCTAATCCACACGCGCCGATTCGATCTCGTAGTCCTCGACATCGAAATGCCAGGCTTGAACGGGATCGAGTTACTCACCCAGATCCGCGCGACGAGAAATCAGACTGACTTGCCGGTCATCATGTTGACCGCGCGCACCCACGGCGCCGATATCGTCGAAGCCTTTAACCTTGGTGCGAACGATTACCTCACCAAGCCGATCGACTGCCCGGTTGCGCTCGCCCGCATCAGCACTCACCTGTCTCACAAACGAGTGATCGAGAGTCTCCGCGAAAGCCAGGAGCGATACACACTCGCCGTCAACGGCGCCAACGACGGGCTGTGGGACTGGAATCTCGCGACGAACGAAGTGTACTGGTCACCGCGATGGAAGGCGATGCTCGGTTACGAGGATTCGGAGATCGGCATCAAGCCCGAGGAGTGGCTGGACCGCTTGCACCAGGATGATTGGACGCGCGTGCGGCAGGCGATCGCTGAGCACATCGCGCGCGGCACCGGGCACTACGAAAGCGAACATCGGTTGCGCCATCGTGACGGCACCTACCGCTGGGTCCTGTGCCGCGCGGCAGCGATCAGAAATGACGCAGGCGTCGCCACGCGCTTTGCCGGTTCGCTGACCGACATCACCGAGGCAAAACTCGCAGATGGACTGACCGGGCTGCCGAACCGCGTGCTGTTCCTCGATCTCTTGGGGCGCGCGCTCAGCCGGACGAGGCGCCGGCGGGACTACCATTTCGCGCTGGTCGTTCTGGGCCTCGATCGCTTCAAGACAGTCAATCACAGCCTGGGAACCGCGGTCGCGGACCGACTGCTGGTGGAAGTCGCCCACCGGCTTCAAACCTGCCTGCGTGCAACCGACGCCGTCACGCGCAATCATCAGGGGTTCACTCTGGCCCGTCTCGGCGGCGACGAGTTCACAGTGCTGCTCGATGATATCGACGATGCGGCCAATGCCGTTCGCGTCGCGGATCGGCTGCGTGATGCGCTGCAGAAGTCATTCGTCGTCGACGAGCACGAAGTGTTCGTGACTGCCAGCGCCGGTATCACGATGAGCAGTTCCGGCTATTCCGATCCGGAAGACGTGCTCCGCGACGCCGCCATTGCGCTACAGCGCGCGAAAGAAGGTTCGAAGTCCGAGCTGTTCGACGTGCGGATGCGCGACCGTGTGGTGTCCCGGCTGAGAGTCGAGACCGATTTACGCCAGGCGATCGAGCGCGGCGCATTCGAGGTGTATTACCAACCAATCGTCACCATCCGTGGCGGAGCGCTCGCCGGGTTCGAAGCGCTCGTGCGCTGGCACCACCCGACGCAAGGGCTGATCGATCCCGCCGACTTCATCCCGATCGCGGAAGACACCGAGATGATCGTGCTGATCGGCCGGCAGGTCCTCGCGCAGTCGTGCCGGCAGATGGCCGAGTGGCAGAAGCAATTCGGGGCGGCGGCGCCCGGCGTGATGTGCGTCAATGTTTCGAGCAAGCAGTTCGGTGACGCTGATCTTACGAGCGAGATTCAGAACGTACTCGAAGAGTCGAGGCTGCATCCGTCGAGTCTCAAACTCGAGATCACGGAGAGCGCCTTCCTCGGAGACATTCGCCGCGCTCAGGCCACGCTGCGACGATTGCAGACGCTCGGAATCGCCTGGAGCCTCGACGATTTCGGAACGGGCTACTCGTCGCTCAGCTATCTCCACCGACTCCAGGTCGACACCGTCAAGGTCGACCGCTCGTTCGTCAGCCGCATCGGCCGCGACGACGGCGCCGAGATGGTTCGCGCGATCGCGGCGATCGCGCACAACATGGGCATGGATGTCGTAGCCGAAGGCGTCGAAACCCCCGAGCAACTCGACTGGCTGCGATCGATCGGCTGTGAGTACGCGCAGGGGTTCTACTTCTCGCGCCCGGTTGATTTCGCAACCGCCACCGGATTTATTGCTTCCTCACCGTGGCGAGGCGACAAGCATTGTGCGCCTGGCAACGCCGTCCAGTTGAAGATCTGGCCAGTGGAGCCGCCCGAGCCTGCCCGCTTTTCTTGACACCCGGCGCCCGCCGACGTAGCCTGCCCGGAAGCGTTCCGGGGGCGCAAATGCAGTTAATCCGTAACCGCACACTCTACGACGTCTGTGTCATCGGCTCAGGGGCCGGCGGCGGGATGGCCGCGATGGTTCTCACCGAGGCCGGCGCGAACGTCGTCATGCTCGAAGCGGGTCCTCTCTGGGACTCGACGACCGAGTCGGCCATGTTCAAGTGGCCGTACGACACACCGCGGCGCGGCGCGGCGATTCCGGAACGGCAGTTCGGTGAGTTCGATGGCGCCCTCGGTGGATGGACGCTCGAGGGAGAACCTTACACGTCGGCGCCCGGAAATCAGTTCGACTGGTTTCGATCGCGAATGCTCGGCGGGCGCACCAACCATTGGGGGCGAATCTCACTTCGCTTTGGCCCAGACGATTTTCGCCGCAAGTCGCTCGACGGCCTCGGCGACGACTGGCCGATCACCTACGAGGATCTCAAACCGTACTACGACAAGATCGACCGCTTTATCGGCGTGTTCGGCGTGAATCTGCCAAATTTCCCGAACGAGCCGGACGGCATTTTCCTGCCGCCGCCGGAGCCCCGGTGCTACGAGCTGATGATCAAGCAGGCGTCCGAGCGGCTCAACATCCCGTGCGTCCCGTCGCGACTCTCAATCCTGACGAAGCCACTCAACGGCCGGCCCGCATGCCACTACTGCAGCCAGTGCGGCCGCGGATGCGCGACCCACTCGAACTTCTCGTCACCTTCCGTTCTCATCCCTCCGGCGATGAAGACCGGGCGCCTGAAGATCATTCCAGGTGCGATGGCGCGTGAGGTCACGATCGACGATGCAGGACTCGCCAACGGTGTGACCTACGTCGATAAGGCGACAGCCCGCGACAATCACATCCGCGCCCGCATCGTCGTGGTCGCCGGTGGCGCGTGTGAATCGGCGCGCCTGTTGCTCAACTCGAAATCGACCCGGTTCCCTCAGGGACTCGCCAACTCGAGCGGAACAGTCGGCAAATTCCTGATGGATTCGACCGGCGCCAGCGTGACCGGGTTCATCCCAAAGCTGATGGACGGGATTCCGCACAACGAGGACGGCGTTGGCGGTATGCACCTCTACATGCCGTGGTGGCTCGATAACAAGAAGCTCGATTTCCCGCGTGGGTATCACATCGAAATCGGCGGCGGTCGGCGCATGCCGAATGCCGGCTTTGGCGGCGGCATTCACAATTTCACCAGCGTCGAGGTCGCCGGGCGTCCGTATTCGTTCGGCGGATACGGCAAAGACTTGAAGAACGACTATCGGCGGCTCTACGGCGCGACGGTCAACTTCGCCGGCCGCGGCGAGATGGTTCCGAACGCCGACAGCTACTGCGAAATCGACCCCACGGTCGTCGACAAGTGGGGAATTCCAGTACTTCGGTTCCACTACAAGTGGAGCGACTACGAGTTGAACCAGGTCAAGCACATGCAGGAGACCTTCCGCGCGATCATCCAGGAGATGGGTGGAAGGCCGACATCACCGATGCCGACAAAGGAAGATGGGTATGGCATCGCGCCCGGAGGACGCATCATTCACGAAGTCGGCGTGACGCGGATGGGCAGCAATCCTTCGACGTCGGTGCTGAACAGGAACTGCCAGGCGCACGATGTGAAAAATCTGTTCGTCGCCGACGGCGGACCGCTGCCGTCGCAGGCGGATAAGAACTGCACGTGGACGATACTCGCGCTGTCGATGCGCACCGCTGAATTCATCGCCGACGCGCGGCGAGCAGGAACGGTATAAAGCTATGAAGACCAATCGTCGAACAGTTCTGCAAATGTTGGCGGCGGCACCCGCGGCCGCAGGATTCACCTGGACTGAAGCCGAGGCGCAGACGGCACACACGCAGGCCCAGACCGCGCAGAACACGGCACAGAAGACCGGGACGCCTTACAAACCGAAATTCTTCAATGCGCGAGAATGGGCGACGATCGGCATACTGGCGGACATGATCATTCCCAAAGACGATCGATCCGGCAGCGCGACCGACGCGGGTGTGCCGCAGTTCATGGACTTCATGATGGCCGATCAGCCGACACGGCAGACGGCGATGCGCGGCGGGCTTGCCTGGCTCGATCGCGAATGTGTCAATCGCTACGAAAAGACGTTCGTCGCCTGCACGGCGGCCGAACGCGCGAAAGTGCTCGACGACATTGCCTGGCCTGGGAAAGCGCCAGCCGGGATGTCGCATGGCGTCGCGTTTTTCAATGCATTCCGGGATCTCACCGCCAGCGGTTTCTGGACCAGCAGGATGGGGATCAAGGATCTCCAGTACATGGGCAACGTGTTTGTCGCCGAGTGGAAGGGTTGCCCTGACGAAGTCCTGAAGAAGTTAGGCGTCACGCGCGCGTGATCCTACCGACTCGTTGATTCGCGGTGGCCACACTTAGTCTGGCAGTCCGACTCCTACTCGCCTTCAGCCTCATCCTGTCGACAACTGGCTGCAAAGCCGAAGCACCGGGAGTCCAGGCGCCGGCCGGGCCCGCGAAAATGCCACCATTCGAATCGGATCTCGCCTTCCTCAATCAGCACACGAAGATCATCGTGTTGACCGGACCACGCGGCGCGGCGAAAGTCGCGGTGGCGCCCGTCTATCAAGGGCGGGTCATGACGAGCACGACGGGCGGCAGCGACTCGCCGAGCTTCGGCTGGCTCGGGCGCGCGGCAATCGAGTCCGGAAAACGACAGCCGCATATGAACGTGTTCGGCGGCGAGGACCGATTCTGGCTCGGACCCGAAGGCGGTCAGTACGCGCTCTACTTCAAACAAGGCGATCCCTTCGATCTCGATCACTGGCAAGTTCCGGATGCCTTCGATTGGGGCGCGTGGGACATCGCCAATCAGTCACAGACGTCGGTCGCATTCAGCAAGCACATGTCGCTTGTGAATTACTCGGGCACACGGTTCGACATCGAGGTCGATCGCACCGTGAAGCTGTTGAGCGACGCGGAGGTGGGATCTTTCCTCGGCGTGATGCCGGGAAGCGATGTTCAGACAGTCGCGTTCGAATCCGCGAACACGGTGACCAATGCCGGGAAGCAACCGTGGACACAGCCGTCGGGGCTCGTCTCGATCTGGATTCTTGGTCAACTCACGCCGTCTGATTCGACGACGATCGCCATTCCTTACAACGCGGATCCGGCAAACAAATCCGCACCCGTCGTCAACGACGCTTACTTCGGCAAAGTCCCGTCCGACAGGCTCATCATCAAGGAGCCGATGATCTATTTCCGCGGCGATGGTCAGTATCGCAGCAAGATCGGACTTCCGCCTTCGCGCGCGCTACCGCTCGTCGGCAGCTACGATGCGGCGGGGCAGGTGCTCACGCTCGTCCAGTACAACCGCCCGGCGAGTGCAACCGACTACGTGAACTCCATGTGGGAACTCCAACGCAGCCCTTACAAAGGTGACGTCGTCAACAGCTACAACGATGGACCGTCTGCTCCCGGTAAGCCGCCGCTTGGCCCGTTTTACGAACTCGAAACGTCCTCACCGGCGCTGAGCCTTGCGCCGGGCGAGCAATATACACACGTCCACCGGACATTTCACTTTGTCGGCCCGGATGCCGAGCTCGATCGGATCGCGCAGGCGACGCTCAAAGTGCGATTGTCAGACGTCATCACGGCGTTTCGGTAGTCAGCACCGTTCACTGCCACACTGCGATCGTGTCTTAAGAAATCACAGGAGCAAGGAGAATAAGTAGGGATGCAGCGCGATTGTGAACGCTGTTGATTGATTAGGGGTGAGAAATTCGATGCACCGCATCGCAGATCTGTTTGAGCTTGCCGTAGAGATTGTCCGCCGACCGAAACGCCTGTCCATCGATGACGAGCGGAGCACCAACGACGACAAACGGAGCGCCGCGGCGAGCGCACTCGATGGCCTGCTCGATTGAGAGGCCGCCGACGGCTTGAACGGGTATCGAAACGGCCCGGACGACATCGTCCAGTTCATCGAGTGGACTCAGACCGCGTATCATCCCGCGTTCGTCGAAGCCGATGTGATGGACGATGACGTCGACTCCAAGACTGGCCATCCAGCGGGCTGACGCCACGCGATCCTCGGCGCCGAGGTTGTCTCCCATCACGCGGATGTTGAAGTCTCGTCCGGCCTCGACGACGCGGCGGATCGTCGCCTCGTGCGCGCGCCCCATGACCACCACGAACGACGCGCCCGCTTTGGCCATCATCTCGGCTTCCAAATATCCCCCATCCATCGTCTTGAGATCGGCAACGATCGGGTGATCTGGAAAGCGCGCGTGGAGTCGTTCGACCGCGTGTAGACCCTCGCCGAGAAGAAGCGGCGTGCCTGCTTCGAGCCAATCGACGCCAGCTTCGACGCCGACAGCCGCCGTCTCGATCGCCTCTTCGATGGTGGTCAGATCGAGCGAGAGCTGAACGACTGGGTGCTTCAAGTCCTGCAGATTCATGAATGATTCGCGCCTACAGTCCGCGGCCGCGGATCACGTTGATGAGGAGAAAAATCACGGCGATGACGAGGAGAATGTGCAACAGTCCGCCGAGCGTATTTTTTGTGAGGACGCCCAGAAACCACAGGATGACCAGGATGACGACGATTGCAGCCATGTTCGCCTCCGGCAAGCATCATACGTCCGACGCGGATATGATTTCGCATATGCTGCCGACTCAACTCAGCCGCCGCGATGTTCTGCACCTGACCGGCCTCGCTTCGCTTGCTTCCGCTTCGCCAATGACGCCACGACAAAAAACTTCCCCGACGGCCAAGGCCAGTCCTGATGTGCGACGGCGCGAATTGTACGGACTGCTCGGCGATCTTCCGGACCGCAAACGGCCGATCAGCGGGAAGAAACGGAATGAGGAAGAGCGGGATGGATACATTCTCGAAACGTGGGATCTGGATCTCAACGGCATCGAGACGGTGCCCGCGTATCTCGCCCGTCCAAAGACCCTCAACGGACGTGTTCCAGGGGTGCTGTTCGACCACTCACATGGCGGCGGCTACAAGATTGGAAAGCAGGAGTTCATCGAAGGCAGGAGCTACCTTCAGCCGACGCCATATGCGAAAGAGCTGACAGGTCTTGGGTACGTTGCGCTGTGCATCGACTCGTGGATTTTCGGCGAGCGTAGCCACACGACCGAAGCCGACATGTTCAAGGCGATGTTGTGGCGCGGGCAGGTGCTGTGGGGCATGATGGTGTACGACCATTTACGGGCGCTCGACTATCTCCTGACGCGTCCGGAAGTCGATCCGCAGCGGATCGCGACGCTCGGGATGTCGATGGGCAGCACGATGGCCTGGTGGCTCGGCGCACTTGACGAACGGATCAAGGTTACCGTCGACATCAACTGCCTCACCGATTTCCAGGCTTTGCTGGCGCGCAAGGCGCTGTCACTTCACGGGCTGTATTACTACGTCCCCGACTTGCTGAACCACTTCACAACCGCGCAAATCAACGCGTTGATTGCGCCGCGCGCACACCTCGGTCTTGCCGGACTTCGCGACAAGCTGACGCCGGTCGAAGGATTGGACGTGATCGATCGCGAGCTGCAGCAGGTGTATGCCAAACTCGGTCATCCAGAACGATGGAAACTCCTGCGCTACGACGTCGAGCATCAGGAGACACCGGAAGGTCGGCAGGAGATTATTGCGTTTCTCAAAAAATTCTTGTGAGCATCACGATGAATACGAAAACGATTCTCCCTGCGTTGATCCTCGGAGCGGCTGCGATCACGGTGGCGCAGCAGCCACAACAGCAGCCTCCTCCTGCGGTCCCGGCACCGCCGAACACGGACGCGCACTATCAGCTCGGCCCTGATTCGCTGCCGCGCGACGGCGTGCCGAAGGGAGAAGTCCGCGGCCCGTATACGCTGCCGAGCCAGGCGTATCCCGGGACGCAGCACACCTACTGGGTGTACGTGCCGGCTCAATACGATCCGGCAGTCGCCGCGAGCCTGATGGTCCTCAACGACGGTCAGGCGTTCAAGAACATGGAGGGAGACGTTCGCGCGCCGAACGTTCTCGACAACCTGATTTATCGTCGCGAGATTCCCGTGATGCTTGCCGTGTTCATCAATCCTGGGCGAACTCCGGAGCAACCGGAACCCACGCCACAAGAGTGGGGCGACCGCACGACCAACCGCCCGACCGAGTACAACACGCTCGACGACAAATACGCGCGGGTCATCGTCGACGAACTGCTCCCGGCGCTCAACAAGGAGTACAACATCTCGAAAGATCCCGAACGGCGCGGCATCGGCGGTGCCAGCTCCGGGGCCATCGCTGCGTTCACGGTGGCGTGGGAACGTCCCAACGAGTTCCGCAGAGTCCTTAGCATTGTCGGCAGCTTCACAAACCTGCGCGGCGGTCACGCCTACGCGGACCTCGTTCGAAAGACCGAGAAGAAGCCGATCCGCATCTTTCTCCAGGACGGACGCAACGACAATCGTGGCGTCGGCCGCAACGGGCAGTACGACGAAACGCGCGACTGGTTTCTTCAGAACGTCCGCTTGATGCGGGCGTTGACCGACAAAGGGTACGAGGTGAACTATACCTGGGGCATCGGCCGTCACGGACAGAAACAAGGCGGTGCAATCTTCCCTGACATGATGCGCTGGCTCTGGCGCGATCAGCCGGTCTCGACGGACGTCAATGACGCGGTCGAGCGATCGTTCAACAAGCCCGCTGAAAAGAAGGGGCTCTGAAATTGTTGATTGTTGATTGCTGAATGCTGATTGAAAGAGCCGCGCAAAAGAATCGTGTCAACTCACTCAATCAGCAATCAGCAATCGAAAAAAGCAGAAATATCAACGTTCTTGCCTCATTCCCTCCAATGGTTCGACACGCGCGGCTCGCCACGCCGGGAACGCGCAGGCGATGACCGCCGCGAGCAGCAACGAACCTGTGGCGGCAATGAGTGCCACCGGATCGGTCGTCCTCGTTTGGAACAGCACATCCTGAAGCAGGCGGCCGGCAAGTTGTGCCGAGACGATGCCCACAATGATGCCGATTGCGGTCAATGCGAGGCCTTGAGCGGTAACCGAAGCCGCCAGAGAACGCGGACGCGCGCCAAGGGCCAGACGAATCCCGATCTCGTGCCGTCGATCGCTGACGACGCAAGCCAATAGTCCATAGACACCAATCGCCGCCAGAATCGCGGTGATCGCCGCAAACGCGGTCAGCACAAACATCAGCATGCGCGGCGCGGCCGCGGCAGCCAACACCCGCTCGTCCATTGTTCGAATGCTGCTCAACGGCAACGAGGCGTCGATGCGCCGCAGCGCCGTTTTGAGCGCGATTGCGATCGTCTGCGCGTCGGTTCCACGCGCGACAAGATTCATCGGCCGGAATGGGAACTGACGATGGGTGTGGTAGATGACGGGCTCCGGAGCGCGGCCGAGCGGCGTATGCTGAATGTCGCCGACAACCCCGATGATCCTGAACGGCACCCGCCCCGCCAGGTTCCGACCAAGCGGTCCGATGTTGATCGCCGTCGAAACGATTCGCTGCCCAATGGGATCGACTCCCGCGAACCTCCGGCTCGCGAGCGTCTGATTGATCATGATCACTGGCTCGGTCTTGTTCGTGTCGTGATCGGTGAAGAGCCGTCCGGAACGCAGAGGAACCCGAAACGCTTCGAAGTAGCCTGCACTGACGCTGACATGTTGGGCAACGGGCGCGTCGACCGACGCGACGGAATCGCCTTCAACGGCGTACGGCAGCCGCGTCGCCCAACCGGCGTCGAGCGGGAGTGCCGTCGCGGCTCCGGCGGCTTCGATTCCTGGTTGCGATCGAATCTCGTCAAGGAGCGTCGTATAAAACTGCTGCACTGCCTCCCACGACGCGTAGCTGCCACCGGATAGTTGCAGCCGCGCGACGACCACGTTTGACGGCATGACGCCGATTGGCGCGCGCAGCATCCGGTCGACGCTGCGGACGAGAAGCGCCGAGGCTACAAGAACAGCACACGCGAGAGCCACTTCGGTAACCACGAGCAGCTTGTTCCATCGCCGCGTATGCAGACTCGCCGTACCGCGCGAACCAAGTTTCAGCGCGTCGCGCGTTTGCGTGCGGGAGATGACGAGGGCAGGCAGCAGACCAAACATGACGGTCGTCGCACCGATCGTCACCACCGTGAACGCCATCACGCGCCCGTCGATGACGATGCCTTGAAGTCGCGGCACGGAGACGGGCATCCATGCGATGGCTAGCCTGATGAGGGCGAACGCACCGGCCGCGCCGGCGACCGTGCCAGCGATCGCCAGCAATACACTTTCGACGAACAGTTGTCGAAGAAGACGTATCCGTGACGCGCCAAGCGCGGCGCGCACCGTCATCTCGCGTGCCCTCGAACCTGCGCGCGCAAGCAACAGGCTCGCAACGTTCAGGCACGCGGTGAGCAGCACCAGGAAGACGGCTCCCATGAGAACGAAGAGCGCGGGACGATAGTAGCCGAGCATGTCGTCGAGCAGTGGCGCTGGATAGACGCTCCAGGAGTTGTTCGTCGACGGGCTTTCGGCGCCGAGTCGATCGCTGAGCCGCGAGAGTTCCAACGCTGCCTGCTCTGCGGTGACGCCCGCCTTCAGGCGCGCGACCGCCTCCATGAAGTGCGCCCCGCGGCTGTGCCGGGTCAGATCCCAGTTCAGTCGAAGCCAGAGATCGACATCGTCAGGAAACGCAAATCCGGGCGGCATTACGCCCTCGATCCGATACTGTGCCGATTTGACGTTCAGAGGCCTGCCAATGACATCCGCTGCCGCGTGGTAGTGCTCGCGCCAGAAACGATCGCTGATCACGGCAATCATGTCTGTCGAGTAAAACGGACCGCCAGACGGAAAGCCGGCGCCGACTTGTGGTGAAACACCGAGCAGATCGAAAAGATTTCCGCTGACCTCGATCGCGTTGACACGCACCGGTTCGGCGCCAGGATCGGCGACGTTGATATCAGGACGCCACCAGGCCGCAGCGTCCTCGAACGCGGCCCGCACACCGCGATAGTCCATGAAATTCACCGGAGAAAGGTGCTCCCTGGGCAATTGCTTTTCCAGGTTCTGCTCCCAGAGCATGACGAGCTGCTGCGGTTCCCGATACGGCAACGGTCGCAAAATGACGGCGTTTACGACACTGAAGATGGCGGTGGCGGCTCCCGCACCGAGACCGACCGTGACGATGGCGATCGCGGCAAATGACGGCGACCGCCGCAGCTGGCGCCATGCAAATCTGACGTCACCCGCGAACCCGGCGAAGCCTCTGGCCAAGACGGCGTCATCATTCGCCGCTGCGCTATCGGGAGCGCGGTGACGCGGCGTCCTGACGATGGACAGCGGTGACTCATCGAGCGCAGCCATGGCAAGCGCGTACGCGTCGCGCTCGGTTCGGCCATTCGTCAACGCATCGAGATAGATATCCTCGATATGTGCGGCGAGCTCCGCGATGGTCTGTAAGGGAAGGCCTGGCGCGCCTGTTTCACGCGCGCGTTGTGCGACGAGGGCCCGCCAGTCGTGAGCGGCCATGATCAGGCGAACTCCACGCCGGCAACGTCGTTCAGCGCCACGATGAATCGGCTCCAGTCCGCGCGCTGTGCCGCAAGCGTTTTTCGTCCGGCATCAGTCATTCGATAGTGGCAGCGCCGGCGCTGACCCGCTTTCTCGATCCAGCGACCCTTGATCCAGCCGCGATCCTCCATCCGGTACAGCGTCGCATAGAGTGACGCGAGCGTAAACCGCAGGGTGCCGCCGGACCGTTGCTCGATCAGCCTGGCGATCTCGTACCCATGATGGCTGTCCTGCTCGAGGATCGCCAGGATGACGACCTCCGTGCTGCCTTTCTTGGCTTCTTCGATTGCCGGACGGGTCGACATGCTGCGCTCCTATATGAAGGAGAACTATATATCAGTGCCCGGCTGCCGGGATCCGCTTTCCGGGATCCAGGGTCCGGGATGCGATTCGTGGGCTGCTGGCTGCTGGCGGAGAAGAAACTGGACCCGACGGATCCCGGACAACGGACCCCGGATCCCGACTGCGAAGTTACCGTCGAATAACGACGCCGGCGGTGAAGGTCATGTAGCGCAGGTGGCACTGACCGATGGTAGTCGGGCAGGTATCTTCCGACGGCGTGAGGTTGTTGTAGTAGCGAAGGTCGAATCGGACACCCGTGCGCTTGGAAAGGAATCCTATCGCTCCGCCGCCGATGTTGAACGCCGGAATGTTGGCGGTACCCGGGAATGTCACATCCGTGCGAGAGACCCGTAAGGCGCCAAGTCCGCCAGACACGAACGGGCGAAGTCCGTATTCAGTCCACTGCCGAGGCGTGGTAAGCACCGCGTTACCCATCATCGCGATCGTGTGGCTCTTACTAACGAGGGGAGGATGGCCGAGGGATTCATCGTTCTGAAAAAATCCAGGCGTCCAGACAAACATTCCTTCGACGCCCAAAATTCCGGAGCCGAGGAGCGTGACCGTCCCGCCAAAGTTCCAATGAACTTTTGACGTGCCCTCGTCAGGGTCGAAGATGCTGGTATCAGCCTGAAAAGTCCACCCTATGGTCGGTACGAAGTGCCACTCGGCAGCGGCTGTGGATGGAAACGTGAGCGCGAGCAGTACCCCTGCTGCAAGACTCCTCAGGAAGCGCGCGGGCACTACGTGACAAGCCTGAGGAAGAGCGCTGCAAAGAGTGATTTGGTGACGTTGCCCTCAGGCAACTGGAACGTCGCACTCAAGCCGTCGCTGTTCGCCAGGAGAATGAACGTTATTTTTTGATCCGGCAGCTTCAGCAGGAGTGACGAATACGCGTTGCCGATGTTGCCGAAGTGCCACACGACTCGCTGCCCGCGATGGTTCTGGACGAACCAGCCGAGTCCCATCGGCGACACGAACTCGCCCAATTTCACCGGGTTCCACGCCTTGTCGATGGTTTCCTGCAGCAGGATCGCGTTGGCATCCAGCGCCGCATCGAGCTTGGCAAGGTCCCGTACGGTGCTCACCAGACCGCCCGCTGCGCTCATCCCCATCGGCGCAAGGTCCGCACGCTCCGCGCGCAACCGGTTATCCACCTTGTAGGGCAGGGCCATGCGATCGAGGACGCGGCGATAGCGAGCCACATCCTCGGCGTCGAACTCTCCTTCGCGAAGCACGCTGTCGGAATGCCAGAGATCTGTGCCAGGCACCGAATCCTGCATGGCGGCGCTATCGAGCAATAGTGCAACACTCTTACGGTACGACCGCGCCTCGCCACAGTGCTCCATCACCGTCGTGAGTTGCCCGTATCGCTCCAGGCTGTAGTTAAAGGGTTGCTGCACCCGGCATGGTATGACTGAGGACCTGCTCAACCGTCACGTTCGCCTCAGGGAGTTCCGCGCCGTACTTCCGAATCGGATCGTTGAGATACAACTGCCGTCGCTCGTAGCACCCGAGCAGCATGACCGTTGCGAGCGTGCCGCTCAGGTCACCAACCAGGTAGGGAGTATCCGGTGTCGCGGGGATTCGGGAAGCAGTATTTTGGTACCCGTAGCCCTTTTCCCAGATGACCACGCCTTCGCGCACGACGGCGGCCGACATACCCGGGATGCCCGCTTGCCGCCGGAGGGCTTCGAGGTAGTTATCGAGAACCGGAAGCGCGCCGAACGGCGTGAAGACGGGCGGCTGCTGGCCGAACACTGCGGTTGCGGCCAACACGAACAGGGCGATGATGGCCGCAGAACGTTGCCGCATCACCGCATGAACGTGAATTTGGCCAGACCGACGACGTCGTCGGCCTGCCACGGCCACACGAAGGACATGATGCGCGGAGTCGTGTGCGCTCGGACGCGCACATAGTACTCGGCGTTCACCTCGAGCGACTCGCTTCGAAACAGCGGCAGCCGCTCGAATTGGTTGGTCAGCCAGGCCCACGCGGCCTCTTCCCGCTCCATCGAATCCGCCCGATCGATGCGGCCATCGATGGCGCGCGTCACCGCGTACTTTTTCGTCAGATTGTCGAACCGCACGGTCGCTGTCACGACCGCCGACTCGATGGTGCGATCGAACCAGACGCTCGAACCGCGTCGCAGATCCACTTTGTAAACGAGACTGACGGTGAGGCCACTATGAATCGCGTTCCGGATCTCTTCGGTGGGCTCCTGCGTGAGCTTGAAGGAAACCAGGACCTGGTCGCCGCGAGCGAGAGGCGCCACCTGGAGGATCTGCCCCTCGGGCGGGGCAACGGCCAGAATCGAAAACAGGACGAATGCAGCAGACGAAAACATCGGGGCTGTGCCGTTATTTTACGCCAAATGACTCAAGAATCAGTCTATCCATCGGGCTTCATCGCTCAGCGCGGCTGACTCGGGTGCAGCGTCAATTTCTGGACACGCCAGTTCGTCAGTTCGCCGACGTACAAATTGTTTTCGGTTCGACAGTCGATTGCGTTTACTAACCCGAATTGCTTGAGCTGCTTCCCCGCCGATCCAAATTTGCCGACAACGCGTCCATCCAACTCCAGCTTGTAGATTGCCGCGTCGTCCATGCCGTATTGATCCCCGGCATGGGAGCTATACAGATATTGATGAGCTCCGCCGCCGACACAGACCGCCAGCGGCACGCCGACGCTGGTGATCTGTGACTTGAAAGCGCCTGTGCCATCAAAAACCTGAATGCGTTTGTTGCCCTGGTCAGCGACGTAGACGTTTCCCTGGGCATCCGCGGCGATAGAGTGCGGCGTGTTGAACTGACCCGTCTCTATGCCACGCGAGCCCCACGAGAGCAGAAAACGGCCGTTTCTGTCGAACTTCGCGATCCGGGCGTTCGCCCCGTGGCCGTCGGCAACGAAGATGTTGCCCTCGCTATCGAAGGCCACGTCGCTGGGCCGTGTGAACTGATCGCCGGCACCACCCGCACCTGGGGCGCCCGCCGAACCACGGCCGGGGGGTGCAGCCGACGCATTGGACGAGGGGACGCGAATGGACACGGCTTCCGGCTTGCGGCCAAGAATCATCAGCACTCGTCCATCCGCGTTGAACTTGACGACCTGATTCGAGCCTTCGTCGACGATCCAGATGTTGTCCTGCGGATCGACACGAACCGCATGTGCCACGAGAAAGGCGTAGACTCCCTGGCCGATTTCACGGACGAATCCACCACTCCGATCGAACTCGAACAGACGCGACCCTCCATGCGAGAACAAACGTGAGTTGCCGACGGCGATGGTCGGATTGCCGGTTCGCGTGTACACGAACAACTGACCGCGGGAATTCGTGGCCACGCCTGCGACTTCACCGAGGTAGATATCGGCTGGCAGTTTCAGAAAATCCGCTGACGCATCGAAGACGATCTCGGGAATGGACGCCGGCGCCTGAAATCCATCGGACGACAGAAGTGTTGTAGCAAGCGCACCGAAGCATAACCACCGCACGCCACGGAAAAATACAGACGAAAAAGGAACCATGCGTGTCTCCTATCGTGCCGACGATGCAGCACGAAGAAGGATCTTCTGAACTCGCCACGCCGTGATTTCGACGACGAACAACTCGTTAGGATTCCGGCAATCGATTTCGTGCACTGTGCTGAACTCCCCCAGCTGCTTCCCCGGCTTCCCGAACCTGCCAATGATGGTGCCGTCCAGTTCCATCTTGTAGATCTCGCCAGTGAGGTCCCGATACTGCGCCAGGCCGTTGTCGGGGATTGAGTTCGACACAAACAAGTATTGATGCGGGCCGGGTGAAATGCAGACGGCCCACGGATTGCCGACGTTGTCGTATATCGTTTTAAAGTTGAGATCGTTGTCGAACACCTGAACACGGGCGTTACTGCGGTCGCCGACATACACATTACCGTTCGCGTCCATCGCCATGGTGTGGGGAAGGTTCAATTGACCGGGCTGGTTGCCCTTCGTCCCTACCTGCTTCACGAAGCGGCCGTTCTTGTCGAACTTCACGACCCGCGAGTTGCCGTAGCCATCGGTGACGAATATGTTTCCGGCAGCGTCGAAGCCGACGTCGGTCGGCCGGCTGAACACGTAGGGCTCAGGCTGCGGTTCCGGCGCGCCTGGTGTCGGGGCGACGAGCCCCTCAACCGCTTCCGGCCGGCGTCCGAGCACCATCGCAACGCGACCCTCCGGCGTGAACTTGATCACCATATTGGTGCCTTCGTCCACCGCCCAGATGTTGTCCTCGCGATCCACTCTCACGGCGTGCGCGAACTCGAACCCGTAGAGTCCCTGACCGATTTCCCGCACGAAGTTTCCGTTCCGATCGAATTCGAACAGTCGCGTGTCGCCGCTCCGCGTATACACGAACACGTGTCCCTTTGAGTTGGTCGCAACCCCAATACCTTCGCCGAGGTAGAGGTTGGCTGGAAGCTTTAAGAAACCGGGCACCGACTCGTAGGGAATCTCCGGTACGTTCTGGGCCTTTGCCTTGGTCTGGCCGAAGACGGGATGCGCGGCAAGGACCGCAACGAGCAGCAAGATGGGTTTCACGGCCACTCCTAATCAATCGTGTCGAAGCGCCCGAATGGGATCGAGGCGTGCCGCCCGCGCGGCTGGATAGCTGCCGGCGAGCAGGCTGATGGTGACGGAGAATCCAATCGCTCCGCCAATCAACCAGAACGGAAGCGAGAAAAGATTGCCTGCGGTTCCTCCCTGATTCTGGATGTACACATTCGCGCCAAAGTTGATGATTCTCCCGACGACCCATCCGAGCACGACCCCGGTGACGCCGCCAAAAAACCCGATGGCCGACGCTTCGATGAGAAAGATGCGGCGAATGTCGCCATCGCTGCCGCCAATGGCTTTCATGATCCCTATTTCGCGCGTGCGCTCCAGAATCGACATCACCATTGTGTTCATGATGCCAAGAGACGAGACGGCCAGCGCGATCGAGCCAATGAGACTGAGGACGATGTCGAGGATGATGAAGCCGCGCTTCGCGCCCTGCAAAGCATCGTTCAACGAGAATGCCGAAAACCCCTTCTTCTTGATCTGATCTTCGATGTCCTGCACGGCTTGCGCGTGCTTCGCTTTCACGATCAGCGCGTTGTAGGTTCGCTCGCTTGCGCGTTCCGGCACGAGTGACTGCTGCAGCGCGCGAGTCGCCGAAGCAATCGCCTTGGCGCGGCCGAGCGGGATCATCAAACCCGAAACAGCGGCCGAACCGCCGAAGGGGCCGGTCTCCCGTTCGATGATGCCGACGATTCGGTATGGTTCTTCAACGCGTGAGGCGTTCGCTGACAGCCCCGCGTCTCCCGGCGCGAGTGCGGCGCCGCGGTTACCCGGCGCGGCGTGGATGAGAATCAGGTCTTTCCCTATAAGGTTCTGCGGATTGGCAGGGTCGATCCGCTTCGCCATATCGAGGCTCAGCAAACACTCCTTTGCGGCATCATCACTGAAGAAGCGACCGAAAGTAATCGATTGAAAGGCGCCTTCATCTTTTGCGGTCATCGGCACGCCCGCCGCGAGCAGTCCCTCAGAGTCGCTCCCGTATTTCGCTTCCACCGGCGCGCGCACGTTTGGATACACCTCTCTGACGCCCTCCAGTGCGGCAAGCTCTTTGACCGTTTCGTCGTTCAAGTCTGACCGGAGCGGCGTCGCGTCAGGTGATGGCGCGGTGCGCTGTGCGCGTCTGTTCGCGCCGAACCCGCGGCGGCCGCCCCGCGCAAGCGTCGCAAGACCGCCTGGCATATCCTGGCCGGGTGTCACCGTAATGCTGTCGAAGAGTCCCGACTTGGTGAAGCGAGCGACGAACTGATCCTGCAGTCCAACTCCCAGCGACACCATGCCCGCAAGAGAGGCAATCCCGATCGATACGCCGAGCGTAGTCAGCGACGTGCGCAGCTTGGCTTCGCCGAGATTCCGTAACGCCAGGCCGAGCGTGTCGCGAAACGTCATACGCGTGACGGCGTTCGTTCATCGATGATCACGCCGTCGAGCAGGGTGATCGTGCGGCTGGCGTACGTGTCTGCGAGCGAGGCATCATGCGTGACGATGATGATCGTCTTCCCCTCACGTTCGTTCAGGTTCTTGAGAGTGCCGAGAATGTCGCGCGACGTGTGGCTGTCGAGATTTCCCGTTGGCTCGTCGGCGAGGAGCAAATGGGGTTTGTTCGACAGCGCCCGGGCGATCGCAACACGCTGCTGTTCGCCGCCGGACAGTTCGCGCGGACGATGGTCTTGGCGGCCTCCGAGTCCCACCGCGTCCAGGAGGCTGCGGGCCGCCGCATCACGCTCGCTGCGCGGCACACCAGCAAACATCATGGCCAGCGTGATGTTCTCGCGCGCGGTCATCGTCGGGACCAGGTTGAATGATTGAAAAATAATGCCGACGTTGCGACGTCGATGAAGGCTGAGTTCTTCGCTCGACATCTGTGCGAGATCGCGATCGAAGATTTGCAGCGACCCCTCAGTCGGCCGATCGAGCCCGGCAATCAGGTTCAGGAGCGTTGACTTTCCGGAGCCTGACGTCCCGAGGAGCGCAACGAATTCCCCTTGCGCGACCGACAGCGAAACGCCGTCGAGCGCGCGGACGATCGACGCCCCCATCTGGTAGTGCTTCTTGAGGTCGCGTGTCTCGAGGAGCGTTGCCATCACTGAGTTCGCAGGAACGATATGTTATCCTGAGACGTCAGTCCGCCTCGCTCTGCGATGGCGCAAAAATAGGCTCGAGCGACCATGGCCCCTCACCGGGCGAACAGCAAATCGGTCGCGGCCGGGAGGTGCATGCATGGCAAACACTACCGGGGGAAGTCGCTGAGACTTCCCCGCGAACAGGAAACGGCCGGCGGTATTCCGCCGGCCGTTTTCATGTACGCGAGATCAGTCCTGCCGCAATCAGGAGGCTTATTCGGTTTTCAGCGCTACCAGCGGATCCACTTTCGCCGCCCGTCGAGCCGGACCAAGGACCGCCGCAAGACTGGCAGCGAGCAGAACGAAAACAACGGTCACTAAAGTCGCCGGATCCGATGGGCCGACACCGAACAGCAAGGTGCGCAGAACGCCTGTCGATGCAAAAGCGATGGCCAGACCACAAGCCACACCTAAAACGACCGGCGCCAGCCCTTTTCGGATCATCAGCACCAGGACGTCTCGGCGCGCGGCGCCGAGGGCCATCCGAATGCCGATTTCGGTGGTCTCGCGCGACACCGTGAACGACAACACTCCGTAGACCCCGACGACAGACAAGATCAAAGCCACCGCGGCAAAGACGGAGAGCAGCACCAGGTTCAGTCGTCGCGATGACATGGTGTCTCCGATCAATTGGTTCCCGGTGCGAATGCTTGCAATTGGCACATCCCGATTCACCGAACGCACCGCCTCTCGAAGAGAGGCCGCGGCACGCTCCGGGCGCTCGACGTTCGTGCGGACGACGAGAAACATGCCTCCGGTCGGGAATTGCGAGTGCGGAACGTAGATCTCCGGTTCGGGCGGCAGGTGGAGCGCGCGCTGGCGCAGGTTCGGGATGATGCCGACGATCCGTCGTGGCTTCGGACCAAGAATCTGAATGTCCTGACCGATGGGATCCTGTCCAGGAAAATAGCGGTCCGCCATTGACTGGTTGATGACGGCGACAAAGGGCGCGCTGGCGCTGTCTCCTGTCTCGAAACCCCGGCCGATGAGAAACGGAATGCTCATCGCGCGGAAATAGCCAGGCGTGGCGGCAGCAAAATTCGCCGTCAACAGCGAGCCCGGATCCGGGCGACTTGGAATCGTGAACGCGACGTTCGCGCTGACTCCCGAGAACGGAAACACGCTCACAGCGGCCGCCTCGGAGACGCCCGGCAGCGTCAGCGCCTTCGTGATCATCTCCTGGTACAGGGCAATGCATCGCTCGACCGGATAACTCGCGCGTGGCAGAAAGAATCGCGCAGCGAGAATGCGAGTCACGTTCAATCCGGTTTCGACGGTTTGCAACTTGTAGAAGCTTCGCACCAGCAAGCCGGCGCCGCAGAGCAGGACGACGGCGGCGGCAAGCTGGACGACGAGCAATGCCGGCCGCAGCCATCCTGATGACACGTCGCCGCGAGATCGGATCGTCGTGCTTACAGCGAAGCGCGAGGTCGCGGCGGCAGGCGCCAGGCCAAACAACAGCCCCGCAGCCAGCGACGCGATCAACGTGACGCCCAACATCCGCGTATCGAGTGCGATGTCGGTCGATCGCGGCAACGTCGTCAGAGACAGCAGCGCCGGAATCGCGTACTCGGCGACGGCCAGGCCGGCAATTCCGCCGAGTAGCGACAGCATGGCGCTCTCGGTCAAGAGCTGCCGGACGATGCGCGAGCGGCTGGCGCCCAGAGCCGTGCGCAGCGAGATTTCCTTCCGCCGGGCCAGGGCGCGGGCTGTCAACAAGCCGCCGACGTTTGCGCACGCGATCAGGAGAACGCATCCAGCGGCACCGGCGAGAATCATCAGCGAACGCGATGTTGATCCAACGGTGTAATCGAGCAGCGACGACACCTGGACGCCCCAGTCCTTGTTGGTCGCCGGATAACTGGCCGCCGACGCGGCCGCCAGCGCCTCGAGCTCCGCGCGCGCGTCAGCGAGGCTCGCGGCCGGCGCAAGCCGGCCGACAACCTGGAGCTGATGGTAGCCGCGGTTCATTGATGCCTCTGGCACCAACGGAATCCAGACCTCGACGCCTTCGGGCCAGGCAAAGCCGGGTGGCATAACACCGATTACTGTGCGTTTGACACCATTGAGCGACACGGTTCGGCGCAGTACGTCCGCTCCTGCTCCAAAGTGACGCCGCCAGAGTCGATCAGACAGAACGACCGATTGTGCATCGTTGGTGTTGTCACGGAAGGTTGTACCCAGTTGTGGCGCTACGCCGAGAGTCGTAAACAGGTTTGCGGTGATTGCCGCCCCGGCGAGCCGCTCGGGCTCGTCAACGCCAGTCAGGTTGACCGTAATTCTCCATGCACCGGCGAGCGCCGTCAGAGACTTCGCTTGGTCGCGCCATTCCAGGTAGTCCGGCAAGGTCACGATATCGGCACCAAACGCCTTGTGCTGCTGCACGACACCGATCAGGCGGTCAGGTTCCGGGTATGGCAGCGGACGCAACATGACGGCGTGCACGACCGTAAAGATCGCGGAGTTCGCGCCGATGCCCAGTGCGAGGGTCAAAACCGCCGCGATCGTGAATCCCGGCGAACGGCGCAACATTCGAGTCGCGTATTGAATATCGCGGCCGGCGTCGTCGAGCCAACGGAACGAACGGGCGTCCCGCTGCCGCTCCTTTGTCTGTTCGACGCCACCGAACGCGCGCCGCGCGGCGTATCGAGCGTCCTCGGCGGACAGGCCGCGGCGGCGAAACTCGTCTTCGAGCAGAAGGAGATGGGAGTTGATTTCGCGCGCCAATTCGCGTTCGGCGCGCGACGGCCGAAGCAGATTCTGAAACCGCTGCGCGAATCGACGCAGACGCCACATCATGACGACTCCTCGAGCAGGAGCTTGTTCACAAGCCCCGCGAGCCGTTGCCACCGTTCGGTTTGTTTCTCCAGGGCGCGCGTGCCGCTCTTGGTAACCGCGTAGTACTTCGCCTCCCGATTGTTCTCCGTCTTCTGCCACGTGCTCTTGATCCAGCCGCTCTGCTCCAGCCGCACGAGGGCGGCGTAGAGAGTCCCCTGGTTCAACGAGAACGGGTGATCGGCAAGCTGTTCGAGCCTCGCGGCCAGCCCATACGCATGCTGCGGTCCCATCGTCGTCAGCGCCCGGAGGACGATTAGATCGAGGGTGCCCTGGAGAAGTTCGACGCGGTCACTGCTTTCACTGGCCATCGCAGTGGAACGATGACACGACTTCACTGGGATGTCAAGTGGAGTGCCCGCGAGGCAAAAGCGAACAAAAAGCAAAGAAAAGGTGCCAGCCACCTTTTACTGGGAAAGGTGCCAGCCACCTTTCGCGGGTTATTTCACGTCGACGTCGTAAATGTAGATGGTGGAGGTGTTGTCTTCGGGCATGAAATAGCCGCGCAGGCCCGTGGACACCGGCTCGATCCACACCGGGTTGTGCATCATGTCAACGCCGTCGGCGGTCCAGAGCAGCACCGGTACCTGATGGAGGGGACGCCCGCCGGACAGGTCGATCAACTCGAGTCCCCCCAGTCGAAAGGGGGCCGCCTCAGGACGCTGGCGCAGCTCGGTCACACCGGAGCACAGCATGCGCCGCCCACTGACGTATTTGCAGTCCTGATAGTCGACGTAGTGCGAGACGTTCATGACCCGCAGCCTGTCGGGCGGCACATCGGCATTGGTCACTTTGCCTTGCTTGTCGAGGGTCCAGCGATAGAAGCGCCGCGAGCCCCAGCTGACGCCGTGCAGTGTGTTGTCGTCGGTGTTGTGAACGATGGCGCCGATGTGATCCGCGAAGCGAAAGACCTCGGCCGCCTGCATGCGCGCGGGATCGACACGATAGATGATCGAGCGGCTGTCGGGACGGTACTCGGCGACGGGTATCCAGATGTTCGTGCCGTCGTAGTCGATGCCGC
>Ga0075418_10002066_pt1 | contig 22815 bp, 27 predicted proteins | sample SoiMetdeltSBSDD2_FD_81776 | JGI IMG/M metagenome (GOLD analysis project Ga0075418, IMG submission 81776) | Bulk soil microbial communities from a Populus tree surrounding site in Tennessee, USA - Soil MetaG P. deltoides SBSDD2 | ecosystem: Environmental > Terrestrial > Soil > Tree plantation...
GCCTTGGCTTCCTGCAAGTCGAGGGTGTCGAACCCCTCGGTGAACCAGCCGTAGATCGGTGCCAGTAGCTCGTGCGCCTCGGCGCGCTTGTCCTGGCGCTGCCACAGCCGACTCAGGCTCATGGCGGCGCGCAGCTCCCACGACTTCGCTCCCTGGCGCCGGGCCACCTCGATGGCCTGACGGAAACAGCTCTCAGCCTGCATATGGTGCTCGGCAGAGCACGTTAGCAGCAGCTCTCCCCTGAGCCGATACAGCTCTACCTCCCCGCCTCCATTGTTGTCGCCTTGAGCTAGTGCCTCCGCGACCGCCCGCAGCCCCTCCTCTGTTTGTCCCGCTTTCCCATATGCCTCGGCCAGCAGGTCAAAATAGCCTCCCCGCTCTGATCCTGTGGCGCGGAGGGCGGCCTGTCCCTGGCGTATCTGCTCGATCCCTGCTTCCCCCTGCCCCTGCTCGACCAGCGTCCAGCCCCGTAGCATCGTAGCCTGCGCCACCCGGAATGCGAACCCGTGCTCGCCGCACGAGGGCAAGCGCTGTCTCGGCCTGCTCGTAGGTGCTTTGCTCCTCCCGACGGCGCATATGGACCTGAGCGGCAAAGTACAGGGCAGTCGTCAAACTGAAGGGGTGAGACAGCTCGCGGGCCAAGGCCAGCGCCTCCTGGGTCCGCTGCAAGGCCTGATCCGGATAGCCGAGATACCATAGGGCTTCGGCGAGCCGGGAGAGGCCAACACCCCCTCATGTGTGGCAACGAGGAAATCATGGGAACAGTGCTGCTGGGCGTTGTAGAAGGCGATGCCCTGCTCCAGGTGCGTGCGGACAGCGTCCCATTCTCTCAGAAAGGACAAGGCATTGCCCAGCGTGATATGGGCACTCGCGAGGTCTGCTGGATCTTGGACACGCTGAGCCAGACTGAGCAGCTGTTCCCCCAGCTCCCGCGCCGTCTGATACTCCCCCCGATGGATATAAAAACGCACCAGGCCGCCCAACACTGGGGAGAGCTGTGGGGTCTCCCCCACCTGCAGGCACAGCTCGCGCGCCCGGTGATAGACGGCTGCCACCTCCGGAGCCGCAAAGCCCTCGGTCGCCACCAACGCGTCCAGTGTCCGCTGCCGCTGCTGCTGGAGAGTTAGGGTCAGCGGCGGGGCGTGCGTCGGAGGTGGCAGGGAGAGCAGTGCCGCCAGCAGCGGCACGGTGTCCGGCTGCGGAAAGCGATACGTCGCCAGCATGCGCTCCAGCTTCGCACGCTTCTCCTCCGGTGCATCGTCCCGGTGCCAGTGCAGCAGCCGCTGCAGGTGCACGAGCACCGGATACAGAGCGCTCTGCTGGGCAGAGGGCGCACCGCCGAAGGTCATCCACGTCGCCCCGTCGCGTCCCACCCGCTCGCGCACTTCCTGCACCAGGCGGGATTTGCCAATGCCGGCTTCGCCACTAAGCAGCACCACCTGCCCGTGCTCGTCTCGGGCCTGCTGTCAGCGCCGCCAGAGCAGTCCGAGTTCCTCCTCCCGCCCCACCAGGGGCGTTAACCCGGCCGTGACTGCGACCTCGAAGCGGCTCTGGGCCCCACTGGCACCCAGCACGCGGTACACTGCGAATGGCTGGGACACCCCTTTGAGGGCAGGTGTGCCCTGCGCCTGACAGACGAACAAGCCGTGCACGAGCCGCTGCGTTGCGGCACTGATGACCACCGTATCGGGCGCGGCCAGGCCCTGGAGGCGGGCCGCGACGTTCGGTGTCTCGCCCAGCGCGAGGCGTTCGTGCCGGTCGCCACTGCCCACGTCGCCCACCACTACCAGACCGGTATGGATGCCCACGCGAACCGCCAACGTGACGCCCCACTCTTGCTGCGCGCGCGTATTCAGAGCGCCCATGGCCATAATAATATTGAGCCCGGTGCGCACAGCGCGCGGCGCATCATCTTCGTGGGCATGTGGATAGCCAAAGTAGACCAGGCCATCGCCCAGATACTGCGCGATCGAGCCCTCGAAGCGCTGGATCACCTCGGCACAGACCTCCTGGTAGGCGCGGACGACCTGGTGCAGGTCTTCCGGATCGAGCTGCGCGGCGAGGCGGGTCGAGTCCACCAGGTCGCAGAACAGTACCATGAGCTGGCGGCGCTCGGCCTCAGGCGCGCCACGCTCTGTGGCGGGCAGCGCCACGGGTAGTGCTGTTCCTGTGACGCGGTGGTGCTGGCGGTGCCGTGCTGGGGGCTGGCAGTGGTTCTCTGAGGCGCGTGCCACAGGCGTCGCAAAAGGCCGCCCCAGGTCGTGGCTGGGTCCCACACGTGGGGCAGGGCAGCACCAGAGCAGTCCCGCACGCCTCACAGAATCTGGCGCTCTCCCGGTTGTCGTGCTGGCACTGCGGACATTGCATGGTAGAGGCTCCTCCAAATAAGCGTGGCGGACAAACCTCGAAGTGATGCGGCCCTGGCTAGGGCATTGTCACGTTGATTTTGACTGACCCCTTCTTTCTGCTGATCAGCCCAAAGGTAACATAGTCAGGCAGCCTATAACACCGTTAGGGCTGCGTCAAGACATGTCATACGCTCCAAATTCCTGACCGCTATCTAGGCGCGCTTGACCAGCCGGCCTGGCTCATATACCCTCATCGTCATTGGCACTGCTGAGCCGCTGCACGTGCGGGCAGCGATGCCGCACAGCGGCCCACAGACGACAGGCCAGGCACCGTGATGCTGGCCAGCTGGAGGCACATCCATGTACGATCTGCTCATCAAGAACGGACTGATTATCGACGGCACAGGCAGTGCCCCGTATCGCGCCGATGTGGCAGTCAGGGATAGTGATATCGCCGTTATTGGGCAGGTGGAGGGAGAGTCCCACAAGACCATCGACGCTGGCGGGCAGGTCGTTTCCCCAGGCTTTATTGACCTGCACACGCACAGCGACCTATCTTTCCTACTCGATCCAACAGCCCAGAGCAAGGTTCGGCAGGGAGTGACACTGGAACTCGCCGGCAATTGCGGTTCGAGCTTCTGCGCGCCACTCCAGGGCATGACGCACGAATTGTTGCAGTCGCGTGTGTCGCAGTATACCGAGACATTTACGCCCACCTGGAGCGATTTCGGTGGCTATCTGGACGCCGTGCAGCGGGCTGGAGCAACGCTGAATCTAGCGGTGCAGGTGGGTCATGGCACGGTGCGAAGTTGTGTCCTCGGCATGGAGGCGAGAGCCGCCAGCGCTGCAGAGTTGGAGCGCATGAAGACTTTAGTGGCCGAGAGTCTTGATGCTGGGGCTATGGGCTTTTCCACGGGTTTGTTTTATACCCCGGGCAGCTATGCTGGCCTTGAAGAGGTCATCGACCTGGCAGCGGTTGCGGCAGCCCGCCGTAAGCTCTATTCCACGCACATGCGCGATGAGGGGAGCCATAACGTCGGGCTGTTTGTCGCCCTCAACGAGGCTATTGAGATTGGCCGGCGTACGGGCATTCGCGTGCAGATTTCGCACGTCAAGTGTATGGGACCAGCGGTCTGGGGCCGCGCTGGTGATGTGCTCGATCTGTTTGAGCGCACCCGTCGCGAGGGTATCGATCTGGCGGGGGACCAGTATCCCTATCTCGCTGGCAGTACCTCGCTGACGGGTGCGCTGTTCCCACGCTGGGCCCTGGAAGGGGGGCGTGACGCCACATTGCGGCGCCTGGGGCATACCCAGGACAGGCGTCAACTCCACGCGGACATTACGGCGAATTTTCGCAAATGGAGTGACCCTGAGGGCATTACCATTGCCCGCTTCGTGCCAGACTCGCACTTTGAAGGGATGAACATGGTGCAGATTGCCGCTGAGTTAGGATGTGACCCGGCTGAGGCTGCTCTGCGCCTCTACGCACGTGCCGAGGCGGCAGTCATTGCCCGCGCCATGCAGGACGCCGATGTAGAAGCCATTGCGTGCCATCCACTCATCGCTGTAGGTTCTGATGGCAGTTCGCTGGCGGCCAGCGGTGTGCTGTCCGTGGGAAAGCCCCACCCGCGTAGCTATGGCACCAATCCGCGCTTCCTGGCGCAGTTCGTGCGCCAGCGTCGGCTCATGTCACTACCCGAGGCCATACGCAAAATGACCACGCTGCCTGCCAGCCGCCTGGGCCTCACGCGACGTGGGCGGCTCGCTCCAGGCTACGCCGCTGATCTGGTGGTGTTTGACCCGGATACAATCGCTGACCCGGCCACTTTCGAAGCCCCACACAGCTATCCCACCGGTGTAGCCCACGTGGCCGTGAATGGCGTACTCGTGGTAGAGCATGGTGCCTTTACTGGTTGCACGCCTGGCAAAGTGATTCGTAGTTTCGCTGACTGAGAGGTGGTTGTGCAGCTCTCCACATCTCAGGCTTTAGTCAGCGTCATTATCCCCACGTTTGACCGCGCGACCTGGGTGGGGGAAGCGATTGCCTCAGTCCTAGCCCAGACCTACACCTGCCTGGAGTTGATCATCGTCGACGACGGCTCGCACGACGCGACTCCCGAGGTTGTACAGGCATTCGGCCAGGCGCTGAGGTATATCCGGCAAGCCCACGCCGGTGTCAGCGCCGCCCGTAATCGCGGTGTGGCAGCATCGCATGGCGCGTTAGTCGCCTTTCTGGACTCTGACGACCTGTGGCTTCCCAGGAAGGTCGCGGCGCAAGTCTCACTCTTGCAGCAGCGGCCACAGGTTCAGGCGTGCTACACGGACGAAATCTGGATACGCCACGGTGTGCGGGTAAATCCCAGGCAGATCCATCAGAAACACAGCGGCTGGCTCTTTGAGCCATCGCTGCCACGCTGTATTATTAGCCCCTCATCGATCATGCTGCGACGCACTTTGTGGGACCAATTAGGAGGTTTTGACGAGGGTCTTCCGGCCTGTGAGGATTACGATTTGTGGCTGCGTCTTACGCTGTGCACGCCGGTGTTGCTGCTCCCCGAACGCCTCATTGTGAAACGGGGCGGACATGCTGACCAACTCTCACGCTGTGTGCCAGTGTTGGACCAGTATCGCATCGTGGCGCTCGAAAAAATCCTCACCGCACCGCTCAGCCTCTCCCAGCGTCAGGCGGTGCTCACCCATCTCGTCCAGAAATGTCGCATTGTGGCCCTGGGAGCCCGCAAGCGCCAGCACGAGACACGCTGGGCGCTTTACAGTGCCAAAGAACAACACTACCAGCAGCAACTGGCCGATGTAGGACAGGCTGCTGCAACACCGTGAGCCAGTATATGGCACCCGTCTTTCGCCATGTCCCATTGACCGAGATTGCCCTTGATGATCACACGTTTATCGTGACCTATCATCCGGAGATGCAAGCGCTGCAGCGCTCGGTGGCTCGCGTCGGCGTACTCACCCCCCTGCATCTCCGCCAACCGTCCGACCAGGCCCTCTTGCAGGTAGTATGCGGCTCAAAGCGTCTCCTGGCCTGTCAGCAGACCGGACACACGAGCCTGCCGGCTCTAGTGTACAGCGCAGCAGAACTCTCCGAACAGCAAGCATTTCTGTTAGCTCTGCACGACAATCTGGGCTGTCGTGCCCTCAACGCTGTAGAGAAAGGCCGAACCCTCCTGCGTCTGCAGCAGCATTTTGGCTACCAATCTGACGTGTTGCTCCAGGAGTTTTGTGCCTTACTGGACCTGCCTCCACGTGCTGAAACTCTGGAAGCCTATGGTAGGCTTGCCACTCTGGAGGACTCTTTACAAGCTGCTGTCGTAGAAGGCTCCTTGCCGCTGGAGACGGCCCTGTGGATTGGCACGTATGCCGCAGAGGACCGTCAGGCGCTGCTCGATATCTTCACTGGTCTCAGAGTTGGCCCCAATCGGGCGCGAGAATTTGTCACGTATATCGATGAGATATGCCAGCGCGACGCCTGCACCCCGGCTACCCTGCTGCAAGCGCTCGGTGTGCCAGCTTGGCTTGCCGAGGCGCAGCTTTCCGGCCCACAGAAGCTGGAGAGCGTACGCCGCGTGTTGCGCCAGGCGCGGTATCCGCAGCTCAGCACCTACGAGCAGCGTTTTCAGGAGGCCGCGCGGCGGCTGCGGCTGCCACCCCAAATCAGCCTGCGTCCACCACCGTACTTCGAGGGGCAGCAGTACCAGGTAACCTTGAGCTTTGGTCAGCGCCAGGAACTCCAGCAGTACGCGCAGCGTCTCCTCGACGCCGCTCAGCACGAGGCGCTCGATACGCTGTTGGAGTTGCTGTGAGGGTAAAAGAGCTAAGAAAAACAAACGGTGTTGTTAACAGGGTGGCAGAATATAGGAAATACAAAGCTACTTTTCAGCGAGTCTTTTCCCCCGACCGCGTGTGCCCACTCCTCGAAGACGAGGACCTGGCGCAGCGGATCACGCGTGGAGCAATCCTCATCCTGAGCTAAGCCAAGACTTGAGATGGTCGAGCTCCTGCTTCCACCCCACAGTGCCGGGCGACATGGCGACCGCCCGCTCCATGGCATCGACAGCGGAGCGGTAGCTCGACTGCGCGTTCTCCTCATTTCCCATACCCTGGTATGCCTGACCCAATTTGTTATGAGCGAGGGCGAGGTCGCGCTGCCAGGCAGCGTTGGAAGGGGCGGTCGCGGCAAGGTGCTGGAAGATAGCGAAGGCTTCACGGAACGCGGCCAACGCCTCGTTCAGCCGGCCCTTGGTTTGAAGGACATCACCGAGAAGGAACTGCGTGCGGCCAATCCCAGAAGGATCGGATGCGGTGTGTGCGAGGTCGGCGACATCGCGGGCTTCGGCCTCGAGTTGGGCGGCTTCTCCGCGCCAATAGCGTACCCTCAGCGGAGCGAGTAGCGCTTCCACCTGGGCCGATTCGGTGAGCCAACCGCCAGTAGTTAATTCCCTGAGGGCAAGGGCAAGCGCATGGCGAACCTCGGGGCGTCCGCCATCGGTGAATTCCCGGTCCAGCGCCTCGCAAGCGGCGGCGGCGGCGGGTTGGTTAGTGGCGAAGAGGTGGTAGAGTGCCTCAATGCGGGCGTGGGCTCTGTGCTTTGGCCGACGTGGGCACGGGCGCAGGTCGAGAGTGCCTTCCAGCGCGCGGCGTCGGTCGTGCGCAGATGTTCGCGCAGGGCCAGGCGTGCGGCTTCGTGGACGTTCACCGCGTGCTCTCCGCGTGCGGGGAAGGGTTCGACAACGGCGAGTGCGCGCAGTTGACCGAATAGGCGTTCCCCTTCTTCCGGCGTTGTCTCCAACAGCGCGGCGAGGAAGTCGCGGTCGCACCAATGCGGCACAGCAGCGGCAACCAGCGCGTCCTTGATCCGTGTCCGCTCCCCGGCAGGCAGGGCGTTGTGCGCGAGGTCCACCGTGGCGAGAGCGAGGAGCGCCGGGTTGCCCTGGGCGGCCTGGAGGATGCGGAGTTGTTCGGTGAAGTCCATAGCGGATCAGGCCTCAGGGCCGCAGACTTGTGCGATAACGCTGCTCTTTCCGTTCGCAAAAGCGTGTAGGGAACGGGCCCACTCGAGGGTGAACTCTGGCGAAGCCTTGTAAGACTTGCCGTAGGTGAACCATTCCTCCGGTGTCGGCGGGTGGAGTTCGATGGGCTGGGAACTGAAGTCCGCCCACGGCTCGCCGTACGATTTGGGCACCCGCTGGCCGACAATGATAACTCGCAACCATGGGGCGCGTATAACGGCCAGTAGGAGGTTGTCTTTCACCCAGCGCTCCGCCTCACCCGCCAGCTCGAAGGTGTCGAAGATGAGGAGTGTCGGGCGTGCGGCCTGCTTGACGCTGGTAAAGATCTCGGCGAGCTGGAGGGAGACACCGGTGCCGGGCTTGGGCGCAGGCACCTCGAGGCGTTCGGCAAAGGCACGCAACTCCGCGTCCATGTCCGAGGAGCCCTTGAAGTCGAATCGCCCGCAGGTCAGGTCCAGAATTTTGAGCGCATTGCGGAGAAATTGTTTGGTGAGATGGGACTTGCCAGTCTCGCTGACTCCCTAGATGGGGAGGAGACGGAACGGCGCGGCACGGGTGATGAGCTGCGCAAAGGCGCGCTGCGCCTCGCTGTGGTCGGCGACCGGCCAATCGAGAGGTGGAGCGACAGCGGGCCAGTCCGGGCCTGCTGGAGTGTCGCGGGTGTAGTAGTCCTTGGGATAGCCTTCCTTGAGCGCAAGGCGCTCAGCAATGAGGGTGGCGACTTCGGCGGGAGTCTTGTCGTCGAGGTCAATAAACCCAGCGAGTCCGTACAGCCCTTCCCCTTCCACCAGGTCGAAGCGGCAGAGCATGACTTCGTCAGCTTTACGCTCCTTGATGAGGCTGTAGATGGCCTTCCATTCGAGGCTGCACCATTCCTTCTTCTCGTAGTCGTTGCACAAGACGACGACTACGAGGTCGGTTTTATTGTGGTAGAGATCCAGGAGATAGAAGGCAAGGTCACCGCGCGCAAACTCGGATTGATGGTACTTGTCGTAGAGGAGGCGTTCTTTACCGAAGCGCCCCGCGAGGATGCCTGCAATTTCCGCGACGAACTCCCTTTTGTCCCCAGAAAATGAGAATGCGATGCGGAAGCGGCGCTCGCTCATGAGATGCCTCCAAGGACGCCCTCGTGCTGCGCGTCGCCGATTCGTCTGCATCTGACAAACACCGGAGCAGCTCCTCGAACGAGTGGCGTCATCGTACGCATTTGTTCTCCCTCCCGTAAAACACGAGAGCCTTTGGGCCGTTGTGGGCGGAGCGCTCTGGGTGCCATCCAAGCCGGGTTTGGAATCGCGTGGTTTGCGATTTCCATCCCGGCGACGGACGAGTCAGAACATCTCTCCAGCGCGGTCCCATACAGAGTATAGGAAAGAGTATAGGAAAATCAAACAGCCTTTTCTACCGACTACCGCGCCACCCCGTGCTGAGACTGACCCGCACACCCCACGCTGCACACCCTGGCGTACGCCTTGCCAGGGGGTGCCCGAGGCGCCTCGTGCCACCCGGACAGGGACTGGGGACGGAGAGGCCTGGGCTACGCTGCCGGTGGGGCCTGATTCAAACATGATGAGAGCTATTGAAGAGACTGATTTCTCAAACTGGTGCAAGGTCCAAATGCTGCGCACTATGCGCGGTGCGCATCTTTGAGATGCGTAATCCAGGGAATGACCTATACCCCGTTCTGGCAGTGCTCAAACATCTCAAGCACCTGGTGGTGTGGGTACAACCTGATGTTAGGTAATGGGTACAGGGCAACACACGGAACATCCTCCCCGCTGCAATCGCTATGCAGTTTCCGCTGCTTTGTCCCCTCAGCACAGTGCAGGGGCGACGCGACAAAGCACTTATCCTCTTGCCATAAGGCGCGGAAATAAGGTATGCTGCGCCCTATCAGCGAGCGTCTTGTGGACACATAAGCGTGGTCAGTGCGGATGCGAGGAGGGTGACTATCGTGGAAATTCTAGGCATTGATATTGGTGGCACAGGTATTAAGGGCGCGCCAGTTGACACGCTCACCGGAGAGTTGCGCGGAGAGCGCTTTCGCCTGCTCACGCCATCCCCGGCGACACCGGCAGCCGTGAGCGCGACAGTCGCCGAAGTCGCGGCTCATTTCTCCTGGCACGGCCTCATCGGGTGTGGTTTTCCTGCCGCTATTCGGGGTGGGCAGGTGCGTACGGCCGGGCATGTGGCGAAGGAATGGATCGGGTGTGAGGCGGAAAAGCTGTTCCAGGAATCGACCGGATGTCCTGCTACTGTACTCAACGATGCGGATGCGGCTGGCTGTGCCGAGATGCGCTTTGGAGCGGGACAAGGCCGCCAGGGGGTGGTCCTCATCGTCACTCTGGGCACAGGTATCGGTACGGCCCTGTTTATCGATGGGCATCTCGTCCCTAACTCAGAGCTGGGGCATATCGAAATCCGTGGCAAGGATGCAGAGCTGCGCGCGGCGGACAGCGCCCGAGAGAGGAACGACTGGAGCTGGAAGAAATGGGCGCGCCGGGTGGACGAGTATCTCCAGCATATGAACGCCTACCTCTGGCCTGATCTCATTATCATTGGGGGTGGAGTCAGCAAAAAGGCCGACAAATTCTTGCCGTTCTTGACCGTCGAGACCGAGGTTGTGGCAGCGCAAATGGAGAATGAAGCAGGCATCGTGGGCGCCGCGGTAGCAGCGCTGTATCGGCAGCTTCCAGTGGACGGTGCTGCTGCGCGGACGGTAAAGGACACGGCGCAGGACACGTCTGAGGATGACACTTCCAGCTGAGGATTGGTATGGAACTCTTTGTCATTCGCCATGCCATCGCGGTGCCGGGGAGTATGCTCCTGGCTGACGCGGACCGTCCACTGAGTCCCAAGGGGCGTATGCGCTTCTCTCAGGCCGTTATGGGGCTCCAACGTCTCAAGATACGCTTTGATCGGCTGTATCACAGCCCCTGGCTCCGCGCCGTGGAAACGGCCGAGTTATTGGCGCCTGTGCTCGATGGCAAGGCGGTGGGCAGCCCAGCCCTGGCGCGTGCACCGAGCCAGGATGTGCTCGCTGTTCTCGTGGGTGAACGGGTAGCCCTGGTCGGCCATGAACCATGGATGGGGGAGTTAGTGGCATGGTTGACTACTGGGACGCCGCCAGACGGTAGTGTGTTTGCCTTTAAGCGTGGAGGGGTAGCCTGGTTGGAAGGGCAGCCGCAACCGGGTCGCATGGTGTTACAGGCGTTTCTACCGCCTAAGGTGCTACGGCAACTGGGAGAGGGGGCAGCACGCTGACCACGAGACCACACCCAAACACTCTCTCAAACGCCTCGGCGGGCTTTTGGATGCCCCACACTTCTATCTGGTTGTGTTTCAGATGTGCACTTTACTACTCCACATGCCATGCAGAGGCCTCCTGCTGAAAGAGAGTGAGAGAGGATCATGCCTGGCTTTGCCCCTGCTGTCACACCGACCAGGTCATGAAGCGTGGTAAGACCAAAGTGCACATCGGACACACGACCCCTTTGCTCAATGAAGGTCCAAGCTGGCATGGCAGCCTCGGTACAGAGGGCGTGATATGAACATGGATGATTGGGAAACCTAGGGAAGTAGGCATGAAGCAGATCGCTCTTTTATTACATGCTGCTTTGGTTGGACTTTTTTTCTTTGCTTTTTGCGCTTATGCAGGTTCACTCGATGACGAGGCAAAAAAGGCTATTTTTGATTATTACAAACGTAGACATGCACTTACTATTTGTGGGGATAGTGCTTACATTAGCACTCTATCCACAGGCAAACTCAGTATATGGCAGGGTAAAAAATTCTCTATAAAGCTTCGACCTGAAGAAGCATCATATGCTGATAATCTTAATGGTATTGATTGGAAAGGTTCTGGAGAGATTATTGCAAAAGCTAACAGAGTTTTTCTTCAAGATGAAGGGTGGACACCATGGTCTCCATATCAAGACAATATTAAATTCGATGTAGTCTTAATAAAGAAACAAGGAAAATGGTCTGTGAAGATGTCTGGATATGTTAGTGAGCCTCCGATGAACCAGCCTATGAGTTGTAAGCAGATTGAGTCTATGACAAAGTAGGTGGAGGGTGCATGCCACCGCGATCATTCGTCCCTGTTCTTGTCGCTCTATCGTGAAATTACCATGGGTGATCAGGATCGAAAAACGTGGATACTTGTCTTCAAGGTAGTACCCCTGTTACGGGTGAAATCTCTTACCCGTTATAGGGACATCACTCAGAAAGGAGGACTAGGGGAAGAGTCACAATGGTTTTTTTACACGTATTGAAGCGTAACAGAGCAGTAGAGTAGATTGTTGCCGAAGTAATAAGGCTAAATGGAATTCCACTCTCCCTGAGACACTGCTATGGTCCACTGGTGGTCCAATACGAGGTTAGGAACTTTGAAATTATTGGTCGATTTTGTCCATTTTGACCACGAGACCACACCCAAACACCCTCTCAAACGCCTCGGCGGGCTTTTGGATGCCCCACACTTCTATCTGACCATCATGGTCGGCGTGGATGTGCAAGGCGACATGGCCGGCATCGATAGGGCATAGCCGGGCCTGTTGGACGAGGCCAGCATGACCGCGGTCGAGATGTTTTGCCAGGCGCAGGAAGACACTCAAGACCCGCACGATGGCCTGGGCCTGTGTGTCGAGTACAGCGAAGGCAGGCTCTTTCTTACGGGGTAGGGCCTTGCGCTGGTAGAGCACGGTGGTTGCCATTATGGCCACTTCTTTCTGGTCAAAGCCTAGCAGATTGGCATGGCGGATGAAGTAATAGGCGTGAGCCTGGTAGTCAGTGTACGTCAGGAAGGCGCCGATATGATGCAGCAACGCTGCGTACTCTAAGAGCTCGCGTTCCCACGCCCCTAAACGGTGTAACCCCGCGGTGTGTGCACTATCAAACAACCCGAGTGCGAGCCGGGCTGTTGTCTGGGCATGGGCTTCGTCAAAATGGCAGGCACGGCCTAACTGCAGCACACTGCGGGCACGTACCGAGAGCTCTGCCAGCAATGAAGCGTCCTCATGCTTCAGTAGGTAATCCACCAGGAGCCCCTCGCGCAGGCCACGCTCACTGACGTGCATCTCTGACACCTGGAGTTCCTGCATGAAGGCATCGAGAATGGCAGCGCCAGCGAGAATGATGTCCGCCCGCTCTGGTTGCAAGCCCGGCACCTTGCGGCGCTCCTCAAGGGACAGCGCCGCGAGTAGCGCTACCACTTGCCGCAGGTGTGCATAAGTTAAAACGTCGTCCGGTTGCAGTGGCCGTTTGTAGAAACGGCGCGCTGCCACATCGGCAACCGTCCTGATGGTACCTGAACTCCCGATAGCCAGATCCAGGCGATAGGGCCGCATCTCATGCAGGGTGCGCACGGCATGGTGGCGCACGTAGCGTTGGATGGCGTCGTACGTCTGCAGCGGCACAGGATCACGTGCCTCAGGCAGAAAGTGTGTGGTGAGACGGATGGCGCCCAGTTTGAGGGACCCGACATAGACGTGCTGGTGCTGATCGCCAATGATCACTTCTGTGCTGCCACCGCCAATATCGATGAAGAACGCCTGCTTGTCTCCTAAATGGACACCATGCGACACACCAAGGTAAATCAGGCGTGCCTCCTCCAACCCGGCAACGACGCGCACGTCGAGTTGGGCCTCGGCCTGGAGACGCTGCACAAAGACGTCCTGATTATCGGCTTCGCGTGTCGCTGCCGTGGCCACTGTCACGATTTCGTCTGCCCCGTTGGCGTGTGCCAGTTCGGCAAACTCTTTGGCAACCAGCACGGCCCGCTCCATGGCTGCTGGCTGCAAATGCTGGCTGACAAACTCGCCTTCGCCAAGGCGTACCACCTGTTTCAGTTCGGTCAGAATCGTGTAGGAATGGTTTGGATACAGACGCACCAACAACAGACGGATCGAGTTGGTGCCAATGTCTATGAAGGCTACCGTCCGCGCTTCGGCACTGGTCAACGGTGTGCTCCTCCTTCCACGCTGTCGCCATTAATGCTGTGCATGGGTGGCGCAAACGTGCTTGTCATGGCTGTCTCGGGTACAGGCAGGAGGCCGCTCGGTGCCTGCTCCCCTCGGTTGGGTCGGGGCTGGGCGTGACTGGCAAACGACTCACTACGGGTTTTCCAATGTTGCAGCAGCCAATCCTGGGCACTGATGCCTTCTGTATTGCACGGCGGACTCAGGCGCTCATAGCTGCCATCAGGCCGCAGGCGTCTGGCCTGGACATTATCCTGGAAATGGATATGCAAGATATCCTGGACAATCGCCTGTCGTAGGCGCGGATCGTCGACGGGGAAAAGAATTTCGACGCGCCGATCAAGGTTCCGTGGCATCAGATCTGCACTGCCAAGCCACACTTCCTCCTCTCCGCCATTACGGAAATAATAGATGCGGGCATGCTCCAGAAAGCGTCCGACGAGCGAGGTGACTGTAATGGTCTCACTGAGCCCTGGAATACCCGGGCGCAAACAGCAGATGCCGCGTACCTGCAGGTCGATTTTCACCCCGGCCTGTGAGGCGGTATAGAGGGCCTGAATACAGGCTTTGTCGACCAGCGCATTCATCTTAAACGCCAGGTAGCCGTCGCCATGCTGGCTCTGACGCTCGGTCTCACGGACAATACGCGCCAGGAGCTGCTGGCGCATGGTCACGGGGGCGATGAGCAGTTTGCGGTAGGTCTCCTGACGGGAATAGCCGGTGAGGGCATTAAACAGGTCGGCGACATCGGCACCCAGCTCTGGATCACAGGTAAAATAGCTCAGGTCCGTATAGATACGGCCTGTGACGGGATTATAGTTACCTGTGCCCATGTGCACATAGCGTCGCAGTCCATCCGCCTCACGGCGCACGACCAGACACATTTTGGCGTGCGTTTTCAACCCGAGTACCCCATAGACCACATGCACACCAGCCTGTTCGAGGGCCCGCGACCAGGCAATATTGTGCTCTTCATCAAAACGCGCCTTGAGTTCGACTAGGACCGCCACTTGCTTATGGTTCTCGCGTGCTTCCATGAGCGCCTCGACGATGGGCGAATTCTCCCCCACGCGGTACAAGGTCTGTTTGATCGCTAAGACCTGCGGGTCTCTGGCCGCGGTACTCACGAAGTCCACCACGGGCATGAAACTGTTGTAAGGTTGGTACAGGAGCACATCCTGCCGCCGCAGGACCGCAAACACGTCTTCGGTTTTTTGCATGAGAGCAGGTGGTATGGCCGGCAGAAACGGGGTGTCTTTCAAGTCTAGGCGATCAATATGGGTCAGTTCCATGAGATCAGCCATGCCCAGGGGGCTATCAACCGTATATACCAGGGAGGGCGCCAAGTCTAAATTGCGGGTCAGGACATCGCGCACGGTATCAGGCATGGTCTGATCGACTTCGAGCCGTATCACCGAGCCGAACTGGCGCATGCCTAATTCCTCTTCCATGTCCGTCAAAAGATCTGAGGCTTCATCGTCTTTGATTTCGAGATCTACATCACGCGTCACGCGAAACGGATACGCCGCTACCACGGCCAACCCTGGAAACAGCATGTCCAGGTGCGCAGCAATGATCTCTTCCATCCAGATAAAGGTAGGCGCTCCTACCTCCGTGAGCCCCCGCTGCCTGTATTGCTGTGCCTGGTCTTCATCCGGTATGGGGACCAGGCGTGGCAAGACGTCTTCGACTTTCACCCTGGCAAAGCGCTCGCCCCGTTGCGGGTCGTTGACGACGACCGCTAAATTGAAACTGAGGTTCGACATATGGGGAAAGGGGTGCGTTGGATCAAAGGCGAGCGGGGTGAGGACCGGTAAGACTTCACGTTCGAAATACCACCGTAAGAAGGCCCGTTGTTGCGGCTGTAGGTCTCGGTAGTGCCGGAGCCGGATACCGACCTGCTGCAGCTTCGGCAACAAGTCCTGCTGCCAGCACGCCGCCTGCCGGGCCAGATGCACGGCCAGGGTGTTGTGAATCGCCGTCAACTGCTCCGACGGCGTCATGCCATCTGGAGGCACTTCCAGGACGCCCCCCGTGACTTGCCGGCGCAGGCCGGAGACCCGAATCATAAAAAATTCGTCCAAATTAGTGGCAAAAATGGCCAGGAACTTAACCCGTTCGAGGAGGGGATGGCGCGCGTCGAGGGCTTCCTCCAGGACACGCCAGTTAAACTGCAACCAGCTCAGTTCGCGATTGATATACAGAGATGGATCGTCCAAATCTCTGGTTGGACTTGCTGTCTGGGGTGATGGCGACATCCGCTGTGCAGGCATAAGCTCCTCTGTCTGCTCATGGAGTATCAATGGCTGGACAACACATATCGGCATGGCCACAGAAGTGTACCATGCCAGGACACAATCCGCTGCAACGCTTCAACCACGCATGCACATGGCGAGACCAAGGACGAACAGCAAAGCGAACATCAGACGGCGAAAACGGACCTGATCAATCCGGTCGAACAGGTGAATACCAGCTGCGACGCCGATAGCGGATGGGACCACGTAGAGACAGGCGAGCCACGCCACTTCACGCGTCAACAAACCGGCCCACCAGTGGTTCATGACAATAACGGACTGATTGACGAGAAAAAATGCCTGCAACATGGCCTTCATGACGCGTGGACTCCAGCCTTGCGCCACGGCATAGAGAATCACTGGGGGCCCTGGCGTGCCGAAGGCGCCGCCGAGGAGACCTGCCAGCCCCCCAGCGCACAGGCCCCAATAGCGTCCTGACAATTTTTCCGGATAGGCCCCACACCACTCGATCGCTACAACTCCCATGAGGATCAGACCAATCAGGCGTTTGAGCAGAGGCAGTGGGAACGCCTCCAACACCCACACGCCAACGGGTGCGACGAGGACCGTCCCGATCAACAGAGATACGAGTTGAGAGAACATGACATCGCGTCGTAGTTGGATGGTCATCACGAGTGCGAAAGCCGCCGTGTAGAGAGTGATAAGTGGTACGACCGTTGCCAGCGGCACAAAAAAGGGTAGGAGCGAGAGAGCAACGAGACCGATGCCAAAGCCGGTCAGCCCAAAGACAAAACTGGCGACCGCCAATATGCCAGCTCCAACTATCCAGGTAAAGCTCACACGAAAGCCTTTCCGTACACTCTGGCACTTGTATTGCCCCTCCCTCGGCGCACTCCACAGGGGCGAAATATCCTTGACGAGGAGCAATTGTACTCGTGTTGATGGAGCAATACCAAGTTCCTGCAGGCATTGCCTTCATCCCGCTACTGTGCATAAGACACGATGCTGTCGGGACCACAAAACAACGCAGCAATCTGGAAGGTTGTGAGGCCTCACGACGCTGTGTAATATTAGACGCTCGCCGTGACTGAATTGGGAAAAGCCGTCAGGCTGAGTACTACGGGCCGACACAAGAGTCTTGACGCGGGAGTCCACAGCCCCAACCCCGCGCGGCGAGTATTGTTCTTGCTCTGGTGGGAAGGCAGTATGCGGACGGTACACGTTTTTCAATATATCCCCCAGCTTTAGGACAATCCATCGCCCCGCGTAGTCTGCCGGTGGGCTTTGAGCCACACGCGGTTCAGCCGGATATCGGTGGTATGCGCGCGGCATTTACTCTTGCTCCAGAAGGCGTTAATGTGAGGGGAATACGCTGTGAATCTCTGACACGCCAAGGAGCACATTATGCATCTCATTCATGCGATCTTCGAGCCGCATGGGGACGGTCCTCATCCAACTATCTTGGCACTGCATGGGCGGGGGGCAAATGCGCTCGATCTGCTCGGATTGGCGCCATACCTATGCGGTGGCCGCTGCTTGGTGCTGTGTCCCCAGGGGCCTCTGCAGATACCGCTGGGACCGTCCGGTCCGGTCGGATATGCCTGGTTTCCCAGTACAGGAGGTGGTGCCCCCGATATGACGGCCGTGCAAGCCGCGTACGAGGCGGTGCAAACTTTTCTCGATGCCGCACTGGCACGTTACCCCTGTGATCCCCACAAACTCATTGTCCTTGGCTTTAGTCAGGGTGGAGTCATGGCCTATCACCTCGGGCTGTACCAGCCCGAGCGTTTTGCCGCCCTGATCGCCATGAGTACCTGGCTGCCACCGCAGATTTTGGAGCGCGCTCCCAATCTGGCGGCGGCCCAGCAGCTCCCTATCATGGTCCAGCATGGTTCACGTGATGAGCTCATCGAGGTGGGACGGGCCCGACAGTCAGTTGAGGCCTTACGTCCTCTGCAGCTTGGGGTGACGTACCGTGAATACGACATGGGACATGAGATTAATGGGCGAAGTCTTATGGAGCTGTCAGCCTGGCTTGAGGAGAAAGTGCTGTCATCAGTCATCACACAAGGCTAGGATAATGAGGGCCATATCTATACGAAAGCGCCTCCTCCCCACGCTAGGGGCCATGGCGCTGCTCCTCTGGTTGTCTGCCGTGCCGGGGTGGGCGGGGTTTGAGGAGGGGTTACAGGCCTACAAAAATGGAGACTATGCTACTGCCGCGCGCGAATGGCTCCCCCTGGCGCAGCAGGGTGACGTGCGTGCCCAATTCCTTCTGGGCGCTCTGTATGCTCAGGGGCACGGCGTCCCGCAAGACTATGGCGCGGCGGCCCAGTGGTTTCGCCAGGCCGCCGAGCAAGGCCACGTTGGAGCGCAATACAATCTCGGCGTGCGGTACCACGAAGGCCGGGGAGTGCCGCGTGATCCTGCCCAGGCGGCCGAGTGGTTCCGACGGGCAGCGCAGCAGGGGTTTGCGCGTGCGCAATATAATCTCGGTGTCCTGTATGCCAGCGGCGACGGCGTCCCGCGGGACGCCAGCCAGGCGGCCCGGTGGTTTCGCCGGGCGGCAGACCAGGAGGAGCCCAAAGCCCAATATAACCTCGGGCTCTTCTACGTGGAAGGCGTAGGCGTCCCTCAAGACTATGGGGAAGCCTACGTCTGGTTCACGCTGGCGGCTGCCCGCATGCCCCCGGGAGGCGACCGCGAGCAAGCGGTCCGTAACCGCGACATCATCGCCGCACGCCTGACGCCGGCCCAGCTTGAGGCAGCCCAGGTACGTGCCGACACCTGGCAGCCGCCTGAGATGCCTGCAGGAGATGTCTCAGCACGTCCACTGGCGTCCGCTGCGCTCCCGCCTCCGTCCGCATCCCGTGTGCAACAGGCGCAGGCACGCCTCAAAGCGGCCGGGTTTGACGCTGGTCCTCCCGATGGTACGCTGGGACCAAAGACGCGCGATGCCATCCGTCGGTATCAACGTACCAAGGGCTTACAGGTTACAGGCGAGCTCGATACACCAACGTTGGACGCCTTGCAGGTGCGCTGAGTGCAGGTAATGTTCGGCTGTATATACCGCTATGCACTGCCTTGGCTACAATCGGCGTGCCGAGGGCCGCAGGGGCACACGGGGGCTCTTTACCTTGGCGCCCTTGCTGATAGACAGTATAGAAGCTTCCTCCTAGATGCCTCCGAGAGAGTAGAGTGAGAAGGGCAGGGCACGATGGTCTCTGTGTGCTATGGGTGGCTGTTCCTAGAGTTATGCCTGGGGTGTCTGTCTGCTCCTATGCTGCGTCTAGCCGCGAATACCACGGGACAGGAGGCTACCGTGTCCCGTCAGGGGGCTTCCCCTAGTGCTGCCGTGCCTCAACCAACCCCCATAACGACGTTTCTTGACAAGCTGCAGGTGGAGTTTCTCCTGTGTCGCCTTACAGCGGAGAACATGCTCCTCGGCAGAGGGGCAGCCCAGGACACGCTGGCCTGCCGCGAACGTGCCAAAATGGAGATTGTCCCTCTGCATAGTCGCGCACAAGACGCGCTCAGAGAGCAGCCCTCTGCTATGGTGCTGCTCGAAGACCTCTATGCCGCCTGGCTTAGAGCCATGGATGGCATTGCGCCGGCAGCCACGGAAACCCTCTCTGTCTATATAGCCCGACTCAATGCACTCCAACGACCATTGACGGAGATACGGCAGCGGTTGGAAATTACCGTGCCCTAGCAGTATAGGAGTCGGTCTCATGCCGTCTACGACCGCGCCATTGGCATGGGATAAGCCAGGCCAGGATGCTATCGACAGGCGGCGGGCTTTTGACTACAATACCTGCGCCGCCGTGGCGTGCCTTGATAGCACAGCTGCGACAGAGGTCGTACAAAAGCGCTGTGGAATGCACGAGTATACGAGCCTGGAGGATCACGATCATGGCTGATGTGCCGATGTGGCCTGATGAAATCTATCGTATCCTGCGGGACTGGGATGTCACGCAGTTTTCCTACGTGCCCGACGCCGGGCATGCGGTGTTGATTAATCGCTCACTTGAAGATCCGGAAGTCCATTCTGTGGCTTTGACGACCGAAGAAGAAGGCGTCGCCATGCTCGCGGGGGCTCATCTCGGTGGGGCACGTGGTGTAGCCCTGATGCAGTCGAGTGGTGTTGGCAATTGTGTCAACATGTTCTCGTTCGTCAAAAATGGTCAGTTCCCCATGCTCATCCTCGTCAGCATGCGTGGGGATTTCGGCGAAGGGAACCCCTGGCAGATGCCGATGGGGCAAGCCATACAACCGATTCTCGAGACGTGTGGCTTTATCTGCATGCGTGTGGATCAACCCGCGGAAGTCGCTGCAACGCTTCAGGCGGCCTGTACCACGGTCTATCAGGCTGGCCAGGCAGTCGCGGTATTGCTCACGCAGCGTTTGATCGGCGCCAAGGCATTTTAGCGCGTATGCGCCTGGAATAGAGAGTGACGCTTTGCAGGGAGAGGGAACATCATGCCAAGCGATATCTTCCGCGCGGGGAGCACAGCTCGCAGCAGTGAGACAGGTGTGCTCGACCGCTGTGAGGCGGTGCCAAAACTGATCGGCAATGCGCAGGATTTTTTGATCATTGCGGGCCTTGCCGGCACTGCCAAAGATGTGGCGCATCTCTGTGAACCCCATGCCAACTACTATGCCTGTGCTGGGGTCATGGGTGGGGCCACGGCTATGGGCCTTGGGCTCGCCCTGGCGCAGCCCACCCGGCGTGTGCTCGTGATGACGGGTGACGGGGAATTACTCATGAACGTTGGGTCGCTGGCCACGGTAGCGATCATGCATCCGCCCAATCTGTCTATTGTCTGTGTTGACAATGGCCATTACGGAGAGACTGGCTATCAGAAGAGCCATACTTCTCTTGGCGTAGACCTGGCAGCGATCGCGGCGGGAGCCGGCATCCCGACAGTGCGCACGGTCACGCAAGAGGCGGACATTGCCGAGGCCGCCGCGCTCATTCGGCACCCAGACGGACCAGCGTTCGTGCTCCTCAAAGTCAAACTGACTGACCCGCCGAAAATTCGGCGCTCTATGGATGCCGCCTGGTCGAAGCACCGCTTTCGGGATGCACTCCTCGGTATGCGCTGATGGTGCCGTGTACTTCATGGACAATTGGGTACGCAAGATGCGACCGGTCATTGACCTCCATCCGAGGAGAGTATCCGCATGCCGATTAAACTAGGAATACACACTGGACCACAAAACCTGTCGATGGCTGAGCTGCATCGGCTCTGGAAACGGGCCGATGAGGCGGGGTTTCACTGGATTTCGGTGTGGGACCATTTTTATGCTAACCCGATGGTACAGCAGCAGCGTGACCCCTGCTTCGAGGCTGTCGCCTCTATGGCGTCGCTGGCGTCCGTGACCTCGCGGGTGCGAGTAGGCTGCCTGGTATTCTGTACGCTGTTTCGTAATCCGGGTTTGCTGGCCAAAGCTGCGGTGACCATTGACCACATCAGCAATGGGCGCTGTGAACTGGGAGTGGGTGGTGGCTGGTTCGAGGAGGAATTTCGCGAATTCGGCTTTGGCTTTCCACCTATCAAAGAGCGTCTGGATCAGCGGGAAGAGGCCGTACAGATCATCAAGTCGCTGTTCGAGGATCCGGTGACCAATTTTAAGGGGCGGTATTACGACATCCAGGGCGCCGTGTGCGCACCAAAACCGCTGCAGCAAAAACTCCCCCTGTGGGTTGGCGGACGGGGGCCGCAGCGCACCGCACGCCTGGCGGCACAGTACGGTGACGGCCATAACCTCGCTTACGTATCACCTGAAGAGTTTAAGAAGTATCAGGAAGGGCTCGAGCAGGCCTGTGAGAAGCTGCAACGTGATCCAGCGACCCTGCAGCGCAGTGTCAATCTGCACTTCCATATGGGCGCCGATGAAGCGGGAGCCAAAATCGCCCGCGACAAACTCCAACAGTTTCCACTGGCCCAGCGCCTGGGGGCGGTAGCCGGGACAGCCACGGAGGTCATCGACCGCGTGGCTGAGTACCTGGAGGCAGGGGCGGATGGGCTCAACATTGCCTTCCGTCCGCCTATAGACTGGGACGCATTTGAGGCGTATATCGAACGCGTACTACCAGTGTTTCACCAGCCTGCCTGAGTGCGCGTGCGTGCTAACGCACGCCTGCGCACGGCTACTGCGTAGGGCTAATGACCCCCGCCAGTTTGGCGGGGAACCTCTTGTCCTCTCCTCCTCGACGGGGAAGGGCGTTAGCTCCCCGGTACAATCCCTGGCGGCAAGCTCTCAATATAGGTGCAGATATCGCCTGGACGAGTGAGCCAGATACGGTCACGGTAGTGCAAGATGTGCTCGAACGCTCGCCGCAGTTGGCGTATGCGATAGGGCCGGCCCACCACAAAGGGGTGCAGGGAGATGGGGCAGACTAATGGCTGGTGTGCCGACTGCTCCAGCATCTCGTCAAAATTGTCCACCAGCATGTCCGTAAACTCGCTCGACGTATAGCTGTACCACACCAGGGCACGATTGTCGTTGCACTCAATGGGATAGGGCATCGACAGGATACGCCCCTGACGTGTCTTCATCCAGATGGGTTGGTCATCGGCAGTCCAGTCCATAACATAGCGGTAGCCGGCCTCCTGGAGGAGATCCAGGGTGACCTCGCTATTCGACAGCCATGGGCTCATCCACCCCACGGGAGGTTGCCCCTCGTGCTTGGCAATCGCCTCGGTCACCATATGGATAAGTTCGGCTTCGCTGGCTTCGTCGAGATGGCCTTGCTCGTCAGAATTCGTGATGCCATGGCCGAGAATCTCGTCGCCACGCGCGCGCAAACGTGCAGGGATATCTGGGCAGTGTTCGTAGATGGCCGTGTTCATCTGGGCTTCGAGGGGGATAGCCAGGGCATCGAAGAGGTCAAAGAGCCGCCAGATACCGACACGATTCCCGTAGTCACGCCATGAGAACACACTATGGCTATTGGCCTGGTCGGGCGGGGCAATGGCTGCTCCCTTACCCGCACCATAGCGAAACTGTTCGATATTGACCGCCACATAGACTGCCAGACGCTTGCCACCGGGCCAACTGTAGTCGGGGCGCTCGGTAATGTTGGAGTAGTTGTATCGGCTATGCGTGTGCAACATGCTGTCACTCCTTCATAGTGCCATGAGAGGTAGGGCTAAGCATTAGAGCAATAGACGGGAAGCTTCTGCCATGTCTTGACACTGGCTAC
>Ga0075418_10002067_pt1 | contig 22813 bp, 18 predicted proteins | sample SoiMetdeltSBSDD2_FD_81776 | JGI IMG/M metagenome (GOLD analysis project Ga0075418, IMG submission 81776) | Bulk soil microbial communities from a Populus tree surrounding site in Tennessee, USA - Soil MetaG P. deltoides SBSDD2 | ecosystem: Environmental > Terrestrial > Soil > Tree plantation...
CCGACGAAGACGCCGTCCGCGCCGAGCTGCATGCACTGCGCGGCGTCGGCAGGCGTCGCGATCCCGCCCGCAGTGAAGGTCACCACCGGGAGCCGGCCGTTCTCCGCGACCCAGCGGATCAGCTCGTACGGCGCGCGATGCTCCTTGGCTGCGGCGTACAGCTCCTCCTCGCGCAGGCCCTGGAGCTGCCGGATCGCGCCGAACACCGCCCGCATGTGCGTGACCGCGTTGACGATGTCGCCGGTGCCCGCCTCGCCCTTCGTGCGGATCATCGCGGCGCCCTCGGCGATCCGCCTGAGCGCCTCGCCGAGATTCGTGCAGCCGCAGACGAACGGGACGGTGAACGCGTGCTTGTCGACGTGGTGCTCGAGATCGGCCGGCGTCAGCACCTCGGACTCGTCGATGTAGTCGATCTCGAGCGCCTCGAGGATCTGCGCCTCGACGAAATGCCCGATGCGGCACTTCGCCATCACCGGGATCGAGACGGCCTCCTGGATCTCGCGGATCTTCTCCGGATCGGACATGCGGGCGACGCCGCCGTCGCGCCGGATGTCGGCGGGGACGCGCTCGAGCGCCATCACCGCACACGCGCCCGCGTCCTCCGCGATGCGGGCCTGCTCGGCGTCGACGACGTCCATGATGACGCCGCCCTTGAGCATCTCCGCGAGGCCCGTCTTGACGCGCAGCGTGCCGATCTCGGCCATGCGCGGAGTGTAGCGGCGTCCCGTCCCGACCCGGCCGGGACGGGACACCGAGAAACGGGTGCTACGAGGTGGTGCTCGGTGCGTCCGGGTCCTCGACCGGCGGGGTCTCCGGCGAGGCGGGCGGTGTCGTCGTCGCGGGAGGAGTCGCGGGCGGCGTCGGCGCGATCGTGTCCGACCGGTCGGCCCCCCGCACACCGGCGGTGGCGCCCGCCAGCTGGTCGCGAATCCCCGTCAGGCTGTCGCCTGCGGCTCGCATGTTCAGCCAGGCGCCGACGACCATCACGATCGCGAAGATCAGGCCGAGCCACGACCAGAACGTCCGTCCGACGAAGTCTCCACCCGGCTTGTCGAGCCAGCGGATCAGGGCGAAGATCAGCACGAGGACCGAGAGCGCCGCCGTGATCATCGACGGCGTCACGCCGATCTCGAACTCGATGTTCGCAAGCCGGATCGCCTGCCAGACGAGCAGCACGATCGCGAGGAGCCCGGCGATCCAGCCCACGCCGTGCCACATCGTGATCCCGGTGTCGGCGCCGATCGCTTCGAGCTCGTCCTTCCCCGGACCGGTGTAGTGGAACCAGCTGAAAAACGAGACGATCAGAAAGGCGATGGTCGCCCCGAGGACGATCTTCGCGCCGTGGCTGAGCTCATTCATCCTGTCCATTTTGCGCCCATTTCCTTTCCGAATCCGGAGGATTTCCTCGCAATCGACCGCAGGATATGACACTGATACGCCTATTGCGGCGCGACTCCTCTCCCCGCAGGCGAACTTCGGTCGCCTGACACGACGTTGCGCCGTTGAGAAGGGGGCCCTCGTGGCCCCCTTCTCGACCTGAGAAAGAAAAGCGGCCGGGGCCACCGCACCTCAGGGGAGGGGGACGCGGCGGCACTCCGGCCGGAGTTCGAGACACGGCTTGCGCGTGCCTCACGGCCCACGAGAAAGGACGAGCCGCACAGAGGGAGTACGTGCTCCGCCGGGCAGTTCCTCCGCCGAACGGTTTCTGTTCGCAGCCTGTAAGAAAAGCGACGACTTCGGTAAACACCTTGTGAGGTTTTTCCGCCTCGCATTTCGCCCTGGATCGGGGCGCGATATAGAGCAGGCACTGTTGCAGACCGAGATGGGAGGACCTCCCCGATGAGACCCAAGAGACCTGGCTCGGGCGGACGCGTCTCCGTCGCCGCGAGCCTCGTGCTCGTCGCGGGCGCCGCGCTCGTCGCCGTGATCGCGAGCGGCGCGGCGACGGCGCAGTCGCTGGCGCAGCCCGTCAACACCTCCGAGCCGACCATCTCCGGCACCGCGGCCGTGGGTCAGACGCTCACCGGGACGGCGGGCACCTGGAGCAACAGCCCGACCTCGTTCGGCTACCAGTGGGTGCGCTGCGGTGCAGACGGGGGCCTCCCCGACGGCTCGAACTGCGCGACCATCCCCGGCGCATCCACCACGAAGTACATCGTCTCCTCGGCTGACGTCGGGTCGCGGCTTCGCGTGCGCGTGACCGGTGCGAACACGGACGGCCAGGACACGGCGGCGTCGAACGCCACCGCGCTCGTGTCCGCAGCCCCGGTCAACACCTCCGACCCCGCCGTCTCGGGCTCGGCCGTGCAGGGTCAGACCCTCACGACGACCAACGGCGGCTGGTCGAGCACCACCACGATCACCTCCTTCACGTACCAGTGGGTCCGCTGTGGCACGGACGGCGGAAACTCGACCGGCTCGAACTGTCCGGCGATCTCCGGCGCGACGAGCTCGTCCTACACCCTCACCTCGGCCGACGTCGGTCGCCGCCTGCGGGCGCGGGTCACCGCGCGAAACAGCTCGGGCAACGCGACCGCTGCCTCGAACCCGACGGCGACGGTCCAGGCCTCCGCGACCGGCACCGGACCGGCGAGGAACACCGCGGAGCCGTCGATCACGGGCACGATCCAGCAGGGCCAGACGCTAACCGCGACCGCGGGCACGTGGGCCGGCGCGAGCCCGATCACGTTCAGCTACCAGTGGGTCCGCTGCGGCGCCGACGGCGGCAGGCCCGACGCCTCCAACTGCGCGACGATCGCGGGTGCGACAACCACGAGGTACACCCTCGCCTCCGCCGACGTCGGCCAGCGCCTCCGGGTCAAGGTCACGGGCAGGAACAGCCAGGGGTCGGCCACGGCGGCCTCCAACCCGAGCGGGACGATCCTGGGCACCGGCCCGGCGCTCCCGCCCGGCGCGATCAAGCTCCCGAACGGGAAGTACTCGATCCCGGTGACGAGCGTGTCGCTGCCCGCGCGGCTCGTGATCGACGGGATCCGCTTCTCGCCGAACCCGGTGCGGTCTCGGCGCACGACGATCGAGCTTCGCGTGCACGTCTCCGACACACACAGCTTCTCGGTCCGCGACGTCCTCGTCTTCGCGCGCTCGACCCCGCTCGTCACCACGGCCGGCGGCGAGCAGCGCACCGGCCAGGACGGCTGGGCGACGATCCGGCTGTCTCCGCGGGCGAACTTCCCGATCCGCCGGGGCTACAGCGTCCAGTTCTTCGTCCGCGCGCGGAAGGACGGAGACAACATCCTCGCCGGCGTCTCGACGAGACGCCTCGTCCAGGTGAGGACGGCCCGGTAGGGGGCGGCGTGGGGTCGCGCGGCCGGGGGGCCGCGCGACCCACGGACCGGCCGTCCACGGCGCTCGGGTAGCGTCCCGGCGATGAGCGAGGAGGAGAAGGAAGCGAAGAACGCCAAGGCGGCGGCCGGCGACCACGAGCCGCCTGCGGGAGCGGAGACCAGTGCGACCTGGGGCGGAGGCGCGACACCCCTCGCGTACACGGTCCGCGCAGGCTGGGTCGTCCTGCGGAAGAAGGACAAGCCCGCGGCGGAGATCTTCTCCGTCTCCTACGTGGCCGACGCCCCGAGCGCCGACAGGGAGCGGCCCGTCACGTTCGTCTTCAACGGCGGCCCCGGCGCGTCGTCGGCCTACCTCCATCTCGGGGCGATCGGGCCCAAGCGCGTTGACTTTCCCGCGGACGGCTCGCTGCCCGGGATGCCGCCGAGGCTCGTGGAGAACGAGTCGTCGTGGCTCGCGTTCAGCGACCTCGTGTTCGTCGACCCCGTCGGCACGGGCTTCAGCCGGGTGATCGAGCGCAAGGGCCAGAACGAGAAGAAGACCGACGCCGAGAAGGACGACGCGGTCGATCCGAAGGAGTACTTCGGACAGAAGCGGGACCTCGAGTCGCTCTGCGAGTTCATGGGCCGCTGGCTGTCGGCCAACGGCCGCTGGGGCTCACCGGTGTTCATCGCCGGGGAGAGCTACGGGGGCTACCGGGTCGGACGGCTCGTGCGCGTGCTGCAGGAGACGACAGGCGTCGGCCTGAACGGCGCGATCCTCATCTCTCCCGCGCTCGAGCTCGGCACGCTGAACCCCACCGACTACGACGTCCTCGGCTGGATCGACACCACGCCGACGATGGCGCTCGCGGCCGCACATCACGGGCGCTCGCGCGCCTTCACGCCGGAGACCCCGCAGGAGGACGTCCTGCGCGAGGCGGAGGCGTTCGCCACCGGCGAGCTCGCCTCGTTCCTCGTGCGCGGAGCCGCGCTCGACGCGTCCGAGCGAGAGCGCATCCTCACTCGACTGTCGGAGCTGATCGGCCTGCCGACCGACCTCGTCGTGCGCGCCGAGGGCCGGATTCCGATCACGACGTTCGCGCGGGAGCTCCTCCGCGACGAGCGCAAGGTGCTCGGCCTGTACGACAGCACGCTGACCGCGATCGACCCGTTCCCCGACCGCGAGAGCTTCGCCGGCCCCGACCCGACGCTCGCCGGGATCAGCCCCGCGTACACGATGGCCGTGAACCGGGTGCTGCGGGCCGAGGTGGGCGTCGACACCGACCGCGAGTACACGCTCCTGAGCTACGAGGTGAACGAGGCGTGGAAGGACGACGCCGCGCAGCACGCGTTTCTGCCCCTGGTCGGCGCAACCGACGACTTCCGCTACGGGATGGCGCTCAACCCCCACATGAAGGCGTTCGTGACGCACGGCCGGTTCGACCTCGTGACGCCGTACTACGCGACCGACCGGCTGCGGAACCTCATGCGCCTCGACCCGCAGATGGCGGATCGCCTGACCGTGCGGCACTTCGGCGGCGGGCACATGTTTTACGCGTGGGAGGCGAGCCGCCGGTCCTTCGGCGACGCGATCGCCGCGTTCGTCTCCGACGCCCTGGGCTGAGAGCCGCGCACGCAGCAGCGCTGCCTGGACAACTCTCGCCGCGGGGTCTATGTTCGTCAGGCGCCCGTTAGTCCGAACAGCGGACAGCGGGCGCCGACTCCGGTGTCGACGAAGCCCACCCACTCGATCGAGGACATCGACCGGCGGTACGTCTTCCACCCATTCACGGACCCGCGCCGACACGAGCAGGACGGCGGCCTGATGATCGTGCGGGGCTCGGGCTCGACCCTCTGGGACTCCCGGGGACAGGCCTACCTCGACGCGATGGCCGGCCTGTGGTGCGTCAACGTCGGCTACGGGAGAGCGGAGATGGCCGAGGCGATCGCGCGCCAGATCGAGCGACTGTCCTACTACCACGGCTTCTCCTCGATGGCGACCGAGGCGCCGGCGCTGCTGGCGGAGCGCGTCCTCTCGTCGACGCCGGTGCCCATGGCGAAGACGTTCTTCGGGTCGAGCGGCTCCGACGCGAACGACACGCAGGCCAAGCTCGTCTGGTTCTACAACAACGCGCTCGGGCGGCCCGAGAAGAAGAAGATCGTCTCGCGGGAGCGCGGCTACCACGGTGTGACCGTGCTCTCCGCCGGGCTGACGGGCCTCAGCAACCTCCACGACGGGTTCGACCTGCCGCTGCCGATGATCCGCCACGCGCGGGCGCCACACCGGCTCTGGGAGGCGGCGGAGGGCATGTCCGACGACGAGTTCGTGGGCTTCCTCGCGGACGACCTCGAGCAGCTCATCCTGCGCGAAGGGCCCGAGACCGTCGCGGCCTTCATCGCCGAGCCCCTCCAGGCGGCCGGGGGCGTGCTCGTGCCGCCGCCGGGCTACTTCCCGGCGATCCAGGAGGTGCTCCGCCGCCACGACGTGCTCCTGATCGCCGACGAGGTCGTCTGCGGCTTCGGGCGCCTCGGGTGCTGGTTCGGCAGCGAGCTCTTCGGAATGGAGCCGGACCTGATCACCGTTGCGAAAGGGCTCACCTCCGCGTACGTCCCGCTCTCCGCCTGCCTCGTCTCCGAGCGCGTGTGGAGCGTCGTCGCGGACGCGTCGAAAGGCGTCTTCGGACACGGCTACACGTACACGGCCCACCCCGTCGCGGCGGCCGCCGCAATGGAGAACCTCGACATCATCGAACGCGACGGGCTCGTCGCCCAGGCCGCCGCCCGCGGGGCACGGCTGAACGAGCGGCTCCACGATGCGTTCGACGACCATCCGCTCGTCGGCGAGGTCCGCGGGATCGGGCTGATCGGTGCGGTCGAGTTCGTCGCCTCCCGCTCCCCCACTCGCCCGTTCGACCGGTCGCTCCGGGTCGGGGCGCGCGTCGCGCGACGCTGCCTCGAACGAGGCGTGATCACCCGTGCGCTGCCCGACGCCGACACGATCGCGTTCTCGCCGCCGTTCGTCGTCACGGAGGACGAGCTCGACGAGATGGTCTCGACGGCGCGCGCGGCGACCGACGACGTGGCGGCAGAGCTGCGTGCAGGGTGAGAACATCGTGTCGTGCCGGCGCTCGGGCTGATCGTGAATCCGATCGCGGGCATCGGCGGCCCTCTCGCCCTCAAGGGAAGCGACGACCGGGCCGCGATCGATCGGGCCGTGCGGGACGGGGCGCAACCCGTCGCGTCCGCGCGGGCAGGGAGGGCCCTCGACGTGATCCGGACACAGGGCCAGGGGGTCACGGTCCTCGCCGCACGCGGGGAGATGGGCGCCGAGCTCGCGGAGGAGACGGGGCTCGCCGTCACCGTGCTCGACCACGTCCCCGGAGCGCCGACGACTGCCGACGACACGCGGGCCGCCGCGCGGGAGCTGGTGGAGCGGGAGGTCGACCTGCTCGTCTTCGCCGGCGGCGACGGCACCGCGCGGGACGTCGTCTCGGTCGTGGGCACGACGCTGCCGGTGCTCGGCGTCCCCTCCGGCGTGAAGATGCGCTCGGCCGTCTTCGGCACGACTCCCGAGGCGGCCGGCGAGGCGGCCGCGCGGTACCTGACGAGCCCCGACGCGTTCGCACTCGTGGAGCGGGAGGTGCTCGATGCGGCGGATGGGCTCGAGAGCGAGCTCTTCGCGCTCGCCCGCACGCCGCACGTCGGCGGAAGGCTCCAGCGGGGGAAGTCGACGGCGCCTGCGGCGGACGAGGCGGCGCTCACGGCCCTCTGCGAGCGGATCGCGCGGGAGATGGCGACCGGCCGGCTGTACCTCGTCGGGCCGGGCACGACGACCGCACGGATCCTCACCGCGCTCGGGCTCGCCGGCACCCCGCTCGGAGTCGACGCGGTGCTCGACAGCCGGCTCCTCGCGGCCGACGTCGACGAGGGAGAGATGCTCCGCCTGCTCGACGCGCACCCCGAGGCGACGCTCGTCCTCGGCGTGATCGGCGGCCAGGGCTTCCTGCTCGGGCGCGGCAACCAGCAGATCTCGGCGCGCGTGCTCGAGCGCGTCGGCGTCGACAACCTGGTGATCGTGGCCGGCGCGGACAAGGTCGCTGCACTCGATCCGCCCGTCCTCCACGTCGACCTGGGCGACCGGGCGAGCGACAATCTCCTCGAGGGCTACCGGCAGGTCCGGGTCGGGCCCGGCAGGACCATGGTGCTGCGGGTCTCGGGCGGATGACGAACCGCGAACGAAGGGAGGAACCGCGTTGGCGACACGGATGATCCCGGGTGAGGCCCACCCGTACATGGCGATCTCGCCCCCCGGGGTCGTCGACGAGATGCTCGACGCGATCGGCGTCGACGAGATCGACGAGCTCTTCGAGCAGATCCCCGAGAGCCATCGGCTCTCCCGGCCGATCGAGCTGCCGCCCGCGATCCGGGCGGAGGCGCAGCTGCGACGGCATCTGAGCGAGATCCTCTCGCGGAACGCCACCTGCGCCGAGAACCTCAGCTTCCTCGGCGCCGGCTGCTGGCAGCACTACGTGCCCGCGGTCTGCGACGAGATCATCTCGCGCAGCGAGTTCCTCACGCCCGTGTGGGGCACGCCCGCCTCCGACTTCGGCCGCAACCAGGCGTGGTTCGAGTACGCGAGCCAGCTCGGCGAGCTCGTCGACATGGACTTCGTCGGTTTGCCCGTCTACACCTGGGGCTGCGCGGCGGGGAACGCGGCGCGGATGGCGGCGCGGCTGACCGGCCGCGACCAGCTGCTCGTCCCCGCGTCGATCGACCCGGAGCGGCTCGCGGTGATCCGCAACTACTGCGCGCCGCCCGAGGTGCGCGACCACGTCGCGGTGGAGACCGTCGCCTACGACCCCGAGACGGGGCGGCTCGACCTCGACGACCTGCGGGAGAAGCTCTCGGACCGCACCGCGGCCGTCTACGTCGAGAACCCGTCGTTCCTCGGCGTCGTCGAGTCGGACGCAGCGGAGATCGCGGCGCTCGCGCGCGCCGCCGGAGCCGAGACGATCGCCGGTGTCGACCCGATCAGCCTCGGCGTGCTCGCGCCGCCGGGCGCCTGGGGCGCCGACATCGTCGTCGGGACGACGCAGCCGCTCGGCGTGCACATGCACTGCGGGGGCGGCGCCGGAGGGTTCATCGCCACGCGCGACGAGGAGCGGTACGCGCGGGAGTACCCGACGCTGCAGGTCTCGCTCTGCGACACGATCGAGCCGGGCGAGCGCACCTTCGGCGTGATCCTCTTCGAGCAGACGTCGTACGGCTCGCGGGAGGAGGGCAAGGACTGGACCGGGAACTCGGTCTACCTCTGGGCGATCGCGAACGCCGTCTACATGGCGTTGATGGGCCCGCAGGGCTTTCGCGACATCGGCCGCGCGATCCTCCAGCGCAGCCACTACGCGGCGCGACGGATCGGCGAGGTCGCCGGGGTCCGCGTGCGCTTCGACGGCGGGTTCTTCAAGGAGCTCGTCGTCGACTTCGGCGAGACCGGGCGCAGCGTGGCAGAAATCGACGCGGCACTCCGCGAGCGCGGCTTCTTCGGGGGCAAGGACCTCTCGAGGAGCCATCCGGAGCTCGGGCAGAGCGCGCTCTACTGCGTGACGGAGGTGCACAGCCAGGCCGACGTCGACCGGCTCGCCACGGCGCTCGAGGAGGTGACCCGGTGACCGCCCTCCGCCGCTACCACGCGGCCGTCTGGGACGAGCCACTCGTGATGGAGCTCGGCCGGCCCGGCTCGCGGGGCGTCGAGGTGCCGCCGGTCGAGCCCGAGCTCGAGGCGGAGATCGGGGACGCAGACGCGCTCGTCGCGCCGTCGATGCGCCGTGAGGAGCCGCCCGAGCTCCCCGAGCTCTCCGAGCCGGAGGTGCTTCGGCACTACCTGCACCTCTCCCAGGAGACCCTCGGGATGATGGGGGTCAGCCTCTTCGGGACCTGCACGATGAAGTACAACCCGCGCGTCAGCGAGGCGGTCACGAAGCAGTTCGTCTCGGAGCTCCACCCGCACCAGAGCGAGGAGACGCTCCAGGGGATCCTCGAGATCGCCTCCAGGCTGGAGCAGGCGCTCTGCGAGCTCTCCGGGATGGACCGCTTCGTCTTCCAGCCCGGCGGCGGAGCGGACGCCGCCTACCTCCACGCCTGCATCACCCGCGCCTACCACGGCGCACGGGGCGAGCTCGCGCAGCGCAGGGAGGTGATCACCTCGATCCAGGCGCACCCGTGCAACGCCGCGACGGCCGCGGCGGCGGGCTTCGACGTCGTCACGCTGCCGCTCGAGGAGAACGGCTACCCGTCGCTCGCAGCACTCGAGGCGGCCGTCTCGGAGCGGACCGCGTCGCTCGTGATCAACAACCCCGACGACATGGGGATCTACAACCCCGACATCGCCCGCTGGGTCGACCTCGTCCATGAGGCGGGCGGCCTCTGCTTCTACGACCACGCGAACTTCAACGGCGTGATGGGGAAGATCCGCGCCGCCGAGCTCGGGTTCGACGCGTGCATGTTCATGCTCCACAAGACGTTCGGCGCGCCGAAGGCCGGCGGCGGCCCCGCGGTCGGGGCGTACGGCTGCAACGAGCTCCTCGCGCCCTACCTCCCGGGGCCGATCGTCTCGTTCGACGGCCACCGCTACCGGCTGATGGAGGCCGAGCCGCCCAGCGTCGGCCGCGTGCGGGAGTTCCTCGGCAACGTGCCCGAGCTCGTCAAGGCATACGCCTGGGTGCGGGCGATGGGCGGCGAGGGCATCGATCGCGCCTCGGATCTATCGGTGCTCGCGAACAACTACATGGAGAAGAAGCTCCTCGAGCTCCGCGGGGTCTCGAAGTCACATCCCCACCTCGCGCAGCACCGGCTCGAGATGACGCGGTACAGCCTCGAGCGGCTCACCCAGGACACGGGCGTCACCGCCGTCGACGTCCAGAACCGGATGGTCGACTTCGGCGTCGACGCGTTCTGGCTGAGCCACGAGCCGTGGCTCGTCCCCGAGCCGTTCACGCCCGAGGCCGGCGAGATGTGGTCGAAGGACGACATCGACTACTGGATCGCCGTCCTCGCGCAGGTCGTCGAGGAGGCGTACACCGAGCCGGAGACCGTCAAGCGCGCGCCGCACCGCCAGGTCGTGCACCAGCTCGATCCGACAGGGCTCGACGACCCGGACCGATGGGCGACCACCTGGCGCGCCTACCGGCGCAAGAAAGCGGCCGCTGAGTCAGAGCCTCGGACGCCGGCGTAAGCCGGCAGTCCGCTTCAGGGATGTGCCCGCGCCCGGCGAAGCCGGGCCCGGGAGTTTGCGGCGTCCGTTCCGCGTGAGCGGAACGGACGCTCGCAGGCGAAGGGCGAGCGCTCATGCGCTCGCCTTCACGTCCCGCTCGACCGCGGCGGCGAGCTCGAGCAGGCGCGGCAGGAGCTCGCGCCGGATGCGGTCGATCGACCACCGGCTCGTGTGGACGGCCACGTTGACGGAGGCGACCACGCGGTCCTGGTCGTCGCGGATCGGAACCGCGAGGGCCCGCAGGCCGTCCTCGAGCTCCTGGTCGACGAGCGCGTATCCCTGCTCGCCGACCCGGGCGAGCTCGGCCCGGAACGCCGTGCGCTTCGTGATCGTTCGCTCCGTGTAGCGGCGCAGCTCGAACGACCGCGCGTGGCCGGTGAGCCACTCCTCGCCCTGTCCCGCGAGCAGCACGCGGCCGAGCGCCGTCGCAAAGGCCGGGTCGCGTGCGCCGAGCTCGACCGAGACCGACAGGATCCTCCTCGCCGACACGTGCGCGACGTAGACGATCTCGAATCCGTCGAGGACGGCGACCGTCGACGACTCGCCGACGTCCTTTACGAACTCGCGCATGTGCGGGAGCGCGAGGTCGGGCAGCGTCAGCCGCGAGAGGTAAGGCCGGCCGAGGTCGAGCACCCTCGGGCGCAGGCGGAACCGGCGCCCGTCGACGGCCATGTAGCCCAGCTCCACGAGCGTGAGGAGGAAGCGACGTGCGGCCGCGCGTGGGACTTCCGCCGTCCTCGCCACCTCGCTCAGGGTCATCGAGGTCGCGGCGCCGTCGAAGGCGCGAATCACGGACAGCCCCCGCTCGAGCGACTGCACGAAGTCCGCGTCGCGTTGCGCCGTGCCGTTCGGCACGCCGCGCCGCGGCTCCGGCTCGGGCCGGACGGGATCGGCTGCCGCGAGCGCGGCCTCGATCGCGGTCGCGGTCCCCCGGAGGCGGGGGACGAGCTCGGTCCGGATCGCGTCGATCGTCCAGCGCCCGGCGTGGACCGCCAGGTTGAGCGCGGCCACCACCGTTCCCTCGGCGTCGTGGATCGGCACGGCGACGGCCCGCAGGCCGTCCTCGAGCTCCTGGTCGACGAGCGCGTACCCGCGTCGGCGCACCTTGGCGAGCTCCGAGCGGAGGGACGCCGCGCCCGACACCGTGCGGTCGGTGATCGGGGCCAACCGCGCAGAGCCCAGATAGCCCTCGAGCCACGCGTCGGCCTGCGCCGCGAGGAGGACCCGCCCGAGCGAGGTGGCGAACGCCGGGTCCCGCGTGCCCACGGTGATCGTGATCGCCATGATCCTGCGCGCCGGGACGTGTCCGACATAGACGATGTCCGCGTCGTCGAGCACCGCGATCGTCGCGGACTCGCCGACGTCGTCGACGAGGGCCTCGAGATGCGGCTGCGCGATCGTGGGCAGGCGCAGGCTCGAGAGGTACGCGCGCCCGAGCTCCAGAACACGCGGGCTCAGCTCGAAGAGCCGCGCGTCGACGCGGACGTACCCGAGGTCGACGAGCGTCAGGAGGAAGCGGCGCGCCGCGGCACGGGCGAGCCCCGTGGCGGTGGCCACCTCGCCGAGCGTGAGCATCGTGCTCTCCCCGTCGAAGGCGCGGATCACAGCCAGCCCACGCTGGAGCGACTGGACGAAGTCCGCCTCTCGATCGGGCGGGGCGACCGAGGTCGTGGCGCGCTCGGTCACTGCGCCGCCGGCCTCGTGCGCTCGACCTCGCGTACGGTCGCCAGCTCCTCGGCCGTCGGCGCCGGCGTCGTCTCGAGCGTGTCGGCGACGCGCAGCTGCCAACCCGTCGCCGCGCGCGCCTGCTCGACGGTGATACCCGGATGGACGTGCGTGAGCACGAGCTCGCAGGTCTCCGGATCGGGTGCGAGCAGGCCGAGATCGGTGATCACGCGGGTCGGCCCGCCGCCTCGGAGACCGAGCCTTTCCCGATCTCCCGGGCCGGCGCCGAAGCCGACCGAGGTGACGAAGTCCACCGTCTCGACGAGCTTGTCCGGGGCGTGACGGAGCACGACGATCACCTCGCCGCAGGAGGAGGCGATCTCGGGGGCGCCGCCCGCGCCCGGGAGGCGGACCGTCGGCTGCTCGTAGTCGCCGACGACCGTCGTGTTGATGTTCGCGTACCGGTCGAGCTGCGCGGCGCCGAGGAAGCCGATCTCGATGCGCCCCGGCTGGAGCCAGACGTTGAACATCTCCACCACCCCGACGACGGTGTCGGCGGTCTCCGCGAGGATCCCGTCGCCGATCGAGAGGGGCAGCGAGCCCGGCTTCGAGCCGATCGCGCCCGACTCGTAGACGAGCACGAGCCGCGGGGCGTGCAGCCGGCGCGCCACGTTCGCGGCCGTGCCGGGCAGCCCGATTCCGACGAGGCAGGTCGCGCCGTCGGGCAGGGCGCGCGCGGCGGCGATCGTCATCATCTCCGCCGGAGTCCATCGGCGCGCGTCGCGGCGGCGTGCCTCAAGCTGCGAGGACATGCTCCTCCATCCACCGGCGGAACGCCTTCCGGTCGCGGCTGATCGCCGCCCACGAGACGTAGAAGTCGTTGTCGCGCTCCGTGTAGCCGTGCGCGTAGGACGGGTGCGCGCCGCCCGGCGCGAGCGCGACGACGTCGATCGCCCAGGACGGCAGGATCACGCCTCCCGGCCTCGGCTCGAGGATGTCGACGATCTCCTCCACCGTGACCACGGCGGTGCGCGCTGCGAGCGCCGCCTCCTTCTGGATCCCGGTGATCCCCCACAGCTGGACGTTCCCCTCCCGGTCGGCCTGCTGCGCGTGGATCACCGTCACGTCGGGCCGCAGCGCGGCGACCGCCGTCAGCGTCTCCCCGGTGAACGGGCACGTCACCTGCCGAATCGTCTCCGTGTGCGGGACGAGGTCGCTGCCCGCGTAGCCGCGCATGACCGCGAACGGCAGCCCCGACGCCCCCGCCGCATAGCGGTTGGCCATGCCCGCGTGGCTGTGCTCCTCGAGCTCGAGCGGCCGCGGCCAACCGTGCTCGACAGCGTCGCGGAAGCGGTAGAGACTGCCGACCCCCGGGTTCCCGCCCCAGGAGAAGACGAGCCGGCGGGCGGAGCCCATGCCGATCAGCTGGTCGTAGAGGATGTCCGGCGTCATGCGGACGAGCGTGAGATCGGTCCTCCCCTGCCGGAGGATCTCGTGACCGGCGGCGAACGGGATCAGATGCGTGAAGCCCTCGAGGGCGACCGTGGAGCCGTCGCCGACGGTGCGCGAGATCGCCTCCGGGAGAGGCAGGATCTCCGCTCTCCGCGGCTGCTCGACGAGGGTTTCCGACGCGAGCCCCACGGCCTCCGAACCATAGGTGCGCCGACTGGACCGGTCAACCGAAATGTGCAGAATACGCACCGATGAACGGTTTCCGCACACCACGCCGTGACGATCGGCCCGAGCGGCCGGAGCGGTCGCTCCGGTGAGCGTCCGGGTCGGCGCCAAGGTGCCGAACAGCGGCCCGCTCGTCGCGAGGCTCGGCATCGCCGGGATGGCGCGCACCCTCGAGGAGGCCGGCTTCGAGTCGCTCTGGGTGAGCGACCACGTCGTGCTGCCCGCGGAGATCCGGTCGCGCTACCCGTTTGCCGCCGACGGGCGGGCGACGTGGTCGACCTCCGTGCCGTACATCGACGCCGTCGTGGCGCTCGCGCTCATCGCCGGCGCGACGGAGCGTGCCACGATCGGCACCGCCGTGCTGGTGCTGCCGCTCCGTAATCCCGTCGTCCTGGCGAAGCAGGCAGCGTCGCTCGACGCCGTCAGCGGCGGCCGGATGCGGCTCGGCCTGGGCGCCGGCTGGCTGCGCGAGGAGTTCGAGGCGCTCGGCGTGCCGTTCGCGACGCGTGGGACGCGCCTCGTGGAGGGGATCCGGATCCTCCGGGAGTGCTGGACGGGCACGTACGACGGGGACATGGTGTTCGAGCCGAGGCCCGTCGGTCCGCTGCCTGTCTATCTCGGGGGCCACTCCGAGCGGGCGCTCCAGCGGGCGGGCGCGCTCGGCGACGGCTGGCTCGGCCAGCAGTCGCTCGACGCGATCGACACCCACGAGCTCGAGGCGGCCCACGCGGCGATAACGGTCGCCGCCGCCGACGCAGGCCGCGACCCGGCGACGCTTCGGATCGTCCTGCGCCTGGTCGATTCCGCGGGGCGGAGCGACGAGGTCGCGCGGACCCTCCCGGCGCTCGAGGCGGCCGGCGTGAGCGAGGTGATCGTCGACCTCGACTGGGATGCCGGCGACCCGGCGGCCGACTACGCCGAGCTGTCCGCGTGACCACGGCGCTCGTCACTGGGGCCTCCCGCGGGATCGGCGCGGAGGCCGCCCGGGCGCTCGCCGCGGACGGCGCGAACGTGATCGCCCACTACGGCTCCCACCAGGTGGGCGCGGCGGAGTCCGTCGCGACGCTCCCGGACGAGCGCAAGCTCCTGCTCCGGGCCGACCTGGCCGAGCCGGGCGCCGCCCGTGCGCTCTGGCGCGACTCCGTCGCCTGGCGCGGCCGGGTCGACGTGGTGGTCGTCAACGCCGCGATCGCTCCCGAGACGGCGTTCGAGGGCACGGACGAGGACTGGGACGCCGGCTGGGACGCGACGCTCCGCGTCAACGTGCTGGAGCCGGTGAGCCTGATCCGCGAGGCGGTCAACCACTTCCGCGAGCACGGCGGCGGCATCGTGATCACGCTCTCCAGCTGGTCGGCGCAGCAGGGCTCGGCGATCTCCTCCCTCCCCGCCTACGCGGCATCGAAGGCGGCCGTCAAGGCCGTCACGCAGACGGTCGCGCGCGCGTATGCCGCGGACGGCGTCCTGGCGTACGTCGTGGCGCCGGGGATCGTGCGCACCCGGATGTCGGAGATCTCGGCGACGGCGCGCGGGGGGATCGAGGCCGTGAACGCGTTCCTCGCGATGGGCGAGATGGTGCCGCCCGAGGAGCTCGGCACGCTGATCGCGTTCCTCGCCAGCGGACGCTGCCGGCACCTGAGCGGCGCGACGATCGACGTCAACGGCGCGACGTACGTCCGCTGAGGAGGCGGCATGGAGATCAGGCGGATCGATGTCTATGCAATGCGCTACACCCATTCGACGGGCCCGTTCGTGCTGTCCGGGGGGCGCGTCTCGACGGGGCAGGAGGGGACGGTCGTCCGACTCGAGACCGATGACGGGCTCGTCGGGTGGGGCGAGCAGTGCCTCATCACCCCCACCTACTCGGAGGGGTACGCGCCTACGACGCAGGCGATGCTCGGTCTTCTCGCCCCCGCCCTGCTCGGCGCGGACCCGCGTCGGGTCGACGTCGCATACGCCCGGATGGACGCCGCGACGAAGGGCTACCGCTATGCGAAGGCGGCGCTCGACATGGCCTGCTGGGACCTGCTCGGCCGTGCGACGGGGCTGCCGCTGGCCGACCTCCTCGGGGGGATCCACGCGGAGGAGTTCCCGCTGTACACGGGCATCGGCATCGCCGCGCCCGAGGAGATGCGGCAGCGCTGCGCCGAGGCACTCGCCGAGGGCTACCGCCGAATCCAGCTCAAGGTCGGCACGGGCGTGCGTGAGGATACGACCCGTATCGAGGCGTGCCTCGAGGTGCTCGACGACGCGGAGTACGTCATCGCGGACGCGAACGGCTGGTGGACGCAGGCCGACGCAGCGCGCGTGATCGCGAGTGTCGAGCACCTCGACGTGATGATCGAGCAGCCCTGCGCGTCACTCGACGAGTGCGCACGGCTACGCAACGCGTCCGCGCGCCCGTTCGTCCTCGACGAGAGCCTCGTCCAGCTCGACGACATCGTGAAGGCGCGGGCTGCGGGTGGAATCGACGCCGTGCGGATCAAGCTGTCGCGCTTCGGCGGCATCACGCCGGCGCGGCGTGGACGGGACCTCGCGGTCACGCTCGGCCTCCCGGTGACGGTCGAGGACGCCGGTGGCGGCGACCTCGTGTCCGCTGCGACGGCCCACTTCGCGGCCTCGACCCCGCCCGCCCTCCTCCTTGCGGGGTTCCTCCCGGGCTCGATGGCCGCCGAGCGGATCGCGACCGGCACACCAGAGCCGAACCGCGGCAGCGCGAGTGTCCCCACCGCCCCCGGACTCGGCGTCCAGGTGAACGAGGAGGCGCTCGGCGAGCACCTCCTGCGCGTCGAGTGACGTTCGCATTGCGGCCGGGCGACCGTCCTGCGTACAGTGGGGGCATGGCCGTCTCCGTCGCCGCCGCCTCCGAGCGCGTCACGTCCCGCCTCCGCGACCCCGAGCTGTTTCGCGACGATCTCTTCGTCGCGGGCGACTGGGTGCCGAGCGCCGACGGGGCGCGGATCGAGGTCGTCGACCCGAGCGACGGCGCCCCGCTCGGCTCCGTCGCGAGCGCGACGCGCGAGGACGTGCGCACCGCGGTGTCGGCCGCGGCGGCCGCGTTGCCCGCCTGGTCGGCGATGCCCGCAACCGAGCGCGCCAAGATCCTGCATGGCTGGTACGACCTGATGGTGGAGGCGGCCGACGACCTCGCCGTGATCCTGACCGCCGAGCAGGGGAAGCCGCTGCCGGAGGCGAAGGGCGAGATCCTCTACGGCGCCGCGTTCGTCGAGTGGTTCGCCGAGGAGGCGAAGCGTGTCTACGGCGAGACGATCCCCGCGAACACGCCGAGCCGGCGGATGGTCGTGCTCAAGCAGCCGATCGGCGTCTGCGCCGCGATCACGCCGTGGAACTTCCCGACGGCGATGATCACGCGAAAGGCAGGCCCGGCGCTCGCGGCGGGCTGCACGATGGTGGCGAAGCCGGCGAGCGCGACGCCGTACTCCGCGCTGGCGCTGGCCGAGCTCGCACAGCGGGCGGGCATCCCCGCAGGCGTGTTCTCCGTCGTCCCCGGAGCCTCGTCCGTGGTCGGCGACGAGCTCGCCACCAACCCGACGGTACGCAAGCTCACCTTCACGGGCTCGACCAAGGTCGGCCGCGAGCTGATGGCGAAGTGCGCCGGGACGATCAAGAAGGTCTCGCTCGAGCTCGGCGGCAACGCGCCGCTCCTCGTCTTCGACGACGCGGACCTCGACGCTGCGGTCGCCGGCGCGATCGCCTCGAAGTTCCGCAACACGGGCCAGACCTGCGTCTGCGCGAACCGGCTCCTGGTGCAGGCAGGGATCCACGACGAGTTCGTCGAGCGCCTGTCCGACGCGGTGCGGGCCCTGAACGTCGGCAACGGCTTCGACGGCGGCGTCGAGCAGGGCCCCCTGATCGACCATGCCGCGGTCGCCAAGGTCGAGGAGCACATCGCCGACGCCGTCGAGCGCGGAGCGAGCGTCGTGGCCGGCGGCGGCCGGCACGCGCTCGGTGGCACGTTCTTCGAGCCGACCGTCCTGACGGGCGCCACCGGCGCGATGCGCGTCGCGGACGAGGAGACGTTCGGCCCGCTCGCCCCGGTGTTCCGCTTCGAGGACGAGGCGGAGGCGATCGAGCTGGCCAACGCAACCGAGTTCGGGCTCGCCGCCTACCTCTTCACGCGGGACGTGGGCCGGGTCTGGCGGGTGGGCGAGGCGCTCGAGTTCGGGATCGTCGGCGTGAACACCGGCGTGTTCTCCTACGAGGGCGCCCCCTTCGGCGGGGTCAAGCAGTCCGGTATCGGCCGCGAGGGCTCGCACCACGGGATCGACGAGTTCCTCGAGGTGAAGTACCTCTGCCTCGACGGCATCGACCGCTGAGGACGGCGTGACGGTGTCACGGCGATTGCCCGTGCGGCGTGGGATGCGTTAGCGTCGGAGAACGCCTCTGCGCGCCGTCTCGGAGCGGTGCGTCTCGAACCGGGAAGGGTCCCCGTTGACGCTCGAGCGCGAGATCGTCTGCCGCCGGAACCGCATTGACACAGCGCGCGCACGCGCCCGCCCGCGGGGCCGCCGGCACGCCGCGACGTTTCTTGACACCGTTGTCGCGGTCGTCCACTATCCGGACACTCGGCCACTATGCGTACGCCGCTCCCGACGATGAACGAGCCCCGCCCCACGGCTGCGCCGCCGGCGGAGCACCCCGGTGTCAGGCCCGAGCAGGTGGTTCGGCTCGAGGGGATCCACAAGTCGTTCGGCAAGAACGAGGTGCTCCACGGAGTCGACCTGACCGTCCACCAAGGCGAGCACGTGGTGATCTTCGGCCCGTCGGGCTCGGGCAAGTCGACGCTTCTGCGGACGATCAATCTGCTCGAGGAGCCCGACTCGGGCTCGGTGCAGGTGTTCGGCGTGGAGTACGGGCCCGGGCTCACACGAGGGGGTCCGCGCGGAAGCGCGATCGAGCTCCGCCGGAAGGTCGGGATGGTGTTCCAGCAGTTCAACCTCTTCCCGCACCTCACGGCACTCGGCAACGTCGTCCTCGCGCTCAGGACGACGAAGCGACTCGGCCGCGCCGAGTCCGAGGAGCGCGCCGCGCGGGCGCTCAAGCAGATGGGGCTCCTCCGGTGGGCGGCGCACTACCCCGCCGAGCTCTCGGGAGGCCAGCAGCAGCGCGTCGCGATCGCTCGGGCGCTGAGCCTCGACCCGAAGGTGATGCTCTTCGACGAGCCCACCTCGGCCCTCGACCCCGAGCTCGTCGGCGAGGTGCTCGGGGCGATGCGCGCGCTCGCCGAGGCCGGGATGACGATGGTGATCGTCACGCACGAGCTGAACTTCGCCCGCGAGATCGGCGACTTCATGGTGTTCATGGACCAGGGGCTGATCGCGGAGTCCGGCCGGCGCGGGTTCCTCGACCGGTGCGAGAACCCACGGACCCGGCAGTTCATCGCGGCGGTGCTCTGAGTGGATCTCCTCGCGAACTACGACTGGTCGCTCGTCTGGGAGCACCGCAGCGAGCTCCTCCACGGCCTCCTGACCGCGCTCGAGGTCGCCGCGGTCGCGCTCGTGATCTCGACGGCGGTCGGCCTGCTGCTCGCGCTCGCGCGGATGGGCAAGCCGCCGCTCTCGTGGCTCGCGGTGATCTACATCAACGTCTTTCGCGGAGTCCCGGCGCTCGTCAGCGTGATCTGGGTCTACTTCGGGCTGTCGCTGATCATCGGAATCAGCTTCTCCGTCTTCCAGGCGGGCGTGATCGCCCTCGTCCTGCTGTACAGCGCGTTCATCGCGGAGATCTACCGCTCCGCGCTCGGCGCGATCCCGCGCGGCCAGCGGGAGGCGGGGCTCGCGCTGGGGATCCATCCCGTTCGCGTGTTCGCGCGGGTGATCCTCCCCCAGGCCACGAAGATCGCGATCCCGAACATCGGGAGCATGTTCATCGGGATGGTGAAGGACACCTCGACCTTCACCGTGATCGGCCTGCTCGAGGTCGTCCGCGTCACGCAAAACCTGAACTCGACGACGTTCCAGCCGTTCGTGCTCTACACGGCGGCCGCGGCCCTGTACGTCATGGCCGCATTCGGGATCGACCTTCTGTTCCGGACGATCGAGAAGCTCCTCGCGACCCCGCCGTCGGGTCGCGTCGCGCGGGCGATCTCTCGACGTCGGCGAAAGCGCCTCGAGGCGGTGATGCTGAGGCTCGATTCGGCTTCGGGCAGGACGTAGGCACGTGCAGGTCGATGTGCAGACCAAAGGAGGAGGAAGCGACGTGGTACGCAGACGAACAAGGTGGGCCGGTCTTGCGGCGCTCGCCGCCGTGCTCGCCGCCGTGTCCGTGGCGGTCGGTGGCGCGGCGGCCGGCGACAACGCAGCGAACCCGCTCAAGCTGAACAGTCCCGGGACGCTCGTCGTCGGGATGAACCTCCAGTACCCACCGCAGATGTACCTCGACAAGAACGGCAACCCGGCGGGCTACGACGTGGTCCTGCTGAAGGCGCTCGCCAAGCAGATGAAGGTGAAGCTGAAGATCCAGAACCTGGACTTCAACGGCCTGATCCCGGGTCTCGTCTCGAAGAAGTTCGACATGGTCTCGGTCGGACTCACCGCGACCCAGGAGCGGAAGAAGGCGATCAGCTTCAGCCGGCCGTACGTTCCGTACGCGCAGGTCCTCGCCGTCCGCCCCGACGACACGACACCCGCGACGATCGCGGCCTGGAACAGCTCCGACAAGACGATCACGTCGCTCCAGGGGTCGACCGCGGAGCAGCGCGTGCAGAACCAGTTCCCGAACGCGTCGTCGAAGTCGTTCCCCGACCAGAACGCCGCGTTCCTCGAGGTCGCGACGGGTCGCGCGGACGCGATCGTGGTCGAGAACTACCTGGTCGCGCAGTTCAACAAGTCGAACCCGGGCAACAAGCTCAAGGAGGCGCCGTTCAAGCGGCCGCTGACGGTCGAGTACGGCTCCTGGGCGGTGCAGAAGGGCAACACCGCCCTCGCCCGCTATCTGAGCGGGTTCATCTGCAAGGCCCAGAACAACGGGACGCTCGCCCGCTTCTACCAGAGGACGGAAGGGACGAAGCTGCCCCCGATGCCGGCCTGCAAGTAGCACGTTCGCTCAGCGGCCCGGGCGGTGGTGACACTGCCCGGGCCGCTCGCCGCCCGATGAGCACCACGGCCGACAAGCGCTACGACGTCCTCGTGGTCGGCGGCGGTCCGGCGGGCCTCGCCGCCGCGACGACGGCGGCCGGGCTCGGCCTGGACGCCGGCCTCGTCGACGAGCGCCCGACCCTCGGCGGCCAGATCTACAAGCAGCCGGGGCCCGGCTTCGTGGTGAAGGATCCCGTCCGGCTCGGACGCGACCACCTCCGCGGCCGCGAGCTGATCGACCAGGCCGAGGCGAGCGGCGCCGAGCTGATGACCCTGACGAGCGCCGTCGCGATCCGGGACGACGAGGTGGTGCTCGTGCCGGAAGGCGGGCACGCCCGCACGGTCTCCGCGGGGCGGCTCGTGGTCGCGCCGGGCGCCCACGACCGCCCGGTCGTCTTCCCCGGCTGGACGCTCCCCGGCGTCCTGACGGCCGGGGCGGCGCAGACGATCGTGAAGACCCAGCGCGTCCTCCCGGGCGAGCGCCTCGTGTTCGCGGGCAGCGGCCCGCTCGCGCTCGCCTTCCCCGCACAGCTCCACCACTACGGCGCCGACGTCATCGTCGCACTGGAGGCCGGCCCCGGCCCGGGGCCGAGGGACGTCCTCGGCCTGCTGAAGGCCTCGCGTGGCAACACCGCGCTCCTGCGTGACGCCGTCTCGTACAGGTCGCAGCTGCTGCGGGCACGCGTGCCACTCCGTTACGGGCGGATCGTGGTGCGCGCCGAGGGCGAGGGCAGGGTCGAGCGAGTCGTCCATGCGGCCGTCGACCGCGACTGGCGCGTCGTCCCCGGAACGGAGGAGCAGCTCGAGGCAGACACGCTCTGCGTCGGCTACGGGTTCGTCCCTTCGGTGGAGCTCCTCCGGCTCGCGGGCTGCAGCTTCCGCTACGAGGAAGACCTCGGCGGCCCGGTCGTCGTCGTGGACGAATGGCTGCGCACGACGACGCCCGGCATCTCGGCAGCCGGCGACGGCGCGGGGATCGCGGGCGCCCTCGTCGCCGTCGACGAGGGGCGGCTCGCTGCGCTCGGCGCGGCGCTCGACCTCGAGGCGCTCACGCCCTCCGAGGCCCAGCGGCAGGCGAGGCCCGTCCGGGCGCGGCTCGCACGCAAGGCCGCGTTCCGCAACGCGCTTCGCCGCCTCCACGCGATCGGACCGGGCGTCTACGAGCTCGCGACCGACGACACGGTCGTGTGCCGCTGCGAGGAGGTGACCCGGGGCGAGATCGAGGCCGCCTCGGAGGACACGGCCGACCTGAACGTCGTGAAGAGCCTCACACGCGCCGGGATGGGGCTCTGCCAGGGCAAGACCTGCCAGCGGCAGGTCGCCGCGACGATCGCGGCGCGCCACGGCATCCCGATCGGCTCCGTGCCGGCGGCCACACCCCGCTTCCCGGTGCGTCCCGTGCCGATGGGGGCCATCGCGGATCCGTCGATCGAGGACGATGGGCTCTTCTATTGAGCATCTCGACGAGCCCACCGCTTCCCTCCTCGACCGACGTGCTCGTCGTCGGGGGCGGCCTGACCGGGACCGCGCTCGCGTACTTCCTCGCGGGCGAGGGCGTCGACGTCGTGGTCGCGGAGCGCGGCGAGCTGAACCGCGAGGCGTCGGGGACGAACGCGGGCAGCTTCCACTTCCAGATTGCGATCCACCACCTCACGGCCTTCGAGACGGCGAGCGTGCGCGGCCGGCTGCTCGACGAGGTCCGTCTGCTGCGCGAGGCGGCCCGCGTGTGGGAGACCCTCGAGGAGGAGCTCGAGGGCGGGCTCGACGTCCACGTCACCGGCGGGCTGATGGTCGGCGAGACCGACGACCAGTTCCGGCTGCTC
>Ga0075418_10002070_pt1 | contig 22801 bp, 21 predicted proteins | sample SoiMetdeltSBSDD2_FD_81776 | JGI IMG/M metagenome (GOLD analysis project Ga0075418, IMG submission 81776) | Bulk soil microbial communities from a Populus tree surrounding site in Tennessee, USA - Soil MetaG P. deltoides SBSDD2 | ecosystem: Environmental > Terrestrial > Soil > Tree plantation...
GCTCGCCCTCCTTGATCTTCTCGAGCAGGGTCTCCAGCGTCGCCCGGCCACGCATGGTGGCCTGCTCGGCGGCGCGTCGGCGAGCCTGGCGCTGCTCGGCGATCTGGCGGACCGTGCGGTCGTCGTCGGCGGCGAGGAACGTGTCACCGGCGCCGGGCACGGCGGTCAGGCCGAGCACCGCCACCGGGCGGGCCGGACCCGCCTCGGCCACGTTGATCAGGTTCTCGTCGAGCATGGCCCGGACACGACCGTAGGCGTTGCCCGCCACGATCGAGTCGCCGACCCGCAGCATGCCCTTCTGCACCAGCACCGTGGCGACGGGGCCACGGCCCTTGTCCAGGTGGGCCTCGATCGCGATGCCCTGCGCGTGGCCGTCGACCGGCGCCCGCAGGTCGAGCGCGGCGTCGGCGGTGAGCAGGATCGCCTCGAGCAGATCGTCGATGCCGATGCCGGGCTTGGCCGCCACGTTGACGAACATGGTGTCGCCGCCATATTCCTCGGCGACCAGGCCATATTCGGTCAGCTGCTGGCGTACCTTGTCGGGGTTCGCCTCCGGCTTATCGATCTTGTTGACCGCCACCACGATCGGCACGTCGGCCGCCTTGGCGTGGTTGAGCGCCTCGACCGTCTGCGGCATGACGCCGTCATCGGCCGCGACCACCAGCACAACGATGTCGGTGGCCTGCGCACCACGGGCACGCATGGCGGTGAACGCCTCGTGACCCGGGGTATCGATGAACGTGATTGCCCTGTCGTGGCTGTCGTGCTCGACATGCACCTGATACGCGCCGATGTGCTGGGTGATGCCGCCCGCCTCCCGCGCGACCAGGTCGGTCTTGCGGATGGCGTCGAGCAGCTTGGTCTTGCCGTGGTCGACGTGACCCATCACGGTCACCACCGGCGGCCTGGAGACCAGGTGCTCCTCGTCCACCTCGGCGTCGAGGTCGATGTTGAACCGCGCCAGCAGCTCCCTGTCCTCGTCCTCCGGGCTGACGATCTGCACCTCGAAGCCGAGGTGCTCACCGAGCAGGAGCAGGGTCTCGTCGGTGCACGACTGGGTGGCCGTCACCATCTCGCCGAGGTTGAACATCTCCTGGACGAGCGAGCCCGGATTGGCGTTGATCCGCTCGGCGAAGTCGCTGAGCGAAGCGCCCCGCGGTAGCCGAACCGCCTGGCCGGAACCGCGCGGCGCACCCGAACTCATCGTCGGGGCGGACAGGTTGTCGAACTCTTGGCGCCGTTGCTTCTTGGACTTGCGGCCACGGGCCTTGCCGCCCGACTTGCCGAAGGCACCCGCGGCACCGCCGCCGCGGCCACGGCCACCCGCACCGGGACGGCCGCCACCACCGGGACCTGCCGGGGCACCACGGAAACCGGTGCCCGTACCGCCGCCGGGGCCACCACCGCCGGGACCGCCGCGGTAACCACCGCCGCCGCCACCGCCGCCTGGGCCGCTGCGGAAACCGGTGCCGCCACCGCCACCGCCGCCACCGGGACCACCGGGACGGCCGGTGCGATCGCCGCCGGGCCCACCGCGGAAACCGGTGCCACCGCCCGGACCACCGGGACGGCCGCCGCGGTCGCCACCGGGCCCACCCGCGCGCGGCGGGCGCTGGCTCGGCATCGACGCCGGGTTAGGCCTCGGGGGCATACCGGCCGGGGTCGGCCTGGGGCCCATCGAGGCGGGGTTGGGCCTGGGCATCCCGTCGGGACGCGGGCCACGCCCGCCGCCCGGGGTGATGCCGAAGGGGTTGTTCCCGCCGCTGCGCGCCGGCCTGCCGCCACCGCCGGGACGGCCCTCGCCCCGGTCACCGCGCGGCGGGGCCGGGCGGGCGCCATCGGAGCGGCGCTCGGCGGGAGCACTCGGCCGCCCATGCTCGCCACGGCGCTCACCGTGGCCGCTTGGGCGCCTGTCACCCTGCGGCCGGGCCGGACCGCCCGCGGCGATCGATCCCGGACGCGGGGGCATGAAGCTCGGCTTGGGTCCGCCCTCGCCCGCGGGCTTGTCCCGCTGGGCTTGTTGCGCGGCGCGAGTCGCCTCCTGCTCGGCCTTCAACGCCGCGGCCCGAGCCTCCGCCGCGGCTACCTCGATCTCATGCGCGCTGGCCGGCTTGGCCACTGGCGCTGGGGGCAGCATGGACGGGGCCTTGGGCTTTGATGTTGCAGCCGCCGGTACCGCCTCCACCTTCTTCTTGGGAGGTGTCGGCTTCGCCGACACCTTGGGTTCACTCGCGGTCGTCGCAGCCGCTGCCGGTGGGGCACTCGGCGCCGGCGGGGTGGCCGCGAAGGCCTCCTTCAACCGCCTGGCGACCGGAGCTTCCACCGTGCTCGACGCCGACTTGACGAACTCGCCCATCTCCTTGAGCTTGGCGAGCACGTTCTTGCTCTCGACGCCGAGTTCTTTCGCAAGCTCGTGAACGCGGGCTTTGCCTGCCACTGCACTCCTCATCCCGAGGTCGCGTGGGCAGCACCCGCCGCGACCTCACTTGTGCACTAGAAGCCTGATCATTTCAGCGACTTCATCGTGTGCTCATGTTGGTCGTCCTTACTCCTTCGGCAGGGCGGGCGCCCCGCCTACGGTCTTCTCCGGGCCTGACGGCCCTCGATCACCTGGCCGTCGCCGGCCGGTGATCGCCTCGTCCAGCTCACCGGTGTCGAAGACACCTGTGACCCGCAACGCTCGCCCGAAGGCTCGACGTCGCAGCGCCGACTCGAGACAGCCCGAAACGGGGTGCAGGTGCGCGCCCCGGCCGGGCAGTGTGCGACGGGGATCAGGCCGGAGGACAATCCCATGGACTGACGCGACCGCCACCACACGTAACAACTCTGAGACCGGTCCGCGTCGCCTGCACCCCACGCAGGTCCGCAACGGAAGTCGCGGCGCATCCTGTGCATGGTTGAACCACGCGTGACCAATCACCCACAGATACTACCCTGTACCGCTGCGCTGTGCTCAGCGAGGCGTTCATCACAAGGTCACGCGATTAACAGAGCCCCCGCCGGCTCACGCCGAGACCGGTGCCTCCCCGGCCTCGGCGGCGGGCTCCTCCGGGGTGCGGGGACGTGTGGTGGCCTCGGCCGCGTCCGAGCGGATGTCGATCCGCCAGCCGGTCAAGCGCGCCGCCAGCCTGGCGTTTTGGCCCTCCCGGCCGATCGCCAGCGACAGCTGGTAATCCGGGACGATCACCCTTGCCGCCCGGGACGACAGGTCGACGACGTCCACCTTGAGCGCCTTGGCCGGAGACAGGGCGTTGCCGACGAACTCCGCCGGATCCTCGGACCAATCGATGATGTCGATCTTCTCGCCGTGCAGCTCGCTCATGACCGCGCGGACCCGCTGGCCCATCGGGCCGATGCACGCGCCTTTGGCGTTGACCCCGGTGACGGTGGAGCGTACGGCGATCTTGGTGCGGTGACCGGCCTCGCGCGCGATCGCCGCGATCTCGACCGTGCCGTCGGCGATCTCCGGCACCTCCAGCGCGAAGAGTTTCTTGACCAGGGCCGGGTGCGAGCGCGACACGGTGACCTGTGGCCCGCGGAATCCCTTGGCGACATGCACCACGACGGCCCTGATGCGCTGTCCGTGGGGGTATGTCTCACCTGGTACCTGTTCCGACTGGGGAAGGACGGCCTCGACCTTGCCAAGGTCGATCGAGACGATCCCCTTCTCGGTCCGCGACTCGTGCGCTTGGATCACGCCTGTGACCAGGTCGCCGTCGCGGTTGGCATACTCGCCGAAATGCACCTCGTCGGTCGCCTCGCGCAGCCGCTGGAGGATGACCTGCTTGGCGGTCATGGCCGCGATGCGCCCGAAGTCATGCGGGGTGTCGTCGACCTCACGCACCAGGGTGCCCTCGGAGTCGAACTCCTGGGCATAGACGATGGCGGCGCCGGTGTGGCGGTCGATCTCGACGCGGGCGTGCGGTTGCGCCCCTTCGGTGTGCCGATACGCCGTGAGCAGGGCGGACTCGATGGCGTGCAGGATCGTCTCCTCGGAGATCTCCTTGTCGCGAGCCAGGGCCCTCAGGGCCGCAAGATCGATATTCACCGCTCCTCCTCGTCATCGAACTCCGCCAGCTCGTCATCGGAGACCTCGTCCAGGCGGTTGAACTCGATCTGTACCCGCCCGGGCCCAAGATCACGATAGTCGAGCCGGTCGGCTATCCCGGCTACATCCAGCGTGATCCCCTGATCGTTCGCGGTCACCACCCGACCGGTATAAATACGCTCCCCTGCTTTGACCTTGACCAGCCGGCCGATGTTCCGCCTCCAGTGCGCCGGGGTGGTCAGCGGCCGGTCCACCCCGGGCGAAGACACCTCCAGCTGGTACTCACCCTCGATAAGCTGCTTTCCAGTCTCCTCCGCCGCGTCAAGGGCGGCGGAGATCGCGCGCGACACGTCGGCGATCACGTCCAGGCCGAGCCCGCCATCTCCGTCGATGGTGACCCGCACCAGATGCCTGCGGCCGACCGGTTTGACCGACAGGGAGTCAACCTCATAGCCCTCGCCGGTCACGGCCTGCTCGATCACCGCCCGGATCGGGGCGACGTCGACCGGTGCCGGCCGGGTCGGGCGCGGCGCAGCCGCCTTGCGGTCGGGCTGACGGTGCTGGCGACCGCCAAGCCGGCCCTTGGTTGCCATGTTGGACACCCCCTTCCCCACCGCGACGAACTGCCAACTGGGCAGAGCGTAACGCGCTTGCGGGCTTGTGCGATCGGCGGCGCGCTGCACACGGATGCACCCTACGGGCGGTGCCGCCTATACGCTTGCCCGATGCAGACCCCCAGGCGGACACAGCGCCGAGCCCTCCTGCGGGCAGTGGTCGGTGCCGCCGTGGTCGCGCCGGCTCTGGCCGCGTGCGATCTTTTCAAGGCGGATCCCCCGCCACCGCCGGATCCGCTGACCGAGTTCTATCTGGAGACGCTCGCGCTCGCCGCTGTCTACGAGACCGACTCGCGCCCGTTGGTGGCGCCGATCCGCGACGCGCACAAGGCCCACGCCGCCGCGCTCGCCGCGATCATGTACCCGCCACCGGCCGGCACCAGCCCAGTCCCGCCTTCGGTCAAACCCAGCGCCGCCCCCACGACCCCGGCAAGCGTCCGCGAGGCGGAGCAGAAGGCCTGGCAGAAGGCGGTCGACACGTGCCTGGCCGCCCCTGCGGAGCGGGCGACGCTGCTGGGCGAGATCGCCGTGGCCCGCGCCTGCCACCTGGAGGTGCTCAAATGACATCACCGTCACCGGCGCCGGCAACCGCTCCGCTGAGCGCGGCCGCGCTGGAGCGCCTGCGCGCGGCGCTCGCCGCCGAGCACGCCGCGATCTTCGCCTACGGGCGGCTGGGCGTGCTCCTCGACGCCAAAGGCAAGGAGGAGGCCCGCGCGGCGGAGGTGGCGCACCGGTCCCGCCGCGACACGATCGTGCTCCAGCTTGACGAGGCCAAGGCGTCCCCGGTCCCGGCCGAGCCGGGCTACGCGCTTCCCTTCCCGCTCACCGATTCCGCGAGCGCGGTCCGCCTGGCCGTCCACGTCGAGGAAGGCGTCGCCGCCAACTGGCGAGCGGTGCTCCGGGCGGTCGAGGGCACGTGGCGCAAGGCGGCCCTTGACGCGTACTCCGACGCCGCCCTGCGGGCGACCCGCTGGCGCCGTCTCGCCGGCCTCACCCCGATGACCACGCCGTTCCCCGGCCGGGTCGGCTAGGGCAAACTAGAAAGATGGGTCAGGTCTACCCCGAGATCAGCGACCGCATCGCCGAGTTTCTGTTGGCGCAGAAGGTTTTCTTCGTCGCCACCGCACCATCCGATCCGGACGGCCACGTCAACCTGTCGCCCAAGGGGCTCAGCGACTCGTTCGCGATCCTGAGCCCTCACCGGGTGGCCTATCTCGAGTATGGCGGCTCGGGCGTCGAGACCATCGCGCACCTGCGCGACAACGGGCGCATCGTACTGATGGCGTGCGCCTTCGACGGCCCGCCCAAGATCCTCCGCCTGCACGGTCACGGCCACGAGGTACTGCCGGAGCACGACGGATTCGACGCGCTGCTGGCCAACTTCCCCAACCCACCCCACCCGGGCCTGCGCAGCGTGATAGTCATCGATGTCGACCGGGTCTCCGACTCGTGCGGCTATGGCGTGCCGCTGATGAGCTATGAGGGCGACCGGGATCTGCTCGTCCAGTTCTGGGCCCGCAAATCGCCGGAGGAGGCGGCCGAGTACCAAGCCACCCGCAACGCCAAGAGCATCGACGGGGTGCCAGTGTTCGCCTCGGACTAGAGTCTTTACCTATGAAGGTGCGTGCCCCGTTGACTCCGGGCAAGATCTCTCCGTGGCGGGAGGTGCCCCCATCCATTCCTCGTCCTGAATATGTCGGCCGCAAGCGCGCGGCGACCTGGGACGGCCCGATGACCCAGGACACGGAGACCCTGGACAAGATGCGCGTCGCCGGGCGGATCGCGGCTCAGGCCACCCAACTGGCCGGGGAGCACTGCAAGCCCGGCGTCTCCACCGATGAGATCGACCGCGTGGTGCACGAGTTCCTGCTCGACCATCAGGCCTACCCATCGACGCTTGGTTATCCGGGCCGCAACGCCCCGCCGTTCCCCAAGTCCTGCTGCACCAGCCTCAACGAGGTGATCTGCCACGGCATCCCGGACTCCACGGTGCTGGAGGAGGGCGACATCATCAACGTCGATGTGACGGCGTTCAAGGACGGGGTGCACGGCGACACCGACGCCACCTTCTGTGTCGGGGAGGTGGCCGAGGAGGCACGGCTTCTGATCGAGCGCACGCACGAGGCGATGATGCGCGGGGTCAAGGCGGTCGCCCCGGGCCGCCCGATCAACGTCATCGGCCGGGTGATCGAGTCCTACGCGAAGCGCTTCGGTTACGGCGTGGTCCGCGATTTCGGCGGCCACGGCATCGGACGGGCCTTCCACAGTGGCCTTTTCATCCCGCACTATGACAGCCCCGAGGCAACGACCACGATGGTGCCGGGCATGACCTTCACCATCGAGCCGATGATCACGCTGGGCGGGATCACCTACCAGACTTGGGCCGACAAGTGGACCGTGGTCACCAAGGATCGCAAGTGGACGGCGCAGTTCGAGCACACCGTCGTCGTGACGGAGACGGGCCACGAGATCCTGACCCTTCCATGACCAGAGAAATCGATCACGAGCACGCCGACGTCTCGGGCGGCTGGCTGCGCCCCGCCGTGTTCGGGGCGATGGACGGCCTGGTGACCAACATCGCCCTGATCGCCGGCGTGGGCGGGGCCGGGGTGAGCCGCCATGTGATCGTGCTGACCGGCGTGGCCGGGCTGGTCTCCGGCGCGATCTCCATGGGCCTGGGCGAGTACACCAGCGTCCGGGCCGCCAACGAGCAGGTCGCCGCCGAGGTGGCCAAGGAGCGCAAGGAGCTTGCTCACAACCCGAGTGCCGAGGCGAGGGAGCTGGCCGACCGCTGGGTGGAGCGGGGCCTGCCGCCCGACCTGGCCCGGCAGGTCGCCGACGTGCTCAAGGAGAACCCGCGAGAGGCGCTGCGCGTGCACGTGCAGGAGGAGCTGGGGGTGGATCCCGACGCGCAGCCCAACCCGTGGCACGCCGCGATCTCCTCGTTCCTGTGCTTCTCGGTCGGCGCGCTCATCCCGCTTGTCAGCTACCTGTTCGGCAGCGACTCGTTCTGGCTGGCCATGGGGATCGGCGGGCTGGGCCTGTTCGGCGCCGGGGCGCTCACGTCGCGCTTCACCGGGCGCTACTGGATGATAAGCGGTCTGCGCCAGGTGGCGCTGGGGTTCGCCGCCGCCGGCGCCACTTATGCGATTGGTCACCTCATCGGCGTCAACGCGGCGTAGTCCGCGTCGTTAGGAAAGCGTGCAGTCAACACAACCCGAGGGTCCGCCCGGGCCATGGCAGGTCGAGCGGCCCGACGGCGAGTCCGTTCGCTGGGAAGGCATCTGGGTCGGGCCGCGCGAGCTGACCACCCAAGAGCTCGAAGAGATCTCGCAGCGCCTGCTTGGCCTTCCCCTCGACGCGGTCCCGGCCGCGGCGGAGCCGGTGTTGCTGCCGTCCACTCACGACGATGGGACCGGGCCGGGCCTAGTCATCCACTCGGCGACGCCGCTGCTCAGGAACCTGCAGGGCGATCTGGAGGAGATGACGCGCGGGCTTTCCGTCGACACCGCTACCTATACGGAGACGCGCTCGGTCTGCCTGGCCCGCCCCGGCGACCTGGCCGTGGGCCGCAGCGCGCCCTGGCGCATGGCCGCGGAGTACTCCGGCATCGAAGCGATCATCGTGCCACCCATCGAGTTCTACTACCTGTCCCAAGCGTTGATCAAGCTGATGGCCGACTCGGACGGGCAGGCGCCGCAGATCCAGCGGATGATCGCCTTCCTGCGCGAGCGTCCCCAGGCCACCGTCCGGCTGTACTCACTCGACCTCGAGCTGCAGATCGCGCTGCTCTACCTGATGCGGGAGGCCGGGCTGCCGCGCCTTTTCACCGATGCCAACAGCCCGGAGGTGGCGGGGTACTGGAACACCAAGGCGCCCGTCTATCCACGCGTCACCGACGTCTCGGTGCTGACCGCCGCCTCACCCGATGAGCTGCTGCGCGCCGAGACCGAGTTCGCACCCATGCGCAAGCTGCTCGGCCTGACCTATCAGCGGTTGCCCGGCTACGCCTTCTCCGCCAACACCCCCGGCGAGATGCTTGCCGCCGCGCATCTGCTGCGCTCCCGCTACGGGATTACGACCGGGTGCCTGAAACCGTCGAAGGGGGGTGGGGGCGCCCGGATCGTGCCCGGCCTTGACCTGACGGACGAGGAAGAACTTCAAAACCATTTAAAAGCATTCCTTGGTACCGGGGAATTGCTCGTCCTCGAGGCCCAGGTTGCCTATCTCCCACTCGAAATCGGCGGCCGTGGTACCAAATTCAACCCGTCCGCCCATATCCGCCACGCCCGCCTGGCCGACGGGCTCACGATCCAACTTCACCACAAGGCGAAGTGGCAGGGGAACGTTTACATCGATCAACAGGCGTGTGCGTCGATCGGCATCCTGGAGGGCACCTACGACACCATCCGGCGGACCGTCGAGGACCTTCGCACCTGCCTGCACGCCCGCGCCCTGCAGCTGATCAACGGTGGGGTGGACTTCGCCGTGGGTACGGTCGGCGGCGCCTTCGGCGACCGGCTGTTCGTGGCGGTCCAGGATCCGAACCTGTCCTCGCACGGCGCGGAGTACCTGCGCCGCTTGGTGGATTACATGGAGACCATCGGCGGCCCGCGCTACGCCGCTACCAAGGTGATCAAGCCGACGCTCGCCGGTGACCTGCTCACGATCCTGAACCTGCCGCACGCGCCGCTGCACGAGGGCAGCCGCTTCCAGGTGATCGCGGCGGTGCCGGGCCGTTGGGGGATGCTCGCCGCCGGGGCGGAATCGCCGCACCTGGCCGTGCGGGAGGTGCTCAACTTCGAGCAGGATCTGATCGCTCACTCGCTCGCGCGCTGAAGCACGAACACCCTTATCTTCCTGTCTCCGGCCGTCCTCTGATATGTCGCGTAGCCCGGCCACACCCGCAAAGCCAGGCCCCAGCAGCGTTCCCGCTCCTCGCCGTCGGTCAGGCGCGCGGTCACGGCCATCTCCCGGCCCTTGATCCTTACGCGCGCCCGGGGGTTGGCGATCAAATTGGCCGACCATCCGGGATGGTGGGGCTGCCCCCAGTTGGACCCGATCAGGATGATCCGATCTTCGTCGGGAATGTAGGCGAGCGGCTGCGATCGTTCCTTGCCCGTCTTGCGCCCCACGGTGGTCAGCGTCAGCGCCGGAAGCAGGCCGGCCGCCACCACGCGGCCGCCCGTCAGCTTGGAGATCGTCTTGTCGATCGGCAGGATCACCGTGCGCAGCTTGCCGAACCAGGGCCGGCGCCCGATCTTCTGTACCAACCCGAAGAAACCCATGGCCAGCCATTCATACAAGATCAACGGGGTCTTTTACACCATCACCAGCGTGCTGCGGGCCGATTTCGCTTGCGCCGCCGCGGTCACCAGGGCGGCGAACAGCGGTGCCGAGGACTCCATGTCCTCGGGGTGCCACTGCACGCCCACGGCGAACGGGTGGTCGGGGTGCTCGAGCGCCTCCACCAGCTGATCGTCGGTGCACCAGCCGGTCGGGACCAGCTTGCCCGGATCCGCCACGCCCTGGTGGTGATAGGAGTTGACGATCGCCTCGGAGCCGAAGATGTCATGGCAGCGCGAGCCGGTCTCGAACTTGACCTGGTGAGACGAGTACCGCTTGACCGGGCCCGGGGTGCGGTGCAGGTCACTGCCGACCACGTCCGGGATGTGCTGATAGAGCTTGCCGCCGGTGGCGACCGCCATCAGCTGCATGCCCCGGCAGATGCCCAGCAGCGGCACGCCATAGCGCATCGCGTGGCGGGCCAGCGGCAGCTCGGAGGCGTCCCGGGCCGGGTTGACCCCGCCCAGTCTGGGGTGCGGCTCCTCGCCGTAGCGATGTGGCTCCACGTCGGCGCCGCCCGCGATGACCAGGCCGTCCACCGCGTCGAGTACCTCGATCGCGCTGTCGGGGTCGGGCGGTATCAGCACCGCTACCCCCCCAGCGTTCTGCACCTGCTGCACGTAAGCCCACGGCAGCACCGCGCTGACGGTGTCGATCACCAGAAATCGTGTCGGCTCGAGATACGTAGTTATCCCGATTAACGGTCTATTCACATCGCTCACAACGGTGTCACATATGCCCCAGTAATGCCCCCGTCCACAAGGAACTGCGAGGCGGTGATAAAGGAAGAATCGTCGCTAGCCAGGAAAGCTACCGCCGCGGCGATCTCATGTGCCTCGGCGAAACGGCCCATTGGGACGTGGACAAGTCGCCGAGCAGCCCGCTCCGGGTCGTTGGCGAAAAGCTCCATGAGCAGCGGAGTCGCCACTGGACCCGGACAAAGCGCATTAACCCGTACACCCGAGCGAGCGAATTGGACGCCCAGCTCACGGGTCATCGCCAATACCCCGCCCTTGCTTGCGGTGTAAGCGATTTGACTCGTCGCCGCGCCCAGAATCGCCACGAACGAGGCCGTATTGATGATCGAACCGCGGCCCGCTGACAGCATGTGAGGAAGCACATACTTACAGCACAGGAAGACGCTCGTGGTATTGACCCGGAGCACCCGTTCCCAGGCGTCCAGACCGGTCTCCAGGATCGAGTCGTCCTCCGGCGGCGAGATGCCGGCGTTGTTGAACGCTATGTCCACCCGGCCGTGCCGCTGCGCCACGCCGTCGAAGAGCGCGGCCACCTCGGCCTCGGCCGAAACGTCGCAGCGGACGAACTCGCCGCCGTGCGTCTCGCCCTCGTTGAGGTCCACACATATGACATAGGCGCCTTCGCTCGCGAACCGCTTGGCCGTCGCTGCGCCGATGCCGCTCGACGCCCCGGTGACGACCGCCACTCGCCCCTCAAGCCTGCGCACTTCACTCCTCACTGATGAAGATGTTCTTGGTGTCGGTGAACGACAGCGGCGCGTCCGGCCCCAGCTCGCGCCCGAGCCCCGACTGCTTCACCCCACCGAACGGGGTCCAGTAGCGCACCGAAGAGTGAGAGTTGACGCTTAGCACGCCGGTCTGTATTTCGCGGCTGACCCTCAAGGCCCGGCCCACATCGCGGGTCCAGACCGAGCCGGACAGCCCGTAGGGGGTGTCGTTGGCGAACTCGACCGCCTGCTCCTCGGTATCGAAGGGCATCACCGAGAGCACCGGGCCGAATATCTCCTCATTCCAGTGCCGGTCCCCCCGTTCGGCTTTCAGGACCGTCGGCGGGTACCAATAACCTTTGTCCCCAGGAACTGAACCTTGAAACAGCGGGTCGTCCACAAACGACGCCACGTGAGCACGATGTTGGTGCGATATAAGCGGTCCCATCTCCGTGAAGCCGGTCACATACGGCTTGAGCAGGGAAAGGAACTCGTCGTGCACGCCGCGCTCGACGAGCAGCCGCGACCGGGCACAACAGTCCTGTCCCGCGTTGTCGAAAACCGCGCCCGGCAGGGCCGCCGCCGCCTTCTCCAGATCCGCGTCGGCGAAAAGCACAGTCGCCGACTTGCCACCGAGCTCCAGCGTCACTCGGGTCAGATCACCCGCGCACAGCGCCATGATCTCGCGCCCCACCTCCACCGAGCCGGTGAAGCACACCTTGCGCACGTCCGGATGGGTCACCAGGCGCCGGCCGACCCGCGAACCCGGTCCCGTCACTACGTTCAGCACGCCCTCGGGCAGCCCGGCCTCCAGCGCCAGCTCGCCGATGCGCAGCGCCGTCAACGGCGTCAGCTCGGCCGGCTTGATGACGACGGTGTTGCCCGCCGCCAGCGCCGGGGCGAACCCCCACGCCGCGATCGGCATCGGGAAGTTCCACGGCACGATCACCGCGACCACGCCCAGCGGTTCGTGGAACGTCACGTCCCAGCCGCCCACGACCGGGATCTGCCTGCCGCACAAGCGCTCCGGGGCACCCGAGTAGTAGTCGAGCAGATCCCGGACGTTGGTCGCCTCCCACCGGGCGTTGCCCACCGGCTTGCCCGTGTTCGTGATCTCGATCTGCGCAAGCTGGTCGATGTGCGCGTCCACGACGGAAGCGAAGCGCCGCAGCAGCCTCGCCCGGTCACCGGGCGCCACCTTGCGCCAGCTCTCAAACGCTTGCCGTGCTTGGAAAACCGCCGTGTCCGGATCCCCCGGATCGACGGTAACGATCTCCTCCTCCGTCGCCGGGTTGATGACTCTCACAGTCTCTCGAACCCCCGGATCAGCTCCCAGTCGGTCACGGCCGCGTCGAAGGCCTTGAGCTCCACGCGCGCCGCGTGGCTGTAATGCTCAACGACCTCCTGCCCGAAGGCGTGCCGCGCCACCTTCGAGGCTTCAAACAATCCCAGAGCATCACGCAGTGTCAAGGGCACCCGAGGGGCGGTGTAATCCTGATAGGCGTTCCCCTCGAACGCCGGCTCCAGCTCCAGCCTGCGCTCCATTCCGTACAGTGCCCCGGCCACCAGCGCCGCGATCGCCAGGTACGGATTGACGTCGGCGCCGGGTGCGCGATGCTCCACCCGCAGCGACAGGTCGTGGCCGACAAGCCTCAACGCACACGTCCGGTTGTCGCGCCCCCACCGGATCGCCGTCGGCGCGAACGACCCGGCCTGATAACGCTTGTACGAATTGATATTCGGCGCGTAGAGCAGCCCCAGCTCGGCGCTGGTCGCCAACAGCCCGGCCAGCACGTGCCGACCCAGCTCGCTGAGCTGCCCGCCCTCGGCCATAGCGGGCCGCCCGTCCTTGTCCCGCAACGAGAAGTGGATGTGGCACGAGTTGCCCTCGCGCTGGTTGGGCTTGGCCATGAACGTCACCGACAGGCCCTGCTTGGCGGCGATCTCCTTGGCGCCATGCTTGTAGATGCTGTGGTTGTCGGCGGTCGTGAGCGCCTGCGCGTAACGAAACGCGATCTCGTGCTGCCCGAAGTTGCACTCGCCCTTGGCGCTCTCCGGCTCGAGCCCCGCGCCGGCCATGCCCAGGCGGATGGCGCGCAGCAGCGGCTCGACCTTTGCCGTCCCGAGCAGCGAGTAGTCCACATTGTAGGAATTGGCCGGGGTGAGGTCCTGATAGCGCTTCCTGAACGCCTCGTCATAGGAGTCTTCAAAAGCCAAAAACTCTAGTTCTGTACCCACAAATGCCTGAAAACCCGCATCAGCCAAGCGTTCCAGCTGTCTGCGCAGGATCTGGCGGGGGCTTTGCACCACCGGCGCGCCGTCGAGCCAGGTCAGGTCGGCCACGACCAGCGCCGTGCTCGGCAGCCAGGGCACCGGGCGCAGCGTGCTCATGTCGGGCACGAGCACGAAGTCGCCGTAGCCCCGCTCCCAGCCGGACATGGCGTAGCCGTCCACCGGGGTCATCTCCACGTCGACGGCGAGCAGATAGTTGCAGGCCTCACTGCCGTGCCGGATCACCTCGTCAAGGAAGTAGGGCGCGTGTAACCGCTTGCCCTGCAACCTCCCCTGCATGTCGACCATGGCCAGGACAACGGTGTCGATCTCCCCAAGCTCGACCCGCGTGCGCAACTGCTCAGCCGACCACATAGCCCAAAGGTCTACCACAGATCTTCGCCGCGGGTCACTTTCCCTCGGGGCGGGTGCGGCCCCGGGCGTGCCGTGCCGCTTTGTCGTCGGGGTTAGAACAGCACGGTCGCGAAAGTACCGACCCTGCGAAAACCTAGTCGCTCATACACACGGCGAGCCGGCGCGTTGAAGGCGTTGACATACAAGCTCACCGTTGGCGCATAACGGTGCAGCGTCTCCCGCACCACCGTGGCCAGGCCCGAGGTCGCCAGCCCTTTGCCGCGCCACTGCGGGTCGACCCAAACCCCTTGCAGCTGCGCGGTGTGACGGGTGATGACGGCGAGCTCCACCTTGAAGACGACCTTGCCGTTGATGACCCGCGCGTAGGCCCGGCCACCACGCACCAGCTCCGCCACGCGCGTCCGGTAACCGCGACCGCCGTCGTCGCCGAGCGGTGAGACGCCGACCTCCTCGGTGTACATCGCCACCGAAGCCGGGAAGAGCTTGTCCACTTCGTCCGGTCGAACCGGACGCACCAACGGGTCGGCCGGGACCGCGGGCGGCTCGTCCAGCAGCATCAGAGGCTGATCCTCCCGCACCGTCCTATCAGGACCCCAGCTCGGCCGCAACCGCTCCCACAGCCCCAGCACCGCGTCGGCCGGCCCCACGATCGAGGCGCACAGCCGTGGCCAGCCCGCGACGAGATCGGCGAAGGCCGCCACCGCGTCGCTGTCGGCGCCGACCGGCGTCACCTGGCCGCCGCACCACAGAAGCGAACGGTCGCCATAGCCGAAAAGCCGCCCATCGGCCCGCCAGCCCAGCCCGTGTGCCCCGACGCGCTCGGCGACCTGGGCCGAGGCGATGGGGTGGGCGCCGAGTACCCGTTCCACAACGACGCGGTCAGCCTCCCGCAGCTGCCGCACCGGCACGGTGAGCATGCCCTCCAGCCTATCCGTTGTGATTCGTACCGCTGGCAAATGGACAACGCCTTCGATAGGGCTTGAGTGGCGATACGTTAGCGATATATCGTAGACACATCGCCGATAGATTTGGAGGGAAGAAGATGTTCCATCGAGACGACATGCGCTCGCGCCTTAGAGAGCGCCACTTCAGGGCCTTCGGCTTCGGCCCGCCTTGGGAGCGTGGAGGTCCCGGCCAAGGGCGATCTCAGGGTCGCGGCCGGGGCAGGCGCGGCAACACCCGCGCCGCCGTGCTCGGCCTGCTCGCCGAGCGCCCCATGCATGGCTACGAGATGATCTCCGAGCTGGAGCAGCGCACCGGCGGGGCCTGGCGCCCCAGCCCGGGCTCGATCTACCCGACGCTGCAGATGCTCGAGGAGGAGGGCCTCATCACGCCCGACGATATGGGCGAGGGCGGCAAGCGCCGCTACACCCTCACCGACAAGGGCCGCACAGAGGCCGAGCACGGCGAGCGCCCGTGGCACGAGTTCGACCAGAGCCACATCGCCCAGCTGCAAAAGGTCCGGGAGGCAGGCTTCGGCATCATGCAGGCCATGCGCCAGATCGGGATGATGGGCACCGACGAGCAGCGTGCCCAGGCCGTCGAGATCCTCAACGACACCAAGCGAAAGCTCTACGCTCTGCTCGCCGAGTGAGCGCAGCCCGCAAGATCCCGCAATTTGCCAGGCAACTCACGCTCCCGCGCATCTCGCGAGACGTGGATTGCCAGGCAATGCGGGATCTCGGCGCGTCTTTGGGTGCAAGCCGCTCTGCGCCCAAAGACGCCGCTAGACGACGGTGACGAGCGGCTTGTCGGGAGAGTCGTCGTCGAGGCTGATCCCCATCTCGGTGGCGATCTTCAGCGCCTCCTCGACCAGGGTCTCCACGATCAGCGCCTCCGGCACGGTCTTGATGACCTCGCCCTTGACGAAGATCTGGCCCTTGCCGTTGCCGCTGGCGACCCCGAGGTCCGCCTCGCGCGCCTCGCCCGGCCCATTGACCACACAACCCATGACCGCCACCCGCAACGGGGCGGGGAAGCCCTCCAGCGCCGCGGTCACCTGCTCGGCCAGGGTATAGACGTCGACCTGCGCCCGGCCGCACGACGGGCAGGAGACGATCTCAAGCCCTCTCTCCTTGAGCCCCAACGACTCCAGGATCGCGTTGCCGACCTTGATCTCCTCCACCGGCGGGGCCGACAGCGACACGCGGATGGTGTCGCCGATCCCCTCGGCCAGCAACGCTCCAAACGCGACAGACGACTTGATAGTGCCCTGGAAGGCGGGGCCGGCCTCGGTCACGCCCAGGTGCAGCGGGTAGTCGCACTGCTGGGCCAGCAGGCGGTAGGCCCGGATCATCACCACCGGGTCGTTGTGCTTGACGCTGATCTTGATGTCACGGAAGCCGTGCTCCTCGAAGAGCGAGCACTCCCACAGGGCCGATTCGACCAGGGCCTCCGCGGTCGGGCGACCGTACTTGTCCAGCAGGCGCTTGTCGAGGGAGCCGGCGTTGACGCCGATGCGGATCGGCACCTTCGCCGCACTCGCCGCCTGCGCGATCTCGCGAACCTTGTCGTCGAACTGCTTGATGTTGCCGGGATTGACCCGCACCGCGGCGCAGCCCGCGTCGATGGCGGCGAACACATAGCGCGGCTGGAAGTGGATGTCGGCGATGACCGGGATCGGGGACTTGCTCGCGATCGCCGGCAGCGCCTCGACGTCGTCGGCGGAGGGCACCGCGACCCGCACGATCTGGCAACCCGCCGTGGCCAGCTCGGCGATCTGCTGCAACGTGGAGTTGACGTCGGCGGTCAGGGCGGTGGTCATCGACTGCACCGAGACGGGAGCCCCGCCGCCCACCGGCACGCGGCCCACCATGATCTGCCGCGAGATCCGCCGCGACGCAAGCTGAGGTACGGGCACCGAGGGCATGCCCAAATTGATCGCTGTCACTCTCTCACTCTCACCTGAAAATTGTGATCGGGTTGACGATATCCGCGGTGACGGTAAGTAGTGTAAATGCCCCAAAGATCAAGATCACCGTATAGGTGAGCGGCATCAACTTGTAATAGTCGACACGGCCGGGGTCGGGCTTCCGCAACCGAGCGTATATCCACGAGCGGATTCTCTCAAACCACGCAATAGCGATGTGACCCCCGTCGAGCGGCAATAGCGGCAACAGGTTGAACAAGCCCACGAAAAGGTTCAGCGACGCGATCACCAGCCAGAAGGTGGGGATCTCGCCCGCCTCGACCAGCTCGCCGGAGATGCGGCTCGCGCCCACCACGCTCAACGGGCCCTCGGGATCGCGCTCACCACCGGTGATCGCCGTCCACAGCCCCGGGATCTTCTCCGGGAACCTCTTCACCGACTCGACCACGCCGCCCAGGGTCGTGACCATCATCTTGCCGGCCTGCGGGAACGCCTCGGTCGCGCTGTACTCCAGGGTGGCGGGCACGGTCGGGTCGAGCGTCTGAGCCACGCCGATCGCCGAGACCGTTCGGACCTCGCCGCTAGCGGTCTTGCGCTGCACCGCGACCGGGCTCACCTCCGCCGACCCCCGCACCCCGGCGCGCTCATACGTGAACTTCGTGGGCTGCGCCGCCGGCAGGGCCTGGATCGCCTTGACCATGTCCTGGTAGGTCAAGACCGGCGTCGCGCCGACCGCAACGATCTTGTCGCCGGTCTGGAGCCCGGCCGCTTTCGCGGCGCTCGCGGGATCGGACGCCTTGCATCCCGCGGCCGAGGCCGAGGCCGCGGTCGCCGGGATGCAGTCGGAGATCTCGATGTAGGTGCCCTTGAACGCCTCGGGGTTGGGCAGGGCAGCGGTCGCCGCCACGCCCCAGAAGATCATGAACGCGATGATGAAGTGCACGATGGAGCCGGCGGCCAGCACGACCGTGCGCTTCCACACCGGATAACGCCACATCGCGCGCTTGTCCTTGGCGTCATCGTCCTGCGGGGTCATCCCCACGATCTTGACGAAGCCACCGAACGGGATGCCCTTGACGCCGTACTCCGTGTCGCCGCGCCGGAACGAGAACAGCGTCGGCCCAAAGCCCACGAAGTAGCGCGTGACCTTCATCTTGAATGCCTTGGCGGTGCCCATGTGGCCGGCCTCATGCAGCGACACCGAGATCAGGATAAGGATCGCTCCCGCGATCACCCCAAGCATGTTGGCCATCAAGCGCCCTTCTTGTCGATCAGCTCGTGCGCCCGGCTCCGCGCCCAGCTCTCGGCCGCGAGCACGTCTTCGACCGTACCCGGCTCGGCGAGGTCCGGTGCTCCGTCGACGACCTCGGCCACGGTATCCACTATGGCAAGGAACGGCAGCCGACCAGCGGCGAAAGCGGCGACGCACTCCTCGTTGGCCGCGTTGAAGATGGCCGGACGGCACCGGCCCGCCCGGCCCGCCGCCTTGGCCAGCTCGACCGCGGGGAACGTCTCGTGATCCAGGGGCCGAAGCTCCCAATTGTGAGCCAATGTCCAATCAACGGCATTAAGACCATTATTTGGTACCCGCGAAGGCCACCCCAGCGCCAAAGAGATCGGCAGTCGCATGTCGGGCGGGCTCGCCTGAGCCAGCGTCGAGCCGTCCACGAACTCCACCATCGAGTGGATCACCGACTGGGGATGCACCATGACCTCGATGCCGTCGTAGGGAACGTCGAAAAGCTCATGCGCCTCAATCACTTCCAGCGCCTTGTTGACCAGCGTCGCGGAGTTGACGGTGACCACGGGACCCATGTCCCAGGTCGGATGCTTGAGCGCCTCCTCGAACGTGACGCCGGCCAGCTCCTCGCGCTTCCGGTCGCGAAACGCCCCGCCGCTCGCCGTCAGGATCAGGCGCCGCACCTCGGGACGCTCACCACCGCGCAGGCACTGCGCCAGCGCGCTGTGCTCGCTGTCGACCGGCACGATCTGGCCCGGCCGTGCCGTCCGGCGCACGAGTGGCCCGCCCGCGACCAGGGACTCCTTGTTGGCCAGGGCCAGAACGCGCCCGGCGCGCAGCGCGGCGAGGGTCGGCGCCAGGCCCAGCGAGCCGACGACACCGTTGAGCACCACGTCGCACGGCCACTGCGCCAGCTCCGCCATGGCCTGCGGCCCCGCGAAGATCTTCGGGATGCGGAACTTCCCGGTGGCATAGCCGCGCCGGCCCGCTTCGGCATAGAAGGCCAGCTGGAGGTCTTGCACCGCGCTGGCCTTGGCCACGCCGACCGCCTCGACCCCGAGTTCGAGCGCCTGGGTGGCGAGCAGCGCCACGTTGCCGCCACCGGCACCGATCGCGACCACGCGGAAGCGGTCGGGGTTACGCCGCACTATCTCGATCGCCTGGGTGCCGATCGAGCCGGTGGAGCCGAGCAGCACCACGTCGCGCGCGGATGTCTCAGTCGGGAGGGAGCCTGCTGTCACCTGGATATTGTCCCTGATCGCCCTGGGGCTCCGGGGCGAGGAACTCGGGATGCGCCATCACGAACTGCTCCAGCGTCTCGTTGCTCACCGAACTGAACAGCTCCTTGGACGCCTCGCTGAGATGGACGTAGGAGATCCCACCGATCATGTCGCTCTCGAAGGTGCCCGGGTTGGTGCGCAGCATCACCAGATCGTTGATCGGGATGTCCTTGAGCGTGAAGATGAAGTCGAGCATCGGCACGCCACCGGTGTCGACGATCACCGTCTTGCCGCCCGCCTCGATCAGCCGGTTGAGCTTGGCGAGGTCGGTCAGCACGCCGCGGCTGGTGGCCTTTCTGAGGATCGCCTTGATGAGGTGCTGCTGGTGCACTTGGCGGTCGTAGTCGCCGTTGGGCAAGCTCTTGCGGATGCGCGAGTAGTCCAGCGCCAGCTGCGGGGTGAAGTGACGGCAGCCCGGCTCGTGCACCAGGCGCGATCCGCCCTTGGGGATGCCGCGCACCTGGCTGGCCGCGTCGTCGTACCAGACATCGATGATTTTGCCGTTGGCGTCATGCGCCAGATGGATGGACTCCGCCCGCCGGTCGACACAGAGGTCGACCCCGCCCAGCTCATTGAGGATTCCGCGGAACCCGTCGAAGTCGATCAGCATGGCCCCGTTGAACTTGATGCCGGTCAGGTCGTAGACCGTGTCGGCCAGAAGCGACATGCCGGCCGCCCGCTTCTCCAGCTCCGTGCCCTCGGCGGCGTGGTAGGCGTTGGGGAACGCGGAATTTATCTTGCCGGTATAGGACTTCATCCCCAGCTTGGGGTTGGCCGGGACCCGCACCCGGGTGTCGCGCGGGATGGACAGCAGGTAGGCCTGGTCATGCGTCTTGGGGACGTGCAGCACGATGATGGTGTCGCTCAGGATGGTCCCGCGATCCCAAGCCTGCTCGGTGTCGATGCCGACCAGCAAAAGGTTGATCGCGCCGTCGATGTTGCTGCCCGCGAACGCCGCCGATCGGCTGTCGATCATCCGGGCCTGGGCCACGCTCGAATTGAGCTTTTTGGCGGCCACCTCCAGAGCGACCATCAAAACTCCACCGGCAAGCACCATCAACGCGCCGAGCACGATGACTAGTCGTGCCCAGAGCGGATCCCCGCGCTTGGCCGCTTTGTCCTGAGTGGTCTCCAGGAGTGATTCCGGGATGGACAATGGCACGGTTACACTCTACCGACCTCAAGCTGTGAGATCCCTGATGGCCACATAAAGCTCGGTCTCTATCCCGTACCAGCGGCTTGTCCGGCCAAGATGACGCATGCCAATTCTTCGCATCACGGCCAGCGAGGGGGCGTTGTCCGGCTTGGCGATCGCGAAGATCTCATTGAGACCGTTGCCGAAACCGTGCCCCACCGCCCCACGCGCGCCCTCCGTGGCGTATCCGTTCTTGAACGAGTCGGGGTGCAGGTGCCAGCCGATCTCCACCTCGCCGCCCGAAAGGCTGCCGTCGGTCGGGTCGGGCATGGGCCGCAGCAGCACCGTCCCGGCGAGCAGTCCGGTGTCGCGCACCTCGATCGCCCATGTGCCGTAACGACCTTCGTGCTCGGCGTTATAGGCCGACCAGCGCGCCTGCACCTCACGCGCCTGCTCCGGGTTGACGAGAACCTTGCCGCCGCCGAGCCAGCGCATGACCTCGTCTCGCCGGTAGATGTCAAAGATCCGCGCAAGCTCTCCTGGCGTGTCGCCCCACTCGCGGACGATCAGCCGCTCGGTCTCGAAGATCATGCGGGACTCCTTAATTCCAAGGCAGGCGCTGGGATTGAACGCTTCGCGATCAATCCCAGCGCCACCCAAACCCACGGCTGCGCCTGAACAGAGTCAAACCCATGACAGTCGCCCGGGTTGAACCCACGACAGTCGCCCGGGTTGAACCCACGACAGTCGCCCGGGTTGAACCCACGACAGCCGCCCGGGTTGAACCCACGACAGCCGCCCGGGTTGAACCCACGACAGCCGCCCGGATTGAACCCACGACAGCCGCCCGGATTGAACCCACGACAGCCGCCCGGATTGAACGCTTCGCGATCAATCCCAGCGCCACCCAAACCCACGGCTGCGCCTGAAACCTAGGCTTCCTTGATGCCAAAGCGAGCGTACAACCGCGCCAGCGGCCTTGGCGCCCACCAGTTCCAGCGGCCGAGCAGGCGCATCGTCGCCGGGACAAGGAGCGTGCGCACGAGGGCGGCATCGACAGCAATCGCTACCACTGTCCCCACGCCGAGCATCTTGATAGTGGCCGTGCCGCCGGTGGCGAAGCCCGCCACGACGATGATCAGAAGGAGCGCGGCGGCGGTGATGATGATGCCGCCGGTCCGTTGCAGCCCAAGCGCGACGGCGTTGGCTGAGTTGTTTTTGGTGTCACGGTTCCACTCCTCGCGTACCCGGGAAAGCAAGAAGACCTCATAGTCCGTCGCCAGTCCGAACAGGATCGCCAGCATCAGCACCAGGTTGGAGGGCTCCAGGAATCCGGTGACAGTCACGCCGAGCAGATCGGCGAGGTGGCCGTCCTGGAAGACCCAGACCACCACACCGAACGAGGCGCCGATCGAGATGATGTTCATGACGATCGCCTTGAGCGGCAGCACCACCGAGCCGAAAGCCAGGAACAGCAACAGGAACGTGCTCGCCGCGATCAGCAGGAGCATCCAGGGCAGGCGTTCCTGGAAGGAGAAGAGCTGGTCCACATCGGCCGCCGAACGGCCACCGACGAACATGGCGCCGGAGTGGTCCAGGTCGCGGATCTCGCGCACCAGGTCACGCGCGTCAGCACTGGTCGGTTCGCCGTCGTAGGTCACCCGGATCAGGCTGGCGCCGTTGCGCTGCGCCGTCACCTGCGCGCCGGTCGAGTACTCGAGACTCTCGATGCGCTGCGGCAGATCGCCCACAGGCCCGTCGACCAGCACGGTGATCGGATAGTCCCCGCCGCCCTGGAACTCGTTGACCATCCGCTCGGAGACGACGCGGGATTCGGTCCCTTCGGGCAGCACCCGTTCGTCAAACCCGCCCAGCTGGATGCGCAGGAACGGAAGCGCCAGCGCAACCATGACGGCGGTGACGGCCACGGCGTAGATCACCGGGCGGCGCATCACGCTGCGCGCCAACCGCGCCCATCCGCCGCCACCATGATCCCGCAATTCGCCTGGCACTTTCTCGGGCGAAGTCGCGTCGAGCGGGCTATTGGCGGGCAACTTCCGGGATCTTGGGAGGGCGACGCGGAGGTTGTTGACGCGCGGGCCCAGCACGGCAAGGAGGGCGGGAAGGGCGGTCAGCGCGGCCAGCATCGCCACCAGCA
>Ga0075418_10002072_pt1 | contig 22791 bp, 15 predicted proteins | sample SoiMetdeltSBSDD2_FD_81776 | JGI IMG/M metagenome (GOLD analysis project Ga0075418, IMG submission 81776) | Bulk soil microbial communities from a Populus tree surrounding site in Tennessee, USA - Soil MetaG P. deltoides SBSDD2 | ecosystem: Environmental > Terrestrial > Soil > Tree plantation...
GAAACGGCGTTATCATCATCGATGCGCGATAGCACCATCACAGCATCGCGGCGTTGTTCCTGGTCCCCTGATTTGAGTTGAGCTGTCCAGCGTGCAACTTCAGCTTGAGTGCTTTGATCCTGCGGCGAGGCAATGTGGGGAAGGCTCGATCCGTCGATTCGAGCAAGAGCGATTAAAAATAACAGAGGAAGTAGCATAGACTTTAGTCGGTGTCTGGTGACTGCTCGTGTAACTATCCGCTCTGACGCAGACTAAAGTCTATGCTGCTGCTGACCAGACGTGTATGGGGCACGACCGTCTGCATTCTGATTCGGTCCGGCTACATAAGCTTGCGTGAGGCGAACGTTGACGCACGGTTGTCGGCGCGGCGTCTGACGCGGTCCCATTCGGTGACCACGCGCGCACGCCGATTCTCGAGCGCATCGGCCAGCAGATTCATCAATTCGTCATCGAACAAGTCGGGCTTACTGGCCTGCTCCCGCAACGACTCCATTATGTTGATGTAGTCTAGGACTTCGGCGATCTCGGGTTCCGAGAGACTCTCGGCCTTGTGTTTGAGCACCTGGCGATTCGTGATCCGATCTCCCATCGTGCACCTCCCTGGAGCGACGCGGGGTCAGCCACGCTCAGGTGTCATCACCCCGCTGGAGGACTCGCGTTGATTGTTCGTGAGACGCCGCCCACGAGTCTTATCATATTCCTCGCTTGGTCCTGCCCAATTGCTTTTCGATGGGGTGATCATAGCCCAGCCAATTTACCAAAATCAAGCACGGTCATTTCCAGGTGCATCGGTTGACACTATCTCAAACCGGCACCTAGAATTGACTGTCGATTTCTTAAAGAAGGAGCACCTATTGCAACCGAGAGATGCCTTGACTGAGAACCTCGCTACTCATTTCAACGACCGCACCATATCATTCGACGAGCCCAGGCAGTTTCCCCTTGCGCGGCGGACGGCTGCGGTTATCGCCGCCTGGCTGGTGCCCGGCGCCGGTCATCTGGTGCTCGGCAAGAACGGGCGGGCCTTGCTTTTCTTCATAACTATCGCGGGAGCCTTCGCCCTCGGACTGGTTCTTAGCGGACACTTATACTGGCCGACACCCGATCCAGCGTCGACCGTCGGCTTTGATTTGATCACCGTGCTCTGGTTCTTTACCCAGGTTGGCTCGGGTCTTTGTTACATAATTTCTTATCTGCTGGGACTGGGAACTGCTTCAATTCCGCAAGCGGCAGCATCCCCTACATTTGAATACGGGAATACGTTTATGATTCTGGCGGGGTTGCTCAACTATCTAGTGGTGTACGACGCCTTTGACATCGCGGCTGGGAGAAAGCGCTGATGCATGTGTTAATGATGTCAGTATATGCGGCGATGGCCGCGGTGGTCCTGGCCGCGGTGGACCCAAAGTCGAACACTACACGACAACGATTCCTGCACGGGTTGAAAATCTTCGGCTCGTTTCTGGGAATTGGCTTGCTGTTGTCCTGGATCCTGTTCCCCATCCCGTGGTAAAGCAAGCCAGTATTTCCTGAGTTGTAAGAGAGTTTCTTGCTCTGGGTATCCCGACCTGACACAGCCCCGGCATCTTTTTAAATCTTGCTTTTGAGATTTAGGTAGGCATAGAATTCGCCTGAACTTGGCAGCATCCTTTGCAAGGCTCTCTCTGCTATATCGCATACAAGGACAGGAGCTCGAGGCTCTTTCGATTAGGGTTCTTGTGTTAGTCGAGAGTCGCGAGGACGCACTGGTCGGGTGGCCGGACACAGTGGTTGCGGCCAGTAGCTAGCGGATCTTGGTTTACAAACAGAGGCGAGCGCCCTCGCAGTAGTCTGCGCCTCGCGTCCTGACTTGGCCCTTAATCTTAACTTTTCAAAGGAGACTAGCATGGAGCGCATCGTTCTTAGACATCTGAGTGGCTCGAAGGCAAATCAGGTGGAGGAGTTTCCGCTGGCGCACTTCAAGGAACTTATCTTTGGACGCGATCCCTCAGTTTCGGTCAAATACGATCCCAACCGGGATGATCTTGTCGGGCGGCAGCACGCCAAGATCGTGCAAGACTCTTCCGACCCACATCAGTTTGTAATTACCGATCTCAGCAGTCGCAATGGCACATTCGTTAACCGGCAACGAATCACTGGTTCAGTGCGGGTCTCGCCTGGAGACACAGTCCAGTTTGGCGCCGGCGGACCGGAGTTTCAGTTTGATATCGAGCCTCGGCCACAAACGGACATGCGCCCGACGCGGATGGAGGGAACCACCGCAAGTTATGGATCGAGCCCGGTCACCGCGCCCCCAACTCGTATGGGTTCGGGGTCGTCGCCTATGGCTCATGCCGGCTCTGTCGGGATGGGACCGGGACCAACGATGCCCGCGTCAGGCCAGGTCGGCAAGGCCACCGTCGAGCGGATGATCGCACAAAACAAGAGCGACAGCCGAAAGTTCGTTCTGTTAGGCGGCGTAGCCCTTGTGTTTATCGTTGTCCTGATTGCCGGTTTCTTAATTTATCAACAGATCTCGTCGAGCAAGGACACCAAAGCTGCGCTGGAGGCCGCCGCCGCAAGCGCACCGCTAACCCCGGCCGACATTGCCAAGGCCCACACCAGCTCCGTTGTGTACATCGAAGCGGGGTGGAAGCTCATTTACACTTCTAATGGCGGACAGGTATATCACAAGTTCATTCCCAACCAGTGGAGAGATCAGCAAGGCAACCTGCATTACATCGTGAACGATGGCCGTCCGAGTGTCGCCGCGTACGTTTTGGTGGGACAGAACACGGTTGAACCCCTGCTCACGCTTGATAACCGAGGCGGTCCGCCAATCGGCGGCGAGCATAGCGGAACAGGGTTCGCCGTCACCAGCGACGGTTTTATTCTAACCAACCGGCACGTCGGAGCCACCTGGCGAACAAGCTACCGATTCCCGCAATCCGCGAATCCGGGTGTTGTGATCAGCAATGGCGCAATCTCGTTAAAGCCGGATGGCACGCCGTTCCTTGTCGCGGCTCCCGGCGATTGGGTGCCGTCGGAAACAAAACAGGCCGGACAAACGCTCCAGGGCGGTTTCGACGGTCGCAACGATTACTTGAACGTCACTTTTGCAAAGAACGAGCTCCGTATACCCGGCAAGCTCGCCCGCGTCTCCGACCGGCACGATGTAGCGATGCTCAAGATCGATGTACCCGACTCGGTGCCAAAGGTTGAGCTCAACGACAACTACGACACCATCAAGCCCGGCGACGCCTCGATTGTGCTTGGCTACCCGGGTGTGTCGCCGCCGGTTTACGGGGTAATCAAATCTCAGGACGTCTTCAACCGAGAAGCGCAACTCAAGATTATCCCCGATCCAACAATCAGCGTCGGAAACATCGGCAGGGTGATACGCGGATCGGAATCCAGCTCGACTAAAGACATGATCTATAGCGGGTTCGGCGACGCCTATCAGTTGACTATAAACTCGACCGGCGCAGGGAACAGTGGAGGCCCGGTTTTTGATGATCGCGGCAAGGTCACAGGTATCTTTTTTGCCGGCGGTAGCCTGGGAGGGGCTTCGGTTACCTATGCGGTTCCGATTCGCTACGGCAAGGAACTAATGAGCGTGAGCGCTCCCAGATAGCCGCGAACCCTCTCTTTGGATCGAAAAGGATTCCTTAGCGAGAGCATATGAGCAGGACGACCCTAATCAACTCAACTATCGGAGAATACCGCCTGGTAGAGAAGCTCGGCGAAGGCGGGATGGGCGAAGTCTACCAGGGGGTTCATTCAAAAATAGGACGGGTCGTGGCTGTCAAGATATTGAGCCAGGGCTCCCACGGCCCCGAGTTCGTCGAACGATTCTTGAATGAGGCCCGCATACAGGGCGGGCTTCAGCATAACAACATCGTCACGCTTTATGATTTCCTGGAGTACAACGGTCAGCCGTGTATCATCATGGAGTACATCGAAGGGCAGACGCTGACCGATTGCGTCAGAGCGTGGGGTGGTTTGCAGCTTGCGGATGCGATCAGGTACTTCCAATCAATTGTAGAAGCTATTGACTATGTTCACAGCCGGGGCATTGTTCACCGGGACATCAAATCCAACAACGTCAAGATAACGCCGTCAGGTCAGGTTAAGCTGCTGGATTTCGGTATCGCCAAGTCCGGAGCCAGCCCGGCACTAACCGTAACCGGTGCGTTTGTTGGCACGCTTCAATATCTGTCGCCGGAACAGTTGGTGGGTGGTATTGCAGACGTCCGATCCGATATCTGGTCGCTCGGGGTGTTGTTGTACGAAATGGCGACCTGTCACTTACCGTTTGACGCGAATACGATTGGAGAGCTCTGTCAAAAGATCAGCAAGGCGAGCTACACACCCCCGTCGGTGATGAACCAAAGCGTGCCGCGTGAAGTACAAAACATAATCTCCCGATGCTTGAAAAAGAATCCGGGAGACCGGTATCAAACTGCTCGCGAATTGCTTCAAGACGTGAACAATGCGGCGGTCGCGATGTCGCTGCCGGCGACGCGTCTTGGAAGCCCGGCACCCGTTACCGCTCCGTCTTATTCGGGACCCACCTCCGCGGCTTACCGGCAGAGCAGTGGGGCCGATACGCTTGCTGTAAAACCCAAGTCCAAGGTTCCGTTGTATCTAGCCATCGCCGGCGTGGCTTTTCTGCTTATTATCGGAGGGTTATACTTTGTGCTTACCGGCGATCCTGAATCAGCGTCTGCTGCGAAGACTCCTCAATCCGGCGTGCAGCCCTCGGCAACGCAAAAACCGACAGTAGTGGCAACCAAGGAGGAAACCTTCACCGTCGATGTCGCCGAAGGCCGGGCCGAGGTTTATAGAAATGGTGAGCTTGTTGGAACAACGCCATACCGGTTCCAGACAAAAGCGGGAGAGCAGCAGGTCGAGCTGGTGTTGAAGCGCGACGGTTATGTGGACAAACCCGTGCGCCTTTCTACTAATGAGACAAAGAAAACCTATACGTATATGCTGGAGAAGAAATACTGATGGTTCGCCCCGAAGATATTGCGATTGATGGAAATTGTCCCGAGTTGCGTTACCAGGCTTGAACAGCCTGCTGAACTACGAACAAATGGGTAAGAACGCTACCGTCCGTCGGAGTCATCATTCCTTATGTTCAAATCAAAAAAGAAAACGAAGAAGGAAAGCCAAAGCGTCAAAGAGACAGTAGCGCTGGTTCATCCAGGAGCGGTCAACGCGGTTGTCGGAATGTTGAGCGATGTAGGTTGCGTTCGCGAGCTAAACGAGGACTCGGGCACCTATGTTCAGCCCGCCGATCCGGACCTCTTGCACGACAAGGGACTCCTCGTCGTAGTCGCAGACGGAATGGGCGGGCATACGGCAGGTGAAGTAGCGAGCAAACTCGCGGTTGAAGTTGTTGCCCGCGCTTACTATGAGGATGGCCGCGATCCGCGATCGGCGCTGGAACGAGCGTTCCACCAGGCAAATAAAGCGATCTACGATGCGGCTGAAAAGGACGCGAGCCAAAGCGGAATGGGCACCACCTGCACTGCCCTGGTTCTGCAAAACGGGACTGCCATTTCGGCCCACGTCGGCGACAGCCGGCTCTATCTCGTCCGAGATGGATCGATCTACTTGATGACTGAGGACCATTCGGCCGTGATGGAAATGGTCAAAGCAGGCTTGATTACACTCGAACAGGCGAGGCATCATCCCGAGAAGAACGTCATATTGCGTGCGATGGGCAGTCACGCCGAAGTAGAGGTAACGACCTGGGAAGAACCTTTTCCAGTACGAGCAGGCGATCGGTTTTTGCTTTGCTCCGACGGCCTCTACGATCTCGTCGAAGACGATGAGATCAAACGGATAGTCATGCTAAGCGAGCCGCAGACGGCTTGTGAGAACCTTATTACCCTTGCAAAAGAGCGTGGGGGGCACGATAACATCACCGTTGGCATCGTCGGTCTAAATCCCGAGGGAGAAGCGGACGCCAGTCCTGTTCCCGAAACTCGCACCGCGGAGACAATTCAATGATTGGCAATGTAGTAGGCAGCTATAAGATCACCGAAAAAATTGGCGAAGGCGGCATGGGAGCAGTGTTCAAAGGCATTGACCTGATGCTTGAACGCGAAGTGGCCATAAAGATGCTCCGGCCGGAGCTGGCAAGCCAGCCACAGGTAGTCGAGCGGTTTCGTTCGGAAGCCGTTACCCTTGCGAAGCTGAATCATCCGAACATTGCCACCCTCTTCAGCTTCCTCCGCCAGGGCGAGGACTTTTTCATGGTGATGGAATTCGTCCGCGGCGAGACGCTCGATAGTCTGGTCCGCAGGTCGGGAGCGATGTCCTGCGACAAAGCGATTGCCCTGTTCTGCCAGGCGTTGGAAGGAATTGACCACGCCCACCGGATGGGAATCATCCATCGAGATATCAAGCCGGCGAACATGATGTTGACCGAAACCGGCACGCTCAAGGTGATGGATTTTGGCATCGCCCGCGTTCTGGGTACGTCTCGAATGACCAGACAAGGCAACATCGTCGGGACGATTGAATACATGTCTCCGGAACAGGTTCGCGGACTGGAAACTGACGCTCGCTCCGATATTTATTCGCTTGGGATTCTTCTTTACGAAATGCTGACGGGCCGGGTGCCGTTTTCCAGTGACAGCGAATATGACCTGATGCAGATGCAGATCGAAAGGGCTCCCGAACCGCCTCGGATGTTCTCGGCTCACATTCCACCAACCGTCGAGCAGGCGATAATGCGGTCACTCGCCAAGAGATCCGAAGCCCGATTTCAGGGTGCGGCGGATTTTCGCAACGCGCTTTTGAGCGCGCTCGGGCGAGGTGATGCGCCGACGGTCATTGCGACGTCGCCCACTCCAGAACAAACGCGGATTATCGGCGCGCCGGTCGCCTCTCCGCCGATGCAGGCGGGCGCACCACAAGAGACAAGGCTTGGAGCCCAGGCGTTCGCCGGGTCGCCCGGGGAGATAAAGGCAACGCGGCTTGGCGCAGAAGTGAACCCCAACTTCAATTATGCGGCCAGTCAGTCTCAAGGAATGTATCAGCAACCGGTGATGCCTCCGGTTGCGAAGTCCAATCTGAAACTGTTTGTTGGGATCGGCGCGGTCCTTTTTGTTGTGATGGCCAGTGCAGCGGTTATCCTGCTGATGCTTGGGAAACAGCCCGCGGTCAGTAACTCAACGCCGCCAAGCCAGCCTGCTCAATCGGCGTCTCCTTCAACCGCTCCGGGCGCGGGTCAGCCTTCGATTCCGGTGCAGACGCCGCCCCAACAACCTCCCACGGTCGAGCCTGCGAGACCCACGGGCGACACTCTCTCTGGAGCGACGGTTCCAACGGTCGAGAATGCGAATGGTGCAAGGGGACAGAGAACGGCTCGCAAGGACAGCAGCGCCGATGCAGCTGCTCGCAAGGAGAAAGAGCGCAAGGCGGCAGAGGCAAGGAGATTGCTGAATCAATAGGGTTGTCCAACAAACTTGTACAGCTGTTCGACGTTTGTCGAGAGTGCCAGGTACTGGCGACAAACTGAAGTTTATCGGACAGAAGCGATTAGGTATTATTATTGCCTCCACGGAGAATCAACGATGACGACTCACTCTAAGATACTGTCTTGTTCTGCGACTACCCGAGTGATCTTTGCGGCTGCCGCGTCGATCATATTCGTTGCGCTGACGACAAGCGTAGCTGAAATGCAGGCCAAGCAGCCTTATGACAGAGACAAGTTGTTAAGGGTCGTACAGCTCAATGCATTGCCGACCAGCGAGGTCGTCCAGGCGATTCAGCAGCGCGGCGTTGATTTTCGAATGACCACCGATATCGAATCGCAGTTTCGTGGCGCGGGCGCCCGTCCGGAAGTGATCGACGCGATTAGAGGAAACTACCGCGGCGCCACCAGCCAACCGGCGAACAATCAACCGAGCAATCCGCCGAACAACCCGTCAGGTAACTCGAGGCCGACGTCGAGCGTCCCATCCGGTCCGCCTCTCGCGAAAAATGAGATCATCACTCTGTTGCAAAGCGGGGTTCCTACTTCGAGAGTCGAGCAGTTTGTCGAGGTACGCGGCGTCAGCTTCAGCATCAATCCTCAAATCGCGCGCGAGATCAAAGACGCCGGTGGCAACAACGCGCTGATCGGAGCGATAACCGCTAAGGCGAGTGAAGCTCCCCCGTCGTCCTCCGGACCTTCCGTGAATCGTCCGTCGCAGCCGGCCGGACCGGACTATGACGATTTAACCGATAAGGCCGTCGCGGCGATGCAGGCAAACAACACTTACGGCGCAATAAGACTTCTTCAACAGGCGGTCACGCTCGACTCGGCGAAGCCGCAGGCGTACGGGCTTCTCGGTTTCGCTCAGCTCTACGGGAGTAAAGACATCATAGCCGCCGAACGCTCGATGCGCGCGGCAATCGAACGCGGAGGCGGTGCGCCGTTCCGCGTCTATCACGATCACGACAAGTTCTTTAACACGTTTTGTCAGGGTTCGCTGTTTGTGTCCAGAACCAACGTTACCTTCAGGGCGGATGATGGAAATCACACTTTCGAAGCACGACGTCCCGATATAAAAGAGGCCAAGATCAACGGATTCGTTGGTGCGCAATACGGCGCATATCACCTGAAGGTAGGGGCCGGCAAAGGCGAGACTTACAACTTTGCTCCCTTTAACCGGCAGAAGTCCGAGGCCAATCTGGTGCTGAGTTTGATCAACAGCTATCAGTGAGGTGTAAATAATGATTGGCAGTGTAGTTGGGAATTATAAGATCATCGACAAGATTGGCGAAGGCGGGATGGGTGCGGTCTTCAAGGGTGTGGACCTGATGCTCGAACGTGAGGTCGCCATAAAAATGCTGCGCCCCGAACTGGCGATGCAGCCGAATGTTGTCGAGCGGTTCCGAACTGAAGCAGTAACCCTCGCAAAATTGAATCATCCCAATGTAGCTACGCTGCATAGTTTCTTCCGACAGGGCGACGACTTTTTCATGGTGATGGAATTCGTTCGCGGTCAGACTCTTGACTGCTTGATAAAAACACAGGGCGCGTTGCAGACTGGCCGCGCGATCGATTTGTTTTGCATGGCGCTCGAGGGAATTGAACACGCGCACCAGATGGGAATAGTACACCGCGATATTAAACCGGCGAACATGATGTTGACCGAAACAGGCTCGATCAAAGTGATGGACTTCGGAATCGCGCGAGTGCTGGGCACCGATCGCCTGACCAAGGCTGGTCACTTGCTCGGCACAGTAGAGTACATGTCGCCTGAGCAGATTCGCGGGGAAGAGACCGACGCTCGTTCGGACATTTATTCGCTCGGTGTCTTGCTTTATGAAATGATTACCGGGCGCGTGCCGTTCAACAGCACCAGCGAGTACGAGTTGATGCGCAGTCAAATCGAGGACCCGCCCACGCCGCCGAGAGTTCTTGCACCCCACATTCCGTTTGCGGTCGAGCAAGCCATCATGTGCGCGCTGGCGAAGAAGCCGGAAGCCAGGTATCAGAGTGCAAACGAGTTTCGCACGATGCTGATTCATAAGACGACCGGGTCGATCACAAAAGTGGACGCTTCTTCGCCGGCAAGCTACGTAACGCGCGAAAGCAAGCCGATCGCCACCGCGCCGTCTCCCGGAGCGGAAATAAAGGAAACCAGGCTGGCCAGCGACCCGGGCGTGCCCGTCGCTTTGGGCGGCCAGTTCAAAGAGACGCGGCTTGCGCCAACAGACGATCTGCCGATCGGGTACCAGGAGACACCGTCGAAGGGTGTCGCTCAGCCTCGATCGCGCGGCTCAGTCACTTCGCTCTTTGAGAATCTCAATTGGAAACATTACGCCGCGGCGGCGCTTGCGCTTGTCGCACTCATAAGCTTTCCACTCGGATGGATAAGTGGCGGGGACAAGTCCTCAACGACCCAGCCACCCGATGCCGGTCAACCGTCGCCGACTGCGCCGGCTGCCGCACCTGCGCAAGGCGTCGTGCCGCTTCCCAATCAGCCAATTCCTCAGCCCGGGGCTACATCCGTGCCCGCGCAGCCGGGTGGTCCCGCAGACGGTTCGGGAAGCGCCCGTTCGCGCAGTACGAGCAGCAAGCCTGACCAGAGGGTGACTCAGGGTGGGACCAATAAAACTGCCCAATCGAAGTCAACCTCCGCAGCCAACAGAGCGGCGAGCAAGACGGAAAAAGTTAAGACTGCTGTGGGAGGCGTAATAAAAGGAATTGGCGGAGTCCTCAGTAGGAAAAAGAAACCCGCCAACCAGCAACCTTAGCGGAGAATTTCAGGCCGGCCCTCGGTGGGTTTTTAGCAACAACCGATTGAGTAATTTAGAGGTTCGTATCACGAGGTTTGAAAAATGATTGGCAGTGTAGTTGGGAATTATAAGATCATCGACAAAATTGGCGAAGGCGGGATGGGCGCGGTCTTCAAGGGTGTTGACCTGATGCTGGAACGCGAGGTCGCCATAAAAATGCTGCGTCCCGAATTGGCGAGCCAGCCGAATGTTGTTGAGCGGTTCCGAACCGAAGCAGTTACTCTTGCAAAATTGAATCACTCCAACGTCGCAACGCTGCATAGCTTTTTTCGCCAGGGCGACGACTTTTTCATGGTGATGGAGTTCGTGCGGGGCAAGACCCTGGATGACTTGATAAGGGCGCAGGGGGCGATGCAGTGCGACCGGGCAATTGAGCTGTTTTGCATGGCGCTCGAGGGGATCGATCACGCGCACAAGATGGGAATAGTACACCGTGATATCAAACCGGCTAACATGATGTTGACCGAGACCGGCTCTATCAAGGTAATGGACTTTGGTATTGCCCGGGTGCTCGGAACCGATCGCCTTACGAGGGCCGGACACTTGATCGGCACGGTCGAATACATGTCACCCGAGCAGGTTCGCGGCGAGGAAACCGATGCTCGATCGGATATTTATTCGCTCGGTATTTTGCTTTACGAGATGCTGACTGGCCGGGTGCCGTTCAACAGCAACAGCGAGTACGAGTTGATGCGCTGTCAAATCGAGGATGCGCCTGCGCCGCCTCGCAGTCACGCACCGCATATTCCGCTGCCAGTCGAGCAGGCGATTATGCGTTCGCTGGCCAAGAAGCGCGAGGCCAGATATCAAAGCGCAAGCGAGTTTCGCGCGAGGTTGATCCAGCGGAATATTGGCGCGGTTACCAGGCCTCTCAATGATACGGCTTCGCGGGCCGGTGGCTTTGCGGCGCCCTCGACGCAGTCGGATCATGCGATGCGAACGGCTTCGCCGTCGGCCGATGTATTGAAAGCGACCCGTCTGGCAGGAGGCGATATCGCGCCGGCCGCAACTGGCGGCGAGATCAAGGCGACTCGGCTCGCTCAACCGGATGCGACGATTCCACACTCGCAGGTTGCACCAGGTCATTACGCGGAGCCTTCGGCAGCATATGTCCCACCGGGACAGGCTTCGTTCCTGAGCAATCTCAACTGGAAGCATTTTGCAGGAGCGGGCGCAGTAGCCTTAGTGTTGATCGTCGCGGTTATTGCCGGCACATTTGCCCTCATGGGAGGCGCAAAGTCCGAAGCTGTTCAGCCGGCAACGACGCTTTCGCCAACCCCGGCAGCACAGGCTCCCGCTCCCGCGGCTTCAAGCGAACCCGCACCGGCGCAGAGCACCCAGCCGCTGCCGACCCAGCCGGCTCAGGTTGTTTCCGGCAATGCGACGCCGCCGGTTTCGGGCTCAACGTCCGGTCGTACTCGAACCCCGGGTACAAAGGCGGCTGATACACCGTCGGGGTCAGAGCAGCCGCCGCCTGCGCAGCCACCTCCACAGACACAGCCTGCAGCTCCGGCGCCTAGGGAAGAGCGGGTTGTCGCTACGAAGCCTGAACCCGAAAAGAAAGAGCCCGAGAAGAAGCCTGAAGAGAAGAAGCGCAGCATCTTCGGAAAGTTAAAGGATGCGATTACCGGGACCAAGAAGGAAGAGAAGAAGAAGCCTTAGTGCCGCCTCGTTCTTCAGGGTTTTTGGTGCTTGATGGAGGCAATCTTATTACTTTCGGTGTCGTGTCGAAGTATTCCGGGACCACCACCGGGCTCCTGTCCGCGATTTCAGCAATGAGGGCCTCGAGCTTTTCTTGTGTTAGCTTCTCGGTAATCTGCTGCCGCACCGTCTGATCTGTGGCTGGAGGCGCCGCCCTGCGTCGCTCTTCGACCTTGATAATGTGGAAGCCGAACTGCGTCTCAATAACGTCACTGACCTCGCCGGGCTTGAGTGAAAACGCCGCATCCTCAAACTCAACGACCATTTTGCCGCGCCCAAAGAAATCGTAGCCACCGCCGTTGTCCCGCGAGCCTGGGTCGTCGGAGTTTTCCTTCGCGAGCTTGGCGAAGTCTTCACCTTTCCGAACCCGATCCAAAAGCAATTGAGACTTCTTGCGCGCCTCTTCTTTGCTGAGTACCGGCTTTTTGGCTTTAGCGTCGTCGGCGGGTTCTTCGTCGGGTTGAGTGCTGACCAGAATGTGACGAACGCGGACTTCATCGAAATCGGCCAGATGATCCTCATAGTACTCATTAACTTCAGCGACAGTGACACGCTCACTCGCTGTTTTTTGGAGATCAGTCAGATAAGCGCCTGCCAAGACCTGGCTTCGGCTGACGATAATCTGCAATCGGGTGGGGTCTTCGCGGTCCAGCCCCGCTCTGAGCGCACGCTCGGCAATTACTTTGAATTCGCCAAACTGTTTCTTTAGTTTAATCCGCCCTGGCCCCTGTGCTTGCTTCGCGGCGAAAGCATTGATCTGGATGAAGTCGTCGAAAGCCTTCGGATGACTCGCATAAAAGGCATCGATTGACCTATCAGGAACCTGCGCATCGGGATTCTTTTTTCTGTAAGCATCGTTCAGGGCTTTGTCCACCTCAAAGGAGAGCAGCGGTATCAGACGGACTTGCTCAGCGTAGTTGCTTTCTTCTGCGATTCGAGCGAGAGCCAAAAGCTTCTTGATCTCGGAAACGAACTTTTTCCTTTCTAGTGGATCCGCCGCGATCTGTTGCTGTTTCTCAATCGAGACCAGCTCCTGAAAGATGATTCGCATGTCATGAGCGCTGAGCCTGACCGGTGGTGACTTTAAGATCTGACTTTGTTCGATCTTGGATTTTGTTGCCGGCGAACGCCTCGCCCCGGGTGAAGGTTTGGGATTCTTAGTTGGCCTGCGATTATCACGCTGAATGGCGTCGCCAGTTGAGAACAACAAGAAAATGACTGCCAGAAATACGACTTTCATCGGTTGATTCTCCGTATGACATCGACCCTGGTGGGACGAATTGGAAACCTTCAGTGCTCAGCCCTCAACCAGATCGACGAAATGGCGAGATTAGTAATAAGCCTCTCCGGTTGTCAAACATGGAGCCTCGATTTGACGGATCAAATCCCAAACGATAATGTGAAAATCGCTTGATAAGAGGCGTATCAGGAACCTTCAACTTATCATCGATATGCATTTTACGAAGGAGACTCTATGAACCCCCTCACCCGCAGGAGCCTCGCCGCCCTGCTGCTACTGGCGCTTGTCACTATTTCATCTCAAATGGTCCGAGCGCAAAGCGAGATCGACATACCATATCAAAAGTTTGTTTTGAAGAACGGCTTGACTCTCATCGTTCACGAAGATCACAAGGCGCCTATTGTCGCGGTCAACATTTGGTATCACGTTGGATCAAAGAACGAGAAACCCGGACGCACCGGCTTCGCTCACCTATTCGAACATCTGATGTTCAACGGAAGCGAGAACTTCAACAAAGATTACTTCGAGCCTTTTGAGCGGATCGGGACTACCGATCAAAACGGCACTACCAACGAAGACCGCACAAATTATTTCGAGAATATTCCGTCGTCAGCCCTCGATGTCGCTCTATGGATGGAGTCCGATCGGATGGGTCATCTGCTCGGCGCGATCGACAAGGCGAAACTCGACGAACAACGCGGCGTTGTGCAAAACGAAAAACGTCAGGGCGAAAACGAGCCTTACGGGAAAGTGTTTTCTGTCGCCACGCCGAATCTGTTTCCGGCAAGTCATCCTTACTCCTGGGAAGTAATCGGTTCGATGGAGGACCTCAACGCCGCCAGCCTCGAAGACGTGCGCGAGTGGTTCAAAGCTTACTACGGCGCGGCGAACGCGATCATCGTCATCGCCGGGGACGTAGACCCAAAGACAGCTAAAGAAAAGGTCGAGAAGTATTTCGGTGATATTCCTTCCGGTCCGCCGGTCACAAAGCACAATGTGTGGATTGCCAAACGAACCGGCGAGCATCGCCAGCAGATGGAAGACCGGGTACCCCAGGCGCGCATATACAAGTTCTGGAACGTACCGCAATGGGGTTCCCCGGAGGCCGATTACTTAAATCTGATTGCAGAGGTGCTTTCGTCCGGCAAGTCCTCGCGTCTGTACAAACGGTTGGTGTACGACGATCAGATCGCTACCGATGTACAAGCGTCGACATATCTGTCGGAGATCGCCGGAGTGTTCATCATCCAGGCATCGGCGCGTCCCGGCGAGCCATTGACAAAGGTCGAGAAGGCTATCAACGAGGAAATGACCAGACTCCTCGCCGAGGGTCCTACTGCTGCCGAGCTTCAACAGGTCAAGATCCAGCATCGCGCCCGCTTTATTCGCGGGATCGAGCGCATCGGCGGATTCGGCGGCAAATCCGATGTGCTTGCGATGAACCAGGTTTATGCCGGGAATCCCGATTACTACAAGACAACGCTAAAACGTGTTGCGGACGCGACAGCCGCCGAGTTAAAGACTGCGGCGAACCGCTGGCTCTCGGACGGTGTTTACGCGCTGGAGGTTCATCCTTTCCCGGAGTACTCGACCATACAGACCAACGTCGATCGAAAGAAACTGCCGGACGCAGGGCCGCCACCCGAGGCGAAGTTTCCTGATCTTCAACGGGCGACGCTTGCGAATGGTTTGAAGATAGTGCTGGCCGAGCGTCACTCGATCCCGCAAGTGAACTTTCAAATGATGATCGACGCCGGTTACGCGGCTGATCAGTTCGGCCTCCCGGGAACCGGCGGAATGACCTTCAGCATGCTGGATGACGGCACCAGGCGGCGAAACGCGCTTCAAATAAGCGATGAGTTGTTGAGGCTCGGAGCTGATCTGAACGCCGGCTCGGATCTCGACACCTCGGCGGTATCGCTATCCGCGTTGAAGGAGAATCTTGATGCGTCTCTCGATGTGTTCGCCGACGTTATTTTGAATCCATCATTTCCGCAAGAAGACTTCGCGCGATTGCAAAAGCAGCGACTCTCCCAGATTCAACAAGAGAAGGTTCAGCCGATCGGCATCGCGTTGCGAGTTTTCGCCGGACTCCTGTACGGGCCCGGCCATGCTTACAGCAATCCGTTGACAGGAACCGGCACCGAGGAATCGGTATCGAAGCTAAAGCGCGAGGACTTGATAAAATTTCATCAAACCTGGTTCAAGCCGAACACCGCTACGCTGATCGTCGTCGGCGACACAACGATGGCCGAGATAAGACCAAAACTGGAGAAGCTTTTCGGCGGCTGGCAGCGCGGCGACGTGCCGACCAAAAACATCGGCACCGTGGCGCTACCCCAAAAACAAGTCGTCTATATGGTGGACCGGCCCGGCTCCGAGCAATCGGTGATTCTGGCGAGCAACCTCGCGCCGCCCAAGGCGAATAAAGACGAGAGCGCAATCGAAACTATGAACTCACTCCTGGGCGGCAATTTCACGTCGCGGATCAACATGAATCTGCGCGAAGACAAACACTGGTCTTATGGAGCCGGCAGCTTTGTGTTTGACGCGCGCGGGCAGCGGCCGTTTATCGCCTATGCGCCGGTGCAGACCGACAAGACAAAAGAATCGATCGCCGAGATAATCAAGGAACTAAACGGAATCGTGGGGACGCGGCCGGTTGCGGCTGAAGAATTGATGAAGGCACAGGCTTCATTGACTCTTACGTTACCTGGATCGTGGGAAACGATGAATGCGCTGGGCGCTTCTATAGGCAACATCGTGCGCTATGGATTGGATGATCGCTACTACGACACCTATGCCGGTAAGATTCGCGCGCTGAAGGCTGGAGACATTGTTCACGGCGCAAAAACTGCGATTCAGCCTGACAAGCTGGTCTGGGTGATTGTGGGCGACCGCGCCAAAATTGAAGCGGGCATTCGAGAGTTAGGACTTGGCGAGATACGGATCATCGATGCCGATGGCAAGCCGGGAAAGTAGCCCCGAGCGCTTTTGCGTGTTAGCGGTCCTTGGCGTCTTTGCGCTAAGAGAACCATTGCGAAGGGGCAGTTCCGCGCAAAGACGCCAAGGACCGCTAACACGCAAAGACGCTCTTTAGCGGAGGCCAACTCGATCAAGCAGGCTGGTGAATCGCGGATCGTTGTGAAGCCAGTCGAATCGCGGATCGACGTTTAGGAACACCATGTAGTCGGTTCGGTCCTGCAGGCCCTTTTCAAGCAAGTTGAACGTCTCCTCTTTGTTCCCAAGACCCGAATAGACCAACGCAATGTGATAAGGAGAAATGTAGCGTTCGGTCGCAAGCTGCTTCAGTTCACCGAGTATCTTTTGAGCTTCGTCCTTCTTGCCCGCGAGCGCCAGCGTGTGTGCAAGCTCGGCGCGCATAAGCGGTGAGCCTCCCGAACCAGCAACCGCCTTTTGAAACTCGGCGATCGACTGTTCATACTTGCCCTTCTGCCCGTACGCCTGCCCCAGATACCGGCGCACCGCAAAAAACGTCGGGTCTAATTCGAGAACCTTTTGACAGGTCGCGATCGAATCGTCGTAGCGATCCGCAAAGAAGTAAATAAACCCGTAATGGGAGCGGATGATCAACGAGGTCGAGTCCAGCTCCTGTGCCGATTTTGTGTGAGCGATTGCTTCATCGGCGCGCCCGAGGGCTATCAGCAAATTCGAATACCATTGGTGCGCCTGAGCGGATCTCGGATTCATGACAAGAGCCTGGCGAAACTCCCTCTCCGCTTCTGACCAATTCCAATCGCCCCTGAACAGAGCATACGCAAGCGATACGTGAGCTTCGGCAAGTGTGTCGTCCAGATCGAGCGCCTTGCGCGCTTCGGCCTTTGCCCTGGGAAAAGCCTCGGTGGGAGGTTTGGCGCCGTAGGTGGCTAGCATGTTGTAGCAATCTGCCAAGCCGGCGTGTGCCATTGCGTAATCGGGCTTGAGCGCGACCGCTTTCTCGAAATGCTCGATCCCTTTGTTCAGTCCCTCGGTCGTTCGCTGGTTCCAATAATTGCGTCCCGTCTCATAAAGCTCTTCGGCGTCGAGCTCTTTGCGCTCCTCTTCGCTCAACTTCAAGCCGAGGGTATCAGAAACTCCGCGAGCAAACCGATGAAACGCCATGGTCAAGTCTGAGAACTTCGGCTTCTCTTGCGCCCCCCAGATGCGCGTCTTATCGCGAGTGTCGATGAGCTCGGCGTTGACAGTGAGAACGTCATCGCGTTTGCTGATTCTCCCGATCATCACCGCGGCGACTCCCAGTTCTCGGCCAACGGTACCAGCGTCGATCTGTTGTCCTCTGTACCGCTCAACGGATCCGTACGAGATGACTCTGAGCTTTTGGAGTTGATGAAGATGGCCGATGATCCCCTCGGTCAAGTCGTCGCTGATGGTCTCCATCTTCGGATCGCCGGTGAGGTTAGCGAACGGCAGTATCGCAACCGAGTCAATTCGATTCCGACCTCCCACAAAGGTCATCGCAACAGCCGCGACGACGGCAATCGAGAACACAAAGAAGGTCGCCTTCTTATGACGCTTGAGTTCGGTGATCAGGTATTCGGCGCTTGATGTCGTACGAATTGCCGGCGGGTTCGAGTCAATCATCACCGTATCATGCGAATTCGCGCCACTGCTCCGGCGCCCCACCACTGCGTCGCGTGCCCACTGAGGAGGCTGCGAGTGATCAAACTCCGCTTCGACGTCAAGCCGCTGTTTGAGCCGCTTGAGGTCAATCAACATGTCCTTGCTCGTCTGATAGCGTTGTTCGCGATCTTTCGCGAGCGCCTTGCTGACGATCCGCTCGAGTTCGGGCGGCACGTCATAAGCGTAGCGCGCAAGCGGGATCGGCCGCGTGCCCAGGATGCCGGAGATTACATCGCCAAAGCTCGCGCCTTCGAAGGGCACCCGGCCGGCGATCATTTCGTAGAGTACAACGCCGAAGCTGAAGAGATCGGTTCGTGAGTCCACCTGAACGCCGCGGACCTGTTCGGGCGACATATAACTGACGGTGCCCATCACAACGCCCGGATCGGTGTTGACGGGTTTTGTCAGCGCAGTTGGGTCGATAGTCGAGGCTTTTAGCGTGCTGGGTTCGCTGAGCTTAGCAAGTCCGAAGTCCAGGACCTTAACGACGCCGTCCGGTCGCACCATTATGTTTTCGGGCTTGATGTCGCGATGCGCGATTCCAGCTGCGTGGGCTGCGGTGAGCGCGCTTGCTACCTGTATGACGACATCGCAGATCTCGAGCGTCGACATCCTGCCTCGTGCCATGCGGCCGCGCAGCGTTTCGCCTTCGATGAACTCGGTGGAGATGAAGTGAACAGACTCGACCTCGCCTATCTCGAAGATGGTGATCAGATTCGGATGATTGAGAGCGGAGGCCGCTCGAGCTTCCTGCTGGAATCGTCGCACGCGCTCCTCGTCTTTGGTGAAGTCGACCGATAAGAATTTGAGCGCGATCTTTCGGCCCAGTCGCGTGTCGCGTGCGAGGTAGACTTCGCCCATCCCGCCGGCGCCCAGCGAGTCAAGGACTTTGTACGGACCAATCTTTGTTCCGGGATCGATAGCCAAGGCGGTAACAATCCCTCCCAACTGGTTGCCAATAGATCGTTGTCAGCTCTGGTACTTTGCAGCCGGTCTTAGGACCGCGATTCAGCCGCTGAGCTTATCACTTGAAGATTACGCTTTCAATCGGAATGACTGAAAGATAGTGCCCCTAACAAGAGTTTGATTCCCCTACGCGCAAACCCCCAAACGTTGACACTGTCATTGACGCTAACCTATCATCAAACTTATTTCTATTGGACTTTCCGACTCTGTGCGAGTGGCTTAGGAGAGCTTAATGAGCACGATAAATCTCACCAACCCGCTTCAAGAAGCGGAGCACGAATGGGAAGATCGGACACTCAATCCGGCGTTGAAACGATCGCCTGAAACCAGGAAGACTTTTACAACGGTTTCGCTGGCGCCGATCGAGCGGTTGTATACGCCGAACAGCCTGCCGGACTTTGACTACGAGACCGAACTCGGGTTTCCAGGCCAGCCGCCGTATACACGCGGGATTCACGCCACTGGGTATCGCGGAAAACTGTGGACGATGCGACAGTTCGCGGGGTTCGGTTCGGCTTTTGATACCAATCAACGGTTCAAATACCTTCTTGAACACGGTCAGACGGGGCTGTCGGTTGCGTTCGATCTTCCGACTTTGATGGGTTACGACTCGGATCACCCGTTCAGCGAAGGAGAGGTTGGTAAATGCGGCGTGGCGATATCGAGCCTCGCGGATATGGAAGTGTTGTTTGATGGAATACCGCTCGAGCAGGTTACGACGTCGATGACGATCAACGCTCCTGCTTCGATGGTGCTTGCGATGTTTTTGGCGGCAGCGGAAAGACAAGGCGCTGACTGGAGAAAGGTCGGCGGGACTCTTCAAAACGACATACTAAAGGAATACATCGCCCAAAAAGAGTGGATCTATCCGCCGCGGCCGTCGATGCGGCTGATCACCGACACAATCGAGTTTTGCACCCGGGAAGTGCCGCGATTCAATCCGATTTCAATCTCGGGCTACCACATTCGAGAGGCCGGCTCGACGGCGCTCCAGGAGCTTGCATTTACGCTGCGCGACGGGATCGAATACGTGCAGTACGCGGTTGATGCCGGAATGCATGTGGATGATTTCGTACCGCGGCTCAGTTTCTTTTTCAACGCACACAACGACTTTTTCGAAGAGATTGCGAAATATCGCGCCGCGCGCCGAATCTGGCACAAGGTGATGACTGAGAGGTTCGGTGCGACGAACCCGCGCTCGTGGATGCTGCGGTTCCACACGCAAACCGCTGGTGTATCGCTGACCGCACAGCAACCATTAAACAACATCGTGCGGGTGGCGATTCAAGCGCTAGCCGGCGTGCTTGGGGGCACTCAGTCTCTGCACACTGACGCTTACGACGAAGCGCTGGCGCTGCCGTCGGACGAAGCGGCGTTGATCGCGCTTCGAACTCAACAGATCATCGCCCACGAATCGGGCGTGACCAATACCGTTGACCCGCTTGGCGGTTCATACTTTCTCGAGAAGCTTACCCGCGACATGGAGGAAGGAGCGTTCGATTACTTCCGCAAGATCGATGATTTTGGAGGGATGGTCGAAGCGATCGAAGCAGGCTTCCCGCAGCGCGAGATTCACGATTCGTCTTATGAATTTCAGAAAGCGGTTGAATCCGGAGATAAGATCATCGTCGGAGTGAATGATTATGTCATGCAAGATGAGCGAATGGAGTTGTCGCTTCTTCAGATCGACGAATCGGTGGCTGCGCTTCAGGAGCAGCGTCTAAGGGAACTCCGCGCGCAACGCAATAACGAGCAGGTCGATAAGACGTTGAAAGATCTTGCGGAGGGCGCCCGCGGTCGCGAGAACACTATGCCGCTGCTTTTGGATTGCGTGCGCGCGTATGCGACTCTCGGAGAAATGTGCGATGCGCTCAGACCGGTTTTTGGGGAGTATCAGGAACCGGCGTTTTGAGAAAAGACGCTCGGCCGGTTCACTTTCATAAGGGTCCCCCAGTTGATCGCCGTACGTTCCTCGCGAAATAGATAAGGAGCTATCGTAATGAAGCAAATCAAACAACTGCTCGCGCTCTGCTTTGCGAGTTTAATTGTCGTCACCGCGAGCGCCCAGCAACCGAGAAAAGTCAAAGTAGACTTCAAGGACGTCAAACTCAAAAACGGTTTGCGGGTCCTGCTGGTTGAAGACCATAACGCACCCGTAGTCTCGGTTGCCATCACCTATGATGTAGGTTCTCGCAATGAGCGAAAGGGACGCACCGGATTCGCCCACCTGTTCGAGCATATGATGTTCACAGGCTCTCAAAATGTGGGCAAGAACGAATACTCGCTGTTGATTGATACCAACGGCGGATCAAACAACGCGACAACAAGCGAGGATCGCACTCTGTACTTCGCAACCGTACCGTCCAATCAGCTGGACATGATTTTGTTTTTAGAAGCGGATCGAATGCGAAATCTGGATGTTACCCAGGACAACCTCGACACCCAGCGGAACGCCGTCCAGGAAGAGCGCCGGCGTGGGCTCGACAATCAGCCTTACGGCAAAACCGGCGAGAAATATCAGGAGACGATTTACGACAACTTCGCTTACAAGCATTCGGTCATTGGATCGATGGATGATCTTAATGCGGCCAGTCTGAAGGACGTCACCGACTTCTTCCGTGTCTACTACGCGCCGAACAACGCCGCGCTCGCGTTGGTGGGAGACTTCAAGGCCGATGACGCGCTTGCCAGGATAAAGAATTATTTCGAATCGATACCATCGCAACCGACCCCGCAGGCAGTTGACACGACGGAACCCGAGCAGACTGCGGAACGGCGATTCACTGTTGAAGACCCGCTTGCTCGCCTTCCACAGATATTGATTGGCTACAAGGGAATCGTTGGCAACACCGCCGATGCTTATGCAATACAGGTGTTGAATCAGGCCCTTGCTACCGGACAGAGCTCGCGTTTCTATCAAAAGTTGGTAAAGGAAAAGGAGCTGGTGACCGGGATTTTTGCTTTCCCCAACGCGATGCGCGGAAACGGAGATTATCAGATTACCGCGACCGTCGCGCCCGGCAAGAAGATAGAGGATGTCGAAGCCGCTATCAACGAAGAAATCGCCAGGATTCAACGTGAACCAATCGCCGATTGGGAACTTGCGAAGGCCAAGAATTCTTCGCGCCGCGGTTCGATCCAGGGGCTGCAGAGTTCGTTGGGCGTCGCAACCCGGCTGACCCAGTTCGCGGTGTTCTACAACGATCCGAATCTTATCAACACGCAGTTCGACAAGATCGCCGCGGTTACTAAAGACGACGTACAACGCGTTGCGGCCAAATATCTAAAGGCAGCAAATCGTACTGTGGCCATTACTGTCCCGCCGACGAAGGCGCCAGCTGCCGGATCCGGGGCGAATCAGTGACACCGGGGCAACACAGCGATGCTGTTTGGACGTTACATCGGACACCAAGATCAGTATTCAGGGTCTCGAGCAGCAAAGCTTGCACTCTGAACAGAAGGCAGAGGATTGGAGTTATGAAGAACATTATCTCGAGATTTCGGCGACTGGCGATGATAGGCGTGGTTGTTGGGCTCGCAACGATGATCGCGGTCGCACAAGCACCAAAACCCACGTCAAAAGGCCTGGTGATAAAGGGAAAAGCGCCGATTAGCAAGGAGGTGCTTAAGGTAAAGCTACCAAAGCCGTTTGAGACAAAGCTAAAAAATGGCTTGCAGGTGATCGTTCTTGAGCAACACAAGCTGCCGACGTTTGCGATGCAGATGGTTGTACTCAGCGGCGGGCTCGCCGATCCGTCGGATCAGCACGGGGCCGCGCAATACACAGCTTCGCTGCTCCGTGAGGGCACCAAGACGCGCACGAGCAAGCAGATCGCCGAGCTGGCAGATTCACTTGGCGCCTCGGTTGGAGCGAGCGCCGGTTTGTTCTCACCAACAAGCAATGTTTCGGCTTCGGGACTGACGGACAATTTCGATCAGATTATGGAGTTGTTCGC
>Ga0075418_10002073_pt1 | contig 22781 bp, 19 predicted proteins | sample SoiMetdeltSBSDD2_FD_81776 | JGI IMG/M metagenome (GOLD analysis project Ga0075418, IMG submission 81776) | Bulk soil microbial communities from a Populus tree surrounding site in Tennessee, USA - Soil MetaG P. deltoides SBSDD2 | ecosystem: Environmental > Terrestrial > Soil > Tree plantation...
CAGCGCGATTCTCACCGCCGTGAACGCGCCGCTCGTGCTCGCGTGGCAGAACGTCGCGTCGCCGATCGCGGTGCTGCTCGGACCGCCACTCATCCTGCTGACCGCGATCGCGCTCGTGACCGGCTTCCTACTGTTGATCGTCGCGCCGTTCGGAACGATCGTCGCGTGGCCGTTCGCGCGCCTCACCGAGTGGAGCCTCTCCGCGTGCGAGTGGGTGGTTCACCTCGGCGACCGCGTTCCCGGCGGATACGTCTACGCGCCCGCGCCGCCGATGTGGTGGTGGTCAATCACGCTCTCCTCTGCATCGACGGCCGGCTCGAAGGCACCTTGCTCGGCGATGCCGACGCGCTCGTCGTCGACGAGGCGCACGATTTGGACAAGGTGGCGACCGAGGCGTTCTCGCACCGCTTGGGCTCGGTGCAAGGCGAGTCGGTCGTTCTCGCGACGCGCCGTCTCGAAGCCGAGCTGCGGCGTGTGCCGGTGAACGACGCAACGGCGGCCATGCAACTGGCGTTGCCGCCACTGCTGCAGGCGGGCAACGCCATGCGCGGCAGCCTGCAGCGGCTCCTCGCGACGCTCGATGCGGCATTGCCGCGTGCCGCACGCGTGCGCGTGCGACAGCGCTACCGTGATCCCGACGAAGTGTTCGCGCATGCGCGCGAGGCGGTGCGGGATCTGCACGAAACGCTGCTGCAGGCAGCGAGCGCGGCGGCTGCATTCGAGAGCGCGGCTCTGGCCGCCGCGGTGGGCGAGCCGGCCACGGCGACCGTCGTCGAGCTCGCCGGTCTGGTCGTCGCACTGCAGCAGGAGGTGGGCGATACGCTCGACTTCCTCACCCGCGACACCTGTGAAGATTGGGTGCACCATCTCGATTTCGGCGGGCCCGAGTCCGCACTGCGCGAGATTGTGGCGGCACCGCTCGACGTCGGGCCCGCCCTGCAGCGGATGCTGGCCCAGCCGGAGCGCGCCATCATCTATACGTCCGCGACCTTGTTCGTGGACGGGGAAGCGGCGCATGTGCGGCGACGGCTCGGCTTGCCCCAGGCGGTGGCACAGCAGGCCATTCCGTCGCCGTTCGACTTCGCCCGGCAATGCACCGTGGTGCGCACCGCCGATCTCGGGGATTATCGCGACCCCGAGTTCACGACCCAACTCGCCGGCCTCGTCGAAGCGGTGCACCAGCGCACACGCCGGCGCATGCTGGTGCTCCTCACCGCGCATTCGATGCTGCGCGCGCTGCACGCAGAGCTCCGATCCCGGCTCGGCGAGGCTGCGCCGTTGCTGGCGCAGGGGATCACCGCCGATCGCGACACCTTGGTCTCCCGTCTCACGGCCACGCCGGGCGCCATCCTGCTCGGCACCGACAGCTTCTGGGAGGGCGTCGACTTTCCCGGCGAGGCGCTGGAGATCTTGGTGCTGGCGAAGTTGCCCTTCGCACCGCCCGATGAACCGCTGGTCGCGGCACGATGCGAACGCTTGGCCGCTCTCGGCGAGAATGCGTTCGCCGACTACTTGCTGCCGCAGGCAGTGCTGCGCTTTCGCCAGGGGTTCGGGCGCTTGATCCGCACGCGGCACGACCGTGGCGCGGTCGTGCTCGTCGACAGCCGGATCGAAACGCGCGAGTACGGCGAAAGCTTCATCGCCGCGCTGCCGCAACGAGCGCTGCGGCTCGATGCCGTGCACGAGGTGGTCGCGCACCTGGCGGCATGGTTCGACGCGACGGAGCCTCGCGCGGCCGACACGACGCGGTTGACGCCAAGCGCAGCGGAGCGCACGATGCCTCGCCGGAGGCGGCAATGAGCGCGAGCGTGAGAATCGATGGCGAGCACCTGCCGTTGCACGACGTCCGCGCCGTGGCTGCGGGCGCGGCGGCTTTTCTGGCGCCGCAGGCGCGCGCGCGCTGCGAGGTCGCGGCGGCGACCCTCCAACGCGTCGTAAGCGGCGGCGCCGTGTGGTACGGCATCAACACCGGCTTCGGCCCCTTCGCCCGCACGCGCATCGCCGATTCCGACATCAGCGCTCTGCAAGTGAATCTGATCCGTAGCCATGCGGTGGGTTACGGCGAGCCGCTGCCGGTTCCGATCGTGCGCGCCATGTTGGCGTTGCGCGCGCACTCGCTGGCACGCGGTTACTCCGGCGTCGGTCCGGCGCTGGTGGAGGCGCTGCTGGCGCTGCTCGAGCACGATTGCATTCCGCTCGTGCCATCCCGAGGCTCGGTGGGTGCGAGCGGCGACTTGGCACCGCTCGCGCACATCGGGTTGGTGCTGTTGGGGGAAGGCGAAGTCGTGCGTGCGGGGAAGCGCCTGCCGGCGGCGGCGGCGCTCGAGCAGGCGGGGCTACGACCGCATCGCTTGGCGCTGAAGGAAGGCCTGGCGCTCATCAACGGCACGCAGTACATGACCGCCGCGGGCATCCTGGCCGCGGCGGAAACTCAAATGTTGCTGCATGCAGCCCAAGTGGCGGCGGCGATGTCGATCGAGGCCATGCTCGGTAGCGTCGCGGCGTTCGATGCCGGATTGCACGCCCTGCGTGGCCATGCCGGACAGCGCCAGGTGGCCGCCAACCTGCTCCGGCTGCTGGCTGAAAGCGAGGTCGTGGCCAGCCATGCGAGCTGCGGGCGCGTGCAGGATGCGTATTCCTTGCGTTGCACGCCACAAGTTCTCGGTGCGTCGCAGGACGCCGTGCGCTACGTGGAATCGGTTTTGCAGATCGAGGCCGATGCCGTGACCGACAACCCTTTGGTGTTTCCCGAGGATGATCGCGTGATTTCGGGCGGAAATTTCCATGGCCAGCCCCTCGCGCTCGGGCTCGATCATCTGGGCGTCGCCATCGCCGAGATCGGCAGCCTGGCAGAACGCCGACTGCACCGTTTGCTCCACGATCACGATGTCGAGCAATTGCCGCGCTGCTTGACCACACAACCCGGTCTGCAGTCAGGGCTCATGATGGTGCAGTACTTGGCGGCGGCGCTGGTGTCGGAGAATCGCACCGCACTGCACCCCGCATCGGCGGACAATGTCGTGACCGGGGGCGGGGTCGAGGACCACAACAGCATGGGTAGCATCGCGGCGACACGCCTGCCTCAATTGTTGCACAATGTGCGCGGTGTCATCGCGGCGGAGCTGCTGGCGGCGGCGCAGGCGCTCGAGTTCCACGCGCCGTTGCGCTGCGGAACCGGCACCGGTGCGGCATTGCAGGAAGTGCGGCGGCGGGTCGACGCCCTGGTCGACGACCGGAGTCTCTCGCCGGACATCGAGGCGCTGGCGACGCCGGCGGCGTTGACGGCCATCGTGCGTGCCGCCGAGACAGCACTGGGCGAACACCTCGGGGTTTGAATGCGACGGGGGGACAGGTGCATGCGGCCTGAAAGCGCGCTGTTCGACTGGGAGGCTGCGTTCGCGGCGCGCGAGCTGCGTGCCGCGCGCGGCACGACGCTCGCGTGCAAGGGTTGGTTGCAGGAAGCGGCGCTCCGCATGTTCTGTAACAATCTCGATCCCGAAGTTGCCGAGCGCCCGCAGGATCTGGTGGTCTACGGCGGCATCGGCAAGGCGGCGCGCAATTGGGATTGCGCCCGCGCCATCGTGCGCGCGCTGCTCGCGCTCGCCGACGACGAAACGCTGATCGTGCAGTCGGGGAAACCGGTGGCGGTGTTTCGCACCCACCCCGACGCGCCGCGCGTGCTTCTGGCCAATTCGAATCTTGTGCCGAGGTGGGCGACGTGGGAGCACTTTCACGAGCTCGACCGCAAAGGTCTGATCATGTACGGTCAGATGACGGCGGGGAGTTGGATCTACATCGGCACGCAAGGAATCCTGCAAGGCACGTACGAGACCTTCGCCGCCTGCGCGCGCGCGCATTTCGGCACCAGCTTGGCCGGCAGGTTGGTGTTGACCGGCGGGCTCGGCGGCATGGGTGGCGCGCAACCGCTCGCGGTGACGATGAACGGCGGCGTCTGCCTTGCAGTCGACGTCGACCCCGAGCGCGTGCGCCGGCGCGTCGAGGCAAACTACTGCCAGGAGATGGAAACCGACTTGGAGCGCGCGGTGGCACGAGCGGAGGAGGCGCGCGCGCGCGGCGCCGCGCTGTCCATCGGTCTCGTCGGCAATTGCGCCGAGGTGCTGCCGGAGCTGCTGCGGCGCGGCTTCCACCCCGACATCGTCACCGACCAGACCTCGGCGCACGACGAGCTGCATGGCTACGTTCCGGCCGGACTCGACGTCGAGGCGGCGCGCGTGTTGCGCCAGCAGCACGCCTCGACTTACATCGAGCGCAGCTTCGCCTCGATGGCGGTGCACTGCCGCGCCATGCTCGATTTCCAGCGCGCCGGCAGTCGTGTGTTCGACTACGGCAACAACCTACGCGGACAGGCCCTGAGTGCCGGTGTCGCCGATGCATTCGACTACCCCGGCTTCGTGCCGGCGTACGTGCGGCCGTTGTTCTGCGCCGGCAAGGGGCCCTTCCGCTGGGTGGCGCTGTCGGGAGAAGCGTCCGACATCGCGCGCACCGATCGTCTGGTCCTCGAGCTGTTTCCGCAGGACGAGGATCTCTGTCGTTGGATTCGGATGGCCGCGACGCAGGTGACTTTCCAAGGCCTGCCGGCGCGCATCGCGTGGCTGGGTCAGGGCCAGCGCGAGCGCTTCGGGCTGGCGTTGAACGCGCTGGTGGCGAGCGGCGAGCTCCTGGCACCGATCGTCATCGGGCGCGATCATTTGGACTCTGGCTCCGTCGCGAGCCCGTATCGCGAAACCGAAGCCATGCGCGACGGCAGCGATGCCGTCGCCGACTGGCCGCTGCTCAACGCGCTGCTGAATGCGGTGAGCGGGGCGACATGGGTCTCGGTGCATCAGGGCGGCGGCGTGGGCATGGGATTGTCGCAGCACGCCGGCATGGTCATCGTCGCCGACGGAACGCCGGCGGCGGCAGCGCGCTTGCAACGTGTGCTCGCTTGCGACCCCGGCATGGGGATCGCGCGCCATGCCGATGCCGGTTACCCCGAAGCATTGCGCGCCGCGCGTGACCACGGTTTGCATCTCCCGATGACCCCAGGCTGAGCGCGGGGCGGCGCAGGCGATTCGTTCCCGCCCCAGGACTGGAGGCCCCGCGTGAGCGCCGTCGACTTCGTGCTGTACAACTGCAGCGAGATCGTGTCGCCGGTCGGCGGCAGGAGCGCGCAACGTGGCCAGCGACTCGGCGATCTGCGCCGCGTCGAACGCGCGGCACTCGTGGCCCGTGCGGGCGCCATCGTCGACTGGGGCCCCGAGGACCAGGTGTTGCGCGATTGCGTCAAGGCCCGCGATTGCCTCGAGGTCGACGCGCGACGCCGCAGCGTCATTCCTGCTTTCGTCGACCCGCACACGCACGCCGTGTTCGGCTGCGTGCGCGCGGGCGAATACGCCGATCGGATCGCCGGCAAGAGCTATCGTGACATCGCTGCCGCCGGCGGCGGCATCCACGCGAGCGTGCGCGATCTGCGTGCACGCAGCGAGGACGAATTGGTCGCTCTCACCGTCGAGCGTCTGTGGAAGCTCCTCGCTCATGGCACCACCACGGTCGAGATCAAGAGCGGCTACGGTCTCCGCCTCGACGACGAGCTCAAGCAACTGCGCGCCATCCAGCGGGCGGCGGCACAAGTGCCGATTCGCGTCGTCTCGACTTTCCTCGGCGCGCACGAGATCCCGCTCGAGTTCCGCACACAGCGCGCGGAGTACGTGCGCTTGGTCGTGCACGAGATGCTGCCGCAGGCTGTCCCGCTCGCCGAATTCAACGACGTGTTCTGCGAGCCGAGCGTTTTCACCTTGGCGGAGAGTGAGGAAATCTTGCGCGCGGGGATGCAGCTCGGGTTGGCCCCCAAGCTGCACGCAGACGAGTTGGAAACGTATGGCGGCGCGGAGCTGGCCTGTCGGCTGGGGGCGATTTCTGCCGATCACTTGATGGCGGTTTCATCGGCAGGAATCCAGGCGTTGGGCGCGAGCGACACCGTGGCGGTGCTGCTGCCCGGGACGAGCTTCGGGCTCGCGTCGCGCGATTACGCACCGGCCCGGATGTTGGTGCAGTCGGGAGCCGCCGTCGCGCTGGCCACCGACTTCAACCCTGGGTCCAGCCACTGTCCGAGCATGCAAGCGATCTGGTCGCTGGCGGGTTCGATGTTGCGCCTTACGCCGGCGGAGGGTCTTGTGGCCTGCACCTTGAATGCAGCCGTGGCGATCCGCCGCGAGGCACAAGTCGGCAGCCTGGAGCCGGGGAAACGTTGCGATTTGGTGGTCACACAGGGTGCGGACTACCGCGAAGTGCCCTACCAGTTCGGGGTCAACAATGCATCTGTCGTGGTGAGTGAGGGGAAAGTCGTCTGGAGCGAGAAACCACTCTAGGCGTGGGAGCCAAGCGTGAGTAAGGCCACCACATTCCAGCGGCGCGCGCGCGATTTCGCCCAGCGCGAGGACTGGGACCGGGCGCTCGTCGAGCTGCGCCAGGCGATCGCATCGGACGGCTCCAATCCCGTGCTGCACAATCACATGGGGGATCTGTTCCTGCGCAAGGACGAGATCGTCCAGGCCTGCCAGCATTTCGAGAAAGCGATCGAGCTCTATGGCGGGCTCGGACTCCACGCCAACGCCGTCGCGCTCTGCCGCAAGGTGATTCGACTTTGCCCTTCGCGTGTCGAGGTTCGCTACCGTCTGGCGTGCCTGCGTCACGAACAGGGTCTCAAGTCCGAGACCACGGCGTCTTTTGCCGATTACCTCGAGCACTTGGCGGCGCACGGCGAGACCGACGCGCACAAGCTGGAACATCAATGCCGCACCATCGTCGAAGAGTTCCCCGAGACGGCGCCGATCGGCAAGATCCTCGAGAAGCTCGAGGAAGCGCGGTCCTTCGCCGTGGCGTTCGAGATGGTGCAGAGACTGGCGCAGCGCGCCGCCGACGCCGGGGACGACGAAGCTGCGCGCCGCTACACCACCAAGATGCGCTCGCTGCGCGTGCTGGTGGAATCGCGCGGCGGCACGCTTCCGGGTGAGTCCACCGAGCACAAGCCCTCCACGAGGAGCGCCGAAAGCATCGAGTTTTCCGCAACGCCCCCGGCTGCGCGCCCGGCGGCGGAAGCGGCGGGTGCGAGCTTGCAGCTCGAAGACATCCGCGGCACCATCGCTCGCAGCGTCTTCGGCGCCGATCTGCCGCAAACCCAGCCCGCGGCGAGCGACCCAGAGCACACGGATGCGAGTGACCTCGAGCCCCCGGATGCGAGTGACCTCGAGCCCCCGGATGCGAGCGACCTCGAGCCGACGGATGCGAGCGACCTCGAGCCGACGGACGCGAGCGATGGGGCCTCGGAGACCTGGAGTGCGGGCACACTCGACGATCTCTCGACGGAATACGAGTTGCCCGAAACCTCGCTCGACGATGTGGCGCAACTCTTCGCGTCTCCGGCTGCAGCCGCCTCGATCTCCGACGCAGTCGATGGGTTCGAGGAGCACGCGGACGCTAGAGCGGCGTCCGTGGATCCATTCGCCACGGAGGATTCGGCGCCCGAGCTCATGATCGAATCGTTTCCGATGCCGCCGCGTCAGCCGGAAGAAGCGCTGCCGGACGAGGCGTCGCCACGCGAGTGGAGCCTCGAGGACGATGCGAGCGCAGACGAAGCCGAGGGCACCACGCTCTATTCCAGCACTCCGCCGGTCGAACCCAGCTTCTCGTTGCCCGAGATCGAGCCGTTGCCGGATCTGGCGGCGCAGGGCGCGAGCTCGATGCCGTTCGCGCTGCCCGAGCCAACCATGATGCCGCATCCGGTTGCCGAACCCGCGAGGGAATCGATGCCGACGTTGCCGCTTCCGGCCGAGCTGCACGCGAGCGTGTGGGTTCCCGGCGTGGATTCCGATCTCGCCGGGCCGCAACCGCAGGAAGGTGGTTCGACGCACGAGCTGGCGGAAGTCATCGATACCTTCCGGCGACAGATGGCGCTCGCGCTCGGAGACGATGCGGCCGCACGCTACGATCTCGGCGTCGCCTACTACGAGATGGGTTTGTACGGCGAAGCGCTCGACGAGTTCGAGGCGGCGCGAGTCAGCACGCCGTTGCGCGAGCGCAGCCTGGAAATGATGGCGGCGTGCATGGCGATGCAGGGTCGGCACGCCGAGATTCTCGACCTCCTGGCGCCCGCGCTGCACGTGCAAGCGGACCCGCGTCTCGGGCTCGGGCTGCGCTTCAGCATGGGGGTGGCGTGCGAGGCCCTCGGGCGCCGCGCCGAAGCACGCCAGCATTTCGAGGCCGTCGCAAGGGTCGACGGCTCCTACCGCGATGTCCGCGCGCGCTTGCAACGCTACTAAGGCCCTCCCCCGCCCGCTTTGCTTTCCCCCGTCGCGATCCTCGCAGTATTCTGCCCGGCGTCCCAAGGGCGGGGGATCGGTGGCGCAAGCTTCGGGGTGGCGATGGAAACGCGCGAGCTCATCCGCACGGCGCTGTTGGTGGCGCTGTGCGTCGCCGTCGGCTACCTCATGGCCCCCATTCCCAACCTGGAGTTGCTGAGCGCCGCCATCTTCACTTCCGGAGTGCTGAGCGGAGCCCGGCGTGGTGCGGTCATCGGCTGCACGGCGGAGACGATCTATTCGGGGCTCAACCCCTACGGCTTCGCCCCCTTGCCGTTGCTCCTCGCCCAAGTCGTCGGCATGACGCTCATCGGTACCGCGGGCGGCCTGCTGGGGCCGTCCACCGAACGTCTGTCGCGCGTTGCAGACGCCGTGTTCGCCGCAGCCTGCGGCTTGATCCTGACCCTGTTCTATGACATCGTCACCAATCTGGCCGGCTACCTGCTCGTGCGCGAGTCGACCCCGTTCTTGGCGTACATGATCGCTGGATTGTCATTTCCGTTTCCGCTGGCGCACGCCGGCAGCAACAGCGTTTGCTTCGCCCTGGTGGTTCCGAGCGTTCGCCGTGCGTATCGGCGCTGGAGTCGTGCGTGAGCGGCGGCCTCATCCCGAGACGAGCGCCGCGCCGCACCGGCCACGCCTGTGCCGCTCTCGGCCTCCTCCTGTGCGCTGGCGTGGCACGCGCTCAAGTGGCGCCGCTTGGGACCCCAGACGCCGGCGCCGACCAGGTGCTCGAACGCGAGCAGCTGCTGGCCTTCGAGCCATTGTCACTCGAGGATGTCGTGCGGCATTTGATCGGTGTCGCGGTGTCGCGCCGGGGTGCGGTCGGGTCGCTCGAGTACATCAACATCGCCGGTGCGACGAGCGGGCACGTCATGCTCAGTCTCGATGGCATCGATCTGGCCGAGCCCGAGCTCGCGTTCCCGCGACTGTACGCGCTGCCGCTGGCTGCGGTCGAACGCATCCAGGTGTTTCGCAGCACCGTGCCGGCGCGGATCGAGATCTGGACCCGGCGCAGCCAAGCGAAAGCGAGCGCGAGCGAGATCGACCTCGGGCGCGGGGACGTCGAGACCCGCGTGCGCCGGGTGCAGTTCCTCCTGCCGCCGCGCGCATGGTGGGTGGGAATGCGGTACGACGAGCTGCTGCGCGGCAGGGACGATTTTCGCTCCGCGCCGACGACGCAGGCACCGCTCTCTTTCGGCGCCTACGACGGTCGCGGCCGCTCGCTGGTTTTCGGCTTCGAACGCGAGGGCGGCGAGAGAGTGCGTGTCTTCGTCGCCGACGCCTTCGACAACGCGCACGGCAGCTACGAGAGTTTGGACGAAACCACCGGCTCGAGTCGTGTGCTCGGATCGGTGCGCTGGGCAAAGCCGCTCGGGGAGTGGGATTTGGTGCTCGACTTGAGCCAGCAAGCCTGGGAGCGCGTGCGTGGCTTCGCCTCCGGCACGCAGAACATCACCGAGACGCAGGGCCGTTTCGGCGTCGATCTGGTGCACGACGCGAGCGCGGGCCTGCGTGGTGCGCTGCGCCTGCGCGCCGCCGATGTCGAGGGCGAGCGCATCGGCACCCCCGACACCACGGGCGCGCGCTACCAACGTTACGATGCCGAGGTCCACCTGGGCACGAGCGGTCCGATCGGCTGGAACGTCTGGGCGGGCATGCATCGCCGCAATGATCTCCGCGATGAGTGGAGCGCGCGGGCCCAGCTCGAATGGCGGCGTGCGGCGTGGTCGGCCGCATTGCAAGGCGGGCGCGGGGTGAGCTTCGCCGGCTGGGGCGAGACGCGAACGGCGGGCGACGACGGCGTGCGCGCCGGGACGTACGCGAATGCGGCGTTGCGGCGCGAGGGCGAAATGTCGAGCTTCGCTCTGGCGGCGACGGCGAAACACTTCGAAGCACTCGGAGACGCCACCGCCTTGCTGTTCCCCGAGCTCGGCCGGGGTCCGGAAGAGGTGGCGGCGTTGTTCACCGACGCCGGACTGCACGTGCTGGGCGGTGCATGGCCGTGGCGCGTGGACGCGCGCGTTTCCTGGTTGCCGGAAGTGCGCGGGGATCGCGGCGGGCTGCCCGACGTGCAGGTCGAAATGAACACCAGCCTGAGCGCGGCAAAGCTGTTTCAGAGCGATCTGCAAGTGACGTTGCGCGCGCGCGGGCGCTACGAAACGGAGCGTGTGTTCACCGGCGCGGTCGCGCTCGCTTCCTATGCCGCTTTGGACCTGCGGCTCGATTTCCGTGTGCTCGAGCGCATGCTGATCTACTGGGACGTACAGAACGCGGCCGACACGGTGTACGAAATCCACCCGGGGGTGGAAGTGCCGGGCCGAGCGTCTCTCGTCGGTGTGCGTGTCGATCTGCTCGACTGACTCCGCCCTTCGATCCTCCCAGAATCGGCCGTTCCATGTCGCCCCGCCAGCGCGGTGCAGCCTGGTTCATGCTCCTGCTCTTGTGCGGGCATGGGCTCGATCGCTTGGATCTCGGCTTCGAAGCCCCGGCGGGCCCCACGCAACCTCTGCCGCGCGCCACGCCGGCGGATTCGACCGCTCGGCCCGCCGCGCCGGGGAATGCGGTCGCGCTGCCACCCCCCGAGGTCACGGCACCGATCGCGATCAACCGCGCCAGCGCCCGCGAGCTGCAAGCGCTGCCGCGTGTCGGCCCGGTGCTGGCCGCGCGCATCGTCGCCTATCGTGACGCGCACGGACCCTTCCATGGCGCTCGTGATCTGGAAGGCGTTCCCGGCATCGGTCCGCGCACGGCCGCCCGCTTGGCATCACTCCTGCGTTTCGACTGATGGTCTCCAGTGCGTCGAAGTGGTGCGTGCGGTGCCGTGAGGCCGCGTCGCATCGCGTCGTGCCGAAGGCGGCAGACGCTGCCGGCCCGGCAACGTCGGCTGGGCCTCGGCCCCGCGCTGCCATTTGCACGCTGCGACCGCCGGGGGCCTCTCGGACGTGCGGCACGTCCACGGAAGCTGGCGTGACGCAATCACATGCGCGGCATGGCGCGGGCATGTGGATTGCAGTGCGCCGACGGCGAAACTGCAACACCGGTCCCTTCCAGATTTCCGTGCGGGGAGACGCATGCACGCCGACGCGAAGATCGCGACTCAGCTCCTCGAGTCTTCCCGCCTGACCCGTGAGCAGCTCTCGGACGCGGAGAAGGTCGCGAGCCGCGACAAGACCTCGCTCGGCTCCGCACTCATCCGCATGGGGGTGCTCGGCGAGGCCGAGTACGAGCAGATGTTGTCGCGCCAGTACGGCGTGCCGTCGGTGCGTTTGGACGACGTCAAGATCCCGCCCGACGTCATTTCCTTGGTCCCGTCCGAAGTGGCCGGCAAGTTCCAGGTGATTCCGATCGCGCGCATCGGTCGCCAGCTGACCTTGGCGATGGCGAACCCGCAGAACATCTTCATCATCGACGACGTCAAGTTCATCACCGGCCTCGACGTCAAGGCGGTGGTCTGCGCCGAAGCGGCGATCAAGAAGGCCATCGATCGCTACTACGACCAAGCCGACTCGCTGGCCTCGGTGATGAAGGAGATGGACGGCGACATCGAGGTTCTCGAAGAAGAGAAGGACCAGGACTTGGGGCTGGCCGCGGCGATGGACGAGAACGCGCCGGTGGTCAAGCTGGTCAATTCGCTGCTCTCGGAAGCCCTGCGGCGCGGCGCCTCCGATATCCACGTCGAACCCTACGAGCACAGGATGCGCGTGCGTTACCGCGTCGACGGCGCGCTGCACGACATCATGTCGCCGCCGGCCCGGATGCGGTCGGCCGTCGTCTCGCGCCTGAAGATCATGTCGGAGCTCGACATCGCCGAGCGACGTGTGCCGCAAGACGGACGCATCAAGATCAAGATCAAGGGCAAGAAAGTGGACGTGCGACTTTCCACCGTTCCCACGATCTACGGCGAAAAAGTCGTGATGCGAATTCTCGACGCGACGAACCTGCAGCTCGACCTCAAGAAGCTGGGCTTCGACCCGTTGGGGCTGCAGAACCTGCTGCGCGCCATCGCCCTGCCGTACGGCATGGTGTTGGTCACCGGCCCGACCGGCAGCGGCAAGACCACGACGCTGTACTCGGCACTGTCGCGGCTCAATACCGACGACACCAACATCATGACGGCCGAGGACCCGGTCGAGTACAACATCGAGGGCATCAACCAGGTGCAGGTCAACGAGGAAATCGGTCTCACGTTCGCCACCGCGCTCAAGGCCTTCCTGCGCCAGGACCCGAACATCATCATGGTCGGCGAAGTCCGCGATCTGGACACGGCCTCGATCGCGGTGAAAGCGGCGCTCACCGGCCACTTGGTGCTGTCCACCGTGCATACCAACGACAGCGCCAGCACCATCAATCGCCTGGTGGACATGGGCATCGAGCCATTCCTCGTCGCCAGCTCGCTCAACATCATCTTGGCGCAGCGCCTGGCACGCCGCATCTGCTCGCGCTGCAAGGCCGAGGTCGGCGTGGCGTCGGAAGAAGTGATGCGCGAGCTCGGCTGGGACCCCAAGCGCGGCAGCTTCAAGATGTGGAAGGGCAAGGGTTGCAACGATTGCAACATGACGGGCTACGCCGGACGGCTGGGCCTGTACGAAGTGCTGAACTGCTCGTCGGTCATGCGCGAGTTGATCCTGGAGCGCGCATCGTCGCCCGAGATCAAGCGCAAGGCGATGCAGGAAGGCATGGTGACCTTGCGCCAGCACGGCATCAGCAAGATCCAGGACGGGATCACCACCGTCGAGGAAGTCCTCAAGGAGACCGCGCGCGACGAGGTCGAAGCGTGAGCACGAACGCGAAGGGAAACCCGTGATCAACCTCCGAGAGTTGCTCGAAAAGATGATCCAGATGAAGGCGAGCGACCTGCACCTCACGGCCGGGTTGCCGCCACAGTTTCGCGTCGATGGCTCACTCGTGAGCAACTCCGAATACGCGGTGCTGACACCGGAAGAGTGCACGCGCCTGGCCTACAGCGTGCTCAACGAGGAACACAAGCGCCGATTCGAGAACGACCGCGAGCTCGACCTGTCGTTCGGGATCGCCGGACTGTCGCGGTTCCGCTGCAACGTCTTCCTGCAGCGCGGCGTCGTCACCATGGCGGTGCGACAGATCCCGTACCAGATCCTGAACTGGAAGCAGATCGGGGTGCCGCAGGTCCTGGCCGACATGGTCATGCGTCCGAAGGGCATGGTTCTGGTCACCGGGCCGACCGGCAGCGGCAAGTCGACGACGCTGGCCAGTCTCATCGACCGCATCAACAACGAGCGCCGCTGCCACATCGTCACCATCGAAGACCCTATCGAGTACGTGCACGAGCACAAGCGCTGCATCGTCAACCAGCGCGAGGTGCGGGCCGACACCCACAGCTTCCAGGCGGCGCTCAAGCACGTGCTGCGGCAGGATCCCGACGTCATCCTGGTGGGGGAAATGCGCGACCGCGAGACCATGGCCGCGGCGCTCACGATCGCCGAAACCGGCCACTTGTGCCTGGCGACGTTGCACACCAACAGCACATTCGAGTCCGTCAACCGCATCGTCGACTCGTTTCCGTCCGAGCAGCAGCCGCAGGTGCGGGCGCAGCTCGCCTTCGTGCTCGAAGGAGTCATCACCCAGCAGCTGGTGCCGCGCGCCTCGGGCAAGGGGCGCGTCCTGGTGGCCGAGGTCATGATCTGCACGCCCGCGATCCGCGCCGTGGTGCGCGAAGGCAAGATTCATCAGATCTACGGGCTCATGCAAGCCGGGGCGAAATACGGCATGCAGACCATGAATCAGGCGCTGCACAACGCCGTGATCAGCCGCTTGATCACCGCCAACGAGGCGATGTCGTGCAGCCCGGAGCAGTTGGAACTCGAGCGCATGCTGACCGCGACGACAGGAATGCCCGTCGGCGCCAAGTGATCCAAGACCGAGGAGAGCGCGATGTCGACGACTTTCATCTGGAAGGGTCGCACGCCGGCAGGCGAGATCCTGAGCGGCGAGCTGGCCGCCGAGAGCAAACAGGAGCTCATCAATCAGCTGCGCCGGCGGCGCATCCTGATCACGTCGGTGGCGCCGAAGTCGGCGGGAAACAAGGAACTCCACCTGCGCAAGCCGCACATCACCACCAAGGAGCTCAGCGTCTTCACCCGCCAGTTCGCGACGATGATCAACGCCGGCCTGCCGCTGGTGCAGTGTCTCAGCATTCTGGCGCAGCAAGCCGACAACGCCTTCTTCAAGAAAAAGATCCAGGACGTGATGAGCGACGTCGAGACCGGCATGACCTTGGCGGAAGCCCTGGCCAAGCATCCCAACGCCTTCTCGCGCCTGTACGTCAACATGGTCGAGGCCGGCGAGTCGGGCGGCGTGCTCGACAACATCTTCCAGCGCCTGGCGGTGTATCTGGAGAAGGCCGAGGCCCTCAAGCGCAAGGTCAAGGGTGCCATGACCTATCCGGCCATCGTGCTCTTCGTCGCCGTCGGCGCCACGACCTTCATGTTGCTGTTCATCATTCCCACCTTCGCCAAGATGTTCTCCGATTTCGGCGGCGAGCTGCCGTTGCCGACGAAGATCGTGCTGCAGCTTTCGGGCATCCTGCGCAACTGGTGGTGGCTGATGGCGGGAAGCGTCGTCGGCAGCGTGATCGCGCTCAAGTCCTACTACAAGCAGGAGAAGGGGCGGCGCAACCTCGACCGGCTCATGTTGCGCTCGCCGGTGCTCGGAAACGTCATTCGCAAGGCGTCGGTGGCGCGTTTCACCCGCACGCTCGGAACGCTCATCAGCTCCGGCGTGCCCATTCTCGAGGGCCTCGACATCACGGCCCGCACGGCGGGGAATGCCGTGGTCGAAGACGCGATCCTGAAGACACGCGCCAGCATCAGCGAGGGCAACACCATCTCGGAGCCGCTCAAGTCCTGCGAGGTGTTTCCCCCCATGGTGACGCAGATGGTGGCGGTCGGCGAGGAAACGGGTGCGCTGGACGAGATGCTGAGCAAGATCGCCGATTTCTACGATGACGAAGTCGATGCCGCCGTCGAAGCGATGACCGCGGTGATCGAGCCGGCGATGATCATCGTCATGGGCGTGCTGGTCGGCGGCATGCTGGTGGCGATGTACTTGCCGATGTTCAAGCTGGTGACGGTGATCTCGGGTTCCTGAACCTTGGAGTGTTGCGGGTGGTGTGGTTGGGTGGTGCGACGGTGTTGGCGTGCGGGGCGGCGGTCCTCGCCGCCTTGCAAGGCCACGCGCTGGCGGCGGCGCTGCTGTCCTGCGTCGGCCTGTGCGGCGCGGCGCTGGTGATCATCCGCTGCGAGGCCGCGCGGCGCGCGCTGGAGCGACACCAGAACGACACCGAGTCGGTGCTGCGCTGTCTGGCCAGCGGGCTCATCACTGTCGACCTGCAGGAGCGGATCGTTCGCTGCAACCCGGCGGCGGAGCGCATCCTCGGCCTGGGACAGCAGGAGCGCGGCGAGCGCACCCTCGGCCAGTTGTTCGCCGAACGTGCGCCACTGCTGTACGAACGCCTGCGGCGCTCGTTGCTCGACGGCTCGGAAATCCACCGCTACGAGTTCCAGCTGACGCAGCCCGAAGGTCCGCCGTGTCCGATCGGCTTGTCGACCTCGGCGCTGCATGCGCCGGACGGCGAGCGCAGCGGACTGCTGGCCACTTTCCAGGATCTGTCGGAGGTGCGGCGGATGCAGGAACGCGTGCGGCGCGCCGATCGGTTGGCCGCCGTCGGCCAGCTGGCGGCGAGCATCGCGCACGAGGTGCGCAACCCGCTGGCCGCCATCGCGAACAGTGTGGACATGCTGCGCGACGAGCTGCCGGTCCAGGGCGAGCAGCGCCAGCTCATGGATCTGGTGGTGAAGGAGAGCGAGCGCCTCAACCGCATCCTCGACGACTTCCTCGAGTACGCCAGCTCGCGCCCGCTGGACGCGCAGGTGGTGCCTGCGGCCACGGCTCTCGAGGACGTGGTGACCTTGCTGCGCCATCATCCGGACATCGACGACGCCATCCAGATCGATCTGCTGGACCGCACCGACGGCGCAGCTCTTTTGTGCATCGATGCCGAGCAGATGAAGCAGGTCTACGTCAACCTGGCGCTCAACGCTTTCGAGGCCATGCAGCATCGCGGCACGCTCACCATCCTCGTCGAGCCCGGCAACGGCGATCCCGAGCATGCCGAGGCCTCGACCGTGGTGCTGCGCTTCCGCGACACCGGGCCCGGCATCGACCCGGAGCAGGAGGCGTTCATCTTCGAGCCGTTCCATACCACCAAGCCCGAAGGCACCGGTCTGGGATTGTCGATCGCCGCCAAGATCGTCGAGAGCCATGGGGGGCGGCTCGAAGGCCAGAACCGCCAGGGCGGCGGCGCCGAATTCACCATTCACTTGCCCGCGGTGACGGGAACGAGCGCCCCGGCGCGCGCCACTCCCGAGACGATCCGCACCCGCGAGCGGGCACACACGGCCATCGAGTCCGAGTCACAAGGCTGGCACACGGTCACGGAGGAGAGCGGGCATGTCCGGTGAGAAGATTCTGATCGTCGACGACGAGCAGAGCATGTGTCAGTACCTGACGATCATGCTGCAAAAAGAAGGTTACGATGTCACCGGCGTCCAGCGGGGCGTCGACGCCTTGCGCGAGGCCAAGGCGCGCAAGTTCGATCTGGTGATCACCGACTTCAAGATGCGGGAGATGGACGGCATCCAGGTGCTCTCCGGCCTCAAAGCCATCGACCCCGAGCTGCCGGTGATCATCATGACCGCGTACGCATCGCAGAAGAGCGCCATCGACGCCGTCAACAAGGGCGCGTTCCACTACCTGATCAAACACGCCAAGAACGACGAGATCAAGATGGTGGTGTGCAATGCGCTCGAGATGCGGCGCATGCGCCGCGACATGGCCGCCGCGCCCGCCCGCACGACCGGACGCAAGGAGATCATGAGCGACTCGCGCATGATCATCGGCAAGGGGCCGGCGATGCAGCGCGTCTTCAGCCTGGTCGAGAAAGTGGCGGTGACCGACAGCACGATCCTCATCCACGGCGAATCTGGCACCGGCAAGGAGCTGATCGCGCGCGCCATCCATTTCCGCTCGACGCGCGCGCACGGGCCGTTCGTCAGCATCAACTGCGGTGCGTTGCCCGAGAGCCTGCTGGAGTCGGAGCTCTTCGGCCACGTCAAGGGCAGCTTCACCGGCGCCATCAAGGACAAGGAAGGCCTGTTCAAGGTCGCCACCGGCGGCACGTTCCTGCTCGACGAGATCGGCGAGACCACGCCCGCGATCCAGGTGAAGCTGCTGCGGGTGCTGCAGGAGAAGGAGATCATCCCGGTCGGCGGCACCAGCCCACTCAAGATCGACGTGCGCGTCATCGCCGCCACCAACCGTGATCTGGAATCCGAGGTGGAGCACGGGCGCTTCCGCCCCGATCTCTACTACCGGCTCAACGTCATCCCGGTGACGTTGCCGACGTTGCGCGACCGGCGCGAGGACATTCCGTTGCTGGTCTACCATTTCTTGCGCAAGAGCCGGCCGAACCACACCGATGTCACACAGATCATCACCAAGGAAGCGCTGCAGGTGCTGGTGGACTACGACTGGCCGGGCAACGTGCGCGAGCTGGAGAACATCATCGAGCGCTCGGTGATTCTCCAGGCAGGGGAGATCCTGCAGCTCGACGACTTGCCGGAGGTCGTGCGCGCCAACCGCCGCGCCGGCGGCTCGCGCAAGCTCTTCGAAGGCACGAACGTGACCCTGGAAGAGCTCGAGCGCGAGTACCTGGTCACGGTGCTCAACGAAACCGGCTGGCAGAAGAAGAAGGCCAGCTCCATTCTCGGCATCAACGCGTCGACGCTCTACCGCAAGATCCAGCGCTACGGCCTGGACAAGGAGAACGCGCGCGGCGACAAGGAAATGGAGCTCGACGAGTGAGGAGCGGCATTGCTTTCGCAAGGCAACCTGCGACGGCTTGGTCCGGAGAATCGCCATCGTCGGGGGAACGAAGGGTCTCGACGCGATGCGTCTGGATCGTGCGGCCCCCTGGCATGGGCCATGCTGACGTGGGCGGCAGGCGAGGGCCGCTCCGGTTCCAGTCTGCGGCGGCGACGTACCGACATGGAGTTCGGTCGTCCTCGCGGTCGTGGTCTGGGTTTTCGCGGGGAAATCTTTTCCCCGCGCGGTAGCGGGAATCTAAATCCGCGTTCTCCTGGAGGAATCTCGACATGCGTTCCAACAAGGGTTTCACCCTCATCGAACTCATGATCGTCGTCGTGATCATCGGGATCTTGGCGGCAATCGCAATTCCGAACTTCATTTCGATGCAGGCGCGCGCCAAGGAAGCGAGTGTCAAGTCGAACGCGCACACGGTGCAGCTGGCCGCGGAAGACTTCGCGGTGCAGAACAACGGTGTGTACGCGACGGACGACACGACGGCGCTCCCGAGCGGCGACACCATCGATCTGTTGCTGCCCGATCCGGATGGCGACGGCACGCCGAACCTGGTGAACCCGTTCGACTCGGCGGACAACTCCGTGCTGTGGACGGGCGCTGCCTCCCTCGACGGCGAGGTCGGCTACGACAGCTCGGCCGATCCGGGCGTGCAGTACACGATCGACGGCATGGGCCGCGCCGGCACTGTCGTCATCACCCTGTCCAACGGAATCTAATCCGGAACGCATCGTACGCGGTGCATGTGGGGCGGGGCGGAAACGCTCCGCCCCACGTTTGGTTTCTCGTGACCCGATTCGCAAAGGAACCACCTTGCGTCAACGCTCCGGCTTCACGCTCGTCGAACTGATGTTCGTGGTCGTGATTCTCTCCATCCTCGTCGGCATCGCGTTCCCGGCGTTTCGGCGCATGCGCGAGCGGGCCAAGGAAGCTCGGGTCAAGACCAACGCCCACACCGTGCAGCTGGCGGCGGAAGATTTCGCGGTGCAGAACCACGGCGTCTACGCCACGGACGACAGCGACACCTTGCCGAGCGGCGACACCGTCGCCAGTCTCGTCACGCCGTCGGTCGAGAACCCCTTCGACAACACCGACGCCACCCCCGTCGTCTGGACCGGTCGTTCGGATGCGGAGGGCCGCATCGGCTACGACACCTCGCTCGAGCCCGGGGTCAGCTACCTGATCGACGGCCAGGGTGAAGGCGGCACGGTTCTGTTCACCCTCTCCAACGGCCACTAGGCCTCGCGGGCCAGCGGCACGCTTCACGCGCTCTTGGTGTCAGGGCACGGCCTTTGCGTTCTCGCCCTGCCTTATGGTGCTTCGGCTACAGAACATCCAGAAGTCCTTCACCTCGGGCTTCCTCATGCGGCGCCGGCAGGTGCTGCATGGCTTGGATCTGAGCATCGAGGCCGGTGAAGCCTACGCTCTCCTCGGCGCCAACGGCGCCGGGAAATCGACGACCTTGCGCATCCTGTTGGGACTCGCGCGACCGGACAGCGGCAGCGGCAGCTTGCTCGGCAAGCCGCTCGGCGACTGTGCCGCGCGCCGGCGTCTTGGCTACCTGCCTGAAAATCCCACCTTCCACGAACAGCTCACGGCGCGCGAGTTCCTGCGCTACGGCGCCGGCCTGCTCGGACTCGGCGGTCCCGAGCTCGCAGCACGCATCGACGAGTTGCTCGAGCGCGTCGAGCTGGCGAGCGCGAGCCAGACACGGCTGCGCAAGCTGTCGAAGGGTATGGTGCAGCGCCTGGGTCTGGCGCAAGCACTGCTCGGCGATCCGGAGCTCCTCGTGCTCGACGAGCCGATGTCGGGTCTCGATCCCCCCGGGCGCAAGCTGGTGCGCGATCTCATCCTCGAACAGCGCCAGCAGGGCAAGACGGTGCTGTTCTCGACCCATATCTTGAGCGATGTCGAAGTGGTGTGCACACGCGCGGGAATCTTGCGCGACGGGTGTGTCGCCACCGAGCTTTGTCTCGACGACCTGACACGCCTGCGGGCGGAGAGCGTCGAGCTCACGGTCTCCGCCCTCGACGAGCGCGACGAGCGCCGGCTGGCATTGCTGGCGCAGTCGACGCTGCGCGCCGGGCGCATCGTCCACTTCACCGTCGCGCCGAGCGAAGCGCAGGAGTTGCTGCAAGCAGCGCTCGACGCCGGCGGCCGTCTCGAATCGATGCAGCCGCGTCGCGCCTCCTTGGAGGACATCTATCTCGAGGTGGCACGCCTGAGGAGCCCGGCGGCGGCGGCGAAGCGACGCGATTCGGTGCCGGCAGGAGGCGATCGCTGATGCTGCAACGGGTGTGGACGATCGCGCGCTGGACCATGGTGGAGCTATTGCGCGAGCGGGTCCTGTACGTGGTATTGCTCTTCGCCGCCGTTCTCGTCGGCGGTTCGACCGTGCTCACGCCGCTCACGCCGGGTGCGCAGAAAAAAGTGGTGGTGGATCTCGGGCTCGCGGCCATCGACGCGCTCGGCATCCTGGTCATCCTGCTTTCGGGCACCTCGATCGTGCGGCGCGACATGGATCGCCGCAGCCTCGACGTGCTGCTCACCAAGCCCCTCACCCGGCTGGAGTACTTGGGCGGAAAATGGCTCGGCCTGGTGGCCACGCTCCTGGTGCTCACCGTGGCCATGAGCGTGATCCTGATCACGAGCCTCGAAGCCTGTGGCTTCGGGTGGCAAGCGCGCTACCTGCCGGCGATCCTCGGCTCCGGCCTCGGAATGCTGGTCATGGCCAGCATCGCAGTGCTGTTCTCGACCTTCACCTCGCCGATGCTGGGGGCCTTGTTCACTTTGGCGCTGTTCGTCGGCGGCAGCCTGAGCGAAGGCATGCTGCGCACGGTGGGCGCTGCCGGCGGCAATCCGCTGCTCGAATCCCTGAGCCTGGCGATCCCCAACATGGGGTTGTTCAACCTGCGCGGTGACGCCGTGCACGGGACCGGCGTCGTGCCGGGCCAATTCCTCGTCGCATCGTGCTATGCCGTTCTGTACGTCGCGACTGCGCTCACACTCGCAGCGACCGTCTTTCGCCGGCGGGATTTCCGATGACGCGACACGTCTCCTTGTTCGTGCTGCCGATCCTGCTGGTGGCAACCGCGGTGGCGGGCCGTGCTGGGCAGGCGCAAGTGCGTGCGCGGCCCAAGCGCGCGGTGGCGGCGCTGCCCGGAATTCCGTTCCTCGAGTTCACCGCACTCGGATATCGCGAGGCGGCAGCGGATCTCGCCTGGATGCAAGCGGTGCAGTACTACGGCCAGCACCGTCAGGGCGGCAACGACCTGTCGGAGTTCGGCCATTTCCTGGAGGCGGTGAACACGCTCGATCCGCGCTACGAGCACGCCTACGTCCTGGGTGCCGTCGTGCTCGCGACCGATGGTGGCGATCTCGACGCCGCGCTGGAGGTGCTGCGGCGTGGTGCACGCGCCAACCCCGAATCGGGGACCTGCGCCTTCGAGATGGGATTTCTGAGCTACGTCATCGGCAACGACGCCGACAAGGCGATGCGATACTTCGCGCTGGCGGAGCAGGACGCAGAGCAGCAGGAGCGGGCCCATCGCTTCCGGGCCTTCCTGTCGCGGCGGCTCGGGCGTTTGGAAACCGCCTACCTGTTGTGGCAAGACCTGTACAAGAGTACCGAGAGCCCATCGTTGCGCATCGTAGCGCAGGAAAGCATGCGCCGCATCGAGGACGAGCTGCGCCAACGCGGACAGGTCGTGCCATGAACCTGGTGCAGGCGCTGGCTGTCCTGTTCGGCCTCCTGTTCGGCAGCTTTCTCAACGTCCTGATCCATCGCCTGCCGCGCGACGAATCCCCTTGGCACGGCCGATCGCACTGTCCGCACTGCCGGCGCACGGTGCGCTGGTTCGAGAACCTGCCGGTGCTGTCGTTCTTGGGCCTACGCGGCCGCTGCGCCGGCTGCCACGAGCGCATCTCCTGGCGCTACCCGCTGGTGGAGACTGCCTCGGCACTATTGGCCTGGTTCTGCGCCTGGCATTTCGGCACGCTGGGTGAGATCGCGGCCTACTACTTCTTCCTGGCAACGCTCCTCGCCATCGCCTGCATCGACTGGCAGCACATGATCATTCCGGACGAGCTGTCGCTCGGCGCCTTGGTTTTGGGATTGGTGCTCGCTGCCACGGTCATGCCTCTCGGCATCCTGCAAGCGCTGCTCGGTGTCGCAGCGGGCGCTGGGTTCATCTGGGGGGTGGCGCTGCTCTACAAGCTCACCCGCGGCGCGGAAGGCATGGGATTCGGCGACGTCAAGTTGGCAGGCATGATCGGCGCCTTCCTCGGACCGTTCCATGTCCTGTTCGTCATCTTCTTGGCGGCATTGCTCGGCTCCGTGTATGGAGGCGTTCTCATCGCGCGCGGCGGCACGCGCAAGAGCATGCTCGCCTTCGGCACCTTCCTCGCCATGAGCGCGGCGCTGTCGCTCTTGGTGGGCGACGAACTCGCCGTCTGGTATCTGGCTCTCGGTCGTCGCCCGTAGTCCGCACAAGCCCGCATCGCCAA
>Ga0075418_10002077_pt1 | contig 22746 bp, 24 predicted proteins | sample SoiMetdeltSBSDD2_FD_81776 | JGI IMG/M metagenome (GOLD analysis project Ga0075418, IMG submission 81776) | Bulk soil microbial communities from a Populus tree surrounding site in Tennessee, USA - Soil MetaG P. deltoides SBSDD2 | ecosystem: Environmental > Terrestrial > Soil > Tree plantation...
CGCTCCTCGCCGCGGATCCGGATCCGGTTGCCGCCGGCCCGCTTCGCGTCGTACATCGCCGCGTCGGCGAGCGCGAACGCGGCCGCGAGCCCGTCCGGCGTGCTGACCGGAGCCAGCCCGACCGAGACGCTGACGCCGTACCCTCGCTCCGGGGTCAGCTCCTCGACCGCGCGCACCGCACGGCGCAGCGCGTCCCGCGCCGCCAGCGGCAGTGTTCCTTCCAGCAGTACGACGAACTCGTCGCCGCCGTACCGGGCGATCGAGTCCGCTGGCCGCAGCGACGCGTGCAGCGCCTCGGCGACGGCACACAGTACGGCGTCCCCGACCGCGTGCGACCGGGTGTCGTTCACCTGCTTCAGCCGGTCCACGTCGATCAGCCCGACGGTCGCCTCGGCGTCCGGCCGGGCCGCCAGCCGGTCCGGCCAGGTGCCGACATCGCGGCGGTTCGGCAACCCGGTGAGCGGGTCGGTGAGGGCCAGCCGGTGTGCCTCGCCGCTGGTGCGCCGCAGGCGTTCGGCCGCGCCGCGGGCCTGGTAGTTCGCCAGCCGCTCCGACGGCATCGCCGACGCCGCCTGCTCGAGCTCCCGCAGGTAGGCGGTCAGCTGTGGCGGCTGGCCGCTGTGCAGCTGCACCAGCCGGGCCCGCTCCCGGACCGTCAGCATCCGCAGCTGCGGCACCGCCGTACCGGAGCCGACCAGCTCGACTGCCCGCTCGAGTACCGCGGCGGCCTCGGCGTCCCGGTTCCGCACCTCCAGGCAGCGGCCGAGCGCGATGTCCGCCCGGACCAGGTCCGCGTTGCTGGCGTACTCGCGGTCGATCACGGTGAACTCGGCCGGGTCCACTGCCATCGGGTCGGCCAGCGCCCGGGCCGTCAGCGTGCACGCGTCGAGCACCGGGACGGGCTCGTCGCCGACCTCGGCGCGGATCTCGGCGCCGGCCTGCCGGGCCAGCTCGAACCGGGACCGGGCCACGTCGGCCGCGCCGCCGGCTTCCTCGCAAAGTCCCCACAGCAGGCTGGTCCGGACCCGGTTACAGCCGACCACGAGCAGCTGGGTGCGGTCGTCGGCCAGGCTGAACGCGTTCCCGCTGACCGCGTCCAGCCGGTGGTGCAGGTCCGCGGCCCGGCTGATGATCGCGTGCGCCGGCTCGTACAGGCCGAGGAAGGCCAGGCACACGTGCAGGTCGTTGTAGGCGTACGAGAGCAGCCGCGGCTCGGACTGCTCCCAGCCGGCGACCCGGCCGGCGTCGTCGAGCAGCGTGCTCGCGACCACCACCTCGCCGAGCGCGTCCGAGTCGCGGTGCTGCCCGCAGAGCAGTACACCGAGTGTGGCGTGCGCATCGGCCTCGACCTCGCCCCGGCCGGCGGCGGTAGCGCGCCGGCCCCAGTCCTGGCACAGATCCCTGGCGGTGCCGAGATCGGTCTCGCTGTTCAGCCGGACGTGGATCGAGCCGCGGGCGGCCCGCAGGTACGGATCCGGCTCGGGACGGCGCGCGGCCTCGGCGGTGATCTCGTCCAGCAGGGCGATCGCCCGCGGCAGGTCCGAGTGCGCCGCATTGCGAGCCAGCCGGTTGACGTGCTCGAACCGGCCGACCAGCTCGGCGCTGCTCAGCTGCCGCAGCTTGGACATCTCGGGTCCGTTGGGGGCGTCCCTCCATGGGGGATCGGAACGGCACAAGAGTACGACCGCAGCCGTCCCACGCCCGTACGCCACACATGTCGCGGCAGAAGAATCCTTCGCGCAAATTACATTCCTGTAGTTTGTCAAGTCGACACGCCTGTCAACTCGTGGGATTTGTGTGAAAACTGTTCCCTTTGGGGCTGAACAGCACTAATGTCACGGGAGAAACGTGAAGAGCGGCCCTGTCACGAACCCTGGGGAAGGGGTTCGTGGCCCTGCGGAAGGAACCCAGACGTGCCGACGCCTACGGGCGCGACGCCTGGCAGTCGTACCGCGAGCACTGGGAAGGCCGGACGGGCATTGCTCGCCGGTGTGCTCGTCGTCTCGCTGTCGGGGTCGGTCGCCCTGACCACAGTCCCTGCCAACGCCGAGCCCGAGCCGCCCGTGTTCCCCTCCCGGTCGGAGGTCGACGCCGCCCGTCGCGCGGCCGGTGACAAGGCCACCCAGGTGGCCGCCGTCGAGGCCCGGCTGAACGGCGCCACCGCGCGGCTGGAGGCGCTCGGTCACGCCGCTGGGCGTGCCGCCGAGGCCTACAACGGCGCCCGGTACCGGCTGCAGAAGGCGAAGACCGAGTCGGCCGCCGCGACCGCCCGGTCGAAGAAGGCGCAGGCCACGCTGGCCGCCCAGGGCCGGCAGATCGGCCGGTTCGCCGCAGCCAGCTACCAGTCCGGCGGCACCCTGGCCCAGGTCGGCCCGTTGTTCACCGCCGACGGCCCGCAGTCGCTGCTGGACCGGGCCGGCACCGCACAGTCGGTGTCGACCGCGATGCAGGGCGCGTACCTGCGCTTCACCGCGACCCAGGTGGTGACGAACGCGTTCAAGCTGCAGGCGGACGAGGCGGTCGCCGAGGTGAAGGCCGCGACCGACGCCGCGGCTGCCGCCAAGAAGCGCGCCGAGTCCGCGGTCGTGGCCCAGTCCGCCGCGGTCGCCTCGATGGGGACCGAGCGCAGGCAGTTGATCGGCCAGCTCGCGCGGCTGCGCAGCACGTCGTACCAGGTCGCCGAGCAGCGGCAGCAGGGCCTGGAGGAGCTGGCCCGGCAGCGGGCCGCGGCGGAGGCCGCGCGCAAGGCCGAGGAGCAGCGTCGCCGGGCCGCGGCCAAGGCGGCGGCGGAGGCGGCCGAGCGGGCCGCGGAGGCCGCCCGCGCGGCGGAGAGCCGTGCGGCGAAGGCGCGCGCAGCGAGGGCGGCCGCGCGCGCGGCGAAGGCAGCGGAGGAGGCGCGCGAAGCCAAGGACCGCGAGGCTCGCGAGGCGGCTGCCCGCCGGGCCGAGGAAGCGGCCCGGGAGGCAGAGCGGGAGGCGGACCGGGAGAGCCGGCCGGACCAGCCGCGGAGCGACGACGACGGACCGTCCCGCAGCAGCCGCAGTGGAGCGGAGCGAGCGATCGACTTCGCCCGGGACCAGCTCGGCGAGCCGTACGTGTGGGGGGCCGACGGACCGGACTCGTGGGACTGCTCCGGGCTGACGATGGCGGCCTGGGCCCGCGCCGGGGTCTACCTGCCGCACTACTCCGTCGCGCAGTACGAGCAGACCCGGCACATCAGCGAGGACGAGCTCAGGCCCGGCGACCTGGTGTTCTGGGCCGACGACGCGAGCGACCCCGGAACGATCTTCCATGTCGGGCTCTACATCGGCGGCGGCGACATGATCCACGCTCCGCGACCCGGCTCGTCGGTGCGGGTCAACAGCATCTACTACTGGGAGGATCCGGACTTCTTCAGCAGGCCGTGACAGTTGGTCCGGTGAACGCCGTCGCCGAGCTCGACCTGCCCGATGGGCGGACGGTCGAGCTCGGCTCCGGCACGCACCGGCTGGTGTCGAGTCTCTAGACGGGATCGCTGGCCGGGCACGCCGTCGTTATCCAACCGTGTTCAAAACGGAATACCGTCGCGGTCATGATCATCGTGACCGCAGCATTGAAGGGTGGCGTCGGCAAGACGACCACGTCGGTGTACCTCTCAGCGCTGGCTTCCTCCAACCGCCGCAGTGCCACCCTGATCGACGCAGACCCACAGGGCAGCGCCGCGGACTGGATCGACAACCACTCCGACGAGAGGCTGGAGCGGGTCGAGGTGGCCGAGGCGCCTACCGAGCGGCTGCTGAGCAAGGCGCTCGACAAAGTGCCACCGGGCGGCACCGGCATCGTCGATATGCCGCCGTCGCATGAGCGGCTGCTGAACAAGGCCGTCGAGCGGGCCCGGGTGGTGGTGATCCCGACCCGGGTCGGCGGGGTGGAGACACCTCGGGTGGAGACCGTGCTGAACCTGGTACCGGACTCGGTGCCGTACGGCCTGGTGATCTGCTCGGCGCGAACCTTCACCCGCTCCTACCAGGAGGCGGTGCAGGAGTGGGCCGAGGCCGGCGTACCGATCTGGGGCACGATCCCGGAGCGGGTCGCGATCACGGCCGGCCCGACCGGCCCGCTGTCCGGCGACGGCATCGAGGCTTACAAGAAGGTCTGGCGCAAGATCCTGGCTGCCGCCAGGACCTAGGGCACTTCTCTAGTGCGTTGAGGTCTTCAGGCGCTCGAAGGACGCGATGATCTCGGCCTCGGCATCCGCCCGGCCGACCCACTTCGCGCCCTCCACCGACTTGCCCGGCTCGAGGTCCTTGTAGACCTCGAAGAAGTGCTGGATCTCGAGCCGGTCGAACTCGGGCAGATGGTGGATGTCGCGCAGGTGCTCCTGCCGCGGATCACCGGCCGGGACGCACAGCACCTTGTCGTCGCCACCCTTCTCGTCCTTCATCCGGAACATGCCGATCGCACGCGACTTGATCAGGCAGCCGGGGAACGTCGGCTCGGGCAGCAGCACGAGCGCGTCCAGCGGGTCCCCGTCCAGACCGAGGGTGGTCTCGATGAAGCCGTAGTCGGCGGGATACTGGGTCGCGGTGAACAGTGTCCGGTCCAGGCGCAGCCGCCCGCTCTCGTGATCGACCTCGTACTTGTTCCGGCAGCCCTTGGGGATCTCGATGAAGACGTCGAACTCCATGCGGAGATACTGTCACGGTTCCGCCCGGACGATTGACTCATGGAGGCTTGGTTGCAGCGCGCAGCAGGTGCGGCGTTGGTCACGGTGCTGGCGCTCGCCGCCGGGGCCGTGCCGTCCCGCGCCGAGGTGCGGTCACAGCAGGTCGCGGCCCAGGCGCCGCCGGTCCTGCAGGTGGCGGCGACCGAGGGGGTCGCACCGACGGCCGCGGGAGTCCAGCGGGTGCTGCGGCCGGCGCTGCGGGACCCGGCGCTGGGACAGCATGTCGGGGTCGCCGTGTACGACGCCTCCCGCCGCAAGGCTCTGTACGGTGTCTCCGGCACGTTCGTCCCTGCGTCGACGCTGAAGGTGCTGACCACCACCGCGGTGCTGGCCGCGCTCGGACCGGAGCACAGGTTCACCACGAAGGTCGTCACCGGCCGGAGTGCCTCGTCGATCGTGCTGGTCGGCGGCGGCGACCCGCTGCTCGCGGCGAAGCGTCCGGCCGGTCCGGCGTCCCCGATGCCCGCCAGCCTCGCCGACCTGGCCGCCGCCACCGCGAAGGCGCTGAAGGCGAAGGGTGTCAAGCGTGTCTCGCTCGGGTACGACGCGTCGCTGTTCACCGGTCCCGCGGTGAACCACCGCTGGCTGCCGGCGTACCTCGCCGAGGGCATCGCCGCTCCGACGATGGCACTCTGGACCGACCAGGGACGGCAGCGTCCCGGGTTCGCGAAGCGGTATCCGGACCCGGCCCGGGCCGCCGCCGCGCAGTTCGCGTCCCGGCTCAAGCTGGCCGGCATCTCGGTGGCCCCCGCCGGCAAGGCCAAGGCGGCGCCCGGCGCGGCCACTCTGGCCCAGGTGACCTCGCCGCGTCTGGCGTCGATCGTCGAGCACGTGAACCTGGTCAGCGACAACGACGGCGCCGAGGTGCTGCTTCGGCACGTCGGGCTGGCGACGAAGAACGGCGGCTCGTACGCGGGCGGGCTGAAGGGGCTGCGGTCCACGCTGACCGGCCTCGGCCTCTCGCTCGGCAAGGCCCGGCTGGAGGACGGCAGCGGGCTGGCCCGGACCAACGCCGTACCGCTGCAGCTGCTCGGCTCCGCGCTGACTCTGGCCACGTCACCGGACCAGCCCCGGCTCCGCGCTGTGGTGACCGGCCTGCCGGTCGCGGGCTTCACCGGCAGCCTCGCGGAGCGCTTCGCCGGCCCGGGTATGGCGGCCGGCGCCGGCTATGTCCGGGCCAAGACCGGCACCCTCACCGGTGTGCACTCGCTGGCCGGCCTGGTTCGGGACCGCACCGGCACCCTGCTGGTGTTCGTGGTCGCCACCGACCGCGTCGCCTCCGACAAGGCGCTGGCCGCCCGGGCCGCGCTGGACCGCGCCGCCAGCGCGCTCGCCGCCTGCGGCTGCGGCTGACGCAGGCTCAGCCGAAGTCCATCACCTGGCGGATCTCGGTCTCGCCCTCCCAGCCGGGCCACAGCTCCTGGTGCAGCGTCATGAACCGGTTGGCCCACTCCACTGCTTCCTCCTTGCTTTCCACCTCGTAGAACGCGTACCCGCCGACCACCTCCTTGGCCTCGGCGAACGGCCCGTCGGTGATGGTCAGCTTCCCGCCGGACAGCCGGATCCGGCTCCCGGTCGCGGTCGGCAGCAGCCCGCCGGTGTCGACGACCACTCCCTTCTCCGCCGCCTCGGCACCGAGCTGCGCGATCGCCGCGAACAGCTCCGGCGGCGGTTGACCGACGTTCTCCGCACTCTTGACCAGAGTCATGAATCGCATCGCCCTGCCTCCATCCGTGTCGATGCCGACCGGGCCCGATGCCCGCCGACACCCCTGCGTCGATCACCCCCGCCCCGGATCGACACCACCACCACCTCCGAACCGCAAGTGCGCTTCAGGAGTAGTCCGTCCAGAATTGCTGTAGCCGGCCGATCGCCTCCTTCTTGCTCATCCCCGCGACTTCGCTCTCGGTCAGGCCCACCCGGGTGATCAGCAGGTGTACGACGTCGGCAGGTAACGACTCGGGTCGCTTCCGGGGCACACCACGATCCGGCTTCGCGCCGTCGGTCACGCAGGCCCAGAACGCCGCCTCGCCGACCCGCAACTGATCACGAAGGATGTGCTGCCACAGGCTCGGCCCGTAGTCGGTGCGATCGACCGGATGGGAGACGCGAGTCCGGAGCACCGAGCCGTCCGGCAGGTCGAGCTCGAAGGTCAGGTGGTGCGTGCCGGTCCGTCCGCGTGCGGTGCGGACCTTCCGCCAGCCTTCCACCTGACAGAACCGCTCGTGGTCCTTGCCGGTCGGCTGTGGCCAGGTCATGCGGCCGGAGGCACGAGCCAGTCGCGGAGCTGGGAGTCGTCGCTGAGCGCGATGAGCTGGACCAGGCCCCAGTTCTCGTGATGGTTCGGGGCGTCGAGCAGGTGGTCCTGCCAGTCGTCGCTGTACTCGCGCAGAGCGTCGATCATCTCGTCCACGGCCTCGTCGAGGCTGCTGCCGTCGGCGGAGATCGGCAGGCCGGGGATGAACACCGACCAGCCGCCTACCTCCGGGACCACCTGCGCCCGCGACGGGATGAGTGAGGCGAGGTAGAACCGGAGTCGGGCGGCGTCCACCACGGCCGACCGGGCACCGTCCCGCCGGACCGTCGCGACCCGGCCGCGCTCGGCGGCGTCCAGCAGGTCTTTCAGATGTGCTCGCGCTTCGCTGTAGCTGTCGAAGTGAACCCTTGACATCGCCGCTCCCGGTCGTCCGTCACCTGCACCGCCCAGTGTGGGGACGAGTTGTACGTACGTCAAGTACGTGACGTACGTGTGGCGAGATGGTTGACGACGTGCTCGGCGTCGGCGCCGACGCCGGCGAAAACCGATGACGGTTCGGAGTGCAGCCACGGCAGGCCGACGGCGTACAGGCCGGGGTGCTCGGTGACGCCGCGGACGTGCCGCGGGTATCCCCACTCGTCGAACACCGGTAGGTCGACCCAGCCGAAGTCGAGCCGGTACCCGGTCGCCCAGACCACGGTGCCGATGCCCGCCGCGGCCAGGTCCAGCTCGGTCGCGGTCGGCGGCACGTAGTCGTCGTACGGCAGGCGATCGTCCTGCGGCGCGTCGATCCCGGCCGCCGCGATGTAGGCGTCGAACAGCGGCTTGAGCTCCTCGTCGAACCCGGTGTCGGCGATGGTCAGCCGCTCGGCCAGGTCGTCGCTGAACCGCACCGTGTTCCCGTCCGCCGCCTCCAGCGCGCCGTACAGGTGCATGCCTTGACGGGCGAACCAGCGCAGGTCGAGGTCGTGCCCGCCGTCCGTGCCGGACAGGTGCGGGTCGCAGCCGAACCGCGCCGCGGGCGTCGGTAGGTCGGCGACCGTCGGGAACGGTACGCCGACCTCGGCGCCGTGCAGGAAGCTCTGCATCAGCCAGTGGATGCAGTCCTTCCCGCGGTACCGGCGCGGTGCTCGCGGGCACTTCGACACCGCGAGATGCACGTCCCGGCGCGCCTCGTGCAGCTCCTCGGCGATCTGGGTGCCGGACTGCCCGGTCCCGACCACCAGCACCCCTCCGGCCGCCAGCTGACCGGGCCGCCGGTACTCCTGCGAGTGCAGCTGCTGGATCCCGTCGCCGATCTGTTCCGCGGCCGCCGGGACCCGCGGCCGCTGGTACGGCCCGGTAGCCAGTACGACGTTGTGCGCGGCGTACGGCCCGCGGTCGGTGTGCACCGTGAACCCGTCCCCGTCCGCGGCCAGCCGGATGACAGTGGTCCCCAGCCGGACCGGCGCGCCGAGCTGCGCGGCGTACGCCTGGACGTACTTGACCACGTCGTCGCGGACCATGAACCCGTCCGGGTCGTCGCCGCTGTACGGCATCCCGGGCAGCAGCAGGGTGAAGTTCGGCGCGACCAGCGTGAAGCTGTCCCAGCGGTCGTGCCAGCCGCCGCCGAGCTCGTCGCGGCGCTCCAGCAGCACGTGCTCGATCCCGGCCCGGGTCAGCCAATGGCTGGTGGCGAGGCCGGCCTGGCCGGCGCCGATCACCACCGTGTCGATCGTCATCTCGCTCATCCAGGACCTCCCGGTGTCGTCGTGCGCCCGAGGCTAGGGATCCGGACAGCGGTGCCGCGTCAGCAGAATTGGCCAGCCACGCGCACCCCAGGTGGTTACTTCTGTGTAGAGATACGTTTGCTGCATGACTGGGGCAGCCGGGACGGCGGAGGAAAGCGCTACGGCGGACGTGGTCGACTGGGAGCTCGCGGGCCGTACGGCGCGCAAGCTGCTGCGGCCCGGGCCGGAGACGACTCGTGAGCAGGCCGAGGCAGTGGTCGCGCAGCTGCGGCAGTTCGCGAACGACTCCGAGTGGCACGTCCGCGAGTTCACCGGGCTGCACGCCACCTCGGCCACCGCGCCGGTCGTGATCGTCGACCGCAACGGCTGGGTGCAGGCCAACGCCGACGGCTTCCGGACCGTGCTGCGGCCGCTGACCGACAAGGTCCGCGCCCGCCAGGACCGCAGCTCGGCGTTCGGTACATCGGTGGGCTCGCGGGTGACCGCGGTCGAGACCGGCGCGCTGCTCGCGTTCCTGTCCACCAAGGTGCTGGGGCAGTTCGACCCGTTCTACCCGGCCGACGCGGTGCCCGGCTCGAACCTGACCGGCCGGCTGCTACTGGTCGCGCCGAACGTGGTCCAGGTCGAGCGCGAGCTCGGCGTGGACCCGCGCGACTTCCGGCTCTGGGTCTGCCTGCACGAGGAGACGCACCGGGTGCAGTTCACCGCGGTGCCGTGGCTGCGGGACCACCTGCGGGCCGAGATCGCCACCTTCCTGGATCAGACCGAGGTCGACCCCTCGGCGTACGCGTCGATGCTGCGCGACGCGATGCAGCGGCTCGGCCGGTCGGTGCGCGGCGACGGCGACTTCTCGCTGATCGACCTGATGCAGTCGCCGGAGCAGCGCGCGGTGCTGGACCGGCTGACCGGCGTGATGTCGCTGCTGGAGGGTCACGCGGACGTGGTGATGGACGGTGTCGGCCCGAACGTCATCCCGTCGGTCGACCACATCCGGTCCAAGTTCAACGCTCGCCGCAAGAGCGGCAACCCGCTGGACCAGCTGGTGAAGCGGCTGCTCGGCCTGGACGCCAAGCTGCGGCAGTACACCGACGGTGCCAGCTTCGTACGACGCGTGGTGGACCGGGCCGGGATGGACGGCTTCAACGCGGTCTGGTCCGGACCGGGAGCGCTGCCGACCAAGGCCGAGATCGCCGAGCCGGAGCGCTGGCTGTCCCGCGTCCACGGGTAGCGGTACGGCGATGCGTGGCCGGCTCGATCCCGCGGTGGCGGCTGCACGCGAGGCCGTCCGGGACGTGCTGGACGGGTTGCCGCAGGGAGCCGTGGTGCTGGTCGCCTGCTCCGGCGGCGCGGACTCGCTCGCGCTTGCGGCGGCGACCGCCTTCGTGGCGCCGAAGCTCGGCCTGCGTGCCGGTGCGGTGATCGTCGACCACGGCCTGCAGCCGGAGTCGGACCAGGTCGCGCGGGACGCCGCCCAGCAGTGCCGCGACATGGGGCTCGACCCCGTTCGGCTGGTGCCGGTCACGGTCGGAACCGAGGGCGGTCCGGAGGCGGCCGCGCGGTCGGCCCGGTACGACGCGCTCGACGCGCAGGCGGACGACCTCGGTGCGGACGTCGTACTCCTCGGGCACACCCGGGACGACCAGGCCGAGACCGTGCTGCTCGGTCTCGCCCGCGGCTCCGGCACTCGCTCGCTGGCCGGAATGGCCGCGGTCGCCGGGCGGCTGCGGCGACCGTTCCTGGACCTCGGCCGCGATACGACGGTCGCGGTCTGCGCGGCGCTCGAGCTGATCCCGTGGCAGGATCCGCACAACGACGACCCGTCGTACACCCGGGTCCGGGTCCGGCACGAGGTGCTGCCGCTGCTCGAGGACGCGCTCGGCCCGGGGGTCGGCGCCGCGCTGGCCCGGACCGCCGGGCTGCTGCGCGCGGACGCGGACGCCCTCGACGCGCTCGCCGCCGACCTGAGCCAGAGCGCGTTGCGGCGCGAGGGCGCAGTGGTCGAGTGCAGTGTCGCGGCGCTGGAGTCCGAGCCCCAGGCGCTGCGTACCCGGGTACTGCGGCTGGCCGCGCTGGCCGCCGGCTGCCGGGCCACCGACCTGACCGCCGGGCACATCGCCGCGGTCGACGCGCTCGTCACCGACTGGCACGGCCAGCGCTGGATCGACCTGCCGCAGTCCGTCCGCGCCCTCCGCCGAGACGGCGTCATCCTGCTCGACCCCGGTGTGACACCCTAAGCGGCGTGGACTGCGCGGACATCGAGAAGGACCTGACCGAGACCCTCGTCACCGAGGAGCAGATCGTGGCCCGGCTCGGTGAGCTGGCCACGGAGATCGAGCGGGACTACGAGGGCACGGACCTGCTGGTGATCGGGGTCCTCAAGGGCGCCGTGATGGTGATGGCCGACCTTGCCCGCACCCTGACCCGGCACATCGAGATGGACTGGATGGCGATCTCGTCATACGGCTCCGGGACCAAGTCGTCCGGTGTGGTCCGGATCCTCAAGGACCTGGACACCGACATCACCAACCGGCACGTGCTGATCGTCGAGGACATCATCGACTCCGGCCTGACGCTGAGCTGGCTGGTCCGGAACCTGCAGTCCCGCAAGCCCGCCTCGGTGGAGATCTGCACCCTGCTGCGCAAGCCCGACGCGGCCAAGATGGCCGTCCCGGTGAAGTACGTCGGGTTCGACATCCCGGACGAGTTCGTGGTCGGCTACGGCCTCGACTACGCAGAGAAGTACCGCAACCTGCGCTGCGTCGTCACCCTCGCCCCACACGTCTACTCCTGACCCTCGTTGCGGGCCGACTTGCGCCGCGCGAGACACTGGGGGCGGTGTACCGTCACAAGCCCACAGTCGGGCTGCTCGAGCTAGGAGGGACGGGGCCACGGCCTCGAACATGGACGTGAAGCGTATCTTCCGCGGACCGCTGTTCTGGATCTTCGTCGCCTTCTTGGGCGTCATGGTGATCGGGCAGCTCCTGACGAGCTCGAGCGGCTACAAGTCCGTCGACACCGGCCAGGTCGTCGAGATCATCAAGGACGGCCGGGATATCAAGGCCGTCACCCTGATCGATCCCGACCAGGAGATCCGGATCGAGAAGACCGACGGGACCAAGCTCCGAGCGCACTGGGTCGATGGTCAGGGCACCGCCCTCGGTACCGACCTGCAGAACCTGTACAACAGCAACCGGATCGAGAACTACAACGTCGAGAACCCGAAGCCGAGCTTCATCGGCCAGGTGCTCTCCACGCTGATCCCGTTCCTGCTGATCGCGGTGGTGTTCATCTTCCTGATGAACTCGATGCAGGGCGGCGGATCGCGGGTGATGAGCTTCGCCAAGTCGAAGGCCAAGCTGATCAGCAAGGACACCCCCAAGACCACGTTCGCCGACGTCGCGGGTTGCGACGAGGCGATCGAGGAACTCGGCGAGATCAAGGAGTTCCTGCAGGAGCCGGGCAAGTTCCAGGCGGTAGGGGCGAAGATCCCGAAGGGTGTGCTGCTGTACGGCGCGCCCGGTACCGGCAAGACCCTGCTGGCCCGTGCGGTCGCCGGAGAGGCGGGGGTTCCGTTCTACTCGATCTCGGGCTCGGACTTCGTAGAGATGTTCGTCGGCGTCGGCGCCTCTCGGGTGCGCGACCTGTTCGAGCAGGCCAAGGCGAACGCGCCGGCGATCGTGTTCATCGACGAGATCGACGCCGTCGGCCGGCACCGCGGTGCGGGTCTCGGCGGTGGTCACGACGAGCGTGAGCAGACCCTGAACCAGCTGCTGGTCGAGATGGACGGCTTCGACGTCCGCGGCGGCGTGATCCTGATCGCCGCGACGAACCGGCCGGATGTGCTGGACCCGGCGCTGCTGCGGCCGGGCCGGTTCGACCGCCAGATCACCGTCGACGCCCCGGACCTGCCCGGCCGGGAGAAGATCCTCCAGGTGCACTCGCGCGGCAAGCCGATGGCGCAGGACGTCGACCTGACCGCGGTCGCGCGTCGTACGCCGGGCTTCACCGGCGCCGACCTGGCGAACGTGTTGAACGAGGCCGCGCTGCTCACCGCACGGTCGAACAAGAACCAGATCGACAAGGACATGCTGGACGAGGCGATCGACCGCGTGATCGCCGGACCGCAGCGTCGTACCCGGCTGATGAGCGACAAGGAGAAGGTGCTCACGGCGTACCACGAGGGCGGTCACGCGCTGGTCGCCGCCGCGCTCCCGCACAGCGACCCGGTGCACAAGGTGACGATCCTGCCGCGCGGTCGCGCGCTGGGCTACACCATGGTGCTGCCGGACGAGGACAAGTACTCGACCACCCGGTCGGAGATGCTGGACAAGCTCGCCTACATGCTCGGTGGCCGCGCCGCCGAGGAGATGGTCTTCCACGACCCGACCACCGGCGCCAGCAACGACATCGAGAAGGCCACCGCGCTGGCCCGGGCGATGGTGACGCAGTACGGCATGACCGAGCGGCTGGGCGCGATCAAGTTCGGCGAGGACTCCCCGGAGCCCTTCCTGGGCAGGGATCTCGGCAGTCAGCGCAACTACTCCGAGGAGATCGCCGCGGCGGTCGACGAGGAGGTCGGCAAGCTGATCCTGACCGCGCACCAGGAGGCGTTCGACATCCTGGTCGACAACCGCGCGGTGCTGGACCACCTGGTCGAGGAACTGCTCGAGCGCGAGACGCTCGACAAGACCGAGGTGGCCCGGGTCTTCGAGCCGGTGCGCAAGCGCCCGAGCCGGCCGGCCTGGACGGGTTCACCGACCCGGGAGCCGTCCGAGCTTCCGCCGGTGCAGCCGCTGCCGAGCCGCGGCGACCAGAACGGCTCGCTGCAGGACATCATCCCCGGCGGCGTAGTCGGTCCGGACGAGGCGGCCCACGGGCCGTCGTACGGCAGCGGGCCGACGCCGCCGAGCGAAGCCTGACGCCGCCTCAGTGGCCGCACAGAAGTTCGATCACAAGCGGGCCGAGGCCGCTGTCCGGGAGCTGCTGATCGCGATCGGTGAGGACCCGGATCGCGAAGGGCTCCTGGAGACCCCGGCGCGGGTGGCCCGGTCGTACGCCGAGATGACGGCCGGGCTGTGGCACACACCGGACGAGGTCCTCCGTACCACGTTCGACCTGGGCCACGACGAGATGGTGCTGGTCAAGGACATCGAGGTCTGGTCGCTGTGCGAGCACCACCTGGTGCCGTTCACCGGGGTCGCGCACGTCGGCTACATCCCGAGCGAGGACGGCCGGATCACCGGACTGTCCAAGCTGGCCCGGCTGGTCGACGTGTATGCCAAGCGCCCGCAGGTCCAGGAACGCCTGACCACCCAGGTGGCCGACTCGCTGATGGACCTGCTCGAGCCGCGCGGCGTGATCGTGGTGATCGAGTGCGAGCACCTCTGCATGACGATGCGCGGCGTCCGCAAGCCCGGCGCCAAGACGATCACCTCCGCGGTCCGCGGTCAGCTCCGCGAACCCGTGACCCGCGCCGAGGCGATGAGCCTGATCGTCGGCTGACGAGGCCTTCCAGGGCTTGAAACTTCGTGACAACGGCAGGAAGATGCCTGCACCGACGGGTAGACATTGAGTGGTTGCATCAATACGTTCCGTTACGGCGCGATTCCCGCGCCCTCGGGAGGAGGAACGCATGATCTTCGGCACGCTCGCGCGGGTGGTTGTCACAACCGATCGGTGAGGCGCTGACCGCCAGTGGCGCCTCATTGGTGCTGGGATAGCAGCCGTCGGTTGGAGAGCCGGCGGCGGATGGGGCCCGGTGCCAAGGTGGGGCGGATCGCCCCGGATCACTCAGGTGGTCGGGGTCGATCCGTCCCACCGCTCATATCGGGCCGCTTCATTCGGGGCACGGCACGCAGCCGTCCACGGTGGCCACTACGGTTGTCGCGTGCAATCCGCCCCGATGACTCCCACCAGGCGCCAGGTCGACGGCCTTCCGCGGCCGGACCGGTGCCTGGTGATGGGTGTGGTCAACGTGACCCCGGACTCGTTCTCCGACGGCGGCGAGTGGTTCGAGCCGGGCGCCGCGATCGCGCACGGTCGCGAGCTGCTGGCGCGGGGCGCGGACGTGCTCGACGTCGGCGGGGAGTCGACCCGGCCCGGTGCCGAGCGACCGGAACCGGCCGAGGAGCTGCGCCGGGTACTTCCGGTGGTCGACGCGCTGGCCGCCGAGGGTGCCGTGGTCTCGATCGACACCATGCGTGCGGACGTCGCCGCCCGGGCGCTCGATGCCGGTGCCACCGCGGTCAACGACGTGTCCGGCGGCCTCGGCGACCCGGACATGCTCGCGCTGGTGGCGGCACGCCGCGCGCCGTACATCTGCATGCACTGGCGTGGACACGCCGCGGAAATGCAGACCAGGGCGACGTACGACGACGTGGTGGCCGATGTGGTCCACGAGCTCGGCGACCGGGTCGCGGCGCTGACCGACGCTGGGATCGACCTGGGCCGGGTGGCGGTCGACCCAGGGCTCGGGTTCGCGAAGACGGCCGAGCACAACTGGCAGATCCTGCGCCGGCTGGGCGAGCTGGACGCCCTCGATCTACCGGTACTGATCGGTGCGTCGCGGAAGGCTTTCCTCGGCAGGCTGCTCGCGGATCCCGCCACCGGTGAGCCGCGGCCGACCGTCGCCCGGGACGACGCCAGCGCTGCGATCTCGGCTCTGGCGGCGGCCGCCGGCGTCTGGTGCGTCCGGGTGCACGAGGTGGCCTCGAGTGCCGACGCGGTCCGGGTCGCGCGCCGCTGGACGGCCGATGACTGACCGCCCAGACGAGGTGACCGCCGCGGTGCTGAACGCGAACCAGGCGTTCTACAACGCGTTCGAGGCCGGCGACCTCGACCTGATGGCGGCGATCTGGCTGCCGCAGCCGGACCCGGTCTGCATCCACCCCGGCAACGTCGCGATCAACGGGTACAACGAGCTGATGCGGGCCTGGGCGATGATCTTCGCCAACACGCCGTACATCCAGTTCTTCCTCACCGACGTGGTGACGCGGGTGGACGACGACGTGGCGTACGTGACCTGCACGGAGAACGTGCTGTCGTCCGGCGAGGGGGCGCCCGAGGAAGGCTTCGCGGGCGGGAAGGCCCTGGCCACCAACGTGTTCCGGCGCACATCGACTGGCTGGCGACTGTGGATCCACCACGCGTCCCCGGTACTGTCGACAGGGGGTCAAGCGGAGGAGGCAGGGTGAGCGGTGCGGTGCTGCCTGCCGACCTGATCGAGATCCGCGGGATCCGGGGATTCGGGCGGCACGGAGTGTTTGCGCACGAGCGCGCGGACGGGCAGGAATTCGTCGTCGACGTGCGGCTGGAGCTGGATGCTCGCGAGGCCGCGGCCTCCGACCGGTTGGCGGATACCGTCGATTACGGCAGGATCGCGGCAGAGGTTCATACCGCGGTCGAGTCGGACCCGGTCGACCTGATCGAGACGCTTGCGGAACGTATCGCGGAGCGGTGCCTCGCGGATCCGCGGGTCGCCGCGGTCGCGGTGAGTGTTCACAAACCCTCGGCACCGATCACGGTGCCGTTCGACGATGTAGTACTGACAGTCCACCGACGACGCACTGCCCCCCAAGACGCCGAACTCGGAGATACCCGTGACTGAGACCCCTAGTCCCCACGTCATCGACGCCGACACCCTGAGTGGCGGTCTGAAGCCGATCCGGCAGATCATTCTCTCGCTTGGCAGCAACGTCGGCGAACGCGAGGCGAACCTGCAGGGCGCGGTCGACACATTGCAGGACACCCCGGACGTCAAGGTGGTCAGCGTGTCACCGGTCTATGCGACCGAGCCGGTGAACGCGCCCGAAGGCTCGGAGGAGTTCCTCAACATCGTGCTGCTGGCCGATACGACGCTGTCGGTCGACACGCTGCTCGAGCGCTGCCAGGCGGTCGAGCAGGCGTTCGGGCGGGAGCGCAGTGTGCCGGGAGCACCGCGAGCGCTCGACGTCGACCTGATCACGTACGGGAACAAGACGATCGAGGCCGAGGGCCTCACCGTCCCGCATCCGCGGGCGCACGAGCGAGCCTTCGTGCTCGCGCCGTGGCTGGACATCGAGCCGGACGCCGAGCTGGTCGGGTACGGCCGGGTCGCGGACCTGCTGCAGAACGTCGGGACATCCGGTGTGAAGCGTCTCGACGACGTGGCCATCGAGCTGCAGTAGTGGCCACCGGACCCAGCTCAGGGGGCCGGGCCGGGCCGGAGGGCCCGGAGCAGCCGCAGCCGGGACGGATCCGGCCGATCTCGCGCCGGCTGCTTGTCGCGCTCGGGGTACTCGGTACGGCCGTCGGCTGGACCGTGATCGCCGTGATCGAGAACGGCGGCGGCGTCGCGCCGACGCTGTCCTGGCTGACCCCGGTCGCCTGGGGCTTCCTGGCCGCACTGCTGTTCCTGGCCGCGCGGAACACGCACCAGCGGATCCAGGTACGCCGTGAACGGGTCGACCCGCAGCGCGCCGTCTTCCTGCTGCTGATCGCCAAGGCCAGCGCATTTGTCGGCGCGTTGTGCACGGGTGTTTACGCAGGGTTCGCGTTGGCCTTCATCGACTCGCTCGAGGCATCGGGTCCGCGCAGCAGGACCATCACGGCCGGGTTATCGGGCGTGTTCGCTGTTCTCGTTGTCAGGGCTGGATTGATGCTCGAGCGAGCGTGTCGTGTACCGCGGAACCCTGACGAGACAACGTAGGGTTTTGGCCCATGGGGCAAAGGGGTACCCGCCGACGGGCCAGGGCGACCGTTCTCGCCGTCGCGTACTCGGTGTCGGTGGCCATCCTTGTCGGCGTGGTCTTCGTCTTCGTCGCGGACAGCGCGTGGGCCCTGCGCGGCATCGCCCTCGGCGCCGCCTTCGCCGGCATTGCCGCGATGCTGATGGTCCGGCACCAGCTGCTCGTCGAGCGTGCGTCGTACGGTGAGGAACGCAGCCGGGTCGCACAGGAGTACAGCCGCCTCACCAACGCGCGCGTCGTCGAGAACGCCGAGTTCGTCGAGACCATGCACGCCCGCCTCGACAAGATCGAGTCCGAGGTAGCCACCGTCATCCAAGCCGGCGACCGTTACTCCACCCAAGAAGCCCCCACCGTCGTAAACCTCCACTCCGCCTAACTCCCCTTTCCATTCATCGGGCCCTTGTGACCCGGCGTGTCGTCGTTCGTCGGGCCCTTGTGACCACGCCCCTTGGGCACCTGTGGACAACCGGCGTCGTGACTGACGCCGGGCCGAGCATGCTGCTCCGGTGACCACGCCGATCGCGAACCCGGACCTGCTGCTCGACGGACTCCCGTTCACCCGGGCCGAGGCACTGCTGGCCGGCCTGAGTGCAGCCGAGCTGCGCCGGTTACGCCGGATCGGCGTGATCACGCCGGTCGTACGGGGCGTGTACGTCGACGCGTGCGTCGAGGACTCCCTGCCTCTGCGGGCGGCCGCCGTGGCCAAGGTCGCGCCGGACGACGCGGTCGTGTGTCGCCGTACCGCTGCCTGGCTCTTCGGGATCGACGCGTTGGCGATGGAGGAGATCGTCGAGCTGCCGAAGGTCGACTTCGTCCGCCAGCGGTCGGTACGGGCACTCAAGTCGTCCGGCGCCAACGGTCACTCGCAGACTCTGCTGGACGGCGACGTCATCGAGTGGCACGGGCTCCGGGTGACGTCACCGGTGGCGACGGCCGTCCATCTCGCCCGCCACCTCACCCGGCCGTTCGGGCTCTCGGCGCTGGACGCGATGGCGCGGGCCGAGCTGGTGACGCCGTCGGCGGTCAGGGACGCCGTCCGCAGGTACCCGCACCACCCCGGCATCCGGCAGGCCCGCGAGCTGGCCGGGCTGATCGAGCCGTCGGCGGAGTCGCCGGGCGAGTCGTGGCTACGGCTGCGGATGATCGACGCCGGCTTCCCGCGGCCGATCCCGCAGGTGGTGATCAAGGACGGGGCTCGCGAGTACCGGGTGGACCTGGCCTTTCTCGATCCGCTGCCGGGCCGGCGGGCTCGGCGGCTGGCGCTCGAGTACGACTCGGACCAGTGGCACACCACGCCGGAGCAGGTCGCCGAGGACAGCGCTCGACGTGGGCGGCTGGACCGGCTGGCGTGGGAGGTGCTTCCCGTCCGTCGTTGGCAGGTGTGGGGTGCCGATCCGTCGCTGGAGAAGGCGGTCGGCGAGCTGCTGGGGATTGCGCCGCGGTTGCCGCGCAGGTGGTGATGTGGTCACAAGGGCCCGATGAGTGACGACACGCCTGGTCACAAGGGCCCGATGAATGGAAGTTACTTGTCGATGTCGCCTACTACGAAGAACATGCTGCCGAGGATGGCAACCATGTCGGCGACGACGCAGCCGGGGAGCATCTCGGGGAGGACGGCGATGTTGTTGAAGGAGGCCGAGCGGAGCTTCAGGCGCCACGGGGTCTTGTCGCCGCGCGAGACCAGGTAGTAGCCGTTGATGCCGAGCGGGTTCTCGGTCCACGCGTACGTCTGTCCCTCGGGCACCTTGAGGATCTTCGGCAGCCGGACGTTGACCGGTCCCGCGGGTATCGACGCCAGTCGGTCCAGGCAGGCGTCGACCAGGTCCAGCGAGACCTTCACCTGGTCCAGCAGGACCGAGAAGCGCGCGAAGCAGTCGCCGTCGGTACGGCCGACCACCCGCAGTACGCCGTCGCGGGCCAGCTCGTCGTACGCCAGGTACGGCTCGTCGCGGCGCAGGTCCGCGTCCACGCCGGACGCCCGGGCGATCGGGCCCGAGACGCCGTACGACGTGATCAGCTCGGGCGCGAGCCGGCCGACGCCGACGGTACGGGCCCGGAAGATCTCGTTGCCGAGGACAAGGTTCTCGATATCGGGCAGCCTGCCTCGGACCGCATCCACCGCCGCGCCGGCCCGGCCCAGCCAGCCGACCGGCAGGTCCTCCTTGAGCCCGCCGACCCGGTTGAACATGTAGTGCATCCGCCCGCCGGACAGCTCCTCCATCACGGCCTGGACGGTCTCGCGCTCCCGGAACGCGTAGAAGATCGGCGTGATCGCGCCCAGCTCCAGCGGGTACGAGCCGAGGAACATCAGGTGGTTCAGCACCCGGTTCAGCTCGGCCATCAGGGTCCGGATCCATACGGCCCGGGCAGGCACCTCGAGGCCCATCATGCGTTCCACCGCGAGCACCACGCCGAGCTCGTTGGAGAACGCGGACAGCCAGTCGTGCCGGTTCGCGAGCACGATGATCTGCCGGTAGTCGCGGACCTCGAACAGCTTCTCGGCGCCGCGGTGCATGTACCCGATGATCGGCTCGCAGCCGAGGATCCGCTCGCCGTCCATGGTCAGCCGGAGCCGGAGCACGCCGTGCGTGGCGGGGTGCTGCGGGCCGATGTTCAGCACCATGTCGATGGTCGCGAGCTCGGACCCGGTTCCGGTGCCGCCGCGCTCGTACGCCGAGTCCAGGCCGGCCGCGCCGACGCCGAGTCCGACGACTCGCTCGGTGGTCATGCGTTCAGGCTAGCGGCGATCGCTTCCTGCCAGGACCGCAGGAAGGCCGGATAGCCGCCGGCGAACTCGCGCAGCCCGTCCCGCCCAGCCTCGGACAGTGCGGTCAGCTCGTACGTCACGGTCACCGAGCAGCCTTCCGTGGTGTCCTCGAGTACGACGGCCACGGTGCCGGCCCGCGCGCCCGGCGTGACCCGGGCGTACCGGATCCGGCGGCCGGGCTCGCGTTCGAGCACGATCCAGGTGGTGGTCGCGCCGTGCGCCGCGGTCACGAACACGGTGCCCGGCGCATCGTCGTCGCCGGCCGGCACCGGGTACCGCGGATCCCAGCCGTCCACCCAGGTCCGCTCGCCCTCCGGCGTGAACAGCCGGTACGCCGCCGAGGCCGGCAGCGGGACGGTCAGCTGCCCGGTCAGCACGTACTCGGCGCCGGTCACACCCCCACCGTAACCGCGGCCGCGACCGGAAATACCCCGCGCCGTGACAGGCTGGGTGCGTGAACGACCTCTTCGCCCCCGCCGATGTGAGCTGGACGCCGGTCTCCCCGCGGCTGGCGAGCCTGCGCCGGGTCACCGCAGCCATCCTGATCGGCATCGTCGGAGTGCCCGTCGCGCTGCTGCTTGGCCTGTTCGCCGACTGGCTGTACGCCGGACTGGCCGCGGTCGTCGCGCTGGCGTCGTTCGGCTGGGCCTGGGTGCTGGTCGGACGCAACCAGCGGTCCTGGAAGTACGCCGAGCGCGAGGACGAGCTGCTGGTCACGCACGGGGTGATGTTCCGCGAGCTGGTCGTGGTGCCGTACGGACGGATGCAGTTCGTGGACGTGACGGCGGGACCGCTGGAGCGGTCGTTCGGGCTGGCCACGGTCGAGCTGCACACCGCGACGCCGGCGACGGACGCGAAGATCCCCGGGCTGACGCCGGACGAGGCGGCCCGGCTGCGCGACCGGTTGTCGAAGCTCGGGCAGGCGCAGGCGTGGGGCCTGTGAGCGACGAGACCGCCGAACCACAGCAGCCCGCCGCGAGCCCGCCGGAGATCGCAGCGGTCGGGGTTCTGGAGCCGGCCCGGGTGCATCCGCTGACGCCGTTCGTGCGCGGCTGGGGGTACTTCGTCGGCGCGGTGGCGGTGATAGCGCAGAACGAGGGGCTGCGCAGCGAGCTGAGCTGGGCGGTGATCGGTCTGCTCGGCGTCTTCGTCGGCGGCGTCGTGCTCGGCGGGCTGTCGTGGTGGTTCACCAAGTACCAGCTGACTCCGGACGCCCTGCGGGTCGACTCCGGCTTCCTGTTCCGGCGGACCCGGATCATGCGGTTCGACCGGATCCAGGCGATCGACGTCGCGCAGCCGTTCGTTGCCCGGCTGTTCGGGCTGGCCGAGCTGCGGATGGACGTGGCCGGCGGTGGCGGCAGTGACGGGCGGCTGAGCTACCTGATGCTGGCCGACGCCCGGCGGCTGCGGGCGACGCTGATCGCGACGGCGTCCGGGCTGACGCAGGAGTCGATGCACCCGGAGACGATGGAGGCGCCGCAGCAAGCTCTGCTGACGGTTCCGACGAAGCGTCTGCTCGGCGCCACGCTGCTGTCCTCGACCTTCCTCGCGTCGGCCGGCGGCCTGATCTGGCTGGCGGTGTCCACCACCGTGTTCGACTACCACATCGGACTGGTCGCGGGCATTCCGCTGCTGCTCGGTGTGGTGCAGCCGATCTGGAAGCAGGTGATCGGCAACCACGGGTTCACGGTGTACGAGTCGCCGGACGGGCTGCGCACCAAACGCGGCCTGCTCGACCTGCAGCGGCAGACCGTGCCGCCGGGCCGGGTGCAGGGCCTGCTGATCTCCGAACCGCTGCTGTGGCGGCTGCTCGGCTGGGGCAAGGCCGACCTGGACATCGCCGGAGTGGCCGGTTCCAACGACCTGGACGAGATGACGAACGGCGCGCAGCTGCTGCCGGTCGGCGACCGCGCCGAGCGGGCTGCGCTGCTGCACCGGGTTCTGCCCGGGCTGGACCTTGCGGCGATCGAGATGCACCCGGCGCCGGAACGGGTGAAGTGGCTGCGGCCGGTCGGCTGGCGGTATCTCGCGTACGGTGCCGACGACCAGGTGCTCGTCACGGTCCGCGGCTGGATCAACCGGCGGACCAGCGTCGTGCTGCATCACAAGACGCAGTCGGTACGGCTGGAGCAGGGCCCGCTGCAACGGCGGCTCCGGCTGGCCCACGTCCACGTCGACACCCCGACCGGGCCGACGGACGCGGTGGCGCTGCACCGGGACGTCGAGGATGCGGCCGGGCTGCTCGCCGCGCAGGCGGACCGGGCCCGGCATGCGCGCCGTACGCAGAACGACGGCGTCTCCTGATGGCCGGTCGGCGGCTGCTGGTCATCGGCGCTGTGCTACTCGCCGCGGTCGTGCTCGGCGGTGCGGCGCTGCGCTGGATGATGCAGGACAACTCGGACGTGATCCCGCCACCGCTGCCCGGGGTGGTCCGGTTCGACGTGACGAATGCCCGGGAGCACATCGACGGCGAGGTGCGGTATCCGCAGACCCCGCCGGTCGGTGGTGGGCATCACGGCGACTGGCAGAACTGCGGCTTCTACTCCGAGCCGGTCCGGAGC
>Ga0075418_10002078_pt1 | contig 22744 bp, 19 predicted proteins | sample SoiMetdeltSBSDD2_FD_81776 | JGI IMG/M metagenome (GOLD analysis project Ga0075418, IMG submission 81776) | Bulk soil microbial communities from a Populus tree surrounding site in Tennessee, USA - Soil MetaG P. deltoides SBSDD2 | ecosystem: Environmental > Terrestrial > Soil > Tree plantation...
CGCGTCCTCCGCGACGCGGGCGAGCCCCGCGGCACCGGAGGAGCGCCCCGCGCTCGCTCCCTCGAAAGCGTCCTCCAGCTCCCGCCGGCGCGCGGCGGCGGGGCCTGGGGTGCGCCGCTTCCACGCGGCGACGACGGACGCCGCCGAGGAGCCTCCCGTGTGGCAGGACGCGCAGGCGGCGGGAACCTGGCCCGTCGCCGCCACCGGTGGGGACATCGAGTGGTCCCGCGCCGGCACGCGGGTCGGTCCACGGAGGATCTTCGCCATGTGGCAGTCGAGGCAGCGGCTTCCGGAAGTCGCTGCGGGATGGAGCGTGTGGCGCTCGCCGAGCGCCGCGATGGCGGCGTGACAGGGGGCGCAGATCCCGTCCCCCCCGTCGCTGCCCGCGAGCGCGGTCGTCGGCTCCCCCGAGTGCGTGTCGTGACAGGCCGCGCATCGCAGGCCGCCGCGCAGCGCGCACCCCGACTGGGAGAACGCGATCGCCTCCTGCTGGTAGGTGGCCGGGCGAAGGTCGGGGAAGAACGGCTCGCGGAACTCGATGTTCGATCCGATCGAGAGAAGGGGATCGGCCGCGGTGACGATCGTCTCGCCGTAGCGATGGGCCGGCGCGCTCCCGAACGGCGACGGCAGCACGTCGCGCAGTCCGTGACAGAGCGCGCAGGCGTCCATGGTGTCGGTCGCGCCGGTCCGCATGCGGAGCTCGGCGACATCGGCCTTCCCCTTGCGTGCCGAGGCGGCGTGGCCCCCTCCGGGTCCGTGGCAACCCTCGCAGCCGACCCCCGGCTCCGACCAGCGCGAGGTCGGGAGCGCGAGCCCCTCCGGCGAGCGTCCCGCGACGACGAGGATCTGTCCGGTGGCGTGACAGCCGTAACAGGCGACGTCGGCGTTCCTCCCGACCCGCGTCCAGAACTCGATCGAGTCCGCCGGAGGGGCCGCTCCTTTGGCAAGGGCGCGCACCGGCTCGAACGGGCGTCCCGCATCCACGTCGTATGCGACGGGGAAGATCTGGAGCCTGCCGTCGGCGAGCCGGACGAAGGCCTCCTCGCGGCGCCGGCCGCCGATCAGGAATTCGACGTGTCCGGGCAGCGGGTGTCCGTCCGGGCCCGGCCCCGAAACCGTGCCGTCCGCCCCGACGCGGAACGACTCCGGGAGGTCGGCGCCGGCAAGCCGCAGCGGCTCCCCCGTCTTCCAGGCCCTGAGGGTCGCGCGGTGCCTGCTGCGGCTCCACGCCGAGAACTCGGCAGCGTGGCACTCCCGACACGCCTCGGACCCGGCGAATCGTCCGGCGGAGCTGCCGACGGTGCCTTGTGCTCCCTCTCCCGGCGCGCTCGCGGGCGCGGGCTTGTCCTTGCCGCAGGAGAGCGTGAGAAGGCCCGCGAGGGCGACGCCGCCTGCGCTCCAAAGTCGTGATCGGGTTCCGGAAACTGAACTGGGCGGGCCGTGCATGGGGGCGGGAATATACCCCGCGTCGGCTCGCGCAGAAGCACGTCTGCCGCGCGGGATGCGGTAGCGACAAACCCAGATAGTTATTGAGCTTGAATGGCAACCGTATTGCAGTTAGGTTGAGCCCGGCCCGGGAATGTCCTGAGACGACCACCTGGGCCGGGACCGTGAGGTTCCGCGCCAAGGAGTTGAAAATGCAGCTTCTCCTCCTCGTGGGGTCGATCGTTCTGAGCGTAGGGGCAGCCCTGGGAACCGGCTCGTTGTTCCTTTCCCTCCTCCTCAGGATCATGTCGAAACTTCGCTGACCGGGGCTAGAACACGTAGGTCTTACATGGTCGTCCGCCGGAGAGCGTGTCACACTGGACTCTCCCGGCTTGAGGTCTCTTCCCATGGGCGACCGCATACTCGTCGTGGACGACGAATCCGGGGCTCGGGAGGGGCTGCGGAGGCTGCTCCAGGCCTGGGGGTACGAATCCGAAGCGGCGGCCTCGGCCGACGAGGCGCTGGTCCGGATCGAGCGGGAGCGTCCTAGCGCGGTCATCACCGACCTGGTCATGCCCGGCATCGACGGGCTCGAGTTCGTGCGCCGGCTCCAGGAGCAGTACGCGATCCCGGTCATCGTCTTCTCGGGGCAGGGGACGATCGAGGCCGCGGTCGAGGCGGTGAAGCTCGGCGCCCACGATTTCCTCGAGAAGCCGGTCGAGCCGGCGAAGCTGAAGATCCTCCTCGAGAAGCTCGCCGGGACCCGTGAGCTCATCGCCGAGAACCGGCGGCTGCGGGCGGAGCTGCGCGAGCGGGGAGCGTTCGGCCGCCTCCGCGGGAGCTCCGAGGCGATCCGCGCCGTCTATCGCCAGATCGAGCAGGTCGCCCCGTCGACGCTCTCCGTCCTCATCGTCGGGGAGAGCGGCACCGGGAAGGAGCTCGTGGCCCAGACGCTCCACGATCTCTCCCCCCGGCGGAAGAACGAGTTCGTGGCGATCAACTGCGCGGCGATCCCTGCGACGCTGCTCGAGAGCGAGATCTTCGGCCACGAGCGGGGCGCGTTCACGGGCGCCGTGCAGCGGAAGATCGGCTGCTTCGAGATGGCGCACCGGGGGACGCTCTTCCTCGACGAGATCGCCGAGATGGACGAGCTGCTCCAGGCGAAGCTCCTTCGCGTCCTCCAGGAGCAGCGATTCCGCAGGGTCGGCGGGCGGGACATCATCGAGTCGGACGTCCGCGTGATCACCGCGACCAACCGCGACCCGATGAGGGCGATCGCGGAAGGCAGGCTGCGCGAGGACCTTTACTACAGGCTGAACGTGTTCACGATCGTGCTCCCCCCGCTGCGGGAGCGACGCGAGGACATTCCCGACCTCGCCCGGTACTTCGCGGAAGAATACGCGGCCCGGAACGCGACGTCGGTGTCCCCGCTCGCCGCGCGGACGCTCGAGCTGCTGCTCGCCCACAGCTGGCCCGGGAACGTGCGGGAGCTCAAGAACGCGCTCGAGCGGTCCGCCCTGCTTGCGGCGGGGCGCCAGATCCTCCCCGAGCATCTTCCCGTCGAGGTCCAGCGCTCGGCGGGCGCGATCCCGGTCCCGACCGTCGCCGCGGCGGCGTCCGGGAACGGAGGAGGCGCGGAGGTCGGCGAAGTCGTCTCCCTTCCGGTCGGCACCTCGATGGACCACGCCGAGCGGGAGATGATCCGCACCACGCTGTTGCACACCTCCGGCAACAAGACCCGTGCGGCCAAGATCCTCGGCATCTCGCTGAAGACGATGCACAACAAGGTCAAGAAGTTCGAGCTGTGAGATCGCCGCTCTCCCTTCGCATCTTCGTGGTCAACGCGGTCTTCACGATCGCCATGGGCCTGCTCGCGCTGATGCTGGTCCGCCAGTCCTTTCACCGCTACTACGAGCGCTGGGAGCGGAGCTTCGCCACCCTCCCGTCCGAGCAGCTCTTCCTCGGATCGGCGACCGAGATCGCCCGCGCGCTCCTGCTGCGGCTCGAGCGGCAGCCCGAGGTCAAGGAGCGGGACCAGGACCGGATCGTGTTCGGGCTCAACGCGATCCTTCGCGAGATCCCGAGCGTGACGTCGTTCCTCGTCCTCGACCGCGACCGGAGGATCCAGTACGCGAATCAGCCCTCCGTGCTCGACCTCACGTTCACCGGAGGGGAGAACGCCTCGTTCTTGGCGTCCGACCAGATGGTCCGCCGGACGAAGCCGTCGGGAACCGGGGGGAACCTGACCGAGGTCATGATGCCGATCTTCGACGAGCCCCGAGGGGGGCAGGGGGAGCGGCGGCGGCTCGGCTCGTTGATCATCGACTTCGCCCCCGACGCGGCGCTGCTCGCGCGCCTGCCGCAGCTCACGCCGCCGTCGGTCTCGCCGCGTGATTCGATGCTCCCGCTGTTCATGTTCCTGCTCGCGGGCGTGGCGGGCGGGATCCTCGTAGCGGCGCTCACCGCGTTGCCGGTGCGCCGGCTCGACAGCGCGCTGACCGACTTCCGCGAGCGAGGATTCCGGGGCGGCCTCGACGCCAAGCGGCTCGGCCTCGGGGGCGAGCTCGCGTCGGCGGTCTCGGCGATCAACGAGATGGGAGGCCGGCTCGAGGCGCTGGACTCTCGCGGCCGCGAGCGCGAGGCGCTCCTCGCGACGCTCTCGCAGTCGCTCGAGGACGGCATGATCGTCATCGACGAGCGCGGCGCCCCGGCCGCGTGGAACGCCGCGGCGCTCCGGATCCTCGGCGTGGACTACGAGATGGCGAGCGAGGGCGCCGTCCGCGCGGCTCTGGACGGCCATCCCGAGCTCAACATCGGCTGGGCCGCCGGCTCGGTGCTCGCGGCGCGAAGCGTCGAGATCCGGCGCGACGGAGGCGATCCGATCCCCGTGCAGCTCACCGAGGTCCCGTTCGAGCCCCGCCCCGGGGCATCGGGGACGCTGGTGCTCATGCGCGATCTCGCGACGCTCCGCAAGGTCGAGGCGCACCTGCTCGAGGCGGGTCGCTTCGCGGTGCTCGCGCATCTCGCGGGGAGCCTCGCGCACGAGATCCGCAACCCGCTGCACTCGATCGGCTTGAACGCGGGCGTCGTGCAGCAATACGTGGGGCAGCCCGCGACGGCGGCGGCGGAGCGCGCGATCTCGGAGTCCCTCCAGACGATCCAGGAGGAGACGCGTCGTCTCACCGATCTCCTCAACAACTATCTCGGGCTCTTGCGCTCGGCCCCCGAGCCCGTCCCGGTCGACGTGCGCGACCTCTGCCGCCGCGTGATCCAGCTGCTCTCGTACGCCGCCATGAAGGCCCGGGTCGAGATCCGGTTCGAGGCCGACGGGGACCTGCCTCCGGTGTTCGGGGTGCCGGACCGTCTCCAGCAGGCCGTCCTCAATCTGGTGTTGAACGCGATCCAGGCGATGCCCCAGGGCGGACGCGTCGCCCTTCAGACGTCGTCGTCGAACGGTCTGTTGCGTGTGAGCGTGACCGATACCGGTCCGGGGCTCCCCCAGGACCTCGCCGAGAAGCTGTTCGACACGCGGGTCACGACGAAGCCCGGGGGCTCGGGACTCGGGCTCCCGCTCGTTCGCATGATCGCCGAAGCGCACGGCGGGAGCGTCTGGTACCGATCCGATCCGGGGAAGGGGGCGACGTTCACGCTCGTGCTCCCCACGCGCGAGGCCGCCTGACCCTCAGTCGAGCTGGTCCCGTGTCGCCGGGGACAGCTTGCGCTCGCGCGCGAGGTCGTGCGCGCCGTGGTCGTCCGGCAGCGCGAGGACCTTGTCGTACTCCGCCAGCGCCTCGGCTCGCCGCCCGGCGATGTCCAGAACGCGCCCGAGCTGGTAATGCCCGAAGATCCGGAATCGCGCGCCGTCGGGCGGGAGCGTGAGCGAGAGCAGCCGCTTGAGCGTCGCCTCGGCGCCGCCGAGATCGGTGCCCCGCATCTGCGCGGACGCCAGATTGAACAGCGTCTGAGGATCGTCCGGCTTCGCGCGGAGCGCCTGCTGGAGCGCCGCGGCCATCCCGGCCCAGTCTCCCGCCATCTGCTTCCCCTGCGCGAGCCGCTCCGCGGCGATGAAGTCCAGCTCGCTCTTCTTCGCCGCGACGCGCCGGTCCGCCCAGCCCGTGAACGAGGCGTTCAGGGCGGCCTCGGTGGCGCCGAGCGCGGCCGCCAGATCCGAGACGCGGCCATCCTGGAGGGCGAACGCCTTCTTGACGCCGGCGTTGCCGTAGGTCTCCCGGATCCAGGTCATGAACACTCCGGCGGAGGCCATTCCCGAGTCCCCCGGGAGCGCGCGGAAGCGCTCCTCGTCCAGCAGCGCGGCCAGGTCGGGGAGCAGCCCGCCGCTCCGCAGGAGCGCGGCGTGCATGTCCATCGTGTCGCCGCGCCAGAGGTTCTCGACCGAGAGGGCGAACCCTTCGTAGACGGCGGACAACGGCGTCGGGCCGAACGCCTCCCGTGCGACGAGGTGGATCTCCTCGTGCGGTGCGGGGGAGCGGGCGAAGCGGTGCGTCATGTGGATCTCGCGATCGCTCAGGATCGCGTGGGTCGGGTCGGCGACGCCGGTCGCGCGCCGCTTGTCGTTCTCGTCCTCGTAGACGTGGAGAAGGACGCGGAATCCCCGCGGCGGCGGCGCGCCGACGCCGGCGATCGCTTTCGAGAGCGCCGCCTCGCGCGCCTTCAGGATCGCGCGGATCTCCGCGTCGTCGATGTGCCTCTTGTCGTAGTAGACGTGGTACCGCTCGGAGTCGAGCGTTCCCGTGGTTCCGGCCGATGCGAACGATTCGGTCGTGTGGTCCCCTTCGGCGGTGGTGTCGCGAGCCGGCGGCCACGCGTTCCCGGGCCGGAACATCCCCTGCCGGATCGGCCAGTAGTCCTTGAACATCGCCCAGTCCGAGCCGACGCGCGGAAGCACCTGGAAGCGATCCCGCTCCGGATCGATCCGCGACCAGAAGACGACGAACGTGGACGGGTTGAGAGGATTGCGATGGAAGACGAGCAGGTCGAGGTCGGGATCGGATTCCTTGATCCCCAGGAACGAGGTCCCCGCGTCGTCGTGCTTGAACGGCCGGGACAGCTTCGCGTTCCAGACGCGATTCCCCCAGCCGAGCACGAGCAGGTTCCCTTTCATCTGCTCCTCGCTCACCTGATCGTCCGCCGCGATGTCCACCTTGTTCTTGTGGACCGCCACGAGCCATTTCGCGCGTGCCTCGGCGGAGCGGCGGTTCGCCTCGACGGGCTCGCCCGGGCCGGCCGGATAGACCACGGTCAAGGTGCCGACGTCGACGAATGCCGCCTCCCCCGGATAGTTGGAGGCGCGGTGCTGTTCCGGATCCGGAGGCTGAGGCGCGGCGGCCCTCATCGCGGCGATGGAAACGAGCAGCGAGGCGAGAACGAGACAGGCTCGCGGAAGAGGCGTCACGGCGGGTCTCCGAAAGGCGAAGCTCCGATGATACGGGGCCGCCTCTCGTCCTGCTAGCATCCCCCGATGTCACGTCTCTTCGCGATCGCGGATCTTCATCTCTCGTCGTCCGGCGCGAAGCCCATGGATATCTTCGGCGAGATCTGGCGGGATCACGCCGCCCGCTTGGCGGCTGCCTGGGATGCCTCCGTCGGAGCGGACGACCACGTCCTCGTCGCGGGGGATCTCTCCTGGGCGCGCTCGCTGGAGGAGGCGCGCGGAGACCTGGAATGGATCGGCTCCCGCACGGGGCGGAAGCTCCTTCTCCGAGGGAACCACGATTCGTGGTGGTCGAGCATCTCGCGCGTGCGGCAGGCGCTCCCCCCGGGGTGCGTGGCGCTCCAGAACGACGCCTTTGATCTCGGCACGTGCGTCGTCGTCGGGGCTCGCGGCTGGCTCGCCCCCGACGACCCCCTCGCGCAGCCGGCGGACGAGCCGATCTTCCGGCGGGAGCTCGCCCGCCTGGCGGAGTCGATCGCGGACGCCGACCGAAGGTTCGGGAGGCGGGTCCCTCGGGTCGCGATGCTCCACTACCCGCCGTGGATCGAAGGGCGCGCGCCGACGGAGGTCGTGGCGATCCTGCGAGCGGGAGGCGTCCGCTCCTGCGTCTACGGGCATCTCCACGGGGCGGATCACGCGCTCGGCCCGCGAGGCGAGCGCCAAGGGATCGCCTTCCACCTGGTCGCCGCGGACGCGGTCGGTTTCACCCCCGTTCCGATCGATCTGCCGGACTCATAAGAGTAAGAAGCGCCGGCTCCCTGTTACACTTCGCCCGCTTCAAGGAGGAGGAGAAGTGAGCGAGATACCCCCCCTGCCGCCAGTGGCACCCCCCGCGCCGGCCCCCGGTCTTCCGTGGGAGGAGCCGAACGCGGGTCTCGGGTCGATCGTGCCGACGGCGGTCCAGATCCTCCGGAGCCCGTTCCAGGCGTTCGCCAAGATGAGCTTGACCGTGGACCTTGTCCGGCCGATCGCCTACTTCGTCGCATTCGTTCTTCTCGGAACGCTGATCGGCCAGATCTGGAGCTACCTCTTCTTCGACTTCTACATCGGACTCTTCCGTTCCGTTCTGGGCTCCCGCCTGGATTCGGTCGCTCCGCTGCTCCACCGTCCGGGGGCCGGGGAAGTGATCTTCGGCCTGATCATCACGCCGCTGATCTGGGTGGTGGCCTTGTTCGTCTGGACCGCGCTCGTGCACATCGGTCTGCTGCTCCTCGGAGGCGCGAAGCACGGCTTCGCCGCGACGCTTCGGGTGATCTGCTATGCCGAGACCGCACAGCTCGCGGTCGTGGTCCCCTTCCTCGGGGGGCTCATCGCGGTCTTCTGGCAGATCGTGCTCCAGATGATCGGCCTCGCCGAAGCCCATCGCACCGACGGCTGGAAGGCCGCGGTCGCCGTGATCGCGCCGCTGGTCCTGTGCTGCTTCTGCATCATCACCGGCGCGGTGATGTTCGGGACGGCCCTGATGCAGGTGCTCCAGCAGGCGAAATGATCTGGCGGGCTCCCGCGCGGGACGACCGGAGCATCGCCGCCCTCTGGGCGGTCGCGGCCGGATTGTTCGTCTTGATGCGGCCGATCTGGCTCGCCGCCGCCGCGCTGCTTCCGGCCTGCCCGTGGCACGCCTGGACCGGGTGGCCGTGCCCCGGCTGCGGGACGACACGGGCGCTGGTCCATCTTCTGCATGGCGACCTCGGTGGCGCGCTTCGATTCAACCCCCTCGCCGCCGGCGCCGCTGCGGCTTTCGTCGCCGGCGGGGCCGCCGCGCCGCTGTGGCTCACCTTGGGAGGGCGCATCCCCGCGCTCCCCGATCGCTCGAGGCCCGCTTGGGTCGCCGCTCTGGGAGTCGCCATCGCCGGGAACTGGGCGTGGCTGTGCGCCTCCGGAGTCTGACCGGTCTCCGCCTCAGCTCGTGAGCAGCTCCTCGAGGGCGTCGAGCTTCCGCTCCATCGCGCGGAACGTCGCTTCGTACGGCTGCGGAGACTCGAGATCGACCCCGGCCGCACGCAAGATGTCGAGCGGGTAGCTCGAGGCCCCCGCGGCGAGGAAGCGGGCGTACCGCTCCCGCGCGCCTTCGCGGCCGTCGAGGACGTCGCGGGCGAGGCTGTTCGCGGCGACGATGCCGGTCGCGTACTGGTAGACGTAGAAGTCGTAATAGAAGTGCGGCACGCACGCCCATTCGACCGCGGCGACCTCGTCGACGACGCACGCTCCCGCATCGTGTCCCTGATACGTCCGGAGGAGGTCGAGGTAGAGCGTCGAGAGCGATTCCCCGGTCAGCGCTTCGCCGCGCTCGGCCCGGCGGTGGATGTCGAGCTCGAACTCCGCGAAGAACGTCTGCCGGAAGAGCGTGGCGCGGATGCCGTCGAGCCAATGGCCGAGGAGGAAGACCCTCTCGTCGCGCCCCTGCTCCGTCGCGAGGAGCCGCTCGATGAGCAGCGCCTCGTTGAACGTGGACGCCACCTCCGCGACGAAGATGCTGTAGTCGGCGCACGGGTAGGGCTGCTCGCGGTTGCTGAAGTGCGAGTGCATCGCGTGGCCCGCCTCGTGCGCGAGCGTGCTGACGCTCTCGAAATCACCGTTGAAGTTGAGGAGCATGTACGGGTGGACGTCGTACGCCGCTCCGCTGGCGTACGCTCCGGATCGCTTTCCGGGGGCCGGGTGCCAGTCGATCCAGCGGTCGCGGAAGGCGGCGGCGAGCGGCCGGGTGTAGGCCGCTCCCATCGGCTCCATCGCCTCGAGCACGAGGCGCTCGGCGGCGGCCACGTCGTACGTACGCTTGGCTCCGGCGACCAGGGGGCAGTGGAGGTCGAAGTAGGTCAGCGCGTCGAGGGACAGGAACCGCGCCCGAAGCCGGAAGTAGTGGTGGAGCGACGGGAGGTTCCGGCGCACCTGCTCGATCAGGTTCGTGTACACCCGGACGGGGACGTGATCGGCGTCGAGCGCCGCCTCCACCGAGGATCCGTACCGGCGGGTCCGTGCGCGGAAGACGTGCGCCTTCAAGCATTCGTACAGGTTGGATCCGTAGGTCCCCTGGAATCCGCGATACCCCTCGAAATAGGCCGTCGTCGCCGCGACACGATCCGGACGATGCGAGGAGGGCCTCACGCGGGAGAAGGCCGCCGGGGTCAGGGTCACCGATTCGCCGTCGTGAAGGGCGACCGTGGCCCTCGGCATCTCGGCGTTGTGGAGGACCCCGAAGATCTGGCTCGGTCCGCCGAGCAGGAGACCGGCCTCCGCCAGCAGCTTCTCTTCCGGCGGCGTGAGCACGTGCTCCTTCAGACGCAGGAGGTTGCGGAGGCCGTGCGTATAGGGGGCGAGTCTCGGCTCGGTCTCCAGGAATCCCTCGACCACCCCATCCGGTAGCGCCAGGATCTCCGGCCGGACGTAGGAGGTCCGCCGGGACATCTCGGTGAAGGCGAGCTCGACCTCCTGGCGCATCCCCTGGTACGCCGCCACGCGGAGGTCGACGTCCGACCTCATCGACGCGTAGGCGTGGAGGCGCGCCAGCGCCTTTCCCTGCCCGGAGACCGCCTCCAGGGCATCGGCGAGCCTCGCGGGGGACGCGCCCAGGGAGCCGACGAACCGGTCGAGCCCCTCGAGGGCGGCGTCCACCTCGCGCTTGGCCTCCCAGAAGGCGTCGTCCGAGGGGAAGAGATCTTCGAGCCGCCAGGTCTCGTCTGCGATCCGAACCGTGTCCATGGGAAGGCCTCGATGGTGCCGGAGGTGGGAGTTGAACCCACACGACCGCAAGGATCGGGGGATTTTGAGTCCCCTGCGTCTGCCATTCCGCCACTCCGGCGCGGCGGGCCAGGAGCGTATCGTCCGGCTTTCGGACCTGTCAAGGGCGGAAGCGTTGCGAGCCGGAAGTCTTGCCGATTCAATTCGTTTCGGCTACACTGCCGCGACTCTCGAGGAGGCCCCGCTTGGATTTCAAGGTCGGTGACAAGGTCGTCTACCCCAACCACGGCGTGGGAGTCATCGAGCAAGTCACGAAGAAGTCGGTTGGGAACATCGTTTCGTCGTTCTATTGCCTCCGCATCATCTCCACGGACAGCACGGTCATGGTGCCGGTGGGCAACACGATCGCGGTCGGACTGCGCAAGGTCCTGACCAAGCGTGAGGTCATCCGGGTGATGGACGTCCTCAAGACCGGAGACGTCGCCACCTACGACGACTGGAAGGGGCGCTTCCAGGCCAACTCGGAGAAGATGCGGACCGGCGACATCCGTGCCGTCGCGGAGGTTCTCAAGAGCCTCACCGTGCTGGCCGAGATCAAGCCCCTGTCCTACCGGGAGCGCAAGATGCTCGACCGGGCCCGCTTCCTCCTCGTCTCCGAGCTCGCCGAGGCCGGGAACAAGACGGCCGAGAAGGTCGAGCTCGAGATCGACGCCGCCCTCGGCGACTCCGTCCGCGGCGCGAAAGTCAAGACCGCGCACTGAGCCGGCCGCCGGACCGGGTGTGAGCCGGTGGACAACCTGGTCCTCACCCGCGTGGCGCGCGAAGCATCCGCCGAGTTGACCGGCTCGATCCTCGTCGAATTCGGGCAGCAGTCCCGAGAGCGCTTCCGCCTCGTCTTCGATACGCCGGAGGGGCGGCGCGCCTTCATCGTGTCGATGAACCCGGAGCGGCCGTGGCTCGGCCGGGATCTCCGACGATGGCGGGGTCCTCGGTGGTCTCCCGATCCCTTCACGGTCGCCGCCGGGAAAGCGCTGGAGGGGCGCCGCGTCGTCGCGGTGACGAAGGACGGCAGCGATCGCACGCTTCGCTTCGATCTCGGGGCGGAGGCCGGCCTCGTGCTGGAGCTCGCGACGCACGGCGCCAACCTCGTGGTCCTCGGCGGGGGACGGAGCGTCCGCGAGGCGCTCCGGCACGCGCGCCGGGGTGGAGGCTGGAGCGCGATCGGCGAGCCGTGGTCACCGCGGCCGCTCCCGCCGCGACTGCTCGACCCGTTCGTCTCGAGCGCGGAGGCGATCGATCGATTCCTCGCCGGGCGCGCCGGCGCGGGAGAGCCCGCGCTCGAGGCGCTGCGCCGCGGCCTCTTCGGGATCGGGAGCATCGGCGCGCAGCTGGTGATCGACGAATCGGCCGCCACCGGCGAGTCCCTCGGCCGCGTGTTGCGCCGTCGGCTGGATGAGCTGCGCGACGGAGCGGGGGAGTGCGCCGTGGAGGCGCCGTCCGATCCCGAGAGCGCGCGCCTCCTACCCTGGCGTCCTCGTAAGCCGGTGGCCGGCGTCGAGCGCGTCACCGGCGAGGGGGCCGCGGGGACCGCGGCGCTCTACTACGAGGCGGTCGAGCAGGCGCAACGGCTGCGCACGCGGATCGCAGCCCTCAGCTCGATCCTCCGGGGAGAGATCGCGAGGACGCTCGGAGCGGCGGGGAAGGTGGGTCGCGAGATCGAGGGGTTCGAGGACCCCGAGCGGCATCGACGCATGGGGGAGGCCCTGCTCGCCGGGCTGGCCTCGGCGCGCCGCGGGGACGGCAGGATCGCCGTTCCCGATCCGGCCGAGCCGAGCGGGGAGGCGGTGGTGATCCCGGACGAGCCGGGACGATCCCTCACGGACATCGCGGACGGGCTGTTCGAGCGCCGCCGGCGTGCGCGACGCGGCCGGCGGCTCGCGGGGGGGCGTCTGGCCTTGCTTTCGGCCCGCGCGGCCCGGCTCCAGGAGATCCTCGACCGGCACGCGCCCGCGTCGAGCGAGGCGGATGCCGCCGCGCTGGAATCCGCCATGCGCGATGCGGGCCTCCCGGTGGCGCTCGGCGCCGCGACCCGCGGCGCCCGCGCGGCCGCGTCCACCGCCCCTCCGCGCCTCGCCGGCGTGCGCGTGCACACCAGCCTGGACGGCTGGACGATCCTCGTCGGCCGGACCTCCCGCGATAACGATCGGCTCACGTTCAAGCTGGCCTCGCCGGAGGACGTGTGGCTCCACGCGGCCGACGTTCCCGGCGCGCACGTCGTGATCCGCACTCCCGACCGGCGCTCCGAGGTCCCGCGCGGGACTCTCGTCGAGGCGGCGTCGCTCGCGGCGTGGTTCAGCGACGCGCGCGACGATCCGGCGGTGGACGTTCGCTGGACGTCGAGGAAGCACGTTCGACGCGCGAAGGGAGGCAGCTCGGGCGTGGTCCAGCTCAAGCGTTTCCAGACGATCCGCGTCCGCCCGAAGCCCCCGAGGGACGCCGGATGATGACCCCCGCGCGCGAAAGGATGCCGGATTCGACCCCAAGAATGGGGGGAAACCGCTCGAACATGAGCCTCGAGTCGATTGACCCGGCGGGAGCGGTGCCCTAGATTGGCGCCGCCATGAAGACCGTCCTGCAAGCGCTCGCGGGGCTCGCCCTCGCGGTCGCGCTCCTGTGGTGGGTGTTCCACGACACGAGCCGCGCGGGGCTGCGCGAGGCGGTCGAGCGAGCTTTCTGGCCCGGGCTCGCCCTCGCGGCCGTCGTCAACGTTGGCCACAACGTCTTTCGCGTCTGGAGATGGCGCTGGCTGCTCGACCCGGTGGCCCCTCGCGTCCCCTTCCGGCCGATGTTCGTCGCGGTGATTCTCGGTTACTTGACGACCTGGATCCTCCCCGGCCGGATCGGCGAGGTCGTGCGACCCGGTCTGCTGTCGGCCCGGACCACGGTGCCGCTCGGCCCTTCCATGGGCTCGGTCGTCGCCGACCGCCTCCTCGACGGCCTGGCGATCATGGCGCTCTTCGCAGCCGGCAGCCTCGGAGCCCGGTTCGCGGAGGGCTCGGCAGCCTCCATCGAGAAGATCCGCTCGACCGCGTTCGCCTTTCTCGCGGTGATCGCCGTCGGCGTCGTCGTCCTCGTTGCCATCGCCGCCAGCCGGACGACGTTCGAGCGGTGGCTGGCGCGCCGGGCGGCCCCCGTCCGGTGGCTGGGCCACGCGATTCTCGGATTCTCCTCCGGGATGGAGGCGCTCCGCTCGCCGCGCCGCCTGATACCGATCATCGTTCACAGCCTCCTCGCCTGGCTGACGATCGCGCTCGGAACCTGGATCGGGATCCGGGCCTCCGGCGCCGACGTGGGGTTCGACGCCGTCCTCGTCATGCTCCCGCTGCTGGCGCTGGGAGTCGCGATCCCGACGCCGGGGGGGGTGGGCGGCTACCACGCCGCGATGCAGTTCGGCCTCACACGGCTGTTCGGCGTGGACCCGACCATCGCCGCGGGTGCCGGTCTGCTGGTGCACATCGCGATCGTCGTGCCGATCCTCCTCCTGGGTCCCGTGCTCCTGCGCGTCGAGGGCGTGTCCTGGTCGGACCTGGTCGCCGCGGCCCGTCAGATCAAGTCGCTCGGCGCGGCGCCGGTCTCCTCGGGGGCGACGCGATGAGGTGCCCGTTCTGCGGCCATCTGAAGGACAAGGTCGTGGACTCGCGCGAGACCGGAGCGGGGGACGCCATCCGGCGACGCCGGGAGTGCCTCGACTGCGGGCGGCGGTTCACCTCCTACGAGCGGGTCGAGGAGATCCCCTACTTCGTCGTGAAGAAAGACGGCCGGCGCGAGCCGTTCGAGCGCCAGAAGCTGATCGCCGGGCTGCACCGCGCCTGCGAGAAGCGGCCCGTCCCGGCGAAGGCGCTGACCGCGATCGTGGACGAGGTCGAGCAGATGGTCCAGGACAACACCGAGCGCGAGATCCCCGCGCGCGCGATCGGCGAGCGCGTGATGGAGCGGCTGCGCGAGCTGGACAAGGTCGCGTACGTGCGCTTCGCCTCCGTCTACCGGCAGTTCGAGGACGTGGAGGAGTTCATGTCGGAGCTTCGCAACCTCGTCGACACGCGGAAGTGAGGATCGCCCGATGACCAGCGGATTGGGTTCGATGTTGGAGGTCGCCCGGATCCAGAGCGAGATCAACCGGCTCTTCGACAACCTCCTCGATCTGGACGAAGGGGGGAAGGAGAGCGGGAGCTGGATCCCGATGGCGGACATCGTCGAGACCGACGACGCGCTCCTGGTGACGGTCGAGCTGCCCGGCGTGGCCGCCGCCGATCTCGCCGTGTCCACGCACGGCGGCGACGTGATCCTCAAGGGGGAGAAGCGGCGCCCCGCCGTGACGGGTCCGGCCCGCTTCCACGTCGCGGAGCGCGACTACGGCCGCTTCCGCCGCGTGATCCATCTCGGCGCGCCCGTGAACACGCACAAGGCCGAGGCCCGTCTCGCGGACGGCAACCTCCGCATCCGGTTCCCGAAGGTCGCCAACCGCCGCGGCGAAGAGGTCGCGATCGAGGTGCGCGAGGGATGAGCCGCGCCTACGAGCCCGCCACCGACTCCGATCTCCGGATCCCCGCGGAGCTGCCGGTCCTCCCTCTCCGCGACATGGTCGTCTTCCCGTTCATCATCGCGCCGCTGTCCGTGGCGCGAGACCTCTCGATCCAGGCGGTGGACCGCGCTCTCTCCGAGAACCGGATGATCCTGCTCGTCGCCCAGCGGGACAAGGACGAGGAGGACCCCCAGGTCGCCGACCTGTACGAGATCGGAACCGTCGCGGTCATCATGAGGATGCTCAAGCTCCCGGACGAGCGGATCCGCGTGCTCGTGCAGGGGGTCTGCCGGGCGCGCGTGCGCGAGATCTCCGCGACGCGCCCGCATCTGACGGCGCGGATCGAGCGGCTGTCCGACCGGCCCTTCGACGGCGCGTCGATCGAGAAGGAGGCGCTCGTCCGGTCGGTCAAGCGCGCCCTCGAGCGCGCGGCGGGGCTGGGGAAGAGCCTCCCATCCGAGGTCATGACGATCGCGTCCAACCTGGAGGACCCGGGCCGCCTCGCCGACCTCGTCGCCTCGAACCTCGAGCTGAAGGTGGACGAGGCGCAGGACGTGCTCGAGATGATCGATCCGGTCGAGCGGCTGAAGCGGGTCCACGACCTCGTCCAGCGGGAGATGTCGCTGCTCTCGATGCAGCGCGAGATCGACTCGATGGCCAAGGACGAGATGGATCGCTCGCAGCGCGAGGTCTACCTCCGCCACCAGATGAAGGCGATCATGGCCGAGCTCGGGGAGGGGAACGAGCTCAGCGAGGACGTCGAGCGGTACCGCGAGAAGGTGAAGCAGCTCGCCCTGTCCCCCCAGGCGATCGAGGAGGTCGAGCGCCAGCTCAAGAAGCTCGAGCGGATGCACCCCGACGCGGCGGAAGCCTCGACGGTGCGGAACTACCTCGACTGGATCCTGGGGATGCCCTGGGGGATCACGACCAAGGACAACCTCGACCTCGACAAGGCGCGCGCCATCCTCGACGAGGACCACTACGGGCTGGAGCCGATCAAGGACCGGATCCTGGAGTACCTCGCGGTCCGCAAGCTCAAGAAGAAGAGCAAGGGGCCGATCCTCTGCTTCGTCGGGCCCCCCGGGGTCGGGAAGACCTCGCTCGGCCGGTCGATCGCCCGCGCCCTCGGGCGGCAGTTCGTCCGCCTCTCGCTCGGCGGGGTGAAGGACGAGGCGGAGGTCCGCGGCCACCGGCGCACCTACGTCGGCGCGATGCCGGGACGCATCGTCCAAGGGATCCATCAGGCGGCTTCCGCGAATCCGGTGTTCATGCTCGACGAGGTGGACAAGATCGGGCAGGACTTCCGTGGCGATCCGTCCGCGGCCCTCCTCGAGGTGCTCGATCCGGAGCAGAACTCCAGCTTCCGCGACCACTACCTCGGCGTCCCGTGGGACCTGTCCGACGTGATGTTCATCGCCAACGCCAACCTCCTCGACCCGATCCATCCGGCGTTCCGCGACCGGATGGAGGTCATCCGGCTCTCCGGGTACACGGAGGAGGAGAAGCTCGTGATCGCGCGGCGGCACATCGTGCCGAAGCAGATCGACGAGAACGGGCTGAAGAGCTCGCGCATCGACTTCTCCGACAACGCTCTCAAGGCCCTGATCTCCGGGTACACGCGCGAGGCCGGCTTGCGGAACCTCGAGCGGAACGTCGCGGCCGTGTGCCGGAAGGTGGCCCGGCAGGTCGCGGAGGGGCGGAAGGGGAAGATCCGGATCATCGCCTCGAGCTTGGACGCCTTCCTCGGACCGGCTCCCGCCACGCGGGAGGACGCGCTCCCCACCGATCAGATCGGGGTCGCGACGGGACTCGCGTGGACGGAATCGGGCGGCGACGTCCTCTTCGTCGAGGCGACGACGATGCGCGGCCGCGGCGGGCTGATCCTGACCGGCCAGCTCGGCGACATCATGAAGGAATCGGCGCAGGCCGCCCTCTCCTACGCGCGGGCGCACGCGGCGGAGTTGGGCTTGGGCCCCGAGTACTTCGAGGGGCGCGACATCCACGTCCACGTCCCCGAAGGGGCGATCCCGAAGGACGGTCCGTCGGCCGGGATCACCATCGCCGCCGCCATGGTCTCCGCGTTCATCGAGCGGCCGCTCCGCCGCGACCTCGCCATGACCGGCGAGATCACCCTTCGGGGGAACGTGCTCCCCGTAGGCGGGATCAAGGAAAAGGTGCTGGCGGCCCGCCGCTCGGGGATCGAGACGGTCCTCCTTCCCGAGGCGAACCGCAAGAACCTCGAGGAGATCCCGAAGCCGCTGCGGCGGGACCTTCGCCTCGAATTCGTGGCCGACGTCCGGGACGTCTTCCGGATCGCGTTCCGTGACCCCCTGACCCTCGACGACGGCGGACCCCTGTCCAAGCCCCGCACCAAGCGGGCCCCCCTCCAACCGACCCACTGACCCCCCTGCTAGACTCCGGCGGTTGCCCGGACTAGACGCCCGGAACCGGAGTCCCGTATCAGCAGCGGGCCCGAGGCGTCCCGAGGCCGGAACCACGGATGCGGGACGACGAGGACCTCACCGATCTGATTCGGGCCGCGGCAGGCGGAGACCGGCGGGCGTTCGAAGAGCTGGTCGTCAGGAAGCGTGAGCGGGTCGTTCGAGCGGCCTTTCAGATCACGGGTGACGTCGAGGACGCCCGGGATGTGGCCCAGGGTGTCTTTCTTCGTCTTTGGAGGGTTTTACAGCGGTTCGACCTGACACGAAGGTTCGATACCTGGCTGTATCGCATCACCGTGAACGCCGCCATCGACTTCGTCCGCGAGAGGGGCCCCCGAGGCTTCCTCCAGCCGCTCCCCGGCGACGCGGGGGAGCGGCTCCACGATCCGTCGCCGACGGCGGACGCGGCGGTCCGTCTCGGCGAGCTGCAGCGGGCGTTCCTCAGGCTGGCGACGCGGCTCGCGCCGAAGCAGCGCGCGGCCTTCGTGCTGAAGGAGATCGAGGGGCTCGAGACCGCGGAAGTGGCGCGCGTGCTCGGCGTCACCGAATCGACCGTGCGCAACCACCTGCTCCAGGCCCGCCGGATCCTCCGCGAGGGGCTCGCCAGCGATTACGGCGGGATCTTCGGCCGCCGCCGCGGCTCCGGCGAAGGGAGCTCCTCGTGACGCCGCACGTCGATCCGCGGGAGCTGTCCGAGGCGCGCGGCGCCGATCGCCTCGAGATGGTGACGCACGTGGCCGGCTGCGCCGCCTGCCGCGACGCGGTGATCGATCACGACCCGGCGCTCCTGTTCGCGCTGCTCGCGATCGCGCCGATCCCCGGCAGAATCCTCGAAGAGGTCTCAACCGCGGTCGCCCCGCGCCCCGAGGCGAGCCGTCCGCGGCTCAAGGTCGCGGCGGCCGCCGTCATCGCGGGCCTGGCGCTCGCGAGCGGCTACCTGACGCTCGGCCAGCGGCCGCGCCTCGCCGCGCGGAGCGTCGCGACCGACCTCCCGACGACAGCGTCCGCTGCTTCCCTGGCCCGCGCCGACGTCGAGGTCGAGCCCGCGGGCGGCGTGTCCCACGTCGTCGACCTGACGGTCGGCGAGACCCAGGTCGTCATGGTCTACAACGGGGACCTCGACCTGTGAGGCGGGTCGCCGTCCTCCTCGCGCTGGCCCTGTCCTTCGCGGGCGCGCTCGGGGCCCCGGCGGACGGCGGCGACCCGATCTCGGCGCGCGCGTACCAGGTCCGCTTCAAGTCGCTCGCCGACGCCGCCGAGCTGGTGAGCTCGGTGCTGAGCCCTCAGGGGACCGTGACGCTCCAGCCGCGGCTGAAGACCCTCACCGTGCAGGACCACGCCAGCGTGCTCGATCGCGTCGGCCCCCTCCTCCAGAGCTTCGACACCGCGCCGCGCAACGTCGAGATCGCGCTCAGCCTCTTCCTCGGCACCGACCGTCGCGAGCAGGAGGCCGGCCGCGTCATCCCGCCCTCGGCGGTGACGCGGGAGGTGCGCGGGATCGCGGAGACGCTCGGGGACTTCACGAAGTGGAACGCCTACGAGTCGCTCGGCGGGCGGGCGGTCACGGGCGCCGAGGGCGGCCGGGTCGTCGTCAACCTCTCCGACGAGTACCGCGTCGGCTACGTCGTCGAGACCGTGCGCGACCAGAGCGTCAAGCTCAGCGACTTCGTCCTCCAGCGGATCACGCACGGCGCCGACGGGAAGGAGATCACCCAGGACGTCTATTCCGCCGAGGTCGTTCTGCCGGTCGGCCGCATGCTGATGATCGGCGCGGCCCAGAACCCGGCCTCGAAGCGGGCCCTGTTCCTCACGCTCCAGGCGCGGCCGAGGTAGGCGGTGGCCCAGTTCGTCTGCCGGATGGCCCTCCCCACCGGGGAGATCGTCGAGCGCGCGATGGTCGCGGAGACCGAGGCCGCGCTCCGGCGGGAGCTCGAGGACAAGGACATGCTGGTCCTCGAGCTGCGGCGGCAGAACCCGGTCGTCTCCGCGATCGGCGAGGCGCTCTCGATCCGTCCGCGGATCGCGGCGCGCGAGTTCCTGTTCTTCAACCAGGAGTTCTCCGCCCTGCTCCGGGCGGGGCTCCCGATCCTCACCAGCCTCGACATCCTGATCGACCGGCGGAAGAACCTGGTCTTCAAGAAGGCGCTGCTCGGCGTTCGCGACCGGGTCAAGTCGGGCGAGGCGCTGTCGGAAGCGTTCGCGGCCCAGGGGGAGCTCTTCCCCAAGCTCTACGCCGCGAGCCTCGCCTCGGGGGAGCGGTCGGGGGAGCTGCCCAACGTCCTCCGCCGGTACATCGCGTACACCCGGAGCATCCTGTCCATCCGCAAGAAGGTCGTCGGCGCTTTGATCTATCCCGCGATCCTCGTCTGCGTCTCGATCGCGCTGATCTCCCTGATGGTCTTCTACGTCATTCCGAGCTTCTCGAACCTCTTCCGGGACCTGGGCACCGACCTCCCCATGACCACGCAGATCATGATGGACGTGGCGACCTTCTTCCAGAGCCAGTGGAAGCTCGTCGCGGCGCTCCTGGTCGGCGGGGTCGCGTCGTTCATCGTCTGGCATCGCAGCCCCGCCGGCCGGATCGGGTTCGACCGGTTCAAGATGAAGCTCCCCCTGGTGGGCAACGTCATCCGCGACTACGCCCAGAACCGGTTCACCCGCACGCTCTCGACGCTCCTCTCCGGCGGGATCCCGCTCGTCACGTCGCTCGAGCTGGCCGGCCGCGCGGTCGGCAACGCCGTGCTCGAGCGGGAGCTGATGGGGGTGACGAACCGCGTGCGCGAGGGGCAGTCGCTGTGGGAGTCGCTCGAGCGCACGGGCTACATCACCGAGATGGCGGTCGAGATGGTGAAGGTGGGCGAGTCCACCGGCGCCCTCGTCGAGATGCTCGACAACGCGTCGGAGTTCTCGGAAGAGGAGATCGACTACAAGCTGTCGAAGATGGTGACGCTGATCGAGCCCCTCATGCTCGTCTTCATGGCCCTGGTCGTGACGGGCATGCTGCTGGCGTTCTACCTCCCGCTCATCCGGGCGGCCGGCTCCTCGAAGTTCTAGGCGGAGGCGCGAGCATGCCCGACCCGAAGCTGCGCGAGGAACGCCCCCTTCCCCCCCTGGAGCCGGAGGCCGGCGGCGACGTGCTGTCGGAAGAGTTCCAGGCGCGGCGCCTCGCGGAGCGGATCGGCATCGAGTACGTGGATCTCGCGAACTTCGAGATCGACCCCGAGCTGTTCCGCTCGATCCCCGTGGACCTGATGTTCCGGTACAACTTCGTCCCGCGGAACCGCACGGCGACCGGGCTGCAGATCGTCGTCGCCGACCCCACCGACGTGCTGATGATCGACGAGCTCGAGCTCCTGCTCGGCACCTCGATCGAGGTCGTCGTCGGGACGTCGGGGGCGATCCAGGAGATCCTCAAGAAATCCGAGTCGTCGCAGCGCGTGCTCGAGGAGGCGACCGAGGAGTTCCGCATCCAGATCGTCCTCGAGGACGAGGAGACGGGCGAGGAAACCCTCACGATCGACCGGCTGACCTCGGATCAGTCGCCGATCATCAAGCTCGTCGACTCGACGCTCTTCAACGCCCTCCAGCGTCGCGCCTCCGACATCCACATCGAGACCCGCGACCGCGAGGTCGTCATCAAGTACCGGATCGACGGCGTCCTCTACCAGGCGATGGAGCCGATCGACAAGAAGTTCCATCAGACGATCATCTCGCGCATCAAGGTCATGTCCGAGCTGGACATCTCGGAGAAGCGGGTCCCGCAGGACGGCCGGTTCAAGCTCCGGATCAAGGGGCGCACGGTCGACTTCCGCGTCTCGATCATGCCCTCCGTGCACGGCGAGGACTGCGTGATCCGCATCCTCGACAAGGAGTCCACCAACCGCGAGTTCGCCTCGCTGTCCCTGGAGGTGTGCGGCTTCGAGGACCGGGACATGCAGCGGATGCGGCGCTTCATCAAGGAGCCGTACGGGATGGTGCTCGTCACCGGGCCGACCGGCTCCGGGAAGACGACGACCCTCTACGCCGCGATCTCGGAGATCAAGAACGACGAGGACAAGATCATCACGATCGAGGACCCGGTCGAATACCAGCTCCCCGGGATCACGCAGATCCCGGTCAACGAGAAGAAGGGGCTCACGTTCGCGCGCGGGCTGCGCTCCATCCTCCGGCACGACCCGGACAAGATCATGGTGGGCGAGATCCGCGACGCCGAGACCGCCCAGATCGCGATCCAGTCCGCGCTCACCGGCCACCTCGTGTTCACGACCGTCCACGCGAACAACGTCATCGACGTCCTCGGGCGGTTCCTGAACATGGGGGTCGAGCCGTACAACTTCGTCTCGGCGCTCAACTGCATCCTCGCGCAGCGGCTGGTCCGGCTGATCTGCACGAGCTGCAAGCGGCCGGTCAAGGCGACGCGCGACCAGCTCCTCGAGTCCGGGCTCGATCCCAACCGCTACCTCGACTACACGTTCCACGAGGGGAAGGGGTGCATCGACTGCAACGGGACGGGGTACACGGGACGCACCGCGATCGCCGAGCTGCTCGACATGTCCGACCGGATCCGCGAGATGATCCTCGAGAAGCGCCCCGCCGCCGACATCAAGCGCGCCGCCAAGGAAGAGGGGATGACCTTCCTCCGGGAGGCGGCGCTCGCGAAGGTCTTCGCCGGCAAGACCACCCTCCACGAGATCAACAAGGTGACCTTCGTCGAATGAGCGTCCTCGACCCGATCGTCGCCCGCTGGAAGCGGTTCGATCCGCAGGTCCTGCTCGAGATGCGCCCCGACTACCCTCCGGTCGCGATCGAGATCGACCGCGGTCAGCTCACGCTCGTGCGGGTCCGGCCTCGGGGGCGCTCGCGCCCGTCGCTGGAGGCGTTTCGGGTGCAGCCCGCCCCCGAGCACGCGGTCGGCGCCTCGATCTTCCGTCCGAACCTCGGATCCCTGGGCGAGATGACCGCGCAGGTGAAGGACCTGCTCGAGAGGTCCGGGACCAAGGCGGGGAAGGTGTCGCTGATCCTCCCCGACAACCTCGCGAAGGTCTCGATCGTGACCCTCCCCGAGCGTCCCCCCAACCGCAAGCAGCTCAACGAGCTGCTCCGCTTCAAGCTGCGGCGCTCGGTCCCGTTCCGCCTCGAGGACGCCGTGATCTCGAGCTGGCCCCTCCC
>Ga0075418_10002081_pt1 | contig 22735 bp, 17 predicted proteins | sample SoiMetdeltSBSDD2_FD_81776 | JGI IMG/M metagenome (GOLD analysis project Ga0075418, IMG submission 81776) | Bulk soil microbial communities from a Populus tree surrounding site in Tennessee, USA - Soil MetaG P. deltoides SBSDD2 | ecosystem: Environmental > Terrestrial > Soil > Tree plantation...
AGCTCAACTTGAGCGAGTCCCAAAAGGATCGCATCGCCAAAGTGCGCGAGTCACACCAGAAGGACGTGATCAAGTCGCGAGCGGATCTAGAGCTTGCACAGCTGGAGTTCCGGAAGCTCATGCGGGACGACAATCCGGACAAACGTGCAATCAACGCTCAAATCGATCGCATGGCATCGATCCGTGCGGACATGATGAAATCCCGCGTGGAGCAACGGCTCGAAGTACGGGACGTATTGACTGCCGATCAGCGCGCAAAGTTTCAGGAGGGACGCGGGAAACGAGGAATGGTCGAGGACGAAGAGCCATCGAGAGATCAGGATTCCCGCCGCCCGTAATTCATCAGGCGTTCAGCCTTCCGCGCTCAGCTTGGGAACGGAAGGCTGAATTGTTTATGCGCTCCGGCGGGTTCTACCTCCGACATCGATCGCCACGCAGCAGCAACCCGGCTTGGGATCGAGCCGCGCCGATACCCCACCCAGTCGAAGGCCCTTGATCAGGCCCTCCATAAGGCCGAGGTTCATTCCGCACACAATTTCCTTGCTCTCTTCGACCGCGGCGTTGAAAGGGCAGTTGCGGAGCAGAATTTCCCCCTTCGCCCCGGCAAACGGCTCGAAGCCGTATTCGGTCAGCACCTCGATCGCCTTCTCAAGAAGCGAGGATTTGCTGGGACGGGCTCCGGCCCGGCGACGGGCTTCGGTTCCAATCCTGAACCCCTCGTCCATGGCGAGCTTGGCCAAGGTGGCCGGGGATCCTGCATCTCGAATAGCACGCACGAGAAGCCGCGCGGCAAGGGCGTACTGATTCTGAGGAAGGGATACGTCGACGCGTAGTCCGGAACGGCGGTAGAGCTTGGAGGGCCGGCCCGCGCCGGGGCCCGTTCCGGTGCCCAGCCGGCGGTAGCTGGCTTCAAGCAGGCCCTCTTCGACCAGCTTGTCGAGATGAAAGGCGGCCAGGGCGCGGGAGAGCCCCAGGGCCTCGGACGTTTCGTCCCGGCTCACCTCCCGGCCCTGACCGACAACGTAACTATAGATAGCTCTTCTATTTGGTTCAGAAAGCGACGCCACCCGCCGCACCTGATCGTTGAATATTTCGGGGTCCATGGGGATATTCTAAAACAAAGATTGGCTAATGAAAAGGCTTGACCGGCTCGATTTCTATAACTAATGTATGTTTGTCATAGAAACCACGCCGACGGGCCGGAGGGCCCTCGGCCAATATCCGAGGAGGTTTGTCACATGTCACAGCAAAGCATTTCCGTGAACCGCACTCCGCTTCCGGCCGCTCCCGCCAATACGGCTCGGGTCGCCGAGCGGCCGATTCGCCAGGCGTTTTGGATTCTTCGCCTTGGATTCACCGTCGCCCCCATCCTGGCCGGGCTCGACAAGTTCTTCCAAGTCCTCGTGGACTGGGACCAGTATCTGGCCCCGACCGTCAATAACCTTCTCGGCGGAAACGGCCACGCCTTCATGCTGGTCGCGGGTGTGATCGAGATCGTGGCCGGTATTGGCGTCTTCTTGCGGCCACGGATCTTTTCCTACGTCGTCGCAGCGTGGTTGCTGGGGATCATCGTGAACCTGCTCCTCATCCCCGGTTACTACGACATCGCCCTTCGCGATCTCGGGTTGGCTCTCGGGGCGCTGGCTCTGGGGCGGCTGAGCACGGCTCTGGATTCTAAACATCCGTACGCCTCGAGCCGATAAGAACAACGTCAGGGGTCGCCGGCCAACACGGCGGCCCTTGTCATACGACTAACGTCTTATAGCTGAGAGGTCTTCGCTGGATGAAAGTACGCTCTGAGGCGGCGCCGCCGCGGCGATGGTGCTGATGTAGCGTGGCTCAAAGGAGCGTTTGCTGAAGCCAAGGCGCGGGACGCGCAAGCGGTCATCATTACATCGAACCGGACTGGGCTGGGAACCCGCCTGGGTTTCCGGGGTATCATTCTCACACGACATTGCTTCCTGCACGGCACAACGCATCAAGAATCCAATAGCAGACAGCCTCGGCTGCGCTCTAGGCCCCGCAGCTCCTCGATTCGCCCCCTCCACCGAAAAACCCAGAAGGCACTCCATGACCCATCGCCTGGTCTTGTTCCTCGCGCTTTGCTCCGTCATCCAGCCCGTCCGTGCTGTCCGCGCGGAAGTTGTGAAGATCAAGCTCGCCACTCTGGCTCCAGAGAACTCAGCGTGGGATGAGCTCCTCAAGGATCTTCAGGTGGAATGGGACCGCGCCTCGGGGGGCCAGGTCGACATCCGCATTTTTCCGGGAGGGGTGGCGGGCGACGAGGGGGTGGTCGTGCAAAAGATGGGTATCAACAATTATCAAGCCGCTCTCATCACCTCGCATGGTCTGAGCACGATCGAGAAATCAATTCACACTCTCACCATTCCCCGCATGCTACGCACCGACTCTGAGCTCGAGCGGGCCATGGACTTGATGACCCCGGAACTCGAGAAACGATTGGAAGCAAAAGGGTACGTGGTTCTCTTCTGGGCCCAAGGGGGCTGGGTGAGGTTCTTCGTGCCGACCCAGAATCCAACGGTCGATGAAGTGAAGAAGGCCCGACTGTTCAGCTGGGCGGGCGACTCGGAGGGGCTCGGGATCTGGCGGAGGGCCGGCTTCAACGTCGTTCCCCTGCCGATGACGGAGCTCACGACCAGCCTGCAAACCAAAATGATCAATGCGTTCGACACGGTCCCCTACTACGCCGTGGCCACCCAAGCCTATCGGCACGTCCCCTACATGATCGATATGAACTGGACACCTCTCCCCGGCGCCCTGGTCATCACCAAGGAAGCCTGGGACAAGATTCCGGACGAGCTCAAGCCGGTCCTCAAGCGCATTTCGGCCGAATACTCGGAACGCTTTCTCATCGAGACCCGAAAAATGGAGGCCGGCGCGATCGAGGCGATGAAGGCGCGCGGGCTAATCGTGGTGACACCCGAGCCGGAGATGGTGGCCGCATGGGATAACGCCATGGAACAGGCCTATCCCGACATTCGCGGATCCTACGTGAGCGAAGAGGACTTCGACTGGATGGTGGCCGTATCCAGGAAGGTTCGCGAGACTCCCTGATCGTCACCACTTTGCCGAATCAAGGAGATACGCCCTAGGCTCGGGTCCGGAGCGATTTCCGCTGCACCGGAAGGTCTGTTCTCCCTTGTTCCCGCGTGATCCACCCTCGTCGCGCGGTGCGCACGCCCACCTCCATGTTTTCCATCTCGTCCGGCGATCGCGCGTCCGAACCGAACACGAGTCGCACGCCATGCTCCGCGGCGCGTCGGGCCGCATCCGCCGGAAGATCGAGCCGGTCCGGCGAGGCATTGAGCTCCAGTGCTGTGTTCGTTGTCTTGGCCTTGTCGAAGATCCGTTCCAGCTCGAGCCCTGCGTAGCCTTCACGTTTGTGAACGATGCGCCCAGTCGGATGCACGATCACGTCCACGTCCGGATTTTCCATCGCGTTCAAGATGCGCTCGGTTACTCGATCCTCGAAGCCGGCGTGAATGCCGGCCGCCACCCACTCCACCTCGCCCCGAATCTCCGCCGGTAGATCGATCGATCCATCGAGCCCGATATCGACCTCTAAACCGTGAAGCACTTGTACTTCGGGCACCGCCTTCCGAGCCGTCTCGATTTCCTTGGCCTGTGCGCGCCACGCCTCGGCGGTCAACCCTTTGGGAAACACGTTGGAGCATGCGTGATCGGTGATCGCAATCACGCGATAACCCAGCTCCGCCGCCTTCTGTGTCATCGCCATCACGTCCGCTCCCCCATCGCCCGAAGAGGTGTGAACGTGAAAATCCCCCCGCACGTCCTCCCCGCGAACCAGGTCGGGCACTCGACCCTCGCGGGCGGCTTCGATCTCGCCCCTGTCCTCACGAATCTCCGGGGGGATCCAGGGAAAATCGATCGTCGCGTACACGTCCTCCTCGGTCAGCCCGCCTAAATTCACTTCGTCGCGAAACACGCCGTACTCGTTGATCTTGAGGCCTCGCTTCTTCGCGATCTCCCGGAGCCTTACGTTGTGATCCTTGCTCCCGGTGAAATAACACAGCGCGGCGCCGAACGATTCGGGGGGTACGACGCGAAGATCCACCTGACGCCCTCCAATGAGCACGCTTCCTCGCGTGTCCCCCGCCGCCAAGACTCGCTCCACGCCGGCGATCTGCGTGAACGCTTTCACGACGTTCGACCCTTCATGAGACGGAACGAGGAGATCGAGATCGCCGCACGTTTCGCGCCCACGGCGAAACGATCCGGCAAAGGTCGCCCCCGCGAGCGGCATGCGCGACCCGAAATCGTCGAGTACGGTTCGGGTCAAACGCAGCGCTTCCGCCATGGGGATGCGTTCCTGGGTAACCGCCAATCGCTCCACGGATCGGGCCAGGTTCTCGGCGGTTTTGGGGCCAAATCCGCTCAGCGCGGCCAGGCGGCCGCTGTCGATGGCGTCCTTGAGCGTCCAGAGGTCCGCCACCCCGAGTTCGAAGTGGAGCCGGGCAAGCCGCTTGGGACCCAAGCCACTCAGCTTCAAGAGGCCCAGCAAACGCGGCGGAATGCCCTCCATGGCCTTTTCATGGGCGGTCATGCGGTGCTGGGCGAGGTATTCCGCAATGTCTTGCGCCAGCCCCTTACCAATCCCGGCCACCTCGGTGAGCCGTTTTTCGCTCAAAAGGACGGTCAGGTCCTCGTCAAGATCGGCCAGGGCCTCGGCTCCCCGCCGGTACGCCAATACCCGAAACCGGTTCTCATCCTTGAACTCCAGCGCGTCGGCGATCTGGGCAAGCAGCTGGGAAATTTCCTGGTTGATCATGGGGTATGCTTTTCCGGCTCCCGGGGGCAGTCTCCGGGGCGTTTGGGGGACCCCCACAAGTGCATGGAAGGCCACCCTCGGCCTAGTTTAGACTTTCCCGCTTCTACTCGCCCTTGCGTGCATTTCGATTGCCCTTGAGTCCATTCCGATAGAAGGAAACCCACCCGCATGCGCTACCCACGTCTGGTTCTTGGCGTCCTCCTGGTGTCACTCTTGGGGACAAGCTCCGCCCGAGCCGGCATGTCCAAGGAGGTCCTGAAAGACATTCTGTTGCACGAGCAATCGCGGTCGGGCGATGACGGGGTGCTGGCCAAGTATGCCGCCGACAAGGATCCCGAAGTCCGTGCCCGCGCGCTTCGGGCGCTGGGCCGACTGCAGGACCCGAAGCATCTGCCCGTGTTGGCGCAAGCGTTGTCCGACAAGCAGGAGGCGGTGCGACTGGAAGCCGCGTTCGATGTCGGACAGCTCTTCGATGCGGCTGCTGAATCCACGATCACGCTGGCGTTTGAACGCGAAAAATCTCCGGCGGTCAAAGCTCGGCTGGTTGAGGCGCTCGGAAAGTGCGGATCGAGCGAAGCCACGCTGGCAAAAATGGCCGGTCTCCTTCAGGGTCCCGACGTCGCGCTAGCTCGTGAAGCCGGCTTGGCCCTCGGCATAATGGGATCGCGTTCGGTCCCGATCCTTCCCGCCGCCAGCGCTCTTCGCGAAGCGCTCAGCAATCCCGATCCCGAGGTGCGCTGGCACGCCGCGTTCGCCGTGCAGCGCGGCAAAGTCATGGACGCGGTCACGGGATTGCGGCGTTCCCTCAAGCAGAAGGACACGCTCACGCTTCTCTACTCTGCTCGGGCAACCGCTTCGGTCAAGAACCGCGACCTGGCCGAGCTCGTACTTCCTCTTTTGCAACATCCTGACTGGCGCGTGCGGGTGGAGGCGTTGCGCGCGCTCGGCGCCCTCAATCAAGCGTTTTATACCGGCCAGACGAGCATCCTGCTCGAAGATCCCAGCGACCATGTCAAACTGACCGCCATCGAAAGCCTGGGCAAGATGGGCTCGGGGATGGGCGTGGGGCGTATCGAGGATCTGGAGCAATCGAGCGATTGGCGCATCCGGGCGGCGGTGGTGAAAGCCGAGATCGAAGGCATGGGCGACGGGGCGGTGGTACAGGTCAAGGATGCGATCAAAGATACCGACTGGCGCATCCGCGCCGCGGCAGCGGAAGGATTGGGGAAACTCGGTTCGCCGCAATCGCTCTTGCTCATGGAGACCATGGCCAAGGACGAATCGCCTCATGTGGCGGCTACGGTGGTGAACGCGCTCGTGGCGTGTCCGCAGAAGTATGCCGTGGAAATGATCCGCAACTATCTCGATTCGAGTGACCCCGCCGTTTTGAGTGCTGCTGCCAACGGATCCGGGCAGCGTCACGACTACGCCGCTTTGCCCAAGCTCATCACCGCGTACGACCGGCTCCAGAGCCCGGTCGACACCGAAGTCATGGTCGATATTCTGGAAGCGTTCGGCTCGATTCTTACCGCCAAGCCAGCTGACGATCCGGTAGGAACGCTCTCACCCGACGACAGCACTCGAACCATGGCGTTGCTCGAAAAAGCCCGTCATGACTCGGACGTGAACGTGGCGAAAGCGGCGGCGGGCGCTCTCACCCAGATCACTGGTCAGACGGTTGAGCCGGCCATGGAGATCAAACATGAGGTGCCCAAAGAGTTCGACGTCGATTTGGCCCTCAAGCTCGCTGATAGCAAGAAGAAACCGACGGCTGTTCTTGTGACGAATCGCGGCACGATCAAGATCGCGCTTTACGGACAGGAGGCGCCGGGGACGGTTGCGAATTTTGTCGCGCTCGCACGTCGCGGTTACTACAACGGACTCAGCTTTCACCGGGTCGTGGCCGATTTCGTGATTCAGGGGGGCGATCCCCGCGGGGACGGTTGGGGCGGGCCGGGTTACGCAATTCGTTGCGAATACAATCCGCTTCGCTACAAAGAAGGCATGGTCGGGATGGCGCTGGCCGGCAAGGACACAGGAGGCAGCCAGTTCTTCATCACCCATTCTCCTCAGCCGCACCTGAACGGAAAATACACGATCTTCGGGGAAGTCCTGTCGGGACAGGACATCGTGGACAAGATTCAGGTGGGCGACCTCATTCAGGAAGTCCGGGTAGACGGCCTCTAGCACTCCATTATCGCGGAGCCAATGCCCGGCGGACGGGAGAGACAAGATGAACAGTCTTGCCGCGCTCTGCAGCACGCCGGGATGCCGCGCTAACGCACTGAGCGGGATCGCGAACTGCTGGGAGCACCATCCGGATCCCGACGCGTTCCGGGCCTCCATCGTTCGCCGCGCGGGTGAAGAAGCCGATCTTGCGCAGCTGTGGCTCATCGGCGCCGATCTCTCGGGGCTCGACCTCGTCGGCGCCAATCTTGCCGAGGCCCACCTCGATCGGGCCGTGCTTCGCGGTGCGCGACTCTCCCGATCTCTTTTGTACGCAGCTCGCCTCGTCGACGCGGATGCCGGCCAGGCCGATTTCACGGAGGCCGACCTGGGTCGCGTGCGCGCGCATCGTGCCTATCTCGCCGGCGCCGTCTTTCTTCGCGCGGGGATGACGCAGGCCCGCCTCGTTCGTGCGATTTTGGACGGAGCCGATTTGAGCCGGGCGGATCTGGCCGAAGCCAATTTGACCGGCGCCTACCTGGAAGGCGCCCGTTTGGAAGGCAGCGTTCTCACCGGCGCCGGACTTTCGGGTAGTCACCTCAAGAGAGTGTTCGCGCGCGGCGTGGATGGAAAAGGCGTGCGCATGTCGCGCGCCATTGCCTCCGAGTCCGACTGGCGAGACTCCGACCTCGACGGCGGCGATTTGCGCGGGCTCACCGCAATCGCGGCCGATTTCACGGGTGTGTCCCTGGTTGGCGCGAACTTGAGCGGCACGCGGTTTCGGCGGAGCTTATTCGAAGGCGCGGATTTGACGGGCGCCGATCTTCGTCGCGCCGATCTCTCGGGCGCGGGGCTCGAGGGCGCAGTGCTCGACGGCGCCGATCTTCGAGGCGCCAACCTCGAGGGGGCCCGCATCGACGCCAAGAGCCTCGACGAAGCACGCACCCGCTAAGACAGCGTGCCAGAGAGAATGAACGGCTCGAATGAACGAGCCGTCTCAGGCGACGTCCTCGCAAGTGCCCTGTGCCGCACCGAACCCAACCTGTGCTGCGGGGTGTCGCCTTCGCCGGCTCATTTCATTCTCGCCGGTCATTCTCTCCGGGACTCCGGTTCAGGGTTCACTCGTCGTAGAGTGTGGTTGATTCGGGGTAGTGCCGGATGCGGCCGGTGGCCCAGCGTTCTTCCAGAAAGTGCGCCAGATGCCGGCGCTTCTCCATGATCGAGCGGTTCGACTTGAGCCACGCGAGCGGGTAGTGCACCCGGAGGGCACGATTCGGCACCGTGTGCCGCGTGATGCCCATCGGCAGCCGGTCCTCGAGCCGAAGCGCGATGCCCACGATCTCTTCTTGGCGAAAGCGCGGGAAGATGACGAGCACGCGCTCCTCTCCCAGCCACTCCTTGGGAAAAACGAGTTGATCCTCGCGCACCCGGTGCAAGCCGGGATCCGTGGCATAAAGGCGCGTGAGCTCGCGAAGCGGCCAAAGACCGGTGCGCTTGGGATCGGCCAGGCGGAGTACAGCGGACGGACGCCCTGGAGCACGGAGACAGGCGAGCGCTTTTCGCGATTCGAGCATCGCCCGAGCTTTGCTCCAGGTCGTGATGCTCACTGCCGCACCCGGAATCTCGGAGGCACGTTTCACCAGCACCGGCCAGCTCATCCCGACCACGACGTGATGCCACGGATCGAGCCCGATCTCGGGGGATGGGTACGGCAGAATTTGAGCGAGTAAATGTGGGAATCCAAGGCGGCGGGCGGCGGTCACCCGGCTCGCCCCGTCCAGAACGATGAGCCGGCGTTTGTGCCCGTTCTGGCCGACGATAGGCGGGTTTCTGAGCGTCGCTTCGCGACGGAATCGTTCGACGATCCCCGCCACGCGGTGCGGTTCCACATCCTCGTGCAGGATCAAGCTACGAACGGGAACTATTTGTAGATCCGGGACGTTTTGTCGTTGCATGATTGGCCGCTTTTGAAACCGGCGTGGACTCTAGTGCTCCGACGGCGGAGTTGGCCACCCCCCCCCTCGGCCGCCGTGAGCGATCTGCCCCCGGTGGCGCCAGGATGGATGCATCCGGATAAGTCCGGCGCTGGAAGTGACGATGAGAAAACAACCTGGGAATGATCTTTCCCGGAGCCTCGTATACCAGACGGCGCGCCGGGGACGAGCCGGGGAGGATCTCGCGGAGCCAAGCTTCGCGAACAGAGGTAGTGTCCGATGTGGCTCTTGCTCAAGGCCGTGATCAAAGAGGAAATGAAACGGTTGTGGCGGCGGGTCATGAAACGACCGGAGCCTCCGAATCCCTACACCCAGTTCCGCCTGCAGCGGCAAAGCTCGCTCGCGCCAAGCGAGACGCATCCCGACTCCCGCCCCGAGTAAGCTCTTCCTGTTCCATGCCGAAAACTGAGGCATGGACACCCAAAAAGTCTCCCTATTTGGTCTGATCGTTTTGGGCCTTTTCACCCATCCCGTCACGAGTCGAGCCGACGCACCGCCGGTGTTCGTGAACGCTTGGGGATCGGGCGGCTCTGGCAATGGCCAGTTCAGCACGCCCAAAGGCATCGCGGTGGACGCAGCCGGCAACGTCTACGTTGCCGACTCGGGGAACCATAGGATCCAGAAATTCGCCGCTACCGGCGCCTTTATCACCAAGTGGGGGTCGCTTGGCGCGGGCGACGGACAGCTTAGCAATCCCCAAGATGTGGCGGTGGGCCAATCCGGGGACATCCTCGTCCTCGAGACCGGGAACCGGCGGGTCCAGAAGTTCACCGCTACGGGTGGGTATCTGCTCAAGTGGGGCGCTTCGGGTACCGGAGACGGCCAGTTCGCCAATCCGTTCGGGATTGCTGCGGATGGGCAGGGCGCGGTTTACGTGGCCGATTCGTTCAATCATCGCATTCAGAAATTCACCGAAAGCGGTGCGTTCGTGGTGAAGTGGGGATCTCAAGGAAGCGGTGACGGCCAGTTCGATTCACCGCTCGGCGTGGCGGCGGATGCGTTCGGGAACGTTTACGTCTCGGACACCAACCGCAAGCGCGTCCAGAAATTCACCGGCACGGGCGTTTTCGTAGGGAAATGGGGATCGTCCGGCGCGCTGCAGGGGCTCTTCAATTTTCCTGATGGCGCGGCGGTGGACTTCCTCGGCAACGTCTACGTGACCGACACCGGCAACAATCGCCTGCAGAAGTTCACCTCGGACGGCGTTTTCATGAGCCAGTGGGGCAGCTACGGAACAGGTCAAGGACAGTTCTCTACGCCCTTCCATTCCTGCGTGGCTTCGAACGGCGATGTGTTCGTTTCGGATTCCGACAACCAGCGCATCCAGCGCTTCTCGCCGCAAACCCCGGTTGAGAGCACGACCTGGGGACGACTGCGATCGATGTTTCGCTAGCGCTTAGTGGCCCGCCGTGGTGGCCGGGGCGGGAGCTGGCTGGGGCGGCTTGGGCGGCGCGTACTTGGCCTTGAAGTCGTTTTCCCACTTCGAGACCACCGGATCCAGCACCGGATCCTTCACCACCTTCTCATCCAAATACTTGGCCTCGCCGGCGAACTCCGTGATCTTCTTGGCCGATTTGTCCACCGTGATCGGAAGCCGGAAGACGTACTGACCGCGGCTTCCCGGGCGCACGAAGAGGGCATCGCCAATCTTTTCGGGGGCGGGAATGATGCCGGGCTCGTTGCCGGCTATAGCCACGTCGATGCCGGAAACCTTCGTCAGCATGTTCATGGCGTCTTCAACCGACTCATGCAGGAGCACGATCACGACGTCGCTCTTGGCCCGAAGCTCGGGCACGACGCGCCGCAACGCCTCTTCTGAGTTTTGGAACGTGAAATCGTCCTTGGTCACCAGGTTCTGCTTCACGTTCGTCTCGTAATAGACCGCCCCGGTCGTGCCGGTGATGCCGAAACGTAACCCGCCCCGCTCGATGATCGTGTACTCGGGGAAGACCCGACGTCCGGATTTATCCTGGATGTTGGCGGACACGACCTGAATTTCGGGGTGCTTCCCGTAGAGCGCCTTGAGCGTGGCAAGGCCGGGACGCAATTCGCGGTCGCCGGGCGTGATCACATCGTAGTGAAACTCCGACATCATGTCGAAGATGAAACCCGTCTTCTCCCAGGGCTCCGGCTTCAGGATTGCGGAAAAGTTGCCCGCGTCCAGGAGGAGGGTTGGGAGACCCTTGGCCCGCTCTTCCTTGAGGACCGTCGCCCGCCGGGCGAGGCCGCCTGCAGCTTTGGCGTGTCACCCACAGGGGGAGGTTTCACCGTCCTGGGAGGTGGTGATGAGAAGGACAGCCTTGGTCCCGGTCGGAGCCGACGTCGCGGTGTTGAATAACCCAAACGTGGCTAATCCGATAGCTAAGAGACCGAGCCAGAGGAGCTTGCGGCGAAGTTTCATGCGGGTCCTCGAGGTTGGAACGGCCCGTCCCCTCCGGGCTCGCCCGATTCTACCAGAGTTCGGGCTCGCGTCGTCCTTGGGATCGGCAGGTTTCTTTGAGGCTATAGACGTTCAGGGCCCTTCCTGGAACCAGTCGAGTGACTGGTTGAAGGTCTTTTGGGCCTGATCAGCGTGCATGTAGTAGAGCTCGAAACCGAACCACTGGAGACGACCGTGAAGCGGTTCAGGGGCCCGGTCGTGCCAGCGCAACGCGCAGAGCTTGTTTTGATACGGCGAGGTCTTACCCTGAACTTCGGGGCCCGCCGCTCCATAGGCGTAGAGGGTATCGATGTCTCCGAGGAATTCCGGCTCCGACTCGGCAAGGTTGGGATCGAAGACGGCATCCACGTGCGAGAAGCCACCCAGAGCCCGCCGGAGGAGGGGGAGCTTGTTCACGTCCACCGACATGGTGTCGTAAATGGCGGGCACCCCGGGGAACCAGCGCGCGGCATGGAACAGATGGGCGTTGTTGGTGCCCTTGTCGTTGTTGATCTTGCTCGAGTGGAGCTTGAGGAAGTCCCACGCCCAGTCCCCTGGTCCCAGTTCGGTCTTGGGGTAGGTTAAATCGGCGCCGCTCAGGTTGGGGGAGGGAGTGGTTGCCGCCACGTTCAACCGTCCGACCAGCCAGAGCTTTCCGCCGGCTCGCAGATACATGGTCAATCGATTGGAAAGCGCCGTCGAGCGTATGAGTGCGCTGTCCGAGTTGTACCCTGTACCGAAGTTGTCCCAGATAAGAGTCTTATAGCGAAACAATTCGCTTAACGTCGGGACCTTGGGCTGCAAGTTGCCACGATCTCCGTCTCCATGAACCGCGAAATCCCCGAACTGGTCGCGAGGGATTCCTGAGTAAGCCGCATAGAAATCGATCATGGAATGCCAGAAGGCATCGTGCTCCGCGTCATTGGGGTCGAGATTGTCGAACGAATCATCCACGAGCAATGCCTCGCGGTCAGGAGCGAACGTGATCACCTTCAATATCACAGTGGCCAGGCCGATGGATCCGGCGGCATCCCGCGCACGCACAGAAAAGGTGTGGTTCCCCGGGCTAAGTAGAAGAACCGGGCTGGCGGTGTCGTGTCCCCAAGGTGACCAGCCCCGTTCCGTGTCCTGGATTGTGATCAGATCGAGACCCCAGCTGTACCCATCGAGTGAGCATTGTCGTGTATTCGCAGACCAGGTCAGTCGAAACGGGATGCCTTCGGGAATCTCGTTCACCGGCTTCGGCTCTCCATAAGGAGTATAGGGTTCCGGATAAATCGGATAATCAAGCAAACTGATTGATAGACGGGGAAGCTCACTGAAGACCTGTAACTTTATAGCATTTCTGCCCCATTCAACGTAGGGCTCAGTGGTACCGCTTTCATCTATGGATCTAGCCGCGAACACAAATTCGCTGGCAAAGGGCAAATTGATGGTCACTTCGTTTTGATCCGTATCAATCCATTTCGTGGAATCCGCAAAGAACACGTCGGTGTTCACGTTTGGCAAATAACTGTAGGTTCGAACAAGCTTGTATATGAATCGCTGAGGTTCTTCCCCATCTCGATCGCGCCCTTCCCACCTGAACGTCTGTACTAGACAACCATCTTGAATAGAGTGATAAAGATCGGGGCTTGGATTCGTAATTCTGGTGATAGGAGCCAAGGCCTTCGAGGTGAACGCAATGTGAGCGGGGGCGGATTCCACACCATCATCATCAATAGCCCTCACGTATAGAGCGTGCAAACCTTGAAAGCGAGTTGAGCTTCCCGAATCCGGTTCCGTGGATGAGAGCAGAAATTGATGTGCTGCCTCTTTCGTATGCACCCAATCGAATGACGCCGTCACGCCGTCCACCACCTTGCTGACTCGCGTGACGGTTGGTGACCCGTTGGTGCCACGGATCAGAACGGAACTGATTCCCGGGCCCCCATTCGCGATTTCTTCCTCGGTGAATGCGGCCGGAGGATCGAGCGCGTATTCGTAATGCTCAATCCGGCCATCCGGATCTGAACCGATCCAGGAAATGGTCAGCCGGGAATGGACGTTATCGCCGTTCTCCAGTTTTGGATCCAGGGTGACGGTAGGAGCGACGTTCGCCTGTTCGGAGCCGCACCCAGCAAGAATCGCAAGAAATGCGCCGAGGAGAAGTGTTCGGAGCGAGAGGCTTGCTCCAAGTCGAGTATGCACGGCCATCCTCCCATCTTGGCCAAATCTGAGGGAGGGACCAAGAGGGATGCCGTTATCCTACGCCGATAGGGATCTAAAAGCCAAGCAGACAAATCAATCTAGGGAAGACGTACAAGTCTAAGCGCGCGAACTTGACTTCCATCCTGAACGCGCAGGAAATACGTCCCCGCAGGAAGCTGCGTACCTCGGGCGTCTCGTCCGTCCCACTTGAGCTGCCCGGCTTTCCCGCTGCCATGCCACAGCTCACGGACCTCACGCCCGGCCAGATCGTGAATGCTCACCCGAATCGAACCGTTCAGGTTTCCAAGATCGATCGTGGTGCCCGACCGGAAGGGATTGGGCGACGCAAGATGACGGACGGTACGGTTCGCATCTCCCGGAGTTCCCAACGTGGCCGGTTCCGGAATCCAGAGCGACGCCGCTCCCCCTTCGATCATAGGTTGGGGCGTCGTGGAGTCGGTTTCGTAGCTTACGCCGCCCACCATCATCGAAAAGTCGCGGAGGAGTCCGGAGCGCTGTGGGTTTCCCCCTTCGACGGCCCGGATCCACCAGGGGCTCGAAGGCCCCGGCGGCAGCGCAGTCGACACGCTGCTGAACGTGGGCACGCTGATCAGGTAGCTCACCAAGTCCGAAGGTCCGGAGAGGGTCAACCCGTCCAGATTGCCGGCAAGTTCCACCGATTGTTGCCATGCGGGCGCAGTCTGGGGAATGCCTGTCCCCAAGGTCAGCACGAGATCGGTCTCTGGCGTGTTGTGATCGAGCTGGAAGTGCGCCCAAGACGAGGGGGCTTCGCTACGAACCTGAATCGCGGCCGAGAACGTATTTCCAGTGGTGGTCTTGATGCGATACCACCAAATTCCCCCCGCCGGAGCCGCATCGCTAACCTGATACATGGTGCGATTGACCGGAACGAGGGTGGGGCCGCCCAGAGCGGGTACGGTGGCCACCGCAACGAACGATCCGGGGCCGCCATTCATCTCGACGGCGCGCTGGACCTCGAACGCGGAAGTGTTCTTCTCGCGTTGGGTGACCCACCCAACGTCAACACGATTCGTCCCGGCATTCCACGTCGCCGAGAGCTGCACGAACTGCGTCACATTGCTTTCATGGAGCTCGGTGTAGGCGGCCCAGGCGTCGACTTCTCCGAATCCCCACCCGGTGTGGTAGCGGGTGTCGATGCCGAACGGGTTCGTCGCGCCGCAGGGTAGTCCACCATCGAAGCGGTGCCGGGCCGTGTCACGCAGCAAAGTTTTCACGCCCTCGGGAGTCAGAGAGGGATTCTCCTCCAAGAGCAGGGCCACCACTCCGGAGACGAATGCCGCCGACATGCTCGTTCCGCTCGAGACGGCATAGCTATGTCCGGAAGAGGTGGGAGAACCCCACGCCGAGATCACGTCGACGCCGGGGGCGACGACATCCGGCTTTTGCTCGTCGGTGTGGATGAGATCGCCATCATCGATTCGCGGGCCGTAGGCTGTGAATGAAGCGAGCTGGTCGTCGCCCTGCTCCGGATCCGGGCCGGGGTCGTAGGCGCCGACTGTGATCGCCCCATCGGCGGCGCCGGGACTCGATAATTCTCCGCAATCGGCATGATTTCCGGCCGAGGCCACGACGCTCAACCCTTGTGCGACGGCCGCATTGACCAACGCGCAAATGCAATCCGAACCGTCCGAAACATCGATGCCCGAGAAGGAGAGATTCAGGACGTCGATGCCGGCCGCTCCCCCGCCCCAGCTACGGTTGCGGTTCTGAATGCACCATTCCAATCCCTCCCCCACTCCGGAACCCGTGCCTTGATCCCCCAGCACCTTCACGTCCACCAATCGCGCGGACGGGGCAACGCCTCCGACAATCCGAGATCGGCTCGCGCCGGCAATGGAAGCGGCCAGGTGCGTGGCGTGATAGCCGCTCAGACCGGGAGAACTTTGCGCGGGATTTACGGACGCAGTCCAAGCCGTGTATCCACTCGGACCCGGTCCGTCATAGACCGCCCCACCGACCACTTTCCCGCTCACATCCTCGTGGCCAGGATACAAACCGTTCGGCGCATCGTTGATCCCCGTGTCGAGCACGCCCACCACCACACCATTTCCAGTGAAAGGCGAGAACGCATCGAGGGTCGGGAAGGCTCCGCCTCGTCCCGATCGAACACCGAGCGCACGTTCCGAACGCCAGTTAAGCGGATACATGAGGCTCACCGCTTCGATGCGATCCACGCGCGGGCGCGTATTCAACAAGAGCAAGGTTGGATAGAGGGCGCGAAGACGAATGTATGGAACGCTCTTCATGACCGTGACGACCTGCGCACCCAGGAGCACAGCATCGAGGCTGTCGGCGGCCGTGGGCAGCGTCACGTAACGAACGTATGCCCCGTACTGAAGCACCGACTCCACGAAACCTACTTCGAACCGCAAGCGTCCACCCGGGTCCAAGTTCTCGAACGCCCAGTTGATCCCATTCGCCGCCACCGCACTCAAGCGATCATCGATCCCGTTTTGATCCTGATCCCATACCCATGGCGTAGCCATGGCCTGCCGGGGCGCGACTGCCGCCAGGAGACATAAAAGGAGAACGGGACGCCAGACGCGCTTCATGATCACCTCATCAACGAGGCGTACAGCGTGGCGGTGTCGGGCAAGGGTTCGACCCCCAGCTCGTCACGGAGCAGGGTTTTCAGACGGTCGAACTGTTCGCGCACCGCGTGACGGTCGCCGGCGTAGTGGTGACACATCATAGCCTTGCAGTGGATTTCCTCCCGGAACGGGTTCCGTTCCAGGAGCTTCGAGTAAAGGTGTAAGGCTATAGAATACTTCTTTTCTTCGAAGTAAAGCGATGCAAGATCGACCAAAAGTTCCTCGTGCTGCAGAGCGATTTGCGCACGGAGGTCCTCGGCCCAGGATTCGTACCGGTCGCCTAGGAATTCCCCGTCATAGAGACGCATGGCGTCCTCGAGCGCCCGTATTCGCTCGGCGCGAGCTTTCAGGTGCTTGGCCTGGGTCAACATCGCTTCGAACTCCCGCAAGTCCAATGTGCACTTAAGCGACGGATCCAGGCGATAAAGCCCGTCTTCGGCCACGATCACCGGCCCCCGCACGTGGTCCCGAAGCGCTTGGCGGACGTAGGTCAGTGTGGGATGAAAATTCTTGATCGCCCGGCGCTTCTCCCCCGCCGGCCAGAAGAGCTCGATCAGTCGCTCCTTGGACACGCCGCGATTCCCTTTGACAGCGAGGTACACGAACAAGGAGAGCGCGCGTTGAGAACGCCAAGCGGCATGGGGGATCTCCCCACTTGAACTAATGAGTTTGAGCGTGCCCAGCGTCTTCAACCGCAGACCTTGTGTGGCGGTCTGCGTGGTGTCGAGTTCGGGATGACGGCGCTCAATGTGGCGCAGCGCGTTCCGGGTGGGGCGGTTGAGCTCGGGACGATGTAGCCAGGCCGATTCCTGGAGCGCGCGATGACTATCCGGGCCACCGATCTCGCCGAACAAGGCCAAGAGCGCGCGAACCGAGACCTCGGGCAGCGCCTCGTCTCCCACATAGGGAAGAAACGCGGGCTCGATGGCGAGGCCGATGCCCGCGGCGAGACGCATGGCGTACTCGCTCTCCACTCCCGCCTCCAGAAGCAACAGACATGGATCGATGTTGCGCGCTAACTCCACTCGAAGCGCGGCGTCATATCCCAATTGACGGGCAAGGCGGAACGATTCACCGAGGCGGTGCTCCGCCTCAGAGATCCCCAATCGACGCTCCGCCTCACCCAAATGAAAAAGAAGCATGGTGCGCGGAAACATGGACTCGCACTCCATGGCCAGTGGGAGAAGCTCGGCCAGGGCTTGATACGCGATCTTGCTGCGTCCGGCCATGAGCTCCACCACGGCGGTTTCGATACGGTACTGAAGCCAGTTCGCGTCGCGTCGCGATGCGCCGCAGACGGCCAGTGCTTGCGACAGGCAGGAACGTGCGGCGGCGAATTGCCCCGCTTCGGCCAGAATGCGGGCACGAAGCGCGAGCGCATCCGCCTGAATGAAGGGCAGCTTCAAGTCCGCGTTCAACGTGTCGGTTTCGTGCAGATATTCGAGTGCATGTTCGGTGTTGCGCAGGCGATAGTTGAGCCGAGCCAGGCCGATCAGACAGGTGAGCATCTGGCTCTTGTTGTGAAAGCGCTTGGCCAGTTCCAGCGCTTCCCCGAACAACGTCCGGGCCCGCTCGGTGTCCCCCATGTCGTTGAGGAGCAAGGCAAGGTTGGCCAGGTGTAAGGAAGCCCGCGGAGACCGGCGCGCGCCGGGCCGTTCGAGGCCACGCTCGAACGCGCGCGCGGCGGCCGGGTAATTCCCCTGGCTTGCCCAAACCACCGCGCGGTTGTTCCACACCGCAGCTTGACGCTCCGGATCTCCGCGGGAACACGACTCCATTTCATCGAGAAGGTGCAACGCTTCCTGGTATTGCGCTTTGTAGAAACGAGCCCCGGAGAGAACCTGAAGGAGCCGAACGCGCAGCTCGGAGCCGGCCGCATTGCCGTCTTTGGTTCGCGCTCGCTCGAGCGCTGCTTCCCCTTCCGAGATGACCTGGTCGGACTGGCCCCGCAGGTTCCAGATGCGGCAGAGCCCCAACGTCGCCCAGCCTTCCCCCTCAACGTTTTCCGCCTGACGGAAGTGCGCTTGCGCTCGCTCGTACTCCAGCTCCGCTCCCGGCAGGTCGCCCAAATAGTGGCGCACATCCCCCAAACGCAAACGCAACCAAGGTTCTCCGTCCAGACGATCGGAAGGAAGACTTCCAAACCAGGAAAGAAGAGCCTGGTAATGGCCCTGATCGACCAGCTTGAGCGCGTTGTCGCGCAGAAACTCGGCGAGAAGGACGGAATTGCCCGAAGCGGCGAGCTGTTGCGCCGCCCGGACGAGATCGCCCCGCTTCGTGTATTCGACGGCCGCGCGCTGATGCAACGATTCACGTTCGGTGGGCGATACCTCATTTTTCAAACGCCGGCGCAGGAACTCGAGCAACAGCGTGTGGTAACGAAAAACGCTTCCGTCAGGACTCTCGAGCGCGACGAGCAGGCGGCGCGCGATGAGCTCCCGCAGCAAATCATCGACATCTTGGGCACCGAGCGTGGCGCCGACGATGTCCGTGTCCAGCTCATCGAAGATGGCGGTCCGCAACATGGCTTGACGCAAGGGCTCCGGCTGGCGATTGAGCACTTCTTCGGCCAAGTAGTCGTGAAGGCCCGACCCGGGAGAGGTGGCCCGTCGGAGCGCGGCCGGAATCTCCAGCCCGGTCCCCCGAGCATCCGCGGCCAGCACGAGCTGCACGGCCGCCACCCATCCCTCCGTCGTCTGGGCGATGAGCTCCAGCGTCGTTTCGCTCGGCTGCCGTTCGTACACCGAGGACAAGAGAGAGCGCAGTTCCTCTCGAGTGAAGGCGAGATCCTCGGGACCCAACTCAAGGAGTTGACGTCGTGCGCGAAGCTTGCCGATGGGGAGCGCAGGCGACACCCGCGACGCCATGACGAACCGCACCGGGCTCTTCAGGTTGTCGAGCACCGCGGTCCAGAACTCCACGAAAGCGGGAACGTGGCCCACGACATGAAAGTCATCGAACACGATCGCGACCGGGCTCTTTAAGCGGGACAAATCGTTTAGCAAAGCCCCGGCGGCAGTGGAGGGGCTGACGCTGCCTTCGCTTAAGGAAGCGCGGAGCGATCGTCCGAAGCGGCGGCTGAATCCACCCAGCGCGGCAACCAGGTGCCATAGAAATACCGTGAAATCGGCGTCCTCCGGTCCAAGGCTGTACCACACCGTGCCGGGGGGGTAGGACTCGGCAAAGCTCGCCAACAGGGTAGTTTTGCCGTAGCCGGGACCGGCGGTGAGCAGAGTCAGGGGATGGTCGGGGACGCCTCGGGCCAGACGATCCACCAGCCGCGCCCGGGGGAGGACATCTTGCTGACGGGGCCGTACCAGCTTGGCGCCCACAATGAGTGGAGTGGTCATAGTTCCGGCGCCGCCATGAGTAATGTAACCACCAAATGATATCAGAGGTTTGGACCCCGGCCCGGGGGGAAGGGGCCGGAGGGGGGTCGCACGGTCGCTGGCCCAAACCGATTCCAACGGTTCGGGCGCTTCCGATGCATACCGATTAGGGATGGATTCCATAATTGACCTCGGAACGGCCCTCGTTAGAGAGAGCTGGAGGTCTTGGACATCCCGGCGTGCCTCGACCCGAGGGCCGTCCCACGCTCATTAATCCCAAGGGCTATTGACTGAAACTTGAGTCGTACCAGCAATCCCCTGCTTACTGCTTGGCGGGCAATGTTTTGAGGATTTCTCCCCCACCCTGTCAACCGGCGGTTGAAAAGCGCACCAAGGCTCCAGCAACCCAGGAGGGGGGCGGTTTTCCGTAGGGCTCGGTCATGTCTTCCGCCATCAGATCGAGGGCTTCCCTCGAATGGGCCAATCAAGTGGCGCAACACCTGGCCCACGTCTCGTGCGTCGCTCTTCGTCTCTACGCTGTGCCGGTTGTAGGCGGCGTAGTTCCCGACCTGCAGCATCTCGAGCCCTCGCTCGATGGCCGAACGGGCCAGATCGAGCCCGCCGGCATCGGGGTTGCGTGACACCTCGGGCGCATTCCCATACGCGATCCCATGGTGAAATAGGTCCCCCGTCGCAACTATGGCGCTTCGACGTTCCTTGATCAGGCCTTCCAGTTCTTCCATGCCAGGAAGTCGCTCGGGATGTTCACCGGCGAGATAGGGAAAGCGAATGACGAGTTCCGGCGCCGCCCCGGAATGCCGCTTTTGAGCTTCCTGCCAAAGGAAAAGGAAGTGGTCCAGCGAGAACTCCTGCTTCCAGTCCTCCCGGCCCGGTCTCCCCGGCCCTTGGAGTCCCCATGACGCCTCGCCGGCCGGATCGCCCCCCTCGGCCACGCGGACTCTGGCCCGCTCCAGCTCGTCGGTCCGCGCGTGAAGCACGCCGAGCGCGAGCACGCGTTCGGCTTTGGACTCGAGAATGGCATCGACGACCGCGGCGATTTGATGCCCTCCCGAGGCGATCCCCACGTGCGGGAAGAGAAGCGCTCCCCCTTCGTCGAGGGTTTGGGAGAGATGTCCGAACGCTCGACCGCGTTGGAAAAAGCCATCAACATCTTCCGGGCTCAAGCGAGATCGCTGCCGGGCGGCAATGACTTTGAAATCAGGAATCCGCGCGCTCACGAAGTTTTGTCTTCGGCAAGACGTTGCAGCGAATCGCCGGTGAGGCGAAATATCTTCCAATCATTCATCGCCTCTGCACCCAGAGCTTCGTAAAACCCGATCGCGGGCGCGTTCCAATTCAGCACCGCCCATTCCAAGCGTCCCGCCCCGCGTTCCACGGCAATACGTGCCAGTTCGCGTAGTAAGGCTTTTCCGTACCCCTTCCCCCGCGCCCGGGGACGCACGAACAAGTCCTCGAGATAGATGCCGCGTTGCCCCAGAAAGGTCGAGAAATTATGAAAGTACAATGCAATTCCTACCGCCTCCTGGCCTTCGAATCCGAGGAGCACCTCCGCGGCGGGCTCTGGCCCAAAGAGCTCACGGCGCAATCCCGCTTCGGTCGCGACGACGTTGTCGGATAGACGTTCGTATTCGGCCAGCTCGCGAATGAAGGCGAGGATCAATGGCACGTGCTCGACGCGTGCGTGTTCGATGTGAAATGGGAGTGCGGTATCTGAACTCATGTTGAGACCCGAACGTATGATACCGCGACTCGGCATGTTTTAGCGGGGCGGCGCCCCATTTTTGTGATTGGGGGGCGGGCTCGACGAACCCGAGCGGGATGAACGACCATCGGGCCGTGCACGAGACGAACGAATTCCTTCGCAATCTGGCCCTGGTCATGGGCGTGGCCGCGATCACCACGATCGTGTGCGAGCGCCTGCGGCAGCCGCTCATTTTCGGCTACATCCTGGCCGGAGTCATCATCGGCCCCCATTTCCCCGTGCCCCTCGTTGCGGACGAAGGCACGGTACGGACGCTCTCCGAGCTCGGCATCATCCTCCTCATGTTCTTTCTCGGGCTCGAATTCAGCATTCGCCGGTTGTTTCAAACCGGCTGGTCGGTCGTGATCGTGGCCGTGCTCGAGTCGAGCCTCATGCTCTGGTTTGGATACGAAACCGGGCGGCTCTTGGGGTGGAGCGTTCTGGCCAGCTTCTACGCCGGGGCGGCGATCGCCATCTCGAGCACGACCATCATCGCAAAGACGTTCGCGGATCAGAAAACGCGGGGGCGATTCACCCAGCTCGTCTTCGGAATCCTGATCATCGAGGATCTGATCGCGATCGTGCTGCTTGCCCTTTTGACCCCCGCCTCGCCGGGCGCCGCACCAGGAGCGGCATTTCTCGGCGTGACCATCGTGCGGCTGGTCAGCGTTCTGGCGGCGTTCCTCATCTTGGGATTCTTGGTGGTGCCTCGGATCGTGCGCTTCGTGGTTCGACTGGGTCGCCCGGAAATCACCCTCGTAACCTGCATTGGGATCTGCTTCATCATCGCTCTCCTCGTGGAGAGGATCGGTTACTCGGTGGCGTTGGGCGCCTTCCTGGCCGGCTCCTTCGTGTCCGAGTCCGGAGAGGGTTTGCATATCGAGAGACTGGTCGAACCCGTGCGGGACATGTTTGCCGCCGTCTTCTTCGTCTCGGTGGGTATGATGCTCGTCCCGGCACTCGTGGCCCAACATTGGCGGGCGGTGGTGGTGCTCACGACGCTGGTTCTGGTCGGGAAAATCGTTTTCGTTTCTATCGCCACTTTTTTGACCGGCGCCGGCGCTCGGACCGCGATCCAAACCGGCATGAGCATGGCTCAGGTTGGAGAGTTCTCGTTCATCATCGCGGGGGCTGGGGTGTCCACCGGAGCCGCGCCGTCGTGGTTCTACCCGGTCATGATCGCGGTGTCGGCCATCACCACGCTCACCACCCCGTGGCTCATTCGTTTCGCCCCTCCGGTCGCGGCCTTGATCGATCGCCGATTGCCCCGCGCGATTCAGACCTTCGCCGTGCTCTACGGCACGTGGATCGAAGGCATTGGGGCTCGACCCGGGTCGCAGATTCCGTTACGCCGCGCCGCACGAGCCCTGGCCATCGATGCGGGTGTGATTGCCGCTCTGGGCATTGGGGTTTCCATTGCCAGCACTCCCCT
>Ga0075418_10002083_pt1 | contig 22702 bp, 25 predicted proteins | sample SoiMetdeltSBSDD2_FD_81776 | JGI IMG/M metagenome (GOLD analysis project Ga0075418, IMG submission 81776) | Bulk soil microbial communities from a Populus tree surrounding site in Tennessee, USA - Soil MetaG P. deltoides SBSDD2 | ecosystem: Environmental > Terrestrial > Soil > Tree plantation...
AACTGCATACCCTAGGGTAAGCTCTTGACTATGCAGCGAAGGTCCACGAGCTGCTGGCCCAAGGCATGCTCCGCACCGAGATCGCGGTGGAGCTTGGCCGCCCATACCAATGGGTCGCGAATGTCGCCGCTGGTCGTCGCTGGCGGCACGTTCACCCGGACCTCTCGTTGCGCCGGTGATCGGATCAGGCGGTGCGCCTGATGCCGACCTACACCTACGAGTGTGGGGGGTGCGGTGCTGTCTACGAGCGCCGCACCTCCATGCAGGACCACAGTCCCACAGTGGCGTGTGGCTGCGGCACGCTCGCCGAGCAGGTCTTCAACTGGCAGGGCGACTCGTTCAGCAAGGGCAACATGCTCGACTACAAGCTCGACGCCAGTTGCGTGCCGATCGGCTGGGAGCGCGGCAACACCGATGTCGACCAGCAGCAGCAGCGCTACTCGACCATGGTGCAGGAGACGCGCAAGCGTGCCCGCAAGAACGACAAGCAGGCGATCAAGGGCGGCATCCGCCACATCGCCAAAGTGCCTAGGGAGATCGTGCGCATGCGCAGCAACCAGTTCGGCAAGGACTACCTCGACCCGTCGGCGCAGAGCGTCACCGAGCTGAAATCGAAGCTCAAGGCCGATGGCATGTTGTTCAAGGACTGAGCCGTGGCCACTCCGCAAAACGTCGTCTTCGACATCGGATCGAGCAACACCGCTGGCTTTGGCGCCTTGCTCGACGAGGTGCCGACCGAGGAGATGACGCGCTACATCGGCGCTGGTAGCAATCACCCGCCGATCCCATCGACCAGCGCACAGCGCCCGTACGAGGTGCGCATCCCAGGCGCGAGAGTGCTGACGCCGAGGAAGCCATACGCGACCAACTTCGCGCGCTCGATCTCGACCACGACGAGCAACACCACGACACAGGTGTTCTTCACGGGCGTGACAGTGGCGTTCGTGGACAAGATGTTCGTCTACGTCCGCGCCAACTCGCTCGGGCAGGGCCAGTTCAAGCGCATCACGGCGATTGATGCGGACACCCCGAGTGCTGGCATTCACCGGGTCACGATCTCCGGCACATTCAGCCCGGCGCCGACCCCGGACGGTGCCATCAACATCATCACCGACGCCTGGATTGCCGCTAGCCCGTGGCGGACCGTATCGGTTACCAATGCCGGCGACGTGGTCAACCTGGCCGCGCACGGCATCCCGAACGGCACGGCCGTGGTGTTCCAGCTCAATGGCGGCACCCTGCCGCCAGAAATCGTGCCGGGCACCACCTACTACACCTGCAACGCGGCGGCTGGCACCTTCCAGTTGGCGACTACCGCTGCAAACGCGATGGCCGGCACCTTCTTCCCCGTCAGTGCCGACAGCACGGGCAGTCCCCAGGTGAGATTCGCTTCGACCAACACCATCACCAGGGCTGGCGCCGTGGACTTCACCTCGGCAGTGGTGGGGCGTGACGTGGTGATCGTTGGTGCTGCCGCAGCTAACGACTTCGCGCGACGGATCACGGCGTTTACCACTTCCACCATCACGGTCGACGGCGGCGCATTCACACCGTTGGCAATCGACACGCCGGTCGTCGTGATGACCGGCGTGAACTCAGCCGAGACGCTGGCCGACCTTGCCAACCCCAACAAGGTGGTGCTGCAGGATCTGACCATCTACCTCGACGAGAACGCGCCGGTCTACCTCACTGGCCTCGACTACCACAACTACGGTGAGGCGCTGCCAGCTCCCAGCCCGCGCGTGGCCTACATCGCCGGGCCGATCGTGAACAGCATGCTGGAGATCCAGTGGCAGATGCGTTCGCGCCTGTCAGGCCCACTGGTGCTGATCCATCTGGGCATCTCGACGTCGATGGTGAGCCCGTTCTTGAACGGGAGCGTTTTCGGCCCAATCCCGCAAGGGTCGGTCACTGGCTTCCTCGGCTGGTACCACGACATCCTCTCAGTCGACTTCAGCCCGCAAAGCCCGAACGCGCTCTACACCGCCCTGACCAACATGGTCACCGCGACCAATGCGCTTCTCGCGCTGGAGAACAAGGCGCCGGTCTACGAGTCGTGCTTCATCAACCTGGCCGACAACGATCCCGCTGACGACGATCGCTTCGATCTGATCGGTAGCAACTTCGTGCTGCTGCGCGATGCGCTACGCAGCTTCACTGGCCATCCCGGCATGCTGTTCATCATGGCGGGACCGAGCCGCTACGGCGGCACCGACGCCACCAGGGAGCTGATCTACCAGCAACTGTTCCAGATCGAGGCGGACGACCTCGACTCCGGCGTGCTCGACACGCGGGTCGGCTTCGTCTTCCCCGAAGACTACATGCCGGCCGATGGGCTGCACTTCAGTGCGCTCGGGCAGATCAAGAAGGGCAAGGGCTACGGCGCTACCTGGGACGTGACCCGCAAGCGCAGCAACGCCGCCGCCCGGCTGCGCGAGGAGCTGCCCACCTTGGCCACGATCCGCACCAAAGTGCGACGCCGCTACGAGCGCACCGATGCTGGCAACAGCGCGATCCCGGCGCAGATCGACATGTTCATCAACGACTCGCTGCGCGAAATCTACAACACGCTCGGCGATTCGGCCTGGTTCCTGCGCGTGGCCGAAGAGGTGGCCTTGTCGCCGTCGTTCCCTGGCGTGATCGAGCTGCCGCGCGCGGTGCGACGCTTCCTCAAGGTCGAGCGGGCCTCGTGCCCGGGCCAGTCCATCGTGGTGAAGGGCCTGGCCTACACCGACAAGGGGCGGACCCAGGTCACGCTGCACGACTACGGTGGCGGCCCGTTCATCTGCCACTTCATCCAGAACCCCAAAGAGTTGGTCAGTGACGGCGATGTGGCGCTGTTGCCGGTCGAGTACGTCGAGCTGGTGGTGATGCTGACCACGAAACGCCTGTGCGAGAACACCGGCAACATGGGGCTGGCCACCTACTACGCCGCCGAGACCGACCGGCTGTGGCGCCTGCTGAAGCGCGAAGCGCAGCGCTACGACCGCATGCGCCAGGGTCAACTTGAAGGGCTTGGCACCTACGATGCCTGGCGCGGCGGCGGCTATCCGAACTGGATGGAGGCGCTGTAGTGGCCACCCAGATGTCAGCCGCGCGCGTGACGCTGCGCGGCGACGGCCCATGGCGCGGCCTCACCACGCTCAGCAAGTCAGCGCCGTTCCAGTACCTGGAGCTGGAGAACGGCTACGTCAGCAGCGATGGCGCCGAGCTGCGCACCTTCCCCGGCTACCTGTGCGTGCTCGATCCGACCTCGACCGCGCGCACCTGGGCCGGCTCGACTGGCAACCCGCTGTCGCAGTCGTTCGGCTTCATCGCCAGCCACTTTGCCGCGCGACGGCGCGGCTACACCACTGCCACCCCGCCCTACAGCTTCGAGGCGACGCCGACCGAGCAGCAGATCGTGTGGACGCGCCCGACCTACTTCCACTGCATGGAGCAGTTGAACACGCGCTGGGTCTACGTCGGCGAGAGCGACTTCGTGCGCGAGCCGATCTACAACGCCAGCTCGACGTCGTTCGTGAAGGTGATCTCCTACGCCGACAACGGCGCTGGCAAGTTCAATCTCACGCTCGACGTCAACCCGCTGACCACGGCCAACACCTTCAATGCCGTGACGGTCGGTGATCGGATCCACCTCGAAGGACTCACGGGAGCTGGGGCGGCAGCGCTCAACGGCAAGGGGCACAACGTCACCGTCATCGCTGGCGCAGTGGTTACGATCGACACCGCTACGGGTGTGGTCTCGGTCGCCAGCCAAAGCGGCTACATCGACCGTGTCACCAATCCACAACTGAGCAGTGGTTCCACGCCGGTCTCCGACGACGTCGAGTCGCTCACGATCTGGACGACGTTCGATCAGGGCAGCGTCGTGTTCCCGGCAGCGGCTGGCACCATGCGGCCAGCCCACGTCGCCAACCGGCAACGCGACTTCGGCGATGCCACCGGCAACATCAAGCAGGGCAACAGTAATGCTGGCGCGCCGAACGGTGGCCGCAGTCGGCGTCGCCAGAAGGGCCTGCCGTATCGGTTGGTGCCGCATGTCGCCGGCAACCGCATCGTGCTGGTTGCTCCAGGCTACGGCTGCGTGTTCCAGGCGCCCGGCATCGTGTCGCCCAACTTCGACGAGTTGAGCACCCAGTTCGGCGTCAATGCCGTAGGCAACGACATCTTCGACCAGCCACGTTGCCTTGGCATCCCGAAGGGGGTGATGTGGCAGGATCCTGATGGCACCGTGACGGGCGGTCTTGCCAACGGCCTCCATACGCCACCTGTTGCTACTGACAGCCTGGCCTTCGGCGGTACGCTCTTCGCCGCCCGTCGTGGGATCTACCAGATCAAGATCGCCTACAAGGACGAGGGCACTGGGGAGATGGGCTTGGTCAGCGAGCCGATCTCGGTCGACACCAATCTCGACACCGTGTCTGCCCGCGTCGGCATCAGGCTGTTCGCCTACTTCCCTGGCTACCTGATGCACGAGTGCTTGGCGCTCTCGATCAACGTCTACCGCACCGCGATGAACGGCTCCGAGTTCTTCTTCGATCGCACGGTGCGAGTCAGGAACTGGGATGGCACAGGTGCCTCGGCCGAAACCTCCGTGAAGTACGGGTTGTCGCCAAGCACCATTCTCAACGAGTACTACTTCCACGCCCAGATCGACTGCGAGTACACCGACGACGCGACGATCCAGGCTCGCGTTGGCCTGGTGCCAGTGATCGAGCAGATGCCGATGGGGGCCAAGGCAGCGCGGACAGCGCGTGGCTTCACCGCGTTCGGCGGCGCGCTCGGCAACAGCGGTAGCCGCAAGGAGATGATGAAGGGCACGCTGTCGCTGCACTACGACGGGGTGTCGTCTTCGACCGGCGGCATCAGCGTCAGGACCGATCGCCTCATCAGCGCCTTCACCAACAACTGGACGATCGGCGCTGGAACCGCCTCGTTCCAGGGAGCGGAGACTGGATTCGGCTGCGCTGGGATCGGCATCCCACCCGCCTACATGGGCCAGGATCTGGCGGCCACGCGGCTGCTGCCACACCCGCGCAAGATCGTCACGCTCGACAAGCTGAAGAACACCGTGGTCGGCACCAGCGTGCTGCCAAGCAACGCCAGCGCCCACATTCCCGACCTCCAGTACTCGCATCTCGATTCGGTGATTCGGCCTGAGAGCGATCTCCTGGTCGGCACTCATGCCACCAACCTCCGCGACGCCTTCCTGCTGCTGCCGCGCAGTAGGCTGCAGATCAGCGAGCCGGATCATCCCGGCGTCACGCCTGCTACCAACGTCACCCCGTTGGCCAACGAGTCGGACTACGACATCGAGGGCATCGGCGACTCGGCTGGGCGCTTTGTGGTGGCGACCCGCGATCGCACCTACGCGGTCTCTTTCTCGGGCACGCCGATCGGAGTGCCGCCGGACATCGTCAGTGACAAGTTCGGCTGTGTCGGCGCCAACACCATGGTCAGCTTCGATGGCGGCTGCGCCTGGATCAGCAGCCGTGGCCCGGTGGTGATGGCCGACGGCGTGGTCTTCATCGGGGCACCGCTGGAGAAGTCCTTTGTCGGTGAGCCAGGGCGCTACCTGCGCGACAACGGCGGCATGCTGCGCTACTCCTGGGCCTGCCACGACGCCGAGCGGCACCTGCTCTACTTCGGCGTGTTCGTGGATCGCGCCACAGCGGCAGGCGCCACGCCGTTGACCGTGAACTACCGTGGCACGCCCTACAACTGGACGTCGGCCGGCAGTGCTACCGAAGGTGGCGTCTCGGCGGCCGATCAGGTGCGCTCGCGGTTCCCGTGCGACGAGGTGTTGGTCTACAGCTACAAGGCCGATGCCTGGTCGGTGTGGCGGCCACCGCTCGGGATGGGCATCAAGTGGATGACGCGCGGTCTCGACAGTCAGGGCAACTACCGGGTCTTCTTCATGGACCAGGATGGGCGCCTCTACGTGCTCGATGACGCCTACGGCAACGGCAGCAAGGAGTCGTTCCAGACCACCATCACCGATGTCGGCCCGCTCACCACCTTGAACGTGACGCCGAGTGGCGAACGCAGTTGGGTCGGGCTCAAGGTGGTGATCTACAAGGCGCCAACCGCGACCGAGCCAGCCATCTTGCGCGGCACCGCTGAAGTGGTGTCGCAGACCGTGTCGACGATCACGCTCAGCAGCGCCATCACGGTGGCCAGTGGCGACAAGATCATCGTCGGGGCGCGTGAGATGACGATCCACAGCACGTTTGCCAACATCAAGGACTCGGCCGCGAGTCACGTCGTCAAGATCGGCATCCGGCATCAGCCGCATAGCCTTTTCAGTGCTGGTGTGGCCGGGGCGGTGCCACAACAGAGCTTCGCCTCGGCGGTGGTGCGGACTGAGGAACTGCGCGACGGCGTCCTCACCGCCGTCGAGGCATCTTTCACTCGCGAGTCGATCGCCGCGCCCACCGCCTACCGCTGGCTGGAGCAGGACGACGTCAACCGGGTCCACGAGCAGACCTTCGACCGTGGCCGGGCCAGCGGCCCAAACCACCAGGCCAAGCTGTCGATCATTGGCGGCGCCCAGGTCAGGCTGCATGATCTCTACCTGGAGGTGCAGTAATGGCTGACCCCGAGGTGGTACCCGAGCTGAACCTGATCCCCGACCGCGACCTGAAGCGGATCTACGAGAACCTGCTGCGTCTGATCGAGTGGGCCAATAGCCACAGCCACGACGATGGGGTGGTCTAGTGGAACCGCTCCAGCTCAGGCGCGGCACAGCAGCGCGGTGGCTCGCGGTCAATCCGGTACTCGAAGCAGGACGCCCAGGGGTCGAGACCGACACCGGGCAGATGAAGGTCGGCGACGGCACGCGCAAGTGGACCGAGCTGGACTACGTTGGCTTTGGCGTAAGCGGCGACAGCGAAGCGCTGCACACGCACGTCATCGCCGACATCACCGATCTCATGCTCGCGACGACCGAGACCGCAGGTCTGGTCGAGCTGGCCGAGGATGGCGAGAGCGCTGCTGGGCTGGCGCTGCAGGCCAGCGATCAGCGTCTGGTCACCATCGAAACCCTGCATCGCAGCTATCTGCTGCTGCTGAAGCACATTGTAGTTCTTGGACTTCCCCCGCCAGTGGGGCTCGAAGATGATGTCCCACTGGCCCTCGCAATGGAGTAGACGATGACTCTCGAAACCACCCCGCTCGGAACTGTTCGCGGCACCACGATTCCCAACAGCGCCGACTCCAGCCAGAGTGATCTCGCGATCACGCCACGAGGCGACTTGGTCGTTGCCCATGGCCTGCCGGAACTCGCCGAACTGGTCCGGCACGGAGGGAGCTGGCAGATCATCGGCGCGGCCACCGCTGCCCTGACTGCCGTGCCCACGACCACGGCTGGCCACTCACTGTGGAACGGTGAGACCGGGGCGACAGGCAAGGTCTACGTCATCGACAGCTTCGGCGTGGTCGAGATCATCACCGACGCCACGCAGCAGAACAGCCTCGCCCTGTTCGCCGCCATGGAAGCTGGCGAGTTCACCGCTCCGACGGACGCTGGTCTGACCAAGGCGTCGCTCAGCGGGCGCGTGGCCGGAGGCACCAGCGCCAGGACCGTGGCCGGCGCCACCGTGGCTGGGGTGTGGACGCCGCACGGGCCATCGGCGCCAGGCGCAACCGCGTTTGCCGGTGCGGTGTGGCGTGTGCACGAGTTCCAGGCCAAGGGCCTCTACCTGGTCAGGCCCAAGGGGCTGTTCTCGATCGCTGCCGCAAAGACGGTCGCGACCGCCTCGCAACTGCGCTACTTCATTCGCTGGCACGAAGTGCTGCTGCCATACGTGGCGTAGGAGCAATCATGGCTTGGTACAGACCGTGGGACAAACAGGGCAACGTGGCGCGCAGCCGCCGTGGTCAAGAGATCGCCGATCGCCAGGCCGCCGAGGCTGCGACCCAGGATCCGTATGGCCCGAACGCGCCAGCCTGGGATGCGGCTGGCTTCCCGGAAGGTCCGATGCCCAAGGGCAAGTTCGCACTCGACTACCAGTACGAAGCCAACCGTCGGGCCGAGCAACGCCGCCAGGTGCTGTGGGGCGATGCCCAGGGCTCGATGCAGCAGGGCATGGATCTGTTCCAGAGCTACCGTCCGGGCGGGGCGGCGGCAGCGGCCTCGGGCATGTATGGCCAGAAGGCTGGCCTGTCGGCGACGCAAGCGCTCAACACCGCTGCGCCTGACCTGCTGATCGACTGGCGCGAGCAGATCCGGGCCAGGGCCGAAGAGAAGGCCGACGAGCTGAACCGCAACGCGCAGCTCATCACCGGCCTCTCAGCCTTCAACTTCTGGGCTGGCGGCACCAGCGCTGCGTTGCAAACGCCACCCCCGGCGGAAGATCCGAACGCCAACCGTAGCACCCCTGCTGGCGGCACCTACAACGCCGGCAATTCCACGGTGCCACCAGTTGGGCAGGGCGCTGGCTTTGGCGGTCCTGGCGGCCCAGAGGGTCCGACCAGCCCGACGCCGACAGCGGGCGGTGGCGGCGGCGTGCTGCCTGGCATCCTGCCGCCGGAAGAACGGCGCATGATCGGTGGCGGCTCGGCTGCCGACGTGTTCGACGCTGGCGGCTACGGCGGTGGTCCGGCTGGGCCTGGCCAGGCTGGGCCTGGCGGCGGCGGCCGGCCGGGGCCTGGCGGCGGTCGTGGTGGCATGACCGACGAGGGTGGCGCTGGCATGGGCGGGGCGCAGATCGCCGGTGGCGGTGGCCTGGGCGACTTCTCCGGGCCGGCGGTGGCCAACCGTGGCATGGCTGGTGCGCCGATGAGTGCCGACGTGGCGCTGGAGGTCTGGGCCGAGGATCCACAACGCGAGCAGAGCACGGCGCTGATGGTGGCTTCGGCCCGCGACACCCTCCTCTCTGCCATTGCTCTAGGCTAAGCCATGCCCCCTCCCCAAGATGACATCGCCTTCCGCTCCCAGGAGTTCGCTGCGCAGCAGAACCGCGATCTGGAGCCAGCCCGGCAGCGGGTGCAGAACGCGGTCAGCACCTTCACCCAGACCGCCGGCCAGGGCGCGCAGATGTTCATGCAGGGCATGGACAGTAAGCGCCGCCAGATGCTGGCGCAGCGCGAACTCGACCAGCGCCAGCAGGAGATCAACCTCAAGAAAGACATGCAGGGCGGCGATCTCGCCTTGCAGCAGTTGCGCATCAACCAAGCCAAGGAGGAGCTGACCTGGGCACGCCAGATCCACGACACCAAGGCGGTCGAGGCGCAGCGCCGCATCATCGAAGCGCAGGCCGAGGCGGCGGAACTCAACGTGAAGAAGCTGCGCCGCGCGATGGAAGCCGAGGATGAGCTACCGCTCGACAAGAACACGCTCGAAGCCAAGCTCGGGGCCGAGGCGTCAGGGATGAAGGTGGTGGTTGGTCCGAACGGACACGCGAAGGTGAGTGGCCAGCTCACACCCGAGGAGACGGCGGCGGCGCGCAAACAGTACGATGCGCTCTTGCAGCAGCAGGCCGCACCGATGCTCGCACGCGAGAAGCTGCGCGGCGAGTATGGGCTGCAGCGCGACGAATCCAGGTTGATTGCCAACGAGCTGGATGCGCTGGTGGAAGAGATCACCCTCGCCGACAAGCTGCCAAAGGCAGCCAGAGAGGAGAAGCGCAACGAACTCATTGGCGAGCTGGGCAAGCTGCGGCGCCGCCTGAAAGCTTTGCAGGGGACAGCCGAAGATGGCGAAGCTGAAGACAAGACGGCTCCTGGCCAGGCGGTCGGCGATCAATTCTACCTCGACCTGCTGCGCTCCATCACGGGTGGTAAGTGATGTCGGCCACGCCAGCAGTCACCACGCCGCAAGACCCGCAACCGCGCCAGCCTACTGCCGCCGAGCGGCAGATGGCCGACCGGCTCGCCCGCCTGGTGAAGTTCCGCGCTGACCAGCTCGGCCGGGCACGACCTGACGAGATGGGCAACGTCGCGATCCCGGCGATCACCGATCCGGCCGAGGCGACCAAGACCGCCCAACAGGCGCTGCGCGGCTTCATTGCCGCCAACTCGGGCGATCACCCCGAGGCGAAGAAGTCGATGCAGGCGCTGCGCGACTACCTCGCCGGCAAGGCCGATATGCCGCGTGAGTGGGTGCTGGACGAAACGCCGATGTCGACTGCCGGTGGTCTGTATCGGCAGCGCGCCACCGAAGGGCGCGAACGGTTGGCCAGCGGCCCGTTCGGGGCCGAAGCGCTGGCGGTGCACGACTACTTCCTGGAGCCACTGGGGCGGTACGCGGCAAAGGCGGTGGAGGTCCCAGTCAACGCTGGCATCGGCATCCTGAACTGGGCCGGGGCGCGGATCAGGCCGGTCGACGTGCGTGCCGAAGCTCTGGCCCGGGTGCGCTCGCTCACTGGCGGCGGCTACGATCCACGGCGGGCAGCGGCCGAACTCGAAGGCATGCACACCTCGGGGGCCAAAGCGGCGCGAGTGGTCGGTGACGTGGCCGACATCGCCGGCATGCTGCGCGGCTTCAAGATCGGCGGCGTGGCAGGGCTGCCGGCGACCGTGCCGATGAAGGTCGGCGAACTCGCCGGCCGCACCCTGGGCGCCCCGGTCGCGAAGGTGGTCGGCAAAGTCGCTGGCAAGGGGGCCGGCCAGGTTGCTGGCGACATCGCTGGTGGCGCGGGTGCGTTTGGCGCCTACGAGGTCGTCTCGGAGGCCGCGCGGCAAGGCGGTCGCCCGACCGGGGAGCAGGCCCTCGAAGCCGTCGAGCACGGTGCCGTGGCGGGTGCGGCGATGTCGGTCGCTGGCCAAGTGGCGCGCCTGGCACTGCGCAAGCTGTTCGCCGAAGCAGCCACTGCAACCAAGGTCGCTGGTGAGGACGGCAAGATCCTCACCGCAATGAAGGACTGGGCCAAGAAGAACAACGTCGTCCCGGTCCCCAACCAAAGCGTCGCCGCCTATGGCAGCAAGGTAATCGACTCGTGGGTTGCCTCTGGCATGCAGGGTGCACCGCCGATGGCGGCGCGGCGGTTGATCGGGCGTGCGTTGGAGGCTGGCATCGAGTCTGGCGGCTTCTCGGCCATCGACGTCAACTTCCAACACGACTTCATCGACGCCATCTTCAAGCAGGACCCGGCTGCGTTTGCGCGCATGGCCGAGACCTACGGCAAGAACTTCATGGGCGTCGCCGCCAGCAAGATGCGAATCCAGGACATTCCTGGCTTCCAGCGGCAGCAGCCGACCAGGCAGGCTAAGGCTGCACCAGCCGCCGAGACGCTGGCCCAGGAAGCGCAAGGCCGGCAGCGGATGGAGGAGGATCTGCAACGAGCGCGCGTGGCGCACCGCGCAGAGATGGATCGCATCACCCGCGAGGCCAATGAGCAGGGCATGGCCGAGGGCGATGCGACCAACGTCGCGCTACAAGAAGAACGAGCGCGGCATCGGACTGAGATGGAGCAGATCACGCGCGAGGCCAACGTGCGCGGGCAAGGCCAGGAAGCGGCTGCTGCCGCAGAGGCACAGCGCGGCAAGGCCGAGCACCGAGAGCGCATGGCTCAGGTCGGGCAAGAAGCCGAAGCGCAGGCCGAGCGGGAGCGCCAAGGCGCCGAGCAGCAGCGCGAGGCCGATGCCAGGACCCAGGCCGAGCAGGGCCAGCGGGCGCAACAGGGTCAAGACGATCTCGCCGCCATGTTCTGGCGCGGCTACGCCGAGGGTGACCCAGCGACCATCGCGGCCATGGGCGACCAGGCCATCGGCGACCTGCTGCGCCAGGGCTGGCAGTTCCGCCGCGAGGCCGAGATCCCAGCCGAGCGGGCTCCTGGCCCCGAGATCAAGCTGGAGACCGAACTGCCGCCCACCGAGCTGCGCGGCCAACCGGCCGAGCGCATGGAGCTGCCAGGCACGCCGTTCAGCTTCGAGTTCCGCCGCGACGAGAAGGGCGTGAGCGAGGGTGTGGTCCTTCCCTCACAGTCGCTGCGCGAGTTGTTGAGCCTGCCGGAGTCGATGCCGGCCGCCGACTTCGCCCAAATCATCAACAAGGCTGGCGTCTTCAAGGATCTCGACGCCACGACGCTGCTGCCAGGCGTCCAGATCAGCGCCGCGCCGCCGATCTATGCCGATGGCAACGTGATGCGCACCATCGCGATCGACGGCACCGTGCTGGAGTCGCCGCTCGGTCCCGAGCCGCAGTGGGATACGGCCAAGAGCGTGCCGGCTCGTGGCGGCGACGTGATCGGGCGCCAGCAGCAAGAGTTCGTCGACCGGCTGACCAGGGTTCTGAACACGCGCAACGATTGGCCGCAGAATGACGTCACGCTGCTCGACAAGATCATCACCAAGCTGAAGACGGTGTCGTGGCAGAACGACCAGGCCGTTGCCGACACCTTGGCGCATGCCGAAGACCTGCTCGTCGGGATCGAGAATGGCTCTCCTGGGCACGCCAGACGAGTGCTGCAGGCGATGGCTGAGATGCTGACCACGAAGTCGCCAGAGGTGGCGATCGAGGACATGGGCAACGAGATCGCGCGCATGGAAGGCGAGGGCGGTGGCCAGCCGCAGGGCAAGGAGCCAACCCGCCCAGAGCTGGAGCCCGAGCCCGAGCTGCAGGAGCCAGCCCAGCAGCCGCCGCCCGAAGGAATGCCCGAAGCGCCGCCTGGCTGGGTGTGGGAGCAGACCGGCGATAAGGCGTACACGCTGCGCCAGCAGCGTGCTGGTGAGGCTGGCCACGGCCAGATGTTCACCGACATCGCCGAGAGCGCTGCCCGTGGCGCCCGCATCGCCGAGATCGCCATCCGCCGCGTGGTGCGGCGTATGGCCCGCATGCCGCTGCGCACGTTCGCTGAAGTCGGGTCGCCGCTCGTCGACAACAAGCTCAGCCGTGGCTTTGCCCTGTCGGCCCAGGAGCGGGCCAGAGAGGAACTGCCAGAGCCGGTAGCCAACCAGTTCCTGCAAGCCGAGACCAATACGCGCGAGTACATCGACGAGCTGAGCCCGCTGATGGAAGCGATCCCTGGTGGACGGATTCGCGAGCTAGAGAAACGGCGCTGGATGGAGCCGACTGCGTCTGGCGTCGTAGCCGGTTACGAGCTGGGCCATATTGCCAAGGAGACCGATCTGCAGCAGCGGTTCGGGTTCGAGCCAGCCACCCTTGGTGAGCGCGCACGGGCGGCGTTGGAGCCGTGGCACAAGCTGACGCGAGAGATCCGTCGCATTGCCAGCTCACTGCGCATGCACGTCCAGGGCCTGTGGACCCCAGAAGGCGAACTCGCCGAGATTGCACCCGAGGCCAAGAAGGATGTGATGACGCGGCAGCCGATGCCAGAACTGGTCGACGCGATGCGGCGCGGTCCCGGCAACTGGCTGCGCGAAGCGGTGGTCGATGCGCTGGCTCACGAGAACAACATGGCGCGCGAGGACGTCGAGCGCATCTTTGCCGAAGACTCCTGGACCGAGGCCCGTGGCCTGAAGCGCCGTGACCCCGTCGAGCATATGCGGCGCTTCAAGTACTTCCCTGACCACATCAAGGTGCCAGGCCATGGGACCACGCGACTGCTGGAGACTCAGCCGCTGAAGCATGCCAAGCGCATGATGTACGGCGCGGCTGGCCGCATGGGCACGGTCAAGGAGTTGGGGCCGGATGATCCGCTGCCGACCGATCCGGCGGCATTGCTGCGCCAGCAGCAGACGACCATGCCAGACGACCTGCCGACACCCTACCGCCGCATCGTCGAGAGTGTGCCAGAGAACGCCCGCGAGGCGGCGGCAACGGCGCTGCGCTCGCTGATGGGCATGCAGACCAACGTGCTCAAGCGCGACATGGAGGTCGGCGGCTTCGCGCACAAGTTCTGGCGTCTACTCGGCGGGCTCAACGACACGGAAGCTGCCTCCAGGATGACCTTTGGCAGCGTGATCCGCAACACGGCCGAAGCATGGGCGACTGGCAGCGCGATGTTCGGCCTGGGCCGAATCACTGACGCCGCCATGGAGGTGATCCCGCGCATCGCGGCGGGCGAGTGGCGCGACATGCTGCGCGAACGCCAGGAGGCCGGCGGCTTTGCCATTCACAAGGGCGAGTGGCTGCTCGGCGGTGAGGAGGGCAAGTTCGACCAGGCAATCCGCGCCATGCGCACGGCTGGCGAGGCGCTGACGCTGCCGCTGCGGGCAGTCCAGATGGTGACCGATATCATCGTCCACAAGGCGCTGCATCGCTCGGTTGCAGACTGGCGTGAAGGCACCCACCGCAGCACCGATGCCGATGCCCTGATGACGCTGTTCGGCTTCAGCCGCGAGCACGCCGAGCAGGTCGTCAATGGCGAGGCGCCGCCGCAGGCGTACCGCCAGATCGAGATGGGTGGCTTGGCGCGCATCACGCGCACCGGCGACCTGCCGGTCAACCGCTCGGACTTTGCGCGGTCCCGCCAGGGGCTGGCGCAGGCGATCAAGTACACCGGCTACTTCCAAGCTCAGACCGCCAAGCTGCGCAAGGCAGTCCTCAACCTACGCGAAGCCGAAACCGTGGCCCAGCAGAAGACCGCTGCGGCAAATCTCAGCAAGCTGCTCGGCTTCAATATGTCCAACTTCCTGGTCGGGTCTTCGCTGGTCGCGCTGGCCAGTGGTGGCTGGGACGAGCTGATGGGGTTCTGGTCGGAGACCGCCGAGGACGTGCAGTCACCGGCAGGCGCCGCCAAGCTCAGCACAGCGGCGCTCATCGGATCGTTTGCCGGCAGCATCGGGTCGGCCCTCTCCGGTGGTGTCAATGCCATGTTCACCGGCAACGACCGCAGCAAGGCCGAAGTGCTCGACACGATCTATGGCGCGGTGCCGCTGATCCAGAGCGCATCGGACACCTGGGACTTCGTGAACGCACTGGGGCACACGCTCGCGGAGAAGCCGGTCGATGAGGAGAACCAGTACTCCGGCAAGTCGCCGCTGCAGCAGATCGGCTACTACCTCGGGCGCGAGATGCCGCTCGCGAAGTGGGTCGAGAGCGGCCCGATGGGCCTGGGCATCACCTTCCTTGGCACCGATCCGAAGCTGGAGAACGCGCTCAAGGCCAACCGCCGCATCGACAACAAGCTCGGCATCCACCCGTTCTTCGGCAAAGAGCGAGACCGCAAAGAGGACGAGAACGAGGACAGTGTCGACGATCGCGATCTGTTCGTGCAGACCATGCGCGCGGCGGTGACCAAGCTCAAGGCCAGCGAGGAGGACGTCGATGTCGCCGAGATCGCCGACGCCATCCGCGATGCCATGCCAGATCAGGACGACAAGAGTATCGCCGCTTCATTCCTGAGTCGGCGCGTGCTCAGCGGGCCAAGCTGGACGAAACTGTCCGAGGAGCAGCAGGAGTCGAAGCTGCGCTCGCTGGGTGCCGACCGCGTCGAGCTGCTCGAAGGCTTCGATGCCGTGCTCTCGCGCGCAGCAGCATATTTCCGCCCGTCGTCACGACGCCGCAGGCGGCGCTAGGACCGATGCCTACTATACTGAACTGTTGCGGATGGCCCCATGCCGCACGTCACTCTCAGCCCGCAGCCCCTTAAACCACTCGTGAGCACCGCCGCCATCGTCTCGACGGTAGTTGGAATCCCTGTTGTCATGGTGCCCATGATCTTCATCCAGGACATCCCGGCCGGTGAGCGCTACACCATCACCGGCATCCTGGTCCTGGTGCTCGCCTTCGCGGCGACGTTGTTGAAGACCCAAGGCAAACAGCTCGTCAGCGGGATCAAGGCCAACACCGAGGCGCAGACCGCCAACACCTTGAAGCTCTCCGAGCTGGCCGGCAGCCTGGAGCATCTCAGCCGCAGCAACGCCAAGTGGAAGGGCGAGCTGCTCGACGGCATCGAGCGGGTCGAGGACCGGCTTCGCGAGAAGGACGATGGCTAGGACCATGGCTCTGGCGGGTAGTTCGGGAAGCCGCAGAACTCGCACGGCTTGCCGTCGTCAACCAGGTCGCCATCCAACTCTGGGCACCAGTGGAGGTATGGCCACAGCCACATCGCCCAGCGCGGGATCTGGTCGCGGCGGTTGATCCAGCGCCAGACCCAGGTCGGCGTCCTCACGGCGAGCACCGCTTGATCTCGTCGTCGATCCGCTTCATGGCGGCGTCGATGCCTGATGGCGCGCTGGGCTCCTGGTGAAAGATGCCGAGCACTCGCGCCTCATCCTTGAGCGACCCGACCCAGTAGGTGGGCGACTGCCGCATCTGTGGCCGCATCGGGATCACTGGCCCAGGCATCTCGACTGCGCCGCAGCTCTCGCACTGGGCCGGTGGGAACGGCCCGACGATGCAGAGCGAGCTGTACTGCAACACGCGCCCGCCGCAGATCGAACAACTGCCCATTACCTGATCTCTCATCGCGGTGGTGGCCTCATGTTCATGATCGCATCGCAGTCGCGGCAGGTCACGGCTGCCTTGTCCTGCGTCGCGCGGTTGCGGAAGCCGGCCTCGTCGAGCGGCGTGTCGCAGGCCACTTCCTTGGTCTTGAGCTTGCCGAACACCGAGCCGACCTCGGTCCAGCGCAGCCAGTGAATGGCAGCGAGCCGCTCCTTGGGTAGCAGCTCCTTGAGTCGTTGTTGTCTCATGGTTTCATCCTCAGACGGCGGCGTCGCTTGGGGCGATGCTCATCGCATACCTGCCACTCGCCATCGTACCAAGTCGCGTCATCGGTGCAGGCGTGGGCGGTGGCGCGGGCATGCATGCACTTGTCGCGCCACTCCGGGGCATCCATCGACTCGTGGACGTTGCGCACGTAGGCCGGCTCGATGGCACCGCGCTCGCGCTTGATGGCGCCGACGGTGGTCGTGCTGATGCCAAACGTGCGCGCGATGTAGTCGCGCGTTCGACCTTCTTGCAGCAGACGTTCGACTTGGTCACGCACCGCATCATTGAGCCTCACGGGCCGAGTGGCGCCAGCCACGCAGCCTGCTGCCACGTGACCGCTTCCCTCACTAGCTGGTCCCATATCTCCCGCGCCTGCACATGGCCAGGGTCGTTGCGTAGAAACGCTGCCACGCCGAACGGCGTGCCGAAGTAGGCGTAGCCGTCGATGTATGGCCCTGGGTCTGAGCCGTCTTGGGTGATGACGTCTCGCGCCCGCCAGCGGTCGCCATCCTTGAAGTAGGTGCGGCCCATGAACTCGGCCGCGATCGCCGCCGCGAACCCGCGTGCGCCGCCATGGTCGAAGGCTTCGCCGGCCCAGTCGACCCCGAGTGCCAGCACGGCGGCCTGCCACGGGATTGCGCGCCAGCCGGGGCCGATGCGATCGTCGCGCTTCCACGACCACCACTCGCCGCCCGCTCCTAGGGGGTGGATCATGGTGGCGAAGATCACTTGCCACCGCTCTTTGATCGCCTCGGCCAGCTCGCGATCTTCCAAGTTGCGATACAGCTCGGCAGCCATGAACGACATCCAGCCGATGCCTCGGTTCGGGCAGAGCCAGTTGCCCGGCGGCTCGGTAACCCAACGGTGCAGCCACTGGATGCCAAGCGAGCGCAGCATCCACTGCGTGCCCGGGGTGCCCTTGTAGCGCGCTGCCGTGATGGCGGTCCAGTCGAAGTAATGCTCGTCTTCGAGGCCGGCGTAGCCATGCGTGTCAGCGCTGGATGGCTCGCTGGTCTTGCCGAGCGTGTCGCTGCTGATGTAGCGGTTCACCCTGCCGTAGTAGAGCCTCAGATTGGGATGATTCTTCCAGTCGAGCTGGCTGCCGTCTTGCTCCAAGTGGTTCAAGGGCCACGAGCCGTCGAGCCCGCCCACATAGAACGAGCCGACCGCAGCCGGATCGGCCATCCCGGGGCCACCGACCAGCGACTGCGCGCCTTGGGCGCCGGCCGCACCCGACACGTAGGCCGGATCGAGTGGCGAGTTGAACCAGTCGTGCTGGCGCGCGATCACGCCCGGCAGCATGTCGGCATTCCATGCCTTGGCGTCGAAGTTAGCCGGCAAGCGCGGGTTGCCAGCCGCATGCAGCCGCTGCAGTGCGTTGCACTGGATCTGCTGGTTGGCGATGGCGCGGCACAGCCCGATGTTGCCGCCATGGCGCTGCCAGCACAGCACCAGGGGCAGCAGCCGCGACTGGCCGTCGGCCAACCAGTCGCCGTCCGACATCAGGTTCGCATCCGCAGGTCGCCCTGGCACCAGCACGATGGCGTTGTCGAACTGCAGCCGCATGCCGGGCGGGATCCAGCCGAGCACCGTGTCGGGCAGTGACGGGTTGCTGGCGGTGATGATGATCTCGCCAGGGCTCCAGGACGGATCGTCTGGGTACCAGGTGACCCACAACTCGGCGACCAACATCTCGGTGATCCGGCCGCGCCAATGGCCGTCGATCGCCGCGCCGTTGATCTGCGCGCCCAGGAACTCCAGTGGCACACCAGCGACCGCAACCTCGATGCCGCCCCAGAGCTGGGGGCCGAGCGGGTAGCCGACCTGCGGGAAATAGTCCATCGGCGTCGCATCGCGCAGGTCGATCACACGCCGCTCGTCCGGCTGCAGGCCGGTGTAGACGTCGATCGTGTACGTGTCGAGGCCGCTGCGGTTGCCGATCAGGTAGTTCGCAGTCGGGGTGCTGCCCTGCAGCAGTGGCGGCAGCACGTCGATGTTGCCGCGCCTCCAGCCCTGGCAGTGGATGGTGGAGTCGTTGGAAAGACGGACGATCATGTGGTGGCCTTGGGTTGTGGTGCGTGCAGGCGTTCCTGCCAGACGATCTCGCCGCTCCAGTTGTCGATGATGCGCACGTCGACCGGCTTCGAGCCGGGGAAGCGCAGGTAGATGTCACGGGCCGGCTTCATGGCTTGGTGCTTGGCCTCATCGAGCGTGCGAGCCTACGCGACAGCCTCGCTCGGCGCTGGCTGGGCGGCGCGCGTTCGCCGCATGAGGCGCACAGCCTCGTCGATCTCTTCGGGGTCGAGGACGTAGGCAGCCCTACAGACCTTGTTGCCCATGTGGGCGCTCAGGTGTTCGGACACGGCATACGAGCGCCACGCTTCGATCTCGTCATCTCTCGCATCACTGAGCTTCTGCGCCCGCAGTGCTAGAAGCCGCCGCGCCAGCTCGGCCTCGTGGTTCTTGCTCAAGCCGATGGTGTCGCTGAGCCATTGCACGAGACTACGTTCCTGATCGGTGAGCCTGTCGGTCATTTGGTCCAGCTCCAACGTCGTTTAGGTCCTGATTGTTCGACTGCGTTGCGTGGTCGCGATGGTCTATCCGCTTCACCGCCGCCAGCCGGTCCGTCGTCACGGAAGCCAGCAGCTCGCAGCGACGATCCCGGCTCATGCTCCAGCGTGTAGGTGACGACGCGCCGGTAACCTAGTGCGGCAGCGGCACGACGCAGCGCCCCGTAGGCGAACGAGCATGCGTTGCGGTGCCCCTCAAGCACTGCGACGCGCGTGATCTCGCATGTCTCGCCGTCCTGCAACATGCGGGACGCTGGGCGCCCTGCGCAGGCAACGCCGACTCGCTCGTTGTCGTGCAGGATCTCGACGCCGAATAGCCATCCGGTCACAGGGCGGCGCAGGTGACGGTGAGTCGCCGCGATCCAGTCGCGAGCTGCGTTCAGCGAGATAGGGCGCACTCGCATCATCGGCGGTCGCTGAGCCATTGGATCAGGGCGCGCTCGGGGTCGGTCGGGTCGGGGTGGTCGGTCATGGCTTTCTCCAGTCAAGGCAGATCGGCACGGGATGGTTGAAGTCCCAACGACTCTCTCGCTTGCAGACGCCACACACGTAGACGACGAGGTTGTCGAACGTGCCGGCCTTGGTCATTGTCGCTTGGTCGTTGAGTGGGTCACCGCATCGCGGGCACCAGCAGATGCAGTTGCAGTTCTTGATGATGCGCTGCTCACGGGCGTTGCGCTTCCACTTCGCAACGAACTGCTTGAACCACAGCCTGAGTCTCATCTCGCGCCTCCCTGCTCGCCCTCGGTCGCCGCGAGCGCCGCGCGGTCCATGCGGTCGATCTCGGCGGCAACGAGAGCGCCTGCGATGATGAGGCGCTTGCGTGTGTCCTTGTGCTTCTGCACGAGCCCCCACTGGTCGCGAATGAAGTTGCGGTTGCAGTCGCGCGCGGCATCGAGCAGATCGGCAGCCTCGCAGATCAATTCGTGGTCCGTGTGCCCGTCGTCGTGCTCCGGTCCCCACTTCGCGAGTTGCTTGATGCGCTCGGCGTTGATCTCCTCGACGCCACTGGACACGAGTTTGTCGCGCTCCTTCGTCAGCGCCGCCAGCGCGTCGCGGGCCGCGTCACGTTCCTCGACAACGGCAAGGAACCGGCGTCGGTCCATGTCGGGGTCAGTTTCCTTCGGTGGGGTATCGGTCATGGCTTGATGGTCCTCGTCTTGGTGATGCACCGATCAGGAATCGCGATGTCGCCACGTGCGAACAGCCGCAGGTCGCCGTTCTTCTCGCCGCTGATGCTGCTCGCGAGCACGGTCATTCCGTTCGCCTTCTTGACGAGCCACCCCACCGAGCGACAGTGCAGCGGCTTTGCTTCGAGTGAGTCGATCGGGTTCCATCCATGCTGCCCGTGCGAGTCAACCCATTCGACGACGACGAGTCTCATGGACCAGCCTTCGCGATGGCGTCTCGAAGCTCGGCGAGAACGCTGGCAAGCGCTACATCGTCCGCGCTGTCGTGGTCGTCCTTGTTCGCTGCATAGATGAACGTGAGCGCGTCGAGTGCCTTCTTGGCTGCTGCGAGAAGCGTGCCTCCCTGCTCGCCCTCGGTCGCCGCGAGAGCCTTGAAGCCGGCGTCGATGCGCCTGATGCGCTCGACGTTGTGCTTGAAGCACCACAGGTGCGACCACGCAGTCCCGGCTGGTTCAGCGCAGCCCTTCTCGATGCACGGCTTGCCCGTGTGCCACTTCGGCGAGTTGCCGCTGTCGGCTGGGTCCTCGAATCGTTCAAGCTTCATGGTTGTTTCCCCTCGGTCGCCGCGAGAGCCGCGCGGGTGCGCTCGATGGCTGCGGCGTCGGTTTCGTTAGGTAGCGCGAAGGCATCGCGCCAGTCGGTGATGCGCTCCTTGAGTTCGTGCACCTGCAAGCACAGTTTCACGTTGCTGTCGCCGAACGCTGCGTGTAGCGCCTCGCGACTCTCGTGCTTGCACTTCCAGTCGTCGCGCTCCTTTGTCAGCGCCGCCAGCGCGTCGCGGGCCGCGAGGAGTTCGGTGGCAATCGCCGCCGCTTCTAATTCCATCGAGTGGCATGACTCGTCTGCGATCTCGCGCAGCCGCTCGTTGCTGATGCTGTTGCTCACGGCTTCCTCCTCGCTCGCTTGCGCGGCTTCTTGCGCTGCTGCGGGACGCTGCGGATCTCGACTCGCACGACATTCGCGAAGCTTGAGTAGAGTGTCATTGCATAGCTACGCTTTGCTGTAGCAACCGCGAGCAATCGCCCAGTCGGGGTGATCGCCCCGTATGCGAGCACTGGCGCTGGCGCCCGCTCGCAGATCGGCTCGGGCTTCTTGGTTTTCATTGGGCAATTCTCTTGCTCTGCATCGCCACCTTCAACTGCGCGGCCCGTCCACGCAGGTAACGCGGCATGGTCTCTTCCTCGGCGAACGCCGCCAGGTACTCAGCCTGCAGCGCCTGTTGGCGGGCAATCTCCAGGTCGGCAGCGCGTGGCCGTGACTCCTGGCCGGCCGCACAGCGGACCCGCCGCAGCGCCCAGCGCTCGCGCGTCATGCCACGCATGAAGCTGATGCCGGCCTGGGCGGTGCGCTTGGTCAGCGTGCTGTAGGCGACTTGCAGCACCTGCGCGATCTCTCTCAGGTCCATGCCCTGGTCGCGCAGCGCCAGTACCCGATCCAAGTCGATCGGCACATGCAGGCCCTTGTAGCGGCGCCCCAGCGCATCGAACAGCGGTAGCGTTGGATCATGCCGCCGGGCGCGGGCGCTCTCGCGCTTGCAGATCCGGCACTGGCCGTTCTTCGACTTCGACCCTGGCTTGGTCAGGTCGTGGCCACCGAACCGGCACACCTTCATCGGGTCCCGCTTGCGGCTCAGCCCCGCCTCACGCATCCGGGCGCGCAACACGTCGAAGCTGCAGCCGAGCCGGCCGGCGATCTCGTGCATGGTCAGGCTCTGGTGCAGCAGGCGCTGCAGCCGCTCCATGTCGATCTCGGTCTTGGGGCGGCCGATCATCGCAATACATCCCTCAACTGTTGCAGCGATTTGAACGCATCGAGCTGGCGCACTAGGCCGAGCAAGGTTTCGAGCTTCACCACGGCCAGCCACTCGGAGCGGTTGCGCCGCATCGCGACCATCGGCTGGCGTTCGCCGGCATCGGTCTTGGCCTGCTCGAAGGCGTCCCAGACGTTCAGTTTTTCGACCCGCTTGCACTCGATGTGCCACCCCGCCGGGCCACCGATCACGTCGTCCTGATCGAGTCCACTGCGCTGCTGCCCACGACGGGAGTCGGGGTAGCCATGCGCACGTAGGAACTCGCTCAGTTCGCGCTCCCCAGCCGCACCCTTGGCTCGGCTATTCATGCGGGCTCCGAGAAGCTGGCAAAGGTCGTCAGCATCCGCTGGGCTTGGTTGCCGTGCCGCGCCATCACTATGGCCAGCAGCTTCAGGATGTGCTCGGCATCGAGCGCGCTGATTGCGCTGGTCGGCGACTTGGCGAACAGCTCGGCCTTCTCAGCCAGGTAGTTGGGGTGCTTGTCCTTGCCGTAGATCAGCTCGGCGTACTCCACCCCACTGGTGTCGTGCAGGAACAGCACCATGGCCCAGGCGCCGATCTCGAAGTGGGT
>Ga0075418_10002089_pt1 | contig 22686 bp, 11 predicted proteins | sample SoiMetdeltSBSDD2_FD_81776 | JGI IMG/M metagenome (GOLD analysis project Ga0075418, IMG submission 81776) | Bulk soil microbial communities from a Populus tree surrounding site in Tennessee, USA - Soil MetaG P. deltoides SBSDD2 | ecosystem: Environmental > Terrestrial > Soil > Tree plantation...
AGAGCTTCCACACCACGGCGGTCGCCGCCGCACCGCCGATCCAGAGGACGAATTGCATTCCGCACCACCTTCCCCGAGGCCTGCCCGCTGCCACCGCGCCTGCGAAGCTGCACGACGTAGCTACCGCAGCGCGACTTCCGCTGTCGGCGGAACCAACTCTCACGGGCACAGGAGAGGCCGATGCAAATGAAAGGCCGGGACGGTCGCCCGCCCCGGCGCGGCGGTCGGATTTCAGGGTTCCCCCGATCGGACCTCAGATACGATCGGCCCCTCAGAAACGAACGAGAGCCGGGGCGGAACCCCGCCCCGGCCTCGTCCGCCCTGGGCCGAGCGCTCTGGAACGACAGTGCTCCGCCACGGGCGCGTCGTCGCCAGAGCAGCGCAGCCTCCGGACGCCTAGGGTTGGATGTCGCAGATGTCGTTGACGTTGGCATCGGTCGGGTCGCAGGGCTCCCCGACCAGCGTCCGGTCCGTCGAATTGATCAGACAGTCGCCATGATTCCGGAGATGCGCTGGGACGGCGTTCAACGAGATCCAGATGATGTGGGCCCCACCGTTCCCCGTGACGTGGCACACCAGCTGCTTCCCCGCAGGTGCTGCCAACAACACGTCGTGAGAAATCGCGAACCCCAGCACTCCGATCACCAACGCCAGAAGCATCGCAAGACGCCGCATGACCATTCCTCCTTGTCGAGTTGCAATCTTGAAGACATCGCGCCCCGCACGTTACGGGGTTCCTGCACCGACAACCCCACTCACGCGAGCCCGCTCCTCCCCTCGGACAGCATTCGAACTGCTGACGGCGTGATGAGCCGATGGCGCGCCCGCTACCCGGAGCTCTTCACGGATCAGGATCTCGAGCGTCGCTTCGTCGGCAGGATGGACGAGCCGGCCATCGAGGAACACCGCTGGGGTTCCCGGAATCTGGAGTCGGTTGCCGAGCTCGATGTCCTTCGCCACGCGATCCATCGTTTCGTCCGAACGCCGATCGGCGGCGAACCGCTTTGGATCGAGATCGAGATCGTGCATTGCGCGGGTGATGCTGCTCTCGTCCGCCCCGCTGGACCCACCGAAGAGGGCATCGTGGAAAGCCCAGAACCGCTCTTGCCGGCGCGCAGCTTCGGCGGCCCAAGCGGCATCGCAGGCTCCTGGCTGCTGGTCCACTGTCAAACGCGAGTTGCATTGGTTCGAGAGCGGATAGTGCTTGAAGACGACGAGCAGGCGGTCGCCGAAGCGCTGGTGCAGCCGCGACAGCGCCGGCACGAAGCGGCGGCACGCGGGGCACTGGAAGCTGGCGAAAACGACGAGCTGCACCGGCGCCTCAAGCGGACCCAGATGCGGCTCGTCTTCCTCGACGGGGAGGGCGAGCCGAGGCGCAGCGCGATAGACCGCGATGATCTGGGCCGGAGCCGGTTTCGGCGCCGGGCGGCGGCGCCGCAGCGACGATTCGACGTAGATCCACTGGTAGGTCACGAGTCCCACGAGAACCGCGCTGCCGAGGCCGAGGAGCTTCCAGCGCGCGAGCGGCGACTCGACTCTGGACCGGAACAACCAATCCGCGGCGATGCCGAGGAGCCGGAACTGCTCGCGGAGCGAGCGTGCGCTCGACTTGTGCACCGTGAACAGCAGCATCAGATTGAGTGCCTGAACGGCCAGACAAAGGGAGCAGGGCGATCCGCTTCCCCGCGGCAGGGCGAGCGCCGCCACCAGACCGGCGGCGATGCCGGCCAGGGTCACCAGCCCTGCAGCCAAGTGCGCCTCGGCGGTGAACGATTCCTTCAGGAAGCGGGCGAGCAGCAGGAGAGCGGCGAGCACCGTGAAGGTAGCAAACGCCCAGCCGGCGAGTGGCACGCCGAGGATCCAGGAGCGCTTGTCGGCCAGCGACGGGTCACAGCTCGACGAGAAGAGCAGCAGGCACAGGTCGGGCAGCTGCGGTCGAGGTGACGCCAGCAGAGCGAAGGTGCGAGCGAGGAGGTACGCCGTGACGGCTGCTCCCGCTGCCACGAGCAGAAGGCTCGCCCACCACCAGAGGTGAAACGACCTGGCGCCCGCTCTCGCACGACTCGGATTCCAGCTCATGGCCGCGTGTCCACCATGTGTCGCGTCGAGCGGGCGACGTCGCAGGATGGCTGAGACCTGTACGTCTGCGCGGATCGGGCTCGTCTCTGCGTCCGCGGGCAAGCGCAAGAAGGATAGCTCTCACGAGCACCGTCCGCCCATTGGGTGCAATCCCGAGGACGACTCCGGTGTTTCCCAAGCACAAGATGAGGGGAGCGCAGGGGGACGAACGCAGACAGCGATCGTTGGCGAAACGTCGCCAGGGTTGCTACGGCGACGTCGTCCTAGGTCGCCGGGTCGAGAGGGCGCGGCGAGCGGTTCACCAACCAGACGCCGATCAGGAGGATGGCACCACCGGCGAGGGCGGGCAGGGTGATAGCCTCGTGCAGCAGCCAAGCGGCGACGGCCACGGTCACCAAGGGTTCGAGATAGATGAAGGAAGAGACCTGCGAGGCATCGGCGACTTCGAGGCTGTCGTACCAGAAGATGAAGGCGACACCGGAGCAGAAGATGCCGAGGAAGAGGAGCGCCAGCCAACCGGTGGAGGAAAGGCGGCCGTAATCCTCCCAGCCCCGGGAGGCGAAGAAGAACGGCAGCGTCATCACCCAGCCGAGCAGCAGTACCCAGTGCATCACCAACGCCGCTGGGCGGTGGCGCAGCACGGGCTTGCTCAGGACCGAGAACACTGCCCAGTTGGGTGCGCTCAACAGCATCAGGAGATCCCCGAGCGTGCTCGACAGACGGAGCATCTCCAGCGAGGGGCGGCCCCGGGTGGCGACGAGCAGCGCGCCGCAGAAAGCGAGCAGGACGCCGACGATTTGTGGCGGCGCCAAGCGCTCGTGCAGGAAGAGGCGTGCGAGCAGCACGGTGAACACCGGGACAAGAGTGATGATCCAGCCGGAGTTGGTGGCGCTGGTGTAGCGCAGCCCCGTGATTTGCAGGAGCTGGTGCAGGAGGACACCGACGCCACCGAGGAGCGCGAAGGTGGCCAGCTCCGAGCGCTGGATGCGGTGCATCTGCCCGCGCGCCGCGCTCGTGACCAGGAGAACCGCGACGCCCATGCCGAAGCGGGTGGTGACGATGGTGAAAGGTCCCGCCTCGCGCAAGACCGCCTTCGTGGCGACGAAAGATGCTCCCCAGGCGCTGATGGCGAAGAGAGTCTTGCACTGCCAGGGAATCCTCACGCTGCGGCGCCTCCCGAGAAGCCGGCCAGTCTAACCGATCCTGTGCCGCAGACGGCATGTCGGTGGCCCGTGCGCAGACGCTCGACAGCAGTCGCACTCGATCCGTGCTTGCCTTCGGCGTCGGCGCAGCGCACGCTGCACGTCGTGGTGCTGCTCGAGTGCAGCCGGTTCGCGGCCGCACGGTGACGCCGCGGGCGGAGGTGGTGCATGTCCCTCAAGGTCATTGTTTTCCTGGCGGTCCTGCTCGTTGCGGGTGTAGCGCTCCTGTTCTGGGAGCGCGACCCATCGCCAGCCGAGGCTTTGAGCCAGATGAAGCAGCAAGTCGAGCGGTCGATCGCGCGCAGCGAGGCGGAGCTCTACGCCCCGGCGGCGGCCACCGCGGTGCGGGATTCTTTCGCAGCTCTGGAGTCGCTCTTCCAGGCTCAGAAAGGCAGGTTGCCCTTCTTGCGCAACTGGTCTCAGGTCCGAGCGGGGCTCGGACGCATGGAGGGGCTGCTGCGGCAGATGGAGCTGGCGGCGAAGCAGGGCAAAGAGGCTTTGCGCGCCTCCTTGCAGGAAGCCATTGCGGGGGGGCGGGCCGAGGCCGATGGAGTGGAGGCGGAAATCGCCACGGCGCCGCGCAGCAAGGACAGCCGCGGCGTTCTTCTCCGGCTGCGCACCGCATTGCAGGAGGTGCGGGCCCGCATCGACAAGGCGCAGGCAGCCCTCGACGCCGGCCAGTTCATCAGCGCCCGCGAGGAGATCGATGGCGCGCGGGCGAGCCTGGCGACGCTGCGGCAGGAAGTGCAGGAAGCGAAGGAACGCGCCCGCGAGCTCGGGATGGGGTCCCCCACGCGCTCCCCGGCGGTCCTGGTGGTGGACGTGTCGGAGGGCCGCTTCACCTTGCTCGGTAGCGGGCGCTCGATCCTGCGCACCGGTCCCTGCGCCACCGGCAGTGGAGAGACGGTGCATGGCTCCGGTGGGCGGACCTGGACGTTCGACACCCCGCAAGGATTGCGGCGTGTCCACCACAAGGCGCCCCGGCCCATCTGGTACAAACCGGACTGGGCTTATATCGAGGCTGGTCTATCGGTCCCCCCAGCAGGGGCACCGGAACGCTGGGAGCGGGGAATGCTCGGGGCCTATGCCCTCGATATCGGCGGGGGTTATCTCGTGCACGGCTCGCCTTATGCCGTCGTGGCGGGGGAACGGAGCACCCATGGATGCGTGCGCCTCGCCGCAGCCGATCTGGAGGTGGTGTACCAGACCCTGCAGATTGGTGACGTGGTGCTATTGCGCTGATTAGCCCGTTTCTCTTGACCCTCCGGAGCCCGGGGAGTAAGATTTCCGCCTCGGATCTCGAGTCGAAAACCGATACGTACGGACCGCCTCTGGCCCGACCCCGTCCGTCGATCGAACAGTACAAGTGCGGCTCGAAGACATTTGGCGCAATGGAGAGCAGAGCACTTCACTCTTCGGGAGGTTCCAGGTCCAGTTAGTTCGGAAGCACTGTACGAACGAACACCGGTCGCTACAGCAAGCACTCTTTCACAACTTTGCAGGAGGTGCTTCCCCTCATGATCCTTCGCCAACGCGTGTCCGTGCGCCGGTTGGCCGCTGGTTGCGCCCTCGTCGCGCTCCTGCTGCCTGCTTTGAGCGCCGCCCAGTATGCGTATGATGCGCCCTCGCTGGCGGTCGTCGGCGCCGACAAATCCTCGATCACTCTGCAGGTGACAGCCGGGGCCACGGGGTTGCCCGAAGGCTTCACCGTGCAATGGATGAGAGCAGCCGATTTCACTGGAACCTGGCCGACGGGGTCCAGCTCGTATGTGGGGTACTGCAGCTTCACGGGTACACCCACTCTGACCACTGGCCCGGCGACAAACTACGCCCTGGCCGGAAACGGCAGCATCGATGTGGAGCTCGGGGATCTCTTCGATGAAACCGGCATCAGCACCGGTAACACCGACGAGCTGCCAGAGAGCACGCCGTACGTCTTCCGTGCCTTCTCCGGGATCCCCTACTACCGGTCGAGCTATTACTCCCAGACACTCTCCGGCAGCACCATCACCCTCGATACGGGGTGCGTGCGGACGCAGGGCTTCTGGAAGAACCACACCGAGTCGTGGCCCGTGGCCGGGCTCTTCCTCGGCACCACGTTCTACACCCAGGCCGAGCTCCTCCAAATCCTGGGAACTCCGGCTGAAGGCAACGGCTTGATCTTCCTGGCGCACCAGCTGATCGCCGCCAAGCTGAACGTGGCGAGCGGCGCCACGCCACCGGGAACTCTCATCGCCGACGCCGACGCTCTCATCGATGGTCTGGTGGTGCCGCCGATCGGAGCCGGGTTCCTGGATCCATCAGTCGCCAGCCCATTGACCGACGACCTGGATACCTACAACAACGGTCTGAGCGGTGTGCCGCACTGCGACCCCGTCTCGGTGCAGAGCAAGCCCTGGGGCGCGGTCAAGCAGCTGTACCGCGACTGAGAGCCACTGCCGCCGACTCTCGTAAGGACGCCGTCCGGGTACCACCGGACGGCGTCTTCGTCGATGCCCCAAGGAAAGGATGCCGACATGGACCAGCGACTCCTCGATCTCTACGACGAGTACACCCATGCGCCTCTCGATCGGCGGGTGTTCCTGGAACGTCTGGTGCATCTGTGCGGCAGCACCGCGGTGGCGATGTCGTTGCTGCCCCTTCTCGAGTCGAAAGCCGCCGCCGCGCTGGTGCCGCCCGACGACGCCCGGCTCGCGGCCGGGCGGATCACGTACCCGGGAGCTTCGGGCGACATCGCGAGCTACCTGGCCCGCCCCAAGGACAGCGCCAAGCTGCCGGCGGTGATCGTTATCCACGAGAACCGCGGTCTCACCGCGCACATCGAGGATGTGGCCCGGCGCGCAGCGCTCGCCGGCTTCCTCGCCCTCGCTCCCGACATGCTCTCGCCCCTCGGCGGGACACCAGCGGACCCCGACTCGGCGCGGGCCCAGTTCGGGAAGCTGGAGCCGGAGAAGACGGTGCAGAACCTGGTCGCTGCGGTGAAGTTCCTCGAGAAGCACGAGCACGGTACCGGCAAGGTCGGCACCGTGGGCTTCTGCTGGGGCGGCGGCATGGTGGGCGATCTCGCCGTCGCCTGCCCCGAGCTGGATGCGGCGGTGGTGTACTACGGTCGTCAACCCGCGGCGGCAATGGTGGAGAAGATCCAGGCGCCGCTCCTCCTGCATTACGCCGGATTGGACGAGCGGATCAACGCCGGGATTCCGGCCTTCGAAGAGGCGCTGAAGAAGGCCGGGAAGAAGTACACCCTCTATCGCTACGAAGGTGTGAACCACGCCTTCCACAACGACACCTCGGAAGCACGCTACAACAAAGAGGCCGCCGAGCTATCGTGGTCGCGGACGATCGCCTTCCTGCGCGAGAACTTGCAGTCGTGAGGCCTACACACCGGCGCCAGGTTCAGAGCCGGAGCGGCGAACGCGCTTCGTAGAGCCGGAGATGGTCGCGGATCTCGGCCACGAGTCCCGCGTCCTGGCGCTCGCCGGCGAGCTCCGCGGCCCGCCGGGCCGCGGCGATGGCTTCGTCGAAGCGGCCGGCCTCGGCGAGCGCCGCAGCTTGGGTGACCAGCGCCTCGGGCAGGCGGTCCCGGGCGCGGGCCACGAGACGCGCGGCGATGTCGATGGCCTCGTCACCGTCGCGCAAGCCGGCGTCGGATGAAGTGGCCAGGATCCAGGCCAGGCGTTGCTCCACCATCTCGTCGTCGGGAACGGCGCGCAAGCCGCGACGCAGCACGCGGACGGCGTCGGCGTCGTGCTTCTGCGCTTCCAAGACCACCGCCAGATTGTAGTAAGCCGCGCTGAGGCGACGGTCGAAGCGAAGGGCTTCCTCGTACTCCTGCGCGGCGCGCTCGAGCTTGCTGGTGCGCGTGAGCGCCACCGCCAGATCGAGGTGAGCGCGGGCGTTCTCCGGCTCCTGCAGCGTCGCCTCGTGCAGCGCCGCCACCGCTTCTTCGGGCCGCCCGAGGGCGAGCAACGTCGAGCCGAGCAGCTGCTGGCCACGGGGATAGCGGGAGCGCAACGCCAAGGTGCGCCGTGCTTCCGGCAACGCTTCCGCCGGCCGGCCCTGCTCGGCGAGGACGGCGGCCAGCTGGAAGCGGGCGTGGGCGTCGGTGGGGGCTGCTTCCAGGGCGGCGCGGAAGGAGCGCTCCGCCGCCGCGAGATCGCCGGCCTCCCGTTCCGCCCGGCCGCGCCCAGTGAGCGCTTCGGCGAGCTGGACCCGTGGCCTGCCGTAATGCGGTGCGGCGGCGTGCGCGACCTGCAAGCGAGCGATCACGGGCTCCCAAACCGTGGCTCCCGGAGTCAGCAGGCACTCCTCGATCTGCGCGGTGATCTCCACCGTTTCTCGCTTGGCCCACAAAGTGCGCTCGAGAATGCTGTCCACGGCGCTGTCGGCGAGCTTCCCCCAGTGCGTCACGAGAGGACGCGGGCCGGTCCGAAACGAGTCCACGAGCCGGACGTTGGCACCACCATCGGGCCTGCCGATGGCGAGAGGGCTGGAGAACTCCAGATACAGGTTGTCGTCGGTGCTGAGCCGGGCGCCGGTGGCGAAGCGCCGCACGCTGGCGTCGTCCATGGTGAGGTCGCAGAGGAACGAGATCGGATCGCCGAGGCCGACGCGCTCGAGCTGCCGGTGCACCTCGGTCTGGTGCAAACGTCTGGCGAGCTCGGTCGCATCCACCTGCAACGGCGTATTCGAAGCGATGAGGACGGCATCGAAGGCGGTCTGGAAGAGGAGGTTGTGAGCGAAGTGCGCCGACAAGGAGGCGACGATCGAGCGCAGATTGTCCTCGGTGAGCTCGTAAAGCGGCATCCACTGGCAGAGGATGCCGCCCGGGGCGAGGCGGGCGGCGGTGAGGGCGTAGTACTCCGAGGTGAAGAGGTAGGACGAGCCGTGTTCGTACGGGTGGATCGGATCGGCGGTGATGACATCGAATTGTCGCGCCGTCGTCCGCAGGTAATTGCGGCCGTCCTGGACGACGATGTGCAGCCGCGGGTCGTCCAGGGCGTTCCCGTTCAGGTCCGAGAAGACGCGGGCCGCCCCGAGCACGGCCGGCTCGATCTCGACCAAGGTGATTTCCTGGAGCTCCGGATGTGCGGTGACGCCGCCGAGGGTGAGGCCCGCACCGAGACCGATGACGAGAGCCGTCTTGGGATGCGGGTGCAGCAGCACCGGCACGTGGCCGAGCAGGTACTCGTGGTGCAGGTCCGAGTGGTGATCCGTTGCCACCGATCGGCCGTTGATGACGACGGCGCGGAATTGCTGCGCTTCGATCACCGAGACGGTGGCGCCGCGGCCCTCACGGTAGTAGAGCCGCTGCGTGGCGGCGAGCTGGCCGCGCACGTCGATGCGGCCGCTGGCGTTGGTGTAGCCGACGGTCACGTTGTTCTGGAAGGAGCCGAGGGTGTGCAGGTCCCAGGCCGGGAGCGCGTACGGGAGCGCCAGACTCGCGGCCACGGCGACGGCACCGCCGAGCAGTGCGAGCGCGCGCAGGCGTGGCCGGCGGGCGCCGAGGAAGACGGCGAGAACGAGCAAGCCGTAACCCAGGTCGAGTCCGCAGACGAGCAGCATGCCCTTCTGCAAGCCCAGGAACGGGATGAGGACGAAGCCGCCGAGCAGCGGCCCGAGGATGCCTCCGAGAGTGTTGAGACCGACGAGATCGCCGACGGAACGCCCGAAGCCCGGGCGCAGTGCGGCGCGGGCGCGCCCAGCCAAAGGGAAGGCGACGCCCATGCAGGTGGCCGGGACGAGCATGACGGCGAAGGAAAGAAGGAGCGTGGCGGCGACGCGCATGCCTTGGGCGCCGCCGTGGAGACGCGCGTTGAGCTCGACCGCGAGTTGCGGCAGCCCGGGAACGAGCTGCGAGACCACCGCACTGCTCGCTCCGATGGCGACCAGGGCGAGACCGCACTGCGCCGCCAGAGCCAGGCGTCGCACGGGGAAGAGACCGTGCAGGATGCTTCCAAGGGTGATGCCAGTGAGGAAGGCGGCGAGCATGATGGTGAATGCATACGTCGTGGTGCCGATGGCGATGCCGAGGGCGCGCGTCCACATGACCTCGAGGGCGAGGGCGCAGAGGCCGCTCACGAAGGTGCCGTAGAAAGCGAAAAGGAGCGACGACCTCGTTGCAGGCTCGAGGACTGGGGACGGCAGAGCAGCTGTTTCCGGCGCGGCGTCCGCCGGAACCAGGGCGTCCGCGGCAGACGCTCCGGTGCGGAGCCTGCGATCGGCGAGGAGAGCGAGGGCAGCGACAGCGACGTTGGCCGCGATGGCCACGAATTGCGTGCGCCGCACGCCGATCCCGGGCAAGAGGACGAAGCCCGCGGTGACGGCGCCGAGCACGGCGCCGAAGGTGTTGATGCCATACAACCAGGCGAGTCGCGCGCCGAAATCCTCGCGCCGGTGCACCACGAAGCGGGTCAGCACCGGTAAGGTCCCGCCCATGAAGAAGGTGGGGATGACGAGGACGGCGAAGGCCATCGTCGCCCGCGTCAGGTGCAGCCACAGGTCGACGCCATCGCGGCGCAGAGCGATGCCGACGTAGAGGCGTTCGACCAGGGCGAGAAGGAGCGGGAGGAGGAGGGCGGCTGCACCGACCGCGAGCTCGAGCAGACCGTAGACACGCAGCGGGCGCTGCAAGCGCTCCGCCACCCGCCCGAGGCTGAAGCCACCGAGGGCCAGCCCGCCCATGAAGGCGGCGAGCACGATGGCGACCGCCTGGTGGCTGACACCGAAGACGAGGGCGAGGTCGCGGCTCCAGGCCACCTGATAGACGAGGGCGATGGCCCCGGAACCAAGGAACAGGCAGGAGACCAGGACCGCCAGGCTCCTCCGCATCCGTTTCTCCTCCTGCAGCCTCGAGCCGCGGCGCTGCGCCCCTAGCCTGGCGGCCACGCGGGTGGCCCGGCGGATCATTATATAGAGAGGCGCCCGCACCTTGCCCGCGCCCGGCGGTCTCCCTAGAATCGTGGAGTCCCTCCTTCTTGGCGCCGCGCCGTCCGCCCCGGGCGGTCGCCGTGTCGCTGTCTTTCGTGCACTTGAACGTGCACTCGAACTTCTCGCTCCTCGCGGGGACGCGGAGCGCCGACGAGTTGGTGGCGGCGGCGCGTCTCGCCGGCATGTCGGCGCTCGCCCTCACCGACACCAACGGGCTGTACGCGGCGATGGACTTCCAGGCCGCTTGCCGCGCCGCGGACGTCCACCCGGTATTCGGCGTGGAGCTGCGTCACGAGGGCCGGCGCGCCGTGGTCCTGGCGCGGGACGCGGCGGGCTATGCAGAAATCTGCCGGCTCGTGAGCCAGCGACACCTGGACGCGGAGTTCCGCCTCAGCGCCGCCCTCGCCGGCACCACGGAGCACGTCTTCGTGCTCTGCGCCGATCCGGCGCTGCTCGTCGGCCTGCGCGGGCGGAGCCACGTGTACGTCGAGATCGTTTGCCACCGCGACGTCGCCTCGCGCCGGCGCAAGTACCACTTGCTCGACGTGGCGTCGCGCCTCCATCTGCCCGTGGTGGCGACGAACAACGTGCACTTCCTGAAGCCGGAGGAACACCGGGTCCACCGCGTGCTCTGCGCCATCCGCACCAACACCACAGTCGGGACCGTGCCGGAAGGCGAGGTGGAGCACGAGGAATGCTGGCTGCGTTCGCCGGGAGAGATGGCGGCACTCTTCGCCGACGTGCCCGAAGCACTGGCGCAAAGCCTGCACCTCGCTTGGAGCTGCAGCTACGAGATTCCTCTCGGCCAGCCGCGGCCGCCGCGCTTCGCTGTCCCCGCGGCCGCCGCACCGCGCCGCGCTGCCCATCGCCTCGCCTGGCGGCGCGACGTCGCGGAGCGCCTCGCCGCCGCGCGGCCCGCGGCGGACGGCGAGACGCCGCGCGTGCTGCACGGCGCCGACGGCAGCGAGGTTCCAGGCCTCCCCGAGTGGCCGCGCGAATCGCGCCGCCTGTTCCGCGGCAGGAGCAGCGAAGCAGCGATGGAGAACACACTGGAAGCGCCAGGTCAGGCACCGGACCAGCAGGTGCTCGCGAGTGGATCCCGAGACCAACCCGACGCAGGCGCTTTCCAGTTCTTGCAGCAGCTCTGCGACGAAGGGTTGCAAGAGCGTCTCGGTGCAGCGAGCGACGTGGCACGGGAGACGCTGGCGCGAGAGCTCGATGTCATCCGCCGTCTCGATCTCACCGACTACTTCCTCGTCTGCTGGGACCTGGTGCGCTTCGCGCGCAGCCACGGCATGCCGTGCCTGGGGCGGGGCTCGGCGGCGAACAGCCTGGTGAGCTACTGCCTCTACATCACCCACGTGAACCCGCTGGAGCACGGGCTCTTCTTCGAGCGCTTCCTCAACCTGGAGCGCGAGGGCTATCCCGACTTCGACATCGACTTCGGCACCGACGATCGGGAAGTGGTGCTGGACTACGTTTTCCAGCGCTACGGCCGCGACCGGGTGGCGATGATCTGCACCTACAACACCATGCACGCCCGCTCCGCCATGCGCGAGGTGGCGAAGGCGCTGGGCATCCCGAGCGGCGAGGTGGAGGACGTGGTGAAGCGCCTGCCGCACTTCGCCTCGCCCCGGGAAGTGCGCGAGCGCCTCGCCCGCGACCCGGCGGGGCGCGACCTGCCCCTCGATCGCGAACCCTTTCGCACCGTGCTGGAGATCGCGACCGCCATCGCCGAGTTCCCTCGCCATCTGGCGACGCACCCCTGCGGGCTCGTCATCGCGCCGCAGCCGATCCTCGAGCTGGTGCCGCTGCAGCGCGGCGACAAGGGGCTCGAGATCACCCAGTGGGACATGAACGCGGTGGAGGACGCCGGCCTGGTGAAGATCGACATCCTGGGGCAGAAAGGGCTCGCGGTCATCAGCGACACCATCCGGCAGGTGGAACGCAACGACGGCTTGCGCATCGACCCGGAGCGGGTGGACGTGCTGCACGACCCCGGGGGCCGGGAGCTCCTGCGCAGCGGCCGCACCATCGGCTGCTTCTACATCGAGAGCCCCATCATGTTGCAGCTCATGGAGCAAGCCGCCTGCGACGACTTCGAGGTGCTGACGGCGCTTTCGTCCATCATCCGCCCCGGGGTGTCGAACTACGGCGGCAAGCAGCGTTACCTCGAATGCCACCTGGGCCTGGCGCAGCCGGAGGCGCTGCACCCGCTGCTCGTACCGGTGCTGCGCGACACCTACGGCTGCCTCATCTACCAGGAGCAGGTGATCCAGGTGGTGACCGCCATCGCCGGCATGACGCTGTCGGAAGCCGACGGCTTGCGCAAGTGCATGTCGAAGAAGCGCAACTGGCAGCACATGGAGACGTACCGGGAGCGCTTCCTCTCCGGGGCGCGACAGCACGACGTGCCGGAGGCGACGGCGCTGGCGATCTTCACCCAGATCGAAAGTTTCGCGGGCTACGCCTTCTGCAAGGCGCACTCGGCCTCGTTCGCCCTGGAGTCCTTCGCCAGCGCCTACTGGAAGGCGCACTACCCGGCGGAGTTCATGGCCGCCGTGCTCACCAACCAAGGCGGCTACTACACGCCGATGGAGTACGCCGAGGAGGCGCGCCGCTGCGGTGTGCGTTTGCTGCCGCCTTGCGTCAACACCGGGCGCAAGGAGTACTGGGGCCAGAGGCGCGAGATCCGCACCGGTCTCATGCAAGTGAAAGGCCTGGCGGAGGCGAGCATCGACGCCATCCTGGCGGCGCGGCGCGCCGGCGGGCCGTTCACGGACCTTGGCGACTTCCTGCGCCGCGTGCGCATGAGCCACGCGGAAGCCCGCGCCTTGGTGCGCTGCGGCGCCATGGACTGGTTCGAGAGGACGCGGCCACGCCTCCTCTGGGAGCTGGAGCTCCGCGCCCGGGCTGCTTCGCCTGCCGGTGCGGCGACGCGAGCAGGGGCCTCACCGCCGGAGGCGCGCTGGCTCGCCGAGCCCGCCGATCCGGAGCGCCTGGCAGCTCTCGTGGCGCAGATCCCGCCGCTTCCCGAATGGAATGCCGAGGCGCGCCGGCGGGCCGAGCTCGAAACCCTGGAGCTGAGCCTCGACGCGCATCCGTTCGCCCTCTTCCCGGCGCTGCTGGAGTGGGCGCGGGCGCGGCGGCCCATCGTGCAGAGCACCGAGCTCCGCCGGCACGCCGACCGCGAGGTCTATCTGCTGGGCTGGAAGGTGACCTCCAAGCACACGACGACGGTGCACGACGAGACCATGTGCTTCGTCACCTTCAGCGACGAGCACGGCCGCTTCGAGGCGAGCTTCTTCCCCGAGGTCTACGAGCGCTGCGCCACCGAGCTCGTCCGCGGCTTCGGTCCCTACTTGATCAAGGGCAAGGTGGAAGTACAATTCGGCGTCGCCGAGCTCGTCGCCACCCACGTGCTGCTGCTGCGCCGCACCCAGGTCGCAGGCGGGTGAGCTCGCCGGGAAGGCTGGCTCCGGCGCCCCCTGCCGACGTGGAGCAGCCCCCAGGACCTGACGCGCAGATTCTGCGGCCTACGGGTGGGGGAGGTTGGGGTCGGGACGGTCGCCGGACCAACCGGGGGGCGAAACCTCGAACTGGACACTCGAGCGCCGCAGGCGTAAACTTCCGTCGATTGTCCATCCCCACCTTCCACGACGCAGGAGGACCTGTGCGCCTGTCCCTCGTCGTCCCTGTTGCGTTCGTTCTGCTCCAAATCGCCACCGCCGCTCAGAGCGCTGAGGAGACCCGTGCGCTGGGAAGCGCGGCTCGTCCGTCGGCAGCCTCGGAGACGAAGGATCCACTAGCAACGGCCAGCCAGAAAGCGCCGCACCTCCTGGGCGTCGAGCGCTATCTGGACTTCGAAGAGGTCCGCGAGCCGCAGCTGTCCCCCGACGGGACGCAGATCGTCTACACCCGGCGCTGGGTGGATCGGATGGAAGACGAATGGGCCTCGTCGTTGTGGGTCATGCGCGCCGATGGCACCAAGAACCGCTACCTCCTCGACGGCTCCGAGGCGCGCTGGTCGCCGGACGGCACCCGCATTGCCTACCTGGCTAAGGGCGAGCCCGAGGGTACCCAGGTCTTCGTGCGCTGGATGGACGACGAGGGCGGGACGACGCAGGTGACACGCCTCACCGACAAGCCGGCCAACCTGCGCTGGTCCCCGGACGGACGCAGCATCGCCTTCACCATGGAGGTGCCGGACGAGGACACCTGGAAGATCGACATGCAGAAGCCGCCGAAGGGGGCCGCCTGGACCGAGGCGCCGAAGATCATCGAGACGCGGCACTACCGGCAGGATCGCCGCGGCTACTACGCCGACGCCTTCACCCACCTCTTCGTGGTGCCTGCGGAAGGGGGGACGCCGCGGCAGATCACCAGCGGTCGCTGGAACGTCGGCGCCCGTCCCGAAGGTCTCGCCTTCGCCATCGGCTTCGACTGGACCCCCGACGGTCAGTACCTCGTCTTCGACGGCTTGAAGGAAGAAGAGACCGAGCGGCGCTACCGGGAATCCCACCTCTATGCTGTTGCGGTGGAAAGCGGCGACATCCGTCAGATCACCGCGCGCAAGGGACCCTGGGCGAGCCCCACCGTGTCGCCGGACGGCCGGCGCGTCGCCTTCCTCGGTTTCGATTGGGTCGAGCAGACCTACAAGGCGGACGAACTATGGGTCGTGGGTCTGGACGGCAGCGACATGCACTCGCTGACCCCGGCCCTCGACCGCGACGTGGACGAAGTGCGCTGGACCCAGGGGAGCCAGAGCCTCTGCTTCAGCGTCGATGATCGCGGTGCGCGCAATGTCTACGAGGCGACGCTGCGCGGCAAGGTACGCCAGCTCACCCACGGGACCCACATCCTCTCCCTCACCTCGCTCGCCCGGTCGGGTCTGGCGGCGGGAGTGCGCTCGGCGCCGCAGACGCCCCCGGAAGTGGTGACTTTCCGGCTTGGCCATCCCGACAAGATCCAATCTCTCACCCAGGTGAACGCGGATCTGCTGCAGGGCATCGAGCTCGGCCAGGTGGAGGAGATCTGGTACGGGTCCACGGGTGGGACCCAGGTGCAAGGTTGGATCGTGAAGCCGCCGCGCTTCGATCCGGCGCGCCGCTATCCCCTCATCCTTCATATCCACGGCGGGCCGCATGCGATGTACGGCGTCGGTTTCAACTACTCGTTCCAGAACCTGGCCGCCAACGATTACGTGGTGTTGTACACCAATCCGCGGGGCAGCACCGGGTATGGCACCGCCTTCGGCAACGCCATCGACAATGACTATCCGAGCGTGGACTACGACGACCTCATGGCCGGAGTGGAGATGGTGCTCGCGCGCGGCTACGTGGACCCGGACCGCATGTACGTCACCGGCGTGAGCGGCGGCGGCGTGCTGAGCAGCTGGATCGTCGGTCACACGGATCGCTTCGCCGCCGCGGCGGTGCGCGCTCCCGTCATCGACTGGATGAGCTTCGCCGGCACCACGGACATCGTGAGCTGGGGCTACGAGCGCTTCCATCCGCCCTTCTGGGAGGATCCGAAGCCGTGGCTCGAGCACTCGCCCCTCATGTACGTGAACCGGGTGAAGACCCCGGTCCTGCTCATGACCGGGGAGCTCGACCTGCGCACCCCGATCGGACAAACGGAAGAGTATTTCTCCGCGCTCAAGGCTCTGGGCGTGGAGACGGTGATGTTGCGTTTCCACGAGGAGTATCACGGCACAGCGTCGAAGCCGGCCAACTTCATGCGTACCCAGCTCTATCTCATGAGTTGGTTCGGCAAGCACACGCGAGGAGGCGAGGGGACACCCGCAGCCTCACGCTGAAGATCGTGGCGGGGCTGGTGGCGTGCGCTACAGATGGGCTGGGGCGGGGTCCGTCCCGTCCCAGGCGGGACCGGAACGGCCCGCTCCATCAGGGGGGGACTGGTTCTGAGAGGGAACCGGTCGTCTGTTGGCAGCGTCACCAGCCCTTCTTCACACCCCGCTTGCCTCCCCGGCTCCCCTCTTGACAGGTTAGCAGTCACTCAGGCAGAGTGCTAAGCGCGTGACCGACCCGATCTAACCACGCAAGCTATTGCGCACCAAGAGGATGACCGTGCGCGCGGGAGCCCCGGGGCCGTCCCAGGCTCCCTGTCAACTCCAAAGGAGGACCTGATCCCATGGCGGCCAAGCAGATCCAGTTCGGGGACGAAGGGCGCAAGCGCGTCCTCAACGGTGTGGAGATCCTGGCGCGCGCGGTCAAGGCGACGCTCGGCCCGCGGGGGCGGAACGTCGTCTTGGATCGCAAGTTCGGAGCCCCTCTCGTGACCAAGGACGGGGTCACGGTGGCGAAGGAGATCGAGCTCGAGGACGTGTACGAGAACATGGGCGCGCAGATGATGCGCGAGGTGGCGTCCAAGACGAGCGACGTGACCGGTGATGGAACGACGACCGCCACGATCCTCGCCGAAGCCATCTTCCGCCAGGGGATGAAGACGGTCACCGCCGGCGCCAACGCCATGTCGGTGAAACGCGGCATCGACAAAGCGGTGGCGCGGATCGTGGAAGAGCTCGAGAAGCTGAAGACCCCGGTCAAGGGGCGCCCGGACATCGCCGCCATTGCCACCGTCTCGGCCAACGGCGATTCCACCATCGGCAACATCATCGCCGACGCCATGGAGAAGGTGGGCCAGGACGGCACGATCACCGTGGAGGAAGCGAAGTCCATCGACACGACTCTCGACGTCGTCGAGGGCATGCAGTTCGACCGCGGCTATCTCTCGGCGTACTTCGTCACCGATCCGCAGAGCATGAAGGCCGAGCTCGAGGACTGCCTGATCATCATCCACGAGAAGAAGATCAGCAATCTGAACGATTTCTTGCCGCTGCTGGAGAAGATCGCCCAGCTCGGACGACCCTTCGTGGTCATCGCCGAGGAAGTGGAAGGCGAGGCGCTGGCGACGCTGGTGGTGAACAAGCTGCGCGGCACCCTCAAGGTGGCCGCGGTGAAGGCGCCCGGGTTCGGCGACCGTCGCAAGGCCATGCTGGAGGACATCGCGATCCTCACGGGCGGCAAGTTCATCTCCGAGGACCTGGGCCTGAAGCTGGACAACGTGCAGCTCAACGATCTGGGACGCGCCAAGCGCGTCACCATCGAGAAGGAAGAAACCACCATCGTCGAGGGCGCCGGGAAGAAGGAAGCCATCCAGTCCCGGATCAACCAGATCAAGAAGCAGATCGAGGACACGACCTCGGACTACGACCGCGAGAAGCTGCAGGAGCGCCTGGCGAAGCTGGCCTCCGGTGTCGCGGTCATCAAGGTGGGCGCGGCGACCGAGACCGAGCTCAAGGAGAAGAAGGCGCGCGTCGAGGACGCCTTGCACGCCACCCGCGCCGCAGTGGAAGAGGGCGTCGTGCCCGGCGGCGGTGTGGCCTTCCTGCGCGTGCAGCACGTGCTCGATTCCGTGCCCGGCTTGGAGGGCGACGAGAAGTTCGGCGTCGACATCGTGCGCCGCGCTATCGAAGAGCCCTGCCGGCAGATCGCGGCCAACGCCGGTGCCGAGGGCACCGTGGTCTGCGAGCGCGTCAAGCAGGAGAAGGGCAACATGGGTTACGACGCGGCCACCCAGGAGTACCGTGACCTGGTGCAGGCGGGCGTCATCGACCCGAAGAAGGTGACGCGGACGGCGCTGCAGAACGCTGCCAGCGTCGCCGGGTTGATGCTCACCACCGAGGCCCTGGTGGCGGAGATCCCGGAGAAGAGGAAGAGGGCTCCGGCGATGCCCGGCGGTGGCGGCGGCATGGAAGACATGGACTTCTGAGCGTTTCGCCGTCGCCGCACAGGCGGCGGTGGCGTTTCGCGTCCAACAAGATCCGCAGGAGACGGGGGCCGGCAAACAACCGGCCCCCTTATCTATACGCGCATCCGGGCCGAATAGCGAGGTTCCGCGAGCGCCTGAACTGGAGCCGGGGTAATTCCTCGCACACAACGATGACTACAGCGATGCCCCGCGAGGTGCTCTTGTGAGGCCTGGAGGGGTACTCGTAGACTCGCCTCCGTGCAGGATGACGCGACAGAAGCGGCGGAGCGCGAACGCCCCCGCCCTCGCGACGAGGAGCGTTCGGGTTTGAGCAAGACGGCGCCTGCAGTCCTGGTGGTCGTGCTCACCTGGAACGGGCGCGAGGACACGCTAGCCTGCGTCGAATCCGTCCTGGCCCTGGACTACCCGCGCTTCCGGCTGCTCGTCATCGACAACGCTTCGAGCGATGGCACAGCCGAGGCGCTGCAGCAGCGTTTCGGTCACCGCATCGAGATCCTGCGGCAGAAGGAGAACCTGCTCTACGCCGGGGGCATGAACGCCGGTCTCGAACAGGCGCGGCAGGCGGGCACGGAGTTCGTTCTCCTCCTCAACAACGACATCGTCCTCGACCCCGGAATGCTGGCCGCCTTGGTGCGCGCCGCCGCGGCGGACGAGCGCGTCGCCGCCGCGAGTCCGAAGATCTACTACCACTCCAGGCCCGATCGCCTCTGGTTCGCCGGCGGCGAGCTGTCGTTGTGGCGCGGCTGGCCGCATCACCGTGGACTGCGCCAGATCGACCGGGGACAGCACGACCGCAGCTACGACGCCGACTACCTGACGGGGTGCGCTCTCTTGCTCCGCACCGCGGTGGTCGGTGAGGTGGGGCTCCTGGACACGGGATACGCGATGTACGCCGAGGACGCTGACTGGTGCTTGCGCGCCCGGCAACGGGGTTACCGCTTGCGATACGTGCCCGAGGCCCGGTTGTGGCACAAGGTGTCCGCCAGTGCCGGCGCGCGTTCCCTGTTCAAGATCAGGCGGCGGATGAGGAGCCAGCTTCGCCTGCTGCGGCGGCACGCGCGCTGGTACCACTGGCTCACGATCCCGTGGTACACCGCCTTCGAGGCCGTTCGCGTCGGTTGGGAATTGGCGCTGCGACGGATCTGAGGCGAAGGTGGAGAAAGAAAAACGGCCCCAGGGAATGACCCGGAGCCGGGGAAGCTTTCGCATCGTGAACCATACGAGGCAATGCTGTTGGTCTCCGGTCCAGACGCGAAATTTCCGTCGGGCAGGATAGCACCAGTCCAGACACTTGCCAAGGCAGAACTGGGTTTCCAGACAGTCACCAACGGCAGACCCTTTGGGTCATTTTCCCCACGGATCAGCTACGTAACCTGAATGAAGAGAAGCTGTTGCGCTTGGAGGGTGGCTTGCGCGAAGGCTGGAGGGCGGACGACAGCAGGTTCGTGCTCTTCTGCGTCGCCGTCGCCGTAGTCTGCGGCCTCGAGGCCTGGCGCGATTTCGGTCGCGCCTTCCCCGAGGCAAGCATCGACTTCCAGGTGAACCGCAGCACCTCGCGACCCGTCGCCGAGGCCTACCTCGGTCGACTGGGGTTCGAGGTGGAGGCGTGGAAGCACGCCGCCATCTTCCGTTACGACAACACCGCCAAGATCTTCCTCGAGCGCGAGCTCGGGCCGGAGCAGGCACAGGCTCGGGGTGAAGAGCTGGAACTCTGGCGCTGGAGCCACCGCTGGTTCCGGCCAGAGGAGAAGGAAGAGCTGCAGGTCGAGGTCACGCCGAGGGGCGAGATCGCGCACTTCGAGCACCTGCTCCCCGAAGAAGCGCCGGGAGATTCCCTTTCCGAGGCGCAGGCGCGGCAGCTGGCGGAGGAGTTCCTGGCCGCGCACACGGACGTGGCGCTGGAGCGGCACGACTTCGTGGAAGCTGCCTCGGTGCGGCGGCCGGCGCGCGTCGATCACACCTTCACTTGGAAACGCACGGACTTCGCCGTCGGCGGCAGTACGGCGCGGGTGCGGGTGCAGGTAGCCGGTAGTGCGGTGACGGCGTACGAGGAGTTCCTCCAGGTCCCCGACCAGTGGCTCCATGACTACCGGCAGCTGCGGTCGCGCAACGAGACCGCGAATCTGGTAGCGGCGGTGCTCGGGTTCGTCACCGGCCTCGCCATGCTCCTCGTGCTGGTGTTCCGCATCCGGGATCGCGACGTGCGCTGGCGCACGGCGGCGGCCATCGCCGTCCTGGCCTTCGTGCTCCAGCTCTTGGCCGCGCTCAACGAGCTCGGTCTGGCGCGCTACGAGTACCCGACGGAGCAGGGCTACTTCGCCTTCATGACCTGGCAGGTCGTCGTGGCGGTGCTCGGCGCGAGCGCCGCCGCAGGAGTCGTCCTCCTGCTCACCGCGGCGGCGGAGCCGGTGTACCGGCAGAGCTATCCGCACAAGCTCTCGCTCGGGCGCACCTTCACCTGGCGCGGCCTGGGAACGCGGGACGCTTTCCGACAAATCATGCTCGGCGTCACGCTGGCCTTCTTCTTCGTTGCCTACCAGACGGTCTTCTACCTGGTGGCGGCGCGCTACGGCGCCTGGGCTCCCCTCGACGTGCCCTACGACAACATGCTGAACACAGTCTTTCCCTGGGCAGTGGTGCTGTTCAGCGGCTTCTTCCCCGCTGTCTCCGAAGAGTTCGTTTCCCGCATGTTCTCCGTCCCCTTCCTGAGCGGACTCTTGCAGCGCGGCCGGCGCTGGCGGCGTCCCGCGGTGGCGCTCGCCGTGGTGATCTCGTCGTGCATCTGGGGCTTCGCCCATGCGGGCTACCCGAACCAACCTTTCTATATCCGCGGCCTCGAGGTGAGCGTGGCCGGCATCGTCACCTCCTGGGTCATGCTCCGCTGGGGCATTCTCGCCACTCTCGTGTGGCACTACTCGGTGGACGCGTGCTACACGGCGCTGCTCATGGTGCGCTCCGGGGATACGTATCTCGTTCTTTCCGGCGCTGCTGCCGCCGGGATCATGCTCGTGCCGCTCGGCATCGCCGTCGGGCGCATCCTGCGCCAGAAAGGCTTCGAGCCCACCGACGGTCTCCGCAACGGCGACGAGCCTGGGCCGCAGACGGTTCCCGCGGCGGTGGCGGAACCGGAGCCGGAAGCGGTGCAAGCGGTGCGGGTGCCGCGGTCGCGTCTTGCCGTCGGGGCGGGCGTCGCGGCAGCGTTGCTCTTCCTCTACGCCGTGCCGGTGGAGCGACCGGGGGAAGGCTTGAAGTTGCTGCAGGGTCGGGGGAGCGCGCGGCAAACGGCGGTGACCGCAGCGCGCGCCATCGGCATCGATCCCGACAGCTTCCACGTGGCCATGGCGGTTCGCTCCCGTTACGACGACGAAACCGGGAAATACGTTCTCGAACAAGCCGGCATCCCGGCGTTGAACGCCCTCTACCGTGATCCGCTCTGCACTCCCGTGTGGTTCGTGCGCTTCTACCGTCCCGGCGACCTGGAAGAGGCGAGCTTCGATGTCCCCGCAGCGGCGGCGGCGCAGAAGCTCGGCGGCTTCGAGCACGTCGTTCCCGAAACCGCAGCCGGGGTGACGCTCCCGGGCGCAGAGGCGCGCGCTCTGGCCGAGGACTTCCTGCGGGCGCAGGGATTCCAGATCGAGGACTTGACCCTCGTCGAAGAGAGCGTGACCGAGCGGCCCGCGCGCAGGGATCACCAATTCGAGTGGGAGAACCGCCGTTTCGCCCAGGGTGAGGGCGTGCCGCGCCTCGCGGTGACGGTGCAGGGGGAGCGCGTGGGTGGCTTGCACCGCTATCTGCACGTCCCCGAGGAGTGGCTGCGCGCTCAGCGCGAACGTGGTCTCATGCAGCGCTTGGCCTGGGTGCTCGGGAGAGCGCTGCTCGGAAGCGGGATCCTCATGGTGACGCTTCTGTTCGTGGGGCAAGTACGCTCCCGCCGTTTCCCGTGGCGGCGGGCGCTGCGCTGGGGGAGCTTGGCCGGAGCACTCGCGCTCCTCGGCTTCGTCCTGGAATGGGAAGCGCGGGTGGCGACTTCCTATCCTTCGTCGACGCCGTGGGCGCTCTTCCGCGTGCTCGCGGTGAGCGTGGCCGGTGTGCGCGTCCTCGTGCTCGGCATGCTGGCGGCGATGCTGATCGGTACGCTTCTCGCCGTGCGTCCCGAAACGCGGGCGCTCCTCTCCGGCCGCTCCGGCACGTCGCGGCGGGATGCCGTCCTCCTCACCCTGATCGGCGTGGCAACGCTCTGCGGCCTGCGACAAGCGGCGGCCGTGGTGCAAGCGGCGGGGTCGGCGCACCTCCGGGTGGGCGACTTGTTCAGCCTCGACGCCGCGGCGAGCCCGCTCCCGTGGCTGGACGGGGCGTGCACCTTGTTCCTCCAGGGGATGCTCGCGCTGTCGTTGTTCGGTCTCCTCGCCCATCTGGCGCAGCGGGCGATCGGTCCGACGCGTTTCCTCCTCGTTCTGGTTGCTGGGGTTCTGCTCTTCGCCGGCGGCAATGCCACGGATGTGCTCGAGTGGGGCATGAGCGCGCTGCTGCTCACTCTGCGCGTCGGCGGCTTGCTCTGGCTCACTTGCTTCCTCTACCGCGGCCACGATCTCGCCTACCTGCTCACCTACCTCGCCGGTTTGGGCGGGCTCACGGTCTTCGAATGGTTGCAGCAGCCCGAGGGAGGCCTGCGGATCTCGGC
>Ga0075418_10002090_pt1 | contig 22679 bp, 20 predicted proteins | sample SoiMetdeltSBSDD2_FD_81776 | JGI IMG/M metagenome (GOLD analysis project Ga0075418, IMG submission 81776) | Bulk soil microbial communities from a Populus tree surrounding site in Tennessee, USA - Soil MetaG P. deltoides SBSDD2 | ecosystem: Environmental > Terrestrial > Soil > Tree plantation...
CGGAAGATTGTTCGTCGTCGTAAAGGAAATCTCGCTCGAAAAGTCGCTCTCGGCTCCGGTCGTATTATAGGCAGTGACGGCGAATCGATACGTCACACCGGCAACGAGGTTTGTGACGGAGGCAGTCGTCACGTTGCCAACGTTCACCATGTTCGTGTACACGCGACTGGCAACGCCAGAATAGACTCTGTAACCGGCGATGTTCGTTTCCGTGTTCCTGTCCCACGCCAGCCTCACGCTGCTCTGCGCGTGCGCGCACGAACTGGCAAAGCAAAGCGCGGCCACAATCCAACGCCAGAAATGATGTTTGTGCCGTTCGACGAATTCGAGGAGCACTTCGAATGTTGCTCGCGACGAGGGCGCGGCCTGATGTTCCCGCACTAAATTTCGAACCGTCATATGACGTTGGTTGACTGCCTTCTTTAGCGCAGGGGATGCCAACACACGGCGAGGTGGAGATTTTCATCGCAGAAAGGATCGAACGCGCTCCGATTGTCACAGAACAACACACGTTAGCATCAGTTGTGTCGCCTACGCGGACAGACTCGGATGTACAGCGAGAGGAACTGTCTCAAACATGTGTCTCGACGCGGTAGACAGTCTCCAAAAACCGGAAACAAAAAAGTTTTCGCGACCGACAGGACACTTTCCACGCGGCCGAATCAACAGGGATGTTTACGCAGGAGGGCCGCGGCGACTAAAGAAATCGCGCCACTTGTTTGGCGATTTCCTCCGGCAATTCCAATTTGCGCCCGACAGCGAGCTTCCTGGCGAGCGCTGTCAGCCAGGCGCGCGACGTGACGAGCCGATGGATGATCAGAAACATCCTTTGATCCTCCTCGACCAGTTCGTATTGCTGAATGTGCACCCGCAGCGGCTCAACCTCGCCATTCAATTCCAGCGTGACATCCAATTCACCGGAATCGGAGTTGAGTTTCAGGTTGGTGACACGCCCGTAGGGCTGAAGCACTCCGCTGTTAATGACGCCGGGCGCCATCGTCTCGACCAGGCGATCTTTTGAAGCCGACAAAAATCCCATAGCTATGGTTTGCGATGATTCCGCCGCTTGTCTTTGTTGTCTTTGAAAATGATGGAAAGGACGAGCCACGCGCCGCCGGCCCCGGCGAAAAGAAAACACAACATCGCGAAGCCCGGGTAACCCATGATGCGAAACGTCGTGTTCACCTGCATCAAGAGCGACGCCCCCACGATCAGCGATGCCAGGATCAATCCAGTCGTGATGCGGTTCGCAACCTTTTGAAAGCCATCCATCAACTGCTCCGTGTCCGGAGTTTTGATTTTCAACTCCATCTCCGCGTTGGCCAGCGTGTCCAGAATCTTCGTCAAGCGCGAGGGCAGCCCGCCCAGAAAGTCCTTCAGTTCCAGCATCGTGCCAAGCATCTTGCTCGGCGAGGCTTGTTTCCACATCCGTTGCGAGAGGATCTCCGTCACGTTGCGGCGCACGGACGCGTTGGGGTTGAAGTTGGGGGCCAGAGTTTTGCCGACCTGGTCCAACTGCAGCAGTGTTTTGCCCAGCAGCGTCAATTCGCTGGGTACCAGCAAACCTGTGTCCGCCGCGGTCTTTGTCACTTCCAAAAGGGCTTTGCCGACGTCGCGTTCGCCGAGGGGCGCATCTTTCTGATCGGCGATCAATTGGGCTGTCCTGCGGCGGAAATCCGTTTCGTCAAACTCCTCACGCGTCTCGCTCATGCGCAACACGAGCTCGCAGGCTTCGTCGCTCTGTCCGTCACTAATGGCCAGCAACACCTTGAGTAATTGCTCCTGCATCGCAGGCGCAATGTGTCCGACCATGCCGAGATCGAGCAGCGCGACACGCCCGTCGTTCGTCAGAAAGATATTCCCGGGATGCGGGTCGGCATGGAAGATGCCGTCCACGAGGACCTGCTTAAGATACGCCTTGAACAGTTCTTCGGCCAGCGTCTCGCCGTCGATATCAAGACGAGCCAACGGGCTCAGTTCCGTGATCTTGGTGCCTTCCACGAACTGCATCGTGAGCACGCTGCGCGTCGTGTAGTCGGCGACGGGTCGCGGCACGTGAATGCGAGGAAACTGTTTCAGATTCTCGGCGATCGTGTTCAAGTTCGCCGCTTCCCGCTGGTAATCGAGTTCGTGCAGGAGCGTCGTCTTGAATTCGGTAAGCACTCTAACAAACTGGTAGCGACGCCCGATTTTCGTGTGCTCGTCCATGAACTCCGCAATCTCTTCCAACACCTGGAAATCAGCGGCGATTTCCTTCCGGATGTTCGGTCGCTGGATCTTCACAACCACGCGGCGTCCATCGCGCAGCGCGGCGCGATGCACCTGGCCGAGGGAGGCAGCCGCGAGATGTTCGGAATCGAAACGCGAGAATGCCTTGGAAAGTCGAACGCCCAATTCGGTTTGAACGATCTCCTCCACCTCCGCGTAGGAGAACGGCTTCACCTTGTCCTGGAGCCGTGACAACGCTTTGAGATAGCGCTCGGGCAACAAGTCGGCGCGACTGGAAAGCAACTGTCCGATCTTCACGAAGGTAGGCCCCATTCGCTCAAGATCGTTGGCCAACTCTTCGGGCCGCAAAGGGCTCGTACCATTGGGGGCTTGGGCCCCGGCGGTGAATTCGTCGCCAAGTTCAAATTCGCGCGCGAAGTCCGGGCTGCTGTATTTCGCGAACAGCAGCGCAATGTCCTTATAGCGCTTTAAGTGATTGGGTTTAAGGGAGATCTTCATTCCCGCTTCCTGCGCATTTAAGCACATATACGGTGTTGCGCTACCAGCGGCAAATGGGGTCTTTTCCGCTTAACACGCGGGATGAGCGTTGGTCTTAGGGCGCTGACACGCGCCTGTCGCCGCGAAGTTCTCTGCTGGGAATGGAGCGTTGCTTCGCCAGCGGATCGATATAATAGCGGTATCCGCCCGCGTCGGAGAAAAACAGGTAGTCCTGATTTTGTTCGACCCACTTCCGCCAATCGTCGGCGGACGCCTTGTCGCCCGGACCGTCGGGCACATAACGCGAGAGAAGAGCGAATGCCTTCTGCCTGTTGGCGCCGGGGCTTGTTAAAGCAGCTATCGTCCTTTCAAAGAAGTCCGGCTTGCCCAGACGCGCGCCGAGCGCCTTTGCGTCCGCATCGACTTCGAGTTTTCCGGACGCCCCCGGATGCAGAAAATTCCGCGTGTCATTGAACCACGCCGCGTACTCCTTTCGGTCTTTGCCGCGCAAATGCTCCATCTCCACAGCGTTCACGAAATTAGACAGGTCTTTCAATGCGCGATCTTCGCGCGTGACGATCCCTTCCGGATAGCGTAACGGAGGCGCCACCGGCCCTGCGAAGACCGAGGGCGTAACGGCAATTGGCCGGTCGTCGGTGAATCGGGCTATGTAGGCGATCGAGTTCAGCAGCAAATGGCGGCCCGTCTCGTTCATCTCAGAGGGCGATTGTTCGAAGCCAAAATGCAGCAGGTTGCCCTGGCGCCAAAGCCCGGCCGCGGTTGGCGTCTTGCTGTTGATGCCGCCACAAAAAAACTCGACCTCAGGCAAGTCATTGAAGTCGTTCGCGTACGTGCACCATCCGGCCCTGTAGTTTCGGGCCACATCACTTACGAGGGCGACGACTTCCACCTCCGACTCCTTCACTTCGCCCCGCCATGCTTCCGGTGTGGACTTGCGGATGGTCTTGCGGTCAATTCTGAATGGCTTGTCGAAAATCTGGTGCTCGCGTAGCCCGTACGCGAAGGGATCGAGGCACGTTCACCCCGAACCGCCCTTGAGCTTCCACACCACCGCCATGTTCAATCCAGCGCTGCCCAGAAACACAATCGGCTTCGACCAGTTCTCACGTTCGCCCAAAGGCGATTTCGTCGGCGGAAATTTTTCCGCACCCGGCTCATTCTGCTGCCAGTCAAGCAGCACCACGTCGAAGGACGCAGCCCGCGCGGGATCAAATTTCGAGCGCTCGACGGTTTCGACGGCTTTAACGTGTTTGGTGAGAAAACTTTCGAAGGCAGCCGCGCGTTCCTTGTTGTTGCCGATGTGCAGGACTTTCAGTTCTTGCAACTCAACCGCGGCGGCGCTCATGCCCAGTGCCAGCACCCACAACGATGCAAGTCCCCTGCCCTTCATACCTCATTTGGACGTTACCACTTCAATCTCCGTTGCCAAGTCGATTTTCGCCGGCGGCCAGCACAACTCTTCGTTGCATACCTGGTACTCCAACTCGCATTTCAAAGTGTGCTTGCCCGGCGCAGCCGCCTTCGCAATCGACAACGTGCTGTGGAAGACCACTTCATTTTCGTAGATTCGCGCCTTGTCTTTCGCCTTTTTCGGTTCGGGCGCCTTCCACGCGCCCTTGAGAGCGACGTCTTGGGGTATTTGCAACTTCAGGGTCGTCGGGACGTTCTCGCTGCCGGATTTGTTGAGAGCGTAAATGTGATGCAACGGCAGGATGCGAACTTTTACAAGTAAGGTGGCTGTTTTTCCAGGCGCAAGCTTTTCCGGAACCACGGCAAGCACTGCTGTCACTGGCCTGGAGGCCTCGGGAGCAGGCACTTTCAGTACCGCAGCGGGATCCCTGCCATGCGCGCGGGCCAGGAGAGAAAAGATCGCGCAGGCGATAGCGAATTTACTCCGCATTTTTTCTCAACAACTCCTTTTCGACTTCGTGCGTCAATTTCCTGAGCGCGTCCTTCGGCTCGAGCCACTGGACCCCGTCGATCTCGCGGTTCGGTTTGAACGTGCTTTCGCCGCCACGTTTGATCATGTGCCAGTAGAGCACCACCTTCGTGCGGCCATCGCCCAGAGGGTAATGAGTCGTACCCGCAAATGGACCGAAGTCGGCATCGACTCCAAGTTCCTCCTGCACTTCGCGCAAGGCCGTTTCAGCGATTTCTTCTCCCGGATCGGGCTTTCCCTTGGGCAGGCTCCAATCGTCGTACTTCGCGCGATGCACCAATGCCAGGCGGCGCCCGTCGCCCTTCTGGTCCCAGACAATTCCGCCGGCCGCAAATTGGACTTTCGGAACTTCGCGCATTGCCCCAAACGATTTACGGGCGTGCGCGAAACTTCAAGGCTTGAGTAGCGCTTTCTGCGCAGCCGCCCAACCGCTTACGCGATGGCGGTAAGCAGCGACAAGCTCCCGGTGCCGCACAGCGCAGTCTGTCGACTCCGCTGGATCGCTGCACACCTTAAACAGTCGCGCACCGCGCCCATTGACCTCACAAATGAATTTCCACCCCCCATCGCGAATGCCCACCAGCGGCAATGAGTAATCGGTAAAAAAGAGCGCAATGCGCGAGTCAGTGTTCAGGAGCGAGGTCCCCTGCCATTCGAGCGGCGCCGTAAAGCCCGCAAGATCAGCGACGGTCGGCGCAAGATCGATCAGGCTCGCAACGTGCGAGGCGCGGATCGACGACTGAATTGCGCCCGGCGCCGCAATGAGCAGTGGCACGCGCACATTCTCCTCATACAGAAAGAATGTGTGGCCAAAGTTGGCGTCGTGTTGCCCGAACGCTTCCCCGTGATCACCATAGATAACGAACAGTGTGTTTGAGTAAACGCCTCGTTGCTTCAAGCCATCCAACAATTGGCCGAGAGCGCCATCGGAATACCGCAGCGCATTGAGATATCGGTCCCGTTCGCTTCCCCCGGAAAGTTCTGCCCCGTCAGGAACTTCATAAGGATGATGCCCCGCGATGGGAAGGTACATCGCACAAAACCGTTCGCCGCCGTTAAGCGAGTCGACCCACTGCAGCATTCGTCGAACGGTTGAAGGCTCATCGACGCCGAAGCTTGATTCATGATTGCCCCCGATGTGCCCACCGTCTTCCAGGATTTCAAAACCGCGTCTATTGATAATGTCGCGCATGCCCAGATACATGAATCGGCCCGAGTGGAAGAGGGCCGTGCGATAGCCGTTGCCTCGCGCGACTTCCGCAATCGCCGGCGAGCGCACGCAGGCATAGTCGCGTGTCTCGGTATCAAAAGCCGGATAGCGCGAACAAAGCACAGAAAACAATCCCTTGATGCTCTCGGGATATACCGCGTAGGCGTTCTCGAACAGAAGGGCGCCTTCGGCCAACTTCGTCAGGTTCGGCATGGGGTCGTTGGTCGCGCCGTAAGGCCGCAGGTACTGAGCCCCTGTCGATTCCAGCGAAATGAGGACTATGTTGCGTCCAGCGGCCGTGCCGCGCAGAAATTCCAGGTCGACGGTTCGCTGATGCGCCGCGATCGGCACGCGCCAATCTTCATGCAGAGTCCGCGCGTGAACACGCGGCCAGACCGAGTGCGTCAACATGCTGAAGGCATTGCGTGTAATGCCGGTCCGTTCCGGAAAACAAAACCCAGGCAACATGTACAACAGCAGCACCACCCACAGCGACGTGCGCGCGCGCAATGACAGCCGCCCCATTGCCAACGGAAGACACGTCGCGACAGCGCCGATTAAGGCGATCAGGGCAATGGCGGTCGGGGTAAAGTGATGCGCAATGGAATCACTGAGCGCTGAGCCGGTGGCGCGAAACATCTGCAGCGTCAGGGGCGACGATGTGAGGCGCGCCAGTGGCACATTGATGGCCGCATAGCTGACCAGGGGGATGTAAAGTGTGAGTGCAAGCCAGCGGCGCTTGCGCGTCAGCCACTCGACGATGCCGAAGGCCGTTGCGATCAGGGCATCGTCGGCAAAAATAAGGGGTGTAATCTGAACGTCACGCCCCGCAAGCATAGCGGCCTTGGCTACGGCGAGCACAGCGAAGAGGCTCAGCGCCATCAACGGAGGACGAGATTCAATCTTTTGAGCAGGAGCCATGAAATAACTGAGCTGGCGTCGCCGCGCCGCCGCCACACCCAATCGTGGACGAGCACCGCGCGGGCGGGCGGACGCGAGTAAATCATCTCGCGGTCGCCGACGTAGGAAAGCGGGATGATAACCAGGTCATAGTCTTCGGCAGCATCGCTACTTTGAAACCTGCGATGCTGGTAACGCACGCTGCCGTTGACGAACTGATGGGCGATTTCGATATGTCCTTCATTCGAATCGATCACCGTCACGCTGGCCGCCGAAGCGATTTCTTTGAGCAACAGGGCGGTCCTTGGAAACAGGGCCCCTCCCACCACGGCAATTTGCTTTGCGTCGGGAACACGCGGAAGCAACCGCTGAAACGCCCGCTGATGCATGCGCAACACGAATTTTTGCAGAGGCGCTGACCGTAACACTGCGCGTTCCAGCATTTCGAGGTTGATGCTGTCGATCCAGCGCAGCACGGCGGGCCATCGACTCGCCGCTTTATCGCTGCGCGCGTGGCGAAGTTCGCGCCAATGCCGTGCGGGCTTTTCATGATGCTCAACGTGATAGCCGTCGTTGAAGAACACGAAATTGTACAACCACCCGTAGTGGCTCGTCGCTCCGCGCGCGTGTTCGTAATGCCCCTGCAAATGACACAGGAACAATCCAAGCAGCAAGCCGGGCACGTACATAAACGCGAGAAACTTCGGCGCTGTCGCTGCCAGCACGCACCAAAACCCAAAAAGCAGAATGCCTTCAAGCCAGAACTGCGCAGTTGCGCGAAAGCGCCACTCGCTGTCGGTATGATGCGCCAGGTGCCGCTGGCGCCAAAGCGCTTGCGGCACGCCCAGCAGCAAAGTGAGATAGAGCGAGAACAGCCCATTCGCGCCGCGTGATTTAAAAAACGGCAGGTGAATGAAGTTGTGGGACACCGTGTTCGCGCACCACCACATCCCTAATCCGACCGCCAAAACGGATGGCCACAGCAGCAGCGCCGCTCCGTGCCCGAGGGCCATTAGGACGAGAATACCGTCCCAACTCGAGTGTCGGAAAATTCGCGCGGTCTGCATGGAGCCATCCGTTAAAACGCGTTTACTTTAACGACGCGGTCTTCGCCGCCTTATCGCCGCTCTTCTTCCTCAATTCGGTGAGGTCTTTGATCGGACCATAATCGTGCTTCTTGACCTTGGTGAGTCCAAAGCCAGTCGGGTAAACGTCCGGCTTCTCTGCCTTTGCGTCCGGGCTATGGACCGTCCCATGGGGTTTATAGCGCGCGCCGAACGCGACGTACTCGTCCTTTCCGGCCATGCTCTTCAAGTCATTCCATTCCTTGCGGCAGATTTCCTCCTCGCCGGGCTTGGCCGTGAAATACATGTAACCCGCCTTCGCCTTCGCGTAGGTGTCTCCCCTGCCCTCCGCCAGCGCGAATCCGCCCCAGATTTGAACTCGCTCCGGCTTTCCTTCGCTGGGTTCGAAAACAACTTTGTCCACGTAAGCGTAGACGCCGACAGGATCGCTGGCCTCCGCCGTTGCCGCTCCAAACATCGCGGCACTGAACAGCGCCGCGCCAAGTAAACCGCCTTTGATTTTCATAATTGTTCCCTTTCGTTACACAACCAATCTGACGAATTGCAGACGATGAGTTGTCAAACCGTTGTAAAAGAGTCGTAAATTTGGCGCTGTACGGACCGTTTCACTGCCGCCTAAATAGCGCACGTTCGCGTCTCCATCCCGACAAAAGCCTGTGAAACAAAAACGGCGCGGCAGGTTGCCCTCCGCGCCGTCCACGTAATCGCAGGAACAAATTATTTCTTCGCCGCTTCGTAATTCTTATTCACTTCGTTCCAGTTCACCACGTTCCACCATGCCTTCAGGTAATCCGGACGGCGGTTCTGATACTTCAAATAGTACGCGTGTTCCCACACGTCGCAGCCCATCACCGGCTTAATCCCTTCCATGAGCGGATTGTCCTGGTTGGCAGTGGAAATGATTTCCAGTTTGCCATTCTTGACCACCAGCCACGCCCAACCGCTGCCGAACCGACCGGCCCCAGCCGCCTCAAACTTCTCTTTGAACGTGTCGAAGCTGCCAAACGTCGCGTTGATGTCCTCCGCCACTTTGCCCGACGGCTTGCCGCCGGCGTTCGGCCCCATGATTTTCCAGAACATCGAGTGGTTGGCGTGGCCACCGCCATTGTTGCGCACGACGGCGCGAATGTCTTCCGGCACGGCGTTGAGGTTGCTGATCAATTGTTCGATCGGTTTGTTCTCCAGATCGCCCTTCCCGGCGATCGCCTTGTTCAGGTTCGTCACGTACGCGTTGTGATGTTTCCCGTGATGAATCTCCATCGTTTGCGCGTCGATGTGCGGTTCCAAAGCCTCCTTCGGATACGGTAAAGGCGGTAGTTCGTGTGCCATAATCTTCCTTCGTTTAATTCTTAATCCAATGAAGCAAATCCCATTGCTCTCTTGGGCGGCGAACGTAGCGGAAAGGATTTTTCAGGGCAAGGGATTCGTTGCCATCTGCGGCTGCGGGACTCGTTGCACCCGCACCAGCAGCGCCAATCCGCCCACCAGAATGAATACAACGCTGATCACCTGCGAAATCGTCAGGCCCAGGTAAGCCGGCGCGTTGTCCGCTCGAAAGAACTCGACCGCAAATCGAATCACTCCGTAGCCGACCAGCATCAACGAGAAAACGTCCCCGCGACGGCGCCGTTTGCTGAAATTGAAATGTAGGAACGTGGCAAGTGCAAACGCCAGTACCGCTTCGTACAACTGCGCCGGATGCACCGGCAACGAACGCGGCGCGTCTTCCGAAATCAGGTCCAGCTTCACGTGCTGGCGATGCGCCCCGGTGCCTTTCGGAAACTCCACCGCGAGCGGGAAGCGTTCACTCGAAACACTCGTGAATGTCTGCACTTTGAAAGCGACCTGCGGGTCCGTGATCGAAGCAAGCGTGTTCCGATCCACACACAAATCCCCCCAGCAACACCCCGCCATGAAACATCCTGCTCGCCCAATGGCCAGGCCGAGCATCACCGGAGCGGCCCAAACGTCCGCGAGTTGGCGCAGGGAAAGGCGTTTCGCTGCCGTATAGGCCACCACTGTGGCGGCGGCGAAGATCACGCCCCCATAAAATACGAGGCCGCCGCCATCCATCGTCATGCCTTGGATGAAGCCCGTTCCCGCAGGTTGATAAAACAGCCAACTGAAAAATCGCGCGCCGACAAGCGCGATAAGCGGGATAAGCAAACTGAGGTTGTCGATGTGCCTTCCCGGAATGCCCAGGCGCACGGCCCGCCAGCGCGCCAGCAGATAGCCAGACAAAAACGCGAAGAGCAAACAGGCCGAGTAAGACCCGATGTGCGGATGATGCCAGAGTTCTCGATACATGGTTGGTTGCAGTCGAGACCGAAAAGCAGGAATGAGCAAACCGGGCTGCAGGACGACATTCCGCCCGGCGTTAAACCCGGTTTGTCTGCGCGAACCAATTAATTCGCGTCAGCTTTGCACGAGCAATCAGCCGCCTTGGGCGTCGGACGCGCCGCTGCCGCGTCGGCTTTGCAAGAGCAATCCGCATCCCCGCGCGGCACCAACTTCGCCACCTTCGTGTCGGCCTTGCCGCTGCATTCGCAGTCTTCGGCCCTCGGCGCAAAGCCGCCATTGAGCACTCCCCATGCAATCCCTGCCGCTGCGGCAAGTTTCAATAGTATGATCATAGTCAATTCAACACCGGCGACAGTGCCGCCACGCCCACCCCGGACGTGACTCCGAAACACTGAACCCGTGTGCTTCTTCTACTTACCTTACAACCGGCCCTTCAGGGAACAGGGGCAAATACCTACTCGGCCCTGGCCAGCCAAAATCTCGGAGGGGCGATCTCCGTCCGAGCCCGAAAATCTGCCGCAAAGCCGGCGAATCCATGCTTGCATTCCGCCGCCAATGTCTTATTTTGCCAGCCTGTTCGGAAGCGAGCGTAGCTCAGTCTGGTAGAGCGTCACGTTGCCAACGTGAATGTCGAGGGTTCGAATCCCTTCGCTCGCTCCATTTTTTACCCCCTTGAAAGTTTCTCCCGGCCAGTCAACGCTCGCGCTGCCATGAAATATTTGCTCTGCATTCTCGCCTGCCTGGTTCTTGCCAGCGTGGCGCCGCGCGCGCAGGACTCGGCTCGCGCCGTCACCTACGAATTCGCCATCGTGAAATGGGACGGGCCCGATCGGCTCTATTACAACCTCCCCAACCAGTTCGAACTCGTTTACATGAAGGACCGCAAGGTCCCGATCCCCAAAGAAGCGCAGGAGGAAGAGTTCTGGCTCGCCTACGCCGCGAATGAAATGGCAAAGCAAGGTTGGGAAGCCGTGAACCTCAACTCCCGCCGCATCCTTTTCCGCCGGCTTAAAAAATAGATCTCACTCTTTTCAGCTCGCAGGTTGCCGTGAGGAGTCGCGGGACGGAAGAATCGTCACTCAGCTTCTGAATCGGCTCCAGGCCCGGGACCATAACTCGTCCAACCCCGCTGAATCACGCGATGAAAAAATTCCTCCGCACTCAGGGAGAGCTGCGCACGTCACACAATAATCGTGCCTCGACATCTCCGAATCACCGACAACTCTTGTCACGTGAACGATCGCTTCTCGTTCCTGGCATCGTTCGCAGAGCATAACGAATTCCTTTAGCCCTATTCGACGCGCACACGATAAAAGCGCATTCGCGGATTCGGTGAGGAATCGAACGCGGTGACGGGAGAACCGTTTCCGCTTGCGGTGGGGAGCAATGGAATCCAGCTGGCTTGAGCGCCCAGCGCGTCGGTGTACTCGACCGTGTAACGGAAGCCTCGGATGGTGGGATAGGAGAAGGAGGCTGAGGTTCCCGAATAGATTACGTTGCCCGCGCGGGTCTGCACGCCGAAGGGGTTGAGAAGGAGTTGCAGGCCGCTGATGCCGGGGCCGCGGACGGGATCGGCTGGCGGAGGCGGCTCGACACGATCGGGCGAGTAAAAGCGAAGTTGAATGCGTCCATCGCCGGGCTGGAGGTTGTCGAAGCGCATGGTGTTGCCGACGGCGCGCGTTTCGGGTGTGACGGACGTGACCAGATGAAATCCCGGTGAAGCGCGGTATTCGCTGCTGGTCTCTGGCCGGATGAAGCGACGTTGCGAGGAAGCGACGGAGCCGTCGGGATCAAAGGTGAGTGCCTGAAAATCCATCGTGAAGGATCTGAGAGGGACCTGGACACTATAAACCAGAAGCGAGTGGCTGCCGGGTGGCACGTTGGAAAATGTGACGCTCTGGGCGGTCGCATCGTTGGTGCCATGGCTCGAGGCCATGCCATCCAACATACGTTCCGTTGGCGTATCCTCGCCGGTGCCGACGTTCCATCGACTTGAAGTTTCCCAATAGACCGTAATCGTTGCATGCGGCTGATTGCTGCTAGTGAGCGGATTGGCGATGCTGCCAACGTTATGCGTACCCGCACCAGGAACATTTGCCCAGTACGCTTGCGGATGTACTCCCGTGATCTCCTGCGGAAACATTTCGTATGGGCCGCTTCCGGCACTGTCGCCCAGGAAATTCAAGCCGATGCTCTCGACCGTCGAAGGCGTGAAGATACTCAGTCTGGCTTCATCGCTGTCCTGATAGCACATGCTGCTGGTAACGCGCACCCGCAAGCGGACGCCATCGTCTGCAGCCGTCGCCGACGGTATGGTGTAAGTGTCGCTGGTGGCGCCGGGAATCTCGACGCCATCACGATACCATTGCACACTCCACGGCCCCGTCCTCCCAACACGAAAACTGGCTCGCTCTCCCAGAAGCACCGGGGTGTCGACCGGCTGGTCCCGGATCAAGGAAGCGTTTGTGGGATTACACGGGCCAATCGGGGGCAGTTCACCCAACAGTTCTACTTCGGAGATTTGCATGGCGACCGCCGCAGCAGGATCGGCCACAGTGGGAAAGATGAGGCGGTAGGACGTGTATGAATTGGTGTGCTCCAGAAAGAAAAACTCCTGCCTGTGAAAGCGCGCTGGAAACGGGGGCACCCCGCCGCTGCTGATCTCTATAAAATTCGTGCCATCATTGGAACCGGAGAGAAGGTATGAGGCAGGATCGCGATCGGGATGATCATTGGCTGAGGTGAGCGCAAGTCCCCGCACAATGGCCGCGCCAATCCGCGGCGTGACAGTAAAGCCTGTGTTGAGCTTGTCGAAATTCAGATACTTCGTGGGCTGGTTATCGATGGCGTTCGCAACACCTTCGGATTCCGGGCTCATATTGGAACTCGGAATGATTACGTCGCCGGGCTGAGTGATGTCGATGAGTTGAGCGTGGAGTGGGGCGACAAGCACCGCCAATAGAGCGGAAGCATGGCGGAATGAGAGCGCCACCCGCATAGGAACTGAAAGCACGCTACGCCGAAGCAGGCAGAAAAGGAAGGAAAATGTCGCCCTGAAGTTACAAGCAGCTCTACGGCTTGCGCCGGACGCGAGTGTACTTCAGGTCATCGAGGTAAAGGTCCACAAAATGCCCACCGACCTGCAAATTAAAGATGCCGAAGCGATCAAAGCGAGCGCCCGCCGCCTTGTGCTCCTTCGAAACGCGAGTCGTCTGTGTGTGGTCATCGAAAGTAACAGTGATTTCGCCCGCCTCACCCGCCGCGCTTGGAATGTAGCGAAGCGACCACCGATGAACCTGGCTGTCAGGCTGAATGGTCGGCCCGGAGTTTTCGAAATGACCTTCACCCAAGCTGTTGTAATAGCCGCCCCGAAAATAATGGCCCACCTCACTCGGGCCTTCGACGAGGATAGCGAGGAGATTTGTGGGCCTGGCCTGCCGATCCGAAGTGGACTTGTTGCGCTTCGCTGCGCTATCAAAGAATCCAAAGTAAACGCCGCTATCGGAACCCGCTCCGCGCAACGCAACCGTACCAGAAGCGAACAACTCGTCTTCGAGTGTGAGAGGTGCAATCGGGGCTGCGTAATATGCCGGCTGTTCATCGCGCCAGATGATTCCGCCAATCTCACCTGTGTTGCCACCGGCGTGGCGCGTGCGGCTGAAACCGAAATCATGAAACGGACGGCGCACGCGATCAGCAAATTCCACCCCATTCCCGTTCCCATCCCAGCCCGGGTCGTTGTTAAACGCAACGCGCTCCCCGTCGATTTCGACATCATCGAAAAAGACATCCATGCCATCGCCGGTCATTTGGACGTTGACGAGGCCGAAGCGGTCGAACAGGGCACCGTCCTGGACGTGACCGGCCGGCACCGCAGCAAGATAGCGCGTGCCGTCGAGCATCAATTCGATTTCGCCACCGTCGCTCGTCGGACGATACTCAAGACGCCACGTGTGAGTGGTACCGTCGGCCGCAAACGGCTTTGTCTTTGTCGTTTGATACTCTCCTTCGAAAGTTGCGCCGCCGCCCGTAAACCAGCTGCGCGTCCCATACTCAAAGAACAGCCAGTAATTGCCTCCATTGCCATCGAGCCGCATCACCAGCGAATTCGGCATGCGCCAGCCGCGTGACCGCGCATTAAACCAACCAAACAAAACTCCGCTGCCCCCGTCGGCCCGTGTCGCGGCAAATTTGCCACTGGCAGAGAGCCGGTTCGTAAGACTGACAGGCTGAATTACCTTTGCATACCAGGCGGGAGTCGTGGAACGCTGAACCCAGCCACCAATTTCACCCTCGGCCACCCCTCCGGCTTTCCGGGAGAGCCGATATCCAAAATTCTGGCGTGTGACGGGCGGCGGATCGCGCACCAGCCGATTCCGATAGCCCTCCCATTGCGGATCGACATCAAAGCTTTCGAGGGGTAGCTCCTGGCCAGGCGCGTTGAGCGAAACAAAAACGAGCCAGAGCGCGAGCAAACCACGTGACCTCACGCACAAAACGTAATCGGCTTTGCCCGCGAATCGCAAGCTCATGAGATCGAAGGCAGCGCATTGACGCGCGGGCGAACCGGCGTACTGTGTGCGAATGACAAAACCAGTTTTCAACGGGCCCACGCCCGAAGAATTTCAGCGGCGCTTGCAGGAGTTGATGCGCCAGCATTTTAATCCTGGAAACTTGTTCGGGCAGGCGCAGCAGCAGCAATCCGGCGATGGCGAGCAGCCGAAGGCCGAAGAGGAGGACATCAGGAAGTTCAATTCCAAGCCGCGCGAGGTGAAAGCGTACCTCGACCGCTTCGTGATCAAGCAGGACGAAGCCAAGAAGGTTCTCAGCGTCGCCTTGTGTGATCACTATCACCACGTGCGCATGGCGTCCGAAGGGAAAGAGCAGCCGAATTACGCGAAGCAGAATGTGATTCTGCTCGGCCCGACCGGCGTCGGCAAAACATACCTCATCCGCAGCATCGCCGATCTCATCGGCGTGCCCTTCGTGAAAGCGGACGCAACGAAATTTTCGGAGACCGGTTACGTCGGCGCGGACGTGGAGGATCTCGTGCGTGATTTAGTACGGCTCGCGCAGGGGGAAGTTGCGCGCGCGCAGTACGGCATTATCTACATCGATGAAATCGACAAGATCGCGACCGCGCAAAACACCAGCGGACGCGATGTGAGCGGGCGCGGCGTGCAGACGAATCTGCTCAAGCTCATGGAGGAAACGGACGTGCCGGCGCGCGCGCCCAACGACATCGCAGGCCAACTCCAGGCGATGATGGAAATGACCGGGCGGGGCGGGAAGAAGCAGCCCTCCGTGATTAACACGCGGCATATTTTGTTTGTGGTCAGCGGCGCATTCGGCGGCCTGGAGAAAATCGTCCGCCGGCGTGTGCGCGAAGCCAACATCGGTTTCGCCGCGGCGAATCGGCCTGACGTAAGTGAGGACACCATTTTCCAGCACGTGGAGACGCGCGACTTCGTCGAGTTCGGTTTCGAACCGGAGTTCATCGGGCGTTTGCCCGTGCGCGTCGTGTGCCTGCCGTTGAACGTGGATGACCTGTTCCAAATCCTCAAAAGCTCCGAGGGCAGTATCATTCGCCAGTATGAGCAATCGTTCGCGGCGTACGGCATCGACGTTCTGTTCCAGGATGATGGGTTGCGACGCATCGCAGAACTTGCTGTCGAGGAAAAAACCGGCGCGCGCGGTTTGATGACGGTGTGTGAACACATCTTTCGCGAGCTAAAGTTTGAGCTGCCCTCTACGGACGTGAAACGCTTTGTCGTCACGCGCGAGTTGGTGAACGATCCATTGGCCGCGCTGAAGAAGTTGATGGCCGAACGGGAAAAACAGGAGCACGCGATGCTCGGGCAAGTCGTCGAGGAGTTCGCGCAGCGCTTTCACGACGCGCACGGCCTCAAGCTGCAATTCACCCCGCCCGCGGTGGAACGCATCGTGGCGGTAGCGCTGGAACAGGGCAAACCGGTGCGCGATTTCTGCGCGGAAAAGTTCAAAGATTACCAGTTCGGATTGAAGCTTATAGCCCAGAACACGGGCCGGAAGGAATTCGCGATCGATGCCGCCGCGGTGGACAACCCGGACAAGGCCCTGAGCGATCTCGTAGTCGAAAGCTATCGCACGACTGAGTCTTCGGCGGGGCGCTAGACCGCTGCACGACCAAGGAGGTGAAGCGTATCTGACCGGCGAAGTGGCCGATAGCGTTGCACTCCAGTGGCCGGGGCTTTATGCCGGGCGCTGGCCGCTTCCGCGCGTGATTGATCTTTTTCTCGTGCCCGCCACCCCGGAGCCCCACTCCGACAAAGAAGCGAGTAGGGTCACATCTCGAAATTCCACAAATTGACCATGGCCGGCCCCGTGCGTCTCGCCGAACATCCATCGTGGTGGTAGACGACAATGTGGACATGCATAATACTCGCGAACTCCTCTTCCGCTCTGCGCCCACACCGACCCGCAACGCGACAGCATCTTCACCAAAGGCCCCGCCGACGTGCTCGACCACGCCACCAGCGAAATCGCCCTCGGCCGCAAACTCGGCCTCGACGCGACGAAGAAACTCCCTGGCAAAGGCTTCAAACGCCTCTGGCCGCCGTTGATCCGCATGGACGAAAGCGTGCGAGGGAAAGTGGACGCGTTGTTCGGAGGAGTGATGAGAACGAAATCACTCGTCGCACCGATGAAGTTGTAAAGGCTAAGGGGAAGGGAGGTTTTTAACTGACCCTTTGAGGTCATCATTGCTCCCTAAGGTCAGGGATATCTGAAGCTATTGGACCGGCGCGTCGGGAGCAGGGAGTTGCACGCCCTCATCAAGTTCAACAGTCGCTCCATTACCTGCTTTCAAAGACCGCAACCGCGACTTGGCCACTTTCCCAGTAATGACGCCGATGGCGTCCAGCACCGAGTCCACCTCCACACCCTGCCGCGTCAGCGAAGCTTTCATAGACTTCAACCGCGATGGAGTGGCTTCGGGCACCGTGATGTTGATGCGAACCTTTTTCATGTCACACGCTATGATGTTCTTGTGATGAAACCTTAGACCACCAGCAGAAATATTGCAAGGTGGTGTCCCCAGCTTGCGCCAGGGACAATGACAGCGGCTGGCTTCAGTTGATTATGGGGGTGACTGGACAAGTCCCCTCCCCACATGCTGGAGGGGCTGGCCGATGTTTCGGGCTGTGGAGATCAACCGCTGCCAGAGCGCCGTGCCACGCGCTCCTGTGCGCTGCGACCACAGGGCGGCGATACCGGCGACGTGTGGCGTTGCCATGCTGGTGCCGTTGAGAATCGCATACCGAGCCGGCATTCTCGTGCTGGAAAATACGCCCACTCCCGGTCCAGCGATATTGACCTCTCCGCCATTTGGGTTGACCCCTCGACAAGAGAAGCTGGCCCGTTGCTGATTTTGATCCACTGCCGCGACCGCCATTATGGATGGCGAATTGGCGGGACGAGCAACAGGAAACAAAGTGGGATGATTTCCTGAATTTCCCGCGGCGGCGATGATTAGTGATCCCGCGTTCAGCGCAGCTCGGCCCGCATTTTCATAGGCCACTGAGGGCGGAGTTCCGACCGTCACAGGAGCCCCAAGCGACATGGAGATGACTCGCGCTCCATTCTGAATCGCCCAGTTGATCCCCGCGAGAATGCCGCCGTCAGCACCAGAGCCGGCGTTCGACAACACTTTGCCGACAAGGATGACGCCTTGGCGGGCACATCCGTAGCGGCGCACCCCGCCAGCCCGCATGCGGTCTCCCAAGGCCGTGCCAATGCAGTGCGTTCCATGGCCGTGACCGTCTTGCACAGGCTGGCCAACAAATGTGGCGGCAATAACCTGCCTGCCCACGAAGTCGGGGTGTCCCACGGCAAATCCGGTGTCGAGCACAGCGACGCGGAGGCCCACTCCCGTGGCTGCCGAAACATGCACGCGCGTAGCCTGAAGCCCCCAGGTGAACTGAGGGGTGTCAGCAAGCGCCGCAGCAATCGGAATCTCATCGATGCTTTCCTCCGGTACGATTCCCAAAAGACGGCCTGCCGTCGCGGCGACACCGTCGCGATAACCTCGCAAGTAATCCTGTCCTGACGAGGTCAGGAATCCTTCATCGTTGATTGCTTGGACGTATTCCTCGGGCTCAACTTTCACAATGGGATTGGTGTCGTCGGCTTCCGCCACTTCGAGCGATTGAATTTTTTCCGCATCTTCACCGTTCACGACGGCGATACTCAAATGCTCGAGAAGCAGCGCGTCCGCGCCGCTCAAGCTTGTAATATCCACCCCCGACTCCTTGGAGTCCGCAGTGGAGGCTGCCGTAATGCCCGCGGCGTTCTTAAGCGTCTTGATGAGGTTTCTCTGGCTTCCGGGCGCCATCGTGACGAGGAAACGGCCCGTAGGGCCGACCGGAAGTTGAGTTTCTGAAATTGGAAGCAGTTCCTCAGCTGCTGTGTCGGGTGTGTTTGTTTTTTTAGCCATAGGACGAATTAATGTTAGTTGTTTGCTGTTCGTGTCCTGGATTCTTTCGGGACAGGAAATTCTCTCCGCGCTCCCGGTTCTCCGCGGAGCAAGACGAAGAAGCGTTCGGTGCGCTGGCCGGGATTTCCGGCGGATTCATTGGTGCCTGTATTTGGCGAATTGCTTCGTTTCATGGCACGATGCTTCCTTGGATAAGTTCAAACAATGCCGCTGTCCGCGATTTCCCGAGCGGTGAAGCGGACCGATCCGGCAGGGGAGCGCGCGCCTGCGACCGCGGCGATGGCAGGCGCAACCGGCGCGCCCGAGCTGCTACGACGCACCCAATCATGGAGAAAGAGCTTCGTAAAATAGCCTGTGACCCCAGCGTCGCGGATGATCAGGGTGGCATCGCGGTTCTCCGTCGTGCCCTGGCCCGTCCAGTTGTGGCTGCCGACGACGGTGATTTTGTCGTCAATGAGGATGCCTTTGTTGTGATTGCCCCTCTGAAGTTTTACGCGATCCATGTCGAACCCGAATTGGGCGAGGTTGGACAGTATCTTGAACGGATCAAAATCGCCGCGAACGATGACGCGCACATCCACGTTCGGGTCCTGGCTCTTGTCGCGCAACGCCTTCAGCACTTCGGCATAGCGAGGCGACTGCGTCACGGCTGTGCTGAGACTTTGGTTTTGGAAGTAAAGTTTGCTCTTCGCTTTCTTGATGAGCGGCAGAACGTTGTCCATGTAGTTGTCCGGCGTGAGCAGTGGCGTGACCTTCAGCTTCTTGTCGAAGATTTGTTCGGGAAAAAACTCCACGCCGCCGGTGTCCGTGAGCGCAGCGGCCACCGCGAACTCCTGAACCAGCGCAACGACTCCAACCGCGAGCCCCGCAGTTCTCTGCAACGGCTTGGCCTGTTTGATGTCGTGCTGAATAAAACGATCGAACTGCTCGGCAAGGGTCAGGTTCTCCACGATGACGTGCCAGTCGCGGTTCTGCTTGCGGTGAAAAGCGTCCTTCTTCGCCTGCGTTGGGAAAGGGTTCGTGATCGGGTCGATGGCCGGCTGGTTGGAGTCCTTCCAGTTCCCACTCGAAAGCCAGAAGACCTTCCCGTCCCGGACGGCGACCTTGATGTGGTAGGCCGTCGGGAAAAAGGCCTCGGTCACCTGGGTTGTATCCGCAACTGCGGCCCAAACGAAATTCATGCGCGTCTTCAGCGACTTCTTCAGGGCGGCGCGGGCGGTTTCGTTTTCGTCATTGCCGCCGTCCATGATGAAGCCGAGTTTGCGCGGGCTGGCGAGCGAGGCTTTCAGCTTGTTCAAAATGTGCTTCGCCGTGAATTCATACATCGTCGCCGTCATCGCCTTTTCCGTCCCGCCGAAGAATTCCGAAAGCAGCCGAAAGCCGGCATCCGGGCTGGCATGGCAGACCATCTTCATTTTCTCGTTCACGGGCGCCAGCGGAGGCGTGGAGGGGACATATGGTTTACGCGGCACCCCAACCGCCGCAGCGACCACTGCGGCGGCATCCGAGATCGCGAGCGTCACCATCCCGGCAAGCTTCGGCGCGGATTTTTCCGTCAGCGCCTTGCCGTGGACCAGAGCGAAACGGACCAACTGCGCCGCGCTCGCCGGCACGACATCAACCGGCACTCCATCGAGCTTCTTCGGCAGCAACTCCGACTTTTTCAGTTTCGATTCCGGTTGTTTCGCCAGCACGCTCACAATGACGGCAGGTTTGTTCGTTAATCGGCCGTTCCGGAATTTGAATCCGGCCCACACTTCCACCACTCCGGGAAGACCGGCGAGGATGGGACCATGTTCAGCCACGACCGCTTCGACGCGGGCAAATTCGGCGGCGTGCGTAGATTCATTTTTCATGACGATGGGCGATTTCAGCGCCCCGAATACCGTTCCCGAGAGCCATCCCGCGCATTTATCAAAACACGACAATTCATTATCAAAACGCGACTATGTGGAGACGGGCCTTGTCTGATAATAATCCGGAGCTTCTCTGGCTTGAGATCACCCGCACCCATACGGTTAATAATACGGGCTGGACAGGCACGATCTTTCAGAAATTCTGGCGCGCTGTCCCAGCCAGCCCTGCCCCGTGTCCCGCCTGACGAAAATCCTCGCAATGAGGCGATGAGGATTTAAGAATCCGCGCATGGTTCAATACCACGATCTGCTCCGCCTTGTTTTGGAGCACGGCAAATTCAAAGGCGACCGCACTGGCACTGGAACCTACGCCGTTTTCGGCGCGCAGGCGCGCTTCCCGTTGAGCGACGGCTTTCCGCTGCTCACCACCAAGAAGCTGCACCTAAAGTCGATCATCTATGAGTTGCTGTGGTTTCTGCGCGGCGACACGAACGTGAAGTATTTGAACGAGCACGGCGTAACGATCTGGGACGAATGGGCCGATGCGGATGGAAATCTTGGACGGGTTTATGGCGCGCAGTGGTGCGATTGGCGCACGGCCGATGGGCGCTCGATCAACCAGATCGACCAGGTGGTCGCCAACATTAAAAAGAATCCCGAAAGCCGGCGATTGATCGTCAGCGCATGGAACGTCGGTGAGATCGAGAAGATGGCGCTGCCGCCGTGCCACGCGATGTTTCAATTCTTCGTGCGCGACGGGGAGTTAAGCTGCCAGCTTTATCAGCGCAGCGCCGACCTGTTCCTGGGAGTGCCTTTCAACATCGCATCGTACGCCCTGCTCACGCTGATGGTCGCGCAAGTGTGCGACCTGAAGCCGGGCACGTTCGTGCACACCTTCGGCGACCTGCACCTCTACAGCAACCACGTGGAGCAGGCAAAGCTGCAACTCACGCGCGAACCGCGGCCGTTGCCGCAGATGAAGCTCAATCCTGCAGTGAAGGACATTCACGGGTTTCAATACGAAGACTTCGAGTTGGTCGGATACGACCCGCACCCAACGATCAAGGCGCCTATCGCCGTTTAGCGCGGGCGCGTCCGCGCCTCCCCTGCTCTGCTCGGCCCCACCTACGATTAGATCCATGCTTTCGGCGTGCGCCGTGGGCGACGTGTTTGCGCACCGGCTCGATTGTTTTCGGCCGCTCCTTCGGAACCAGCACGAGCGGGCAGCCTTCATACCCAAATGCCTTCCGCATCTCTCCTTCGAGATATTTTTTGTACTGGTCGGAAAAAAGTTCGTCGCGATTGACGAACAGGAGAAACGTCGGCGGCGCTTCGCGCGTTTGCGTCGCGTAAAAGAATTTCAACCGATGGCCCGCCGCGCTCACAGGCTGCCGTCGCTCGACCGCATCGTGCAGGGTGCGATTGAGAATCGCCGTCGGAATTTTCTGTCGCAATTGCGCCGAAACGTACCGGACGGCTTCGAGCAAACGCTCCAGGTTGAACCCGGATTGCGCCGATGTAAAAATAACCGGCGCGTAATCGAGAAAGAACAGCCGGTCCTGCACCCAGCTTCCAAACTCCGCCAGCGTGGTCATTTGTTTGTCGCGTGATCTCTCTTTTTTTCGGCGGCGCTCGATCTCTTCCTCGCGCGCTTTGCGCACGTGCTCTTCCACGAGATCCCACTTGTTGACGACCACGATGCACGCGCGGCGGTTCTCGACGATGGCATCGGCAATCTTTTTGTCCTGCTCGATGATGCCGGCTTCGGCGTCGAGCACCAGCACAGCGATGTCGCAACGCGCGATGGAATCTTCCGTGCGCTTCACACTGAAAAACTCGATCGAATCATTAACACGGCGCGCCTTGCGCATGCCGGCGGTGTCGATGAGCACCCAGCGCTCACGAACCCCTTCCGTTTCGACTTCAAAGGGCACATCCACGGCATCGCGCGTCGTGCCGGGAATTGGACTTACAATCACGCGTTGGGACTCGGTGAGCGAATTGATGATGGAGGACTTGCCCACGTTGGGCCGGCCCACGATAGCGAGCTTCAACACCGGGCCGCTTGGCGCACCGCCCGGGTGCTCCGCGTCTGGCAGGAACTTCACGGCGGCATTCATCAGCGCCTCAATCCCTTCGCCGTGAATCGCCGTCACCGGGAAAATCTCGTCAAAGCCGAGCGCGGCGA